>WNGA01008539.1_pt1 | contig 14011 bp, 10 predicted proteins | sample 5400061 | NCBI WGS metagenome assembly WNGA01 (sample SAMN13153366, study PRJNA577476) | soil metagenome | isolation source: 100 cm soil or saprolite under grassland replicate 2 | place: USA:California | collected 2016-06-15 | reverse complement strand
TTTCTTGTGATCGCGGCGAAGCTGTTACAGATCAAGTCTGAGGCACTGCTCCCGAGACCGCCTGCCCGAGCAGCCGGCGAAGAGGATATTGGGCGGTCCTTGGTTGACCAATTAAAGCTGTACAAACGCTATAAAGAAATTGGTGTTTGGATGAACGAGCGGCAACAAGCCAATTTACGGACGTATTTACGTGTGGCGCCACCACCGAAGGTTGAACCGAAACTCGATCTGACGAATCTCACGCTCGAAAAACTTGTCGCAGCAGCAGAAGAAGCGTTTGCAAAAGACCGAAACAAGCAACCCCTGGGAGTAATCATTGCTCCTCCGCGTGTGACCATCCGTGAGAAGATCGACCTGATCGCCAAAGTGATGAAGGAAGCGGAGCATTCCACTTTTCGAGCGCTGCTGGAACCTGGCGCGTCACGATTGGAGATCGTAGTCACATTTTTGGCCATGCTCGAATTGGTAAAGCGTTATCACATCCATGCCTATCAGCCAGACTTGTTTAGCGATATCGAGATCGATCGAATGGAAGATTGGAAAGATGACGAGGAAATTGAGGTTGAATTTGAATAGGCGATCAAATTCTAGTGATCAGTCTGTTCGACGATCGGATGAAAGGAATCTGGTCGTTTTTGTTTTCTGTATAGAGTGACAAGCCATAGTGAAATCAACGCGCCAAAGTTATCAAAGATCAAGACATCCCAGATCGCGGGATGACGTCCTGGCACAAAGGATTGATGAAATTCATCGGTGATCGCATACAGGAATGCTAATAGCCACGCACCCCAACGTTTACTATCTTTGAAATCAAAGGCTCGCCAATATAATAAAGCAAGGATTGCATAACCAACGATGTGTCCACTTTTTTTGACGAATTTATCTGCCCAATCGAAATTGGGTAAATGAGAAGAAGGCTGTGCCGATACTAAAAAAATCAATAGCATCATGAACAGTGCAGGTATCCAGCGAAGAACAATTTGAACCATTTTAGACATGAACGAAATTAAACCACAAAGTGGATTGGTCAGGCAGAATGAAGTTCTGATCAAAGAAAATAATAACTGGCTATATTTTTCGAAGCCTCATCAAATCATTACTGTACAAAAACTGGAAGATATTTTGCCTGCCCTTCAAGAGATTGAAAGGCTGATCGCGGTCAACGATTGGTATGCAGCGGGATTTCTAAGCTACGAAGCTGCCTCTGCGTTCGACTCGGCGCTTCAGACGCAACCGGGGGATGGATTTCCCCGCCTCTGGTTTGGACTCTACTCAGAGCCACGCATCATCAAATTACCTAGACCCGAAGCACCAAAACAAATTTTGGATTGGCTTCCAACAATTGATCGAGAATCCTATCATACGGCAATTACAAAAATCAAGCGTTACATCGCGGCAGGTAAAACATATCAAGTCAATTACACCATGCGTCTCCAGACCGATTTTACTGGCAATGTATGGGACTTCTTTCTTCATCTTGCACAAAATCAGAATAATCATGCAGCTTACATTGACATAGACCGATATGTCATTTGTTCAGCCTCGCCTGAATTGTTCTTTCAACTGGATGGAAATATGATCACCTGCCGCCCGATGAAAGGAACAACAAAACGCGGTCGAACAACGGTTGAGGACAAGGAACAATCAAATTGGTTGGAGCATTCAGAAAAAAACCGTGCGGAAAACGTAATGATCGTGGATATGATCCGCAACGATCTCGGAAAAATTGCGGATGTGGGCAGTGTGCATGTCCCCCACTTATTTGAAACAGAAGGATATCCCACGCTCTGGCAGATGACATCTACCGTGACGGCAAAAACCAATGCATCGCTGACAGAAATACTTAAAGCACTTTTTCCAAGCGGCTCCATCACAGGTGCACCAAAAGTGAGTACGATGAAAATTATTGCAGGGTTGGAAAGCACTCTACGTAAGATTTATACAGGCACCATTGGGTATATATCACCCCAGCGGCAAGCAAGCTTCAACGTGGCTATACGCACGCTGTTAATCGAGCGGGAGAGTTACAAAGCCGAATATGGGATTGGGGGTGGGGTCGTATGGGATTCATCCAGCACGGATGAGTATGCTGAAGCACTGCTTAAGGCACAAGTGCTCGTTCAACAACACCCGCCCTTTTCGCTGCTCGAAACAATCCTTTGGACTCCAGAAGAAGGTTTTTTTCTGCAAGAGAAGCATATTGTGCGCATGATTGACTCGGCAGCGTATTTTGATATTCCAGCCACAAGAGAAAGACTCGAAGAATATCTTGACCAAATTTCTTTCGAGATTTTTGAGCCTCAACGCGTTCGATTAATGCTTGACCAGTCGGGGAAATTAACCCATCAATCGAGCCATTTGGAAACTGCCGAAAGCCATCAAACTTTGAGCGTTTGTCTTGCAAAAGAACCTGTTGATAGCAACAATGTGTTTCTCTTCCATAAGACGACACAGCGCGAGGTCTATGAATCCGCGCGGAAAGGCTTGGAAACATTCGATGATGTTTTGCTTTACAACGAACTGGGCGAACTGACGGAATTTACGATTGGGAATCTCATCGTTAAGTTAAATGGTCAATTGCTCACGCCACCCATCTCGTGTGGCGTGCTGGCAGGGACGTTCCGCGCTTATTTAATAGAAACAGGCCAGCTCTTGGAAAGAACGATCACGATTGATCAGCTAAAAAGCTGTACGAAAGTATTCCGCGTGAATTCAATCCGGCAGTGGCAAAGAGTCCAAATCCAAGAACAGCCTGCAAATTTAGGGCTTGAGCGAAATATCTCGTGAGGTGTTTTGATAGATCAATTCTTTGTATTTTGAGGGATGTCGCACCACGCGCAGCCAGTACGGTCGCCCAATAAAGAAGAACGCTAATGCAATTGCAAGCGGGATGCCAATAATCAGAGCAATATCCAAATAGCTCAGCATCAACAATTCCACGTCCTGATCTCGCGATAGATGGACCGGAGTAGGAGGCGCCGACCCGCCCGCTCCAATTATTTTTGCACTATAGGAGCCGCGTGCCAAGGACGGAATGACAATTTCCGCGCTATCATTGTCAAACATGAAAGTTTCCATGTGGCCATCGGGATAAGTAAGCTCAATCCCCTTGCCAATCGGAAAGTGGAACATGGCATCCCGGGCAGAAAAATGTGCCGAATAGAGTAACAATTGAACCGGCCAGACATCATCCGGACGGATATGGAAACGTTGCTCACTTTTGTTGATCACATTGGCCCCATCAACCGTTATATCTCTAAAGTAATAGAGAATTTCCTCACTTTCAAGACGCTCACCAATGCGACGAGTCAGGCGGTTGGCTCGAAGCCAAAGAGGTCCTGCCCCATCAAAGGTAAACGTATTCCCAACACCGAGAAGAGTCATGGAGGAAACGCGCCCAGGCTCGACAGCTTGACCTTTTGTATCGTAGAATTCTTGATTCACTTCATAACTAACGGTGAAGCCCACTTCAAGACGCCGGGCTCTGGGAAAGTAAACGTGACGTTTTAAAGTAAAAACATTATCGTTCCAACGCGCGAACTCGATGCGCGTATTTGACGGCAGATTTGTGGTATCAATATCTATTACTTCTAGGGAATAGACGCCGCTCGAATTGACCTCGATATTGGCAACCCCATTTTCATCGGATATGTAGGTTTGACCATTCAGATTGAAAACGACTCCGGGTAAAGGTGGGACTGTATAAATGGCAGTTTTGGCAGGTTCTACGATCATGTCAATTTCAGCCACTGCGCGATTCACGCCAATGGAAACGATCCCCGGATAAATAGCTTGCACATGATAGGTTCCAGCAGAAAACTTGTATTTCAAAGTTATAGCGGCAATGCCTCTGCTATCCGTTCGCGCTTCGCCTTTCTGGACACCATCTATCAAAATGATGATTGGCTGATTGCGGATCGGTTGACCAAATTCGGCGGTGAGGTGAGTAATAATCGTGGGATGATCACCGATAACAAATGGCTTGAGAGGCTCGATCGTCAAATTTGCTGGCCGTCTCTGCGACAACTCACCGGCATAAGCAGGAGTCGCGAGGGTTAATAGACTCAGCAACACTACAATGAATATTACCAATCGGCGTGGAAAAGAAATTGTCATGGCTTGATTTCCTCCGGAGGCTGAGGAGTATAAGCAAGGCGGGTATGATCGTGCCTCGCGGTAAAGGCCCGAGCAAGGATTAAGAAAGCGAATAGCATCGCTGCTCCATAAGCAACATAAATCACGATCCTGCGAGGCTCGATACGAGGTTCTGGTACCTCACGAGTTGCTGGAACCAAGATAGGTGGACGGGAAGTCATTGAAAAGTCAAAGGCTGAAGTAATGTTATTCGCCTTTGCATCCCGTGTGGCCAATGGCGCAATATCCCAATTCTCTTCAATGAATTTCAAAATGGAAGTGTGATCAAGCAGCGTATGATCAATGTGCCCCATTCGCGCATAAGGGCTGACGAGGAGCGTAGGAACTCGAAAACCATAGCCACGATCATCAACCTGCGGCGGTGGAACATGATCGTACCAGCCACCCCAATCATCGTAGGTAATCATCAATGCCGAGCTTTCCCATACATCGCTTTGCATCAGCGTGTTAAGCATGGTTCTGGCTACCGTTTCGCCCAATGATACATCTGAAATTGGGTGCTCTGTGGCGCCAAGCAGAAGAACATAGGAAACGGCTGGCAGGGTGCCATTTTCAAGATCCATATAGTATTCATCAAGATCTACTATGTGGCTGGAAAGCTCTGGATCGTCCAAGAAACGGTCAAAGCTTAGCAATGGGACCCACTGCACCTGAGGAGGCAGAAAATCAAGTTCCTTGGCTGTTCGATAATTAAGATTAGGGTTGTAATCCCTTATATAGAATTTCCACGAAATGCCGCGTTCCTGCAAACGATCAAAGATCGTAGGAATATCGCCAAAACCATTTTCAGGGATACGATTGAACTCACTACCCGGTTTGCCACTGACCCAAAACATACGATTGGTAATACTACCTGTGTGAGCTGAGCTAAAGTAATTATCAAAGAGAACGTATTGATCTGCCAGGTTCCAATAAAACGGGATGTCCTTGTCAGTATAATGCGCCATGCTTAACGTTCCATCCTCATTTAACTTTTTCAAGGCATCGATAAAGCCATTCATTTTTCCATTTTGATATTGGCCTTGAAAAATCGTATCAGAGTGGCTTAAGTTACTGATGGGGTGATCGCCTATTTCGAAGGGAGGCACACATAATCTGTCTTTTTGATCAGACAGTGCATTCGGCATACAAACGTTATCCGGAATCCCGTTGGCTCCTGGATACGTCCCAAAATAATTATCAAAGGTGTGATTTTGCTGCATGACCACGATAAAATGTTCAATGGGCGTATTGGGCTCATTTTCAGATTGAGCTGCCGATACTCCAGTCATCCCAAACATTGAGATCATCAGCATGGCAAAACTAAATAGAGTAGTAAATTTTTTAGCGAGTTTCATGGGTGCACCAAGTAAACAATAATCACCGGTTTTTCTACCTGACTTCCGTCTTCTAGAGTCATAGTCACCGTCTGGGTATGAATGACCCTACCATGAAAGCGGGCAGTTAATTCCAGCAGCCGCTCTGAGAAGAAACTAGAACGTCCAGCGGAATACGAATCCCAGACTAAAAATTGAATGTTATTGGATCGAATCTCAAAGTCAGGATTATTGATCGGCTCATATGCCGGATTACGATGAAGTGAGTTTGGACTGACGGATAAACCCAAGGCCTTGCGATGTCCATAAAATTGCAGGATATTGGCCATGGAAGGTCCAATCGTTAGGAGTGTGGCATCCGAGGGGAGATTTTCCCTTATCCATTCTCCAGCTTCGCGTCCGCCTGGAACACCACCTGTTCCCGCAATGAAAACACCTGTCGTCGCAGGCTGGATCGTTTGCCAGCTTGAGCTTAGTAATGTGACGATCAAAACTCCACCCACCAACGCTCTGATCCAGGTGGTACTGATTCGTCTATTTCCGAAAGCCGGAGTTTCTATCCATAACCATCCGATCAAGGTCCGGCCGGCTAATATCGCGAATGGAGGAGCAATGGCAAGCAGGTACTGATATCCTTTGGTAGGCCATATTTGAAAGAAGACCACGGGAACGACGATCCACCAAAGAAGAAGTCTCTCGCGCCAGGTTCTTTCCCTCCATAACAACAAGAGACCTACAACTCCCAGGATGAGAACCAGGATTCCGATTTGCCCAGGTACGGTTGTGAGATAAAAATCCCAGGCATGGTTAGGGCGGCGGAATAGCTGCCAGATCAAATATTGCTGACCAACCTCAGAGCCTCCTGCGAGCCAAAGCGAAATCGGAAACGGCAGGATCATAATGATCATCAAGATAAATGAGATGATCAAATCCTGAATACGGACAAAGATATCCCGAGAGAGGGCAAAGAACGAATAAACCGAACCGATCAGAATAAGACCGGTCTCTTTTGCCAAGAATGTTAATCCCATGCCAATACCGGCAGCATGCAGCCAGATCGGGTTTCCTGTCAAAGCATAGCGCGCTAACAAGTAAAGGGTTAGCGTCGAACACAATACCATTGGGCCATCCAAAAGCACTTGGCGACTGACAACCACATGATAGGGCATCACTGCCAAAATGAGAGCAGCTAAGATACCGGTATATTCGCCGTAAAGCAGACTTCCCAAGCGATAAACAATGAAAACGGTAGCAACACCGATTGCAACCGCTAATAAGCGTGCTGCCAGATCACTCACACCAAAGTCAAAGAGCAATGCCAATAAGAACTGGAACAACAGCGGATGGGCGCGAAAGACCGGGAAGATCTCCTTGAGCACCGGAACTTGAGCGATCGCAGCGGCCTGACCGGAATACACAGCCTCATCGGTATTAAAGCCAATTTGATTCAATCCCCAAATCCGTATTCCAACTGCCAAACACATGACCAGCGTCACACTTACGATGCGGGCGACGGATTCGCGATCCCGAGGCCACCATCGGACCAGGGTCGGGTTCTTTGGAAAAATGCGCTGCATAAGTCGTTCTCGAAGGAAGGATAGATTTCGAAGATTCATAGTATATTACTTTCTACTGTAGAAGATCATTTAGGGATCGGAGCCACGAGACGAGTTTCGGACAACACTTTCAGATAGAGATTACCATGGTCTTGACTGGGCTCAACGTGTGAATTCTCGCTGAACTCATTCCAGCTGATCAATCCAATTGCATCCGGCAAGGATTGAAGCGCTGTTTTCAATTCCCTTCGTAATGTTTGACCATTCTTTCTCTCGACAACAGAGGTTCCTCCAACAAGCCGTGCATCGAAACCTGGTGCCGCAGGAGCAATCCAAAGCCCGCCATTCTTATGGATTGTCTCTCCCATGGCGGTCAATTTATCCAAGTAATTAGAGTGACTATCCGGATTCACTGACGACCAGTAATACGCATCACCATCCACAAATTCTGACAATCGCTGATATCCTTCCACGTTCTTTTCAGAGGCAAGAATAAGAATGTCATTTCTCTTTGTCTGAGTCACATGTTTTATTTCGTCCATAGAATACTTCCAGGTTCCTGACCAAATCATCATCGGCTTCTCAAAAAGATAAAATACAGTAAGGTCAGCATAGTGTTGGACGAAATAGTTCATATCAGCATCCACTTGCTCTAGAGGAAGGGGTCTCCGGTCAAAATCCAGACCTTCATAGTTAATTGCCAGCTTGAAATTTTCTTGCTCCGCAATCTTTACAAGTTGATCCAGGCGATGGTTGAGCTTTTCCGTGCTCTTCCAACTGACAATGAAACCGTCGATTCCCGCCTCCTTCGCCCATTGGATATGCTGACGCATGACATCCGCATCATCACTGCTATAACGGCCTAATAATGGATAATCTGCTTTGGCACGATCCCAGGATTTTGTATCGAACCAGATATAGTAATAAGCCAGCACTGGAACGGTGTTGTCCGGTGTTTCGGTGATGGGCTGAGATGAAGATAGTGTAAGGGGATCAGTGGAGAGCGTTGTAAGACTAGACGGCTTAGATGTACACGAGGTTACAAGCATAAGTAGAAGGGAAAACCCTATCCCTAACATCAACGTCTGCAATAAGCGATCAACGAATATACTTGTTTTATTAATCTTCAGCTTTTGATCAAAATGTAGGCGTCTAAAAACCATCTCAGTAACTAATCATCGGCTCCAACGAACTGCATGTTGGTTGTAGAAGAACCTTGAGCGATTACCGGCAATTTCTGCCACCAGTTGAACTTGGGATCACACAAGCGAATAGTAAGAATGCCTTTAAGAGCTTCGGCAACAATTGCCTGTTCCTCAGGATGAAGATCATGCCCTTCCCATTTGCTCAACGAATCTGCGAGGATGGGATACGGAGGAAATCCATACGCATCCTCAGCATTCTTCACGAACGTGTCGACGGCTTGCTCATGAACCAGAAATTCCTGGAACTCAGGGCCACGTTCAATAATCACAGCCCCAGCGAGTTTCGCCTCGTCAGCATAGGTTGCCTTGGGGATCAGGCGATGGACCATGTACTTCGGAGGCGGGACGATCATCTGCACGATCGCATTCATTGTCGCCGCGGGCAACTTCGACTTGCTCAGATCCATCCCCACTTTCCGCCCGCCCTTGGAATGCAGGCGGCTCTGGAATTGCAGAGCAATCCGCTCCCACCACTTGAGCGAGGAGTTGGCATTGACCGCACTCAGCGTGTGATTGCTGATGGTCAAGGGTTTGGGATAGCTCATCACGTGCCCATCCTTGCTGACGATGGTCATGTCATCGGACAGGAACGAGCAGGCATAGTTGTCCACCGTGCGCAGGATCGTAGAGGTCTTCCCGGTGTCCGTGCGAGCGGTAACTAAGACAGCCTGTCCGTCGAAGGACACACACGCCGCGTGAACGAGGGCATAACCCTTGCGAACAAATGTCCAGCGCAAGATGGGTTCAATTACATTTGTATACAGCACATGCCGCGAGTATCTCAGAATGGGGGAGACGGCAACCTCCACACAATTCTTGTTGGAGATGGTCACTTCAAATCCATAGCGACCCAGGGATTCAGCATAGTGAATGTTATCTTCAGCGCGTCGGGGGGCACCACCATTGCGAGCTACTTTCCTTCGCTCTTTGCGTCTGCGTTCGAGACGGAGGCGGATGTCGGGATCCGCAGTCAGCGCGGGCACTCGGAAATACTCCAACTCCGGCAACTCAAACATCGACGCCACCTGGATGATATTGTGAATGTTGTACGAGAAGCCAAACGCTTCCACTTTCTTGCTTGTTGGGTTGTTCATGTTTACGTTCCTCTCTTCAGTTGGTAATGTGGTTTTCTGCTTGTCTTTGTTCCAAATCCATCTGTCAGCCAATAAGTAGCGCAGCAGCGTCATCACAAATAGCGAGGTCAGGTTGGCGATCAGATAATGGATGCCCATCTGCCCCACCATCAAGGTGATGATCGGTCCGCGCAGGATCAATAACAGGTTGTTGACCAATAAGAAGCTCACCAAGCGCTGCAGGAACGGTCGCTCCGTCTCCCGCTTGCCAAACACCCAGGTCTCCGTCAAACCAAAGTTCCAGAGCGTGGAGACTTGCGTGGCAATCGCAGCCGAGATGACATAGTGGATGAAGGCTAATTCAGTGAAGGCATACAACGCCAGGCTGTTGACCACCAAACCCGTCAAGCCCACCAGCAGGAAGCGGAGGAAGTTCTCATTGCCGACCATGCGCAGCCGGTACAATCCCCGGAAGAACTTGATCGTCTCCTTGAGCGAGGCTTTGCTCTCGCCCGCATGGCGATGTCCAAATTGGATCGGCACTTCACTGACCTTCAAATGCGGATGGGACACCAAAATCTCCAACAAGATCTTGAACCCATCCGGTTTCAAGTCTTCCACCTTCAAGGCGCCTCGCCGGGTCAGGAAGAAGCCGGTCAGCGGATCGGTCACATTCCACAGCCGCTGGGGGAAGGCCATCCGGGTCGTCAAGGCAAAGACATGCGAGATGAGATTGCGAGTGAACCCCAGGCTGCTCGAATCCCCTCCCGGCGCCAGCCGGCTGCCCATCACGATGTCTGAACCGCTCTTCTGAGCCTGGCGCAGCAAGCGCGGGATCATCTCCGGTGGGTGTTGCAGATCGGCATCCATCACGCCCATCCAGCTGCCTTGCGTGGCTTGGAAGCCTTCCACCACGGCCCCACCCAAGCCGTTCTTGCGCTCTTCTTTCGGACGATGGATCAGTTTGATCGGCAGCGGGAACCATTCCTGGAGTTTGCGGATGACCTCGGGGGTTTCATCCGTGCTGTCGTCCACGAACACCACTTCCGCCGAAATCCCCTTCAATGCCTGGTGGATCCGCATCAATAATGGCTCGATGTTCCCCGCCTCATTCCGCGTCGGAATCACCATTGATAAATCATATGTGGTCTGAAACTCTTGTGCAATCGACGGTAAACCTTTAAGTAATCTGTCTTCAATCATCTAATTAACCTTTTAACTTGTACTTAACAATAATTTAGATTATTGTTAATACAGTATTTAAAAAAAATTTTGCGCTGCTACTTCGATGTTTTCTTAACGGATGGCTTTGATGCCGTTGTATAAATCCCACCTTAGATCGATGAAAAACTTTTGCCGTTGCTCCTATAAGCCGTTTCAATGAGTGAATTATGTTGAAACGGGCTCTAGAGTAAAGTTTGCGCTTATTCTATGACTAGACGGTTTTGGTGTCATAAGGTAACAGATATAATGAGTAGGGAAATCCCTACCAGCGCGAGTAGGTCTCTACTTGCATCTGTATAATTTCTTTCTTTATTCTTTGGAATGAGCTAAAAGACATTTGACGTATAGAGTTTGATGAAAACGTCTCAGCAATTTTCATCGAATGCCTTTCGCCCAATTCCAATTATTGACACAGCATTTTATCCGACACTTCCATGGATAATCGTAGACATTTGTACTAATTCAGAAACTATCATGCGACTTTAATGAAGAAGAAATGAAGTTGTTCACCATTTCGTGGCTTCTGAACAAAGAACTTCATGACATAGGAAACGCCAATGCTATAATTTAATGATGGAACCCTACCGGATTCTCGTTATCGAAGATGACCCTGCAATTGGACAAAGTCTATTGGACGGATTGAAGCATTATGGTTTTCGTGCAGAGCTATGCGTCGACGGCACAAGCGGAATGAATCATGCGAAGCAACACTTGTCGCATTTGATCATCCTCGATCTTCGACTCCCAGATGGATCCGGGTTTGATTTCTGCCGTCAGATGCGTCAGGTTGGATTGAATCAGCCTATCATCATGTTGACCGCTCAACAAGACGAAACTGATAAGGTCCTCGGATTAGAAATGGGCGCAGACGATTACATGACCAAGCCCTTCTCTCTTAAAGAATTAATTTCGCGGATACGCGCTCAATTGAGACGCGCTTATGGGGAATATTCGTCGGCAGAGTCAGCTACGGTAGTGATCAATGATTTGGTATTGGATCAGGCCACTGGTCAGGTACGACGCGGTGATGAAGTCATCAATTTAACTCCCACTGAATTTCGTTTGTTGAATTATCTGGCGCGGCACCGCGGTCAGGCTCTCACACGCGCTCAAATTGTTGAAGCGGTCTGGGGATATGCGCCAGATGTTGAAAGTGAAAAGACTGTCAACGTACATATTCGCCGGTTGAGAGAAAAGATCGAATTGAAACCAGATCAACCTTCCCTCATTCTGACCGTACCAGGGATTGGATACCGAATGGCAAAATAATTCTCTTCTTTAAGTTCTGTTCTTGAGAAATTGTGGAAATTAGGGAGGAGCATAGATTACGAAATCTTAATCAGTTCACAATCTCATTGAAATCTCAATCTTCTATACTTTCAGACAAGGCAAACCCTTGTCTGAATTTTTCTTTGGAGTTTCAACGTGAGCAAACGCGCGATTGTTCTGTTTTCAATAGTCTGCATATTGGTCATTTCTGCGGCGGGGTATTTTGGGTTTTCAACAACGAAGACACCTGAAGCCACGCCAACACCAGAAACAGTTCCTGTAACAAGTTGTGATGTGGAACAAACCGTCACGGCGCCTGGAAACCTTGTCAACGTAAACCAAGCCGATGTGCAAATGCCGACCACAGGAAGAATAGCTACCGTGAAAGTGCGTGTGGGCGATCCGGTACGGAAAGGGCAGATCCTTGCAGAACTCGATGCTGTCACCACAACACAGGCACAACTCGATTTGCTCGAAGCCCAGGATGAATTAGAAAAACTCCAAAAGAGGAGAACTGCGCTCGATTATCCGCGCGCAACCAATGATTTCATCAAAGACTTGCGAAAGCAGATCAAAGCGGCGAAACAGTCGGTCTCTCAGCTAACCGACGCATCGAAAAGTGCCGAAGACGCCACAATTAGATCGCAACTGCTGGCAAGCCTAACAACGGCCAAGGAAAACCTAAAGTCACTTGAGTCGAAACTGAGTTGGTTTACGAGCAACCCCACTGAGAGTGAGATTGTCGCGGCCGATTCTGAGCTTGCCCTCGCCCAAGCAAAATATGATGCGGCGAAAGCCGTGAAGGAAAGTTTGGAAATCAAAGCTCCTATTAACGGGATCGTGTTTGACGTTTCTGCCGAAGCTGGTCAAACCTATCAGGCCGAAGCAGCGCTCTTTACGATTGGTGACCCGAAAGCATTGGAAGTAGTCGCCAATGTAACGGAAGAAGACTATCCATTAATTTCAGTCGGACAAAATGCGGAAATCTATTTCGATGCCCGCCCTGAAGTCACTGTTCAAGGAAAGATCGAGCGCATTATCCCCATGCGCATCGAAGGTGACCATCCTTTATACAATATCTATATTTCGTTGGATGAGGTTCCTGATGGTCTGGCAGATGGAATGACTTCAGACACTGCCATTACGATTGCAAAGAGCGAGGGTGTGTTGTGTCTACCGCGCGCGCTCGTACGAGCATCCAGCGGAGACACAACCACGGTCAAAGTGTGGGATGGTGTGCAAGAAGTCTCCAAGGAAATCACGATAGGTTTGCGCGGCGATACCTATGTTGAGATCGTTTCCGGATTGAGTGAAGGGGATCAGGTGGTCACGCGATGAAGCTTCCAGTCATTCGCACGGAAAAGATCACGCGTACCTATGCGATGGGTAGCAACACCGTCACGGCCTTGCGTGAGGCGGACTTAGAGGTGCATGCAGGCGAGTTCATCGCATTGATGGGCGCGTCTGGAAGTGGGAAGTCTACCCTGCTGAATTTACTGGGTCTGTTGGATCGCGCCACATCAGGTGAGTATTGGCTGGAAGAAAAACCCGTCTCTTCGCTTCGCCGTGATGAGCTTTCCGATTTGCGCGGCAGGCGAATTGGCTTCATCTTTCAAAATTTCAATCTCTTGTCACGTCTTTCCGCGTGGGAAAACGTTGCTCTTCCGCTTGCGTATCGCAACGGGCAGTTCGGGCATCAGGATCAATTAACCCAGGCGCGTGAGGCGCTTTCTCGCGTCAACCTCGATCATCGACTTGACCATCAGCCAGTGGAATTATCCGGGGGCGAGCGCCAACGCGTGGCGATTGCGCGCGCCTTGGTCACACAGCCTGCTGTCATCCTGGCTGATGAGCCGACGGGAAACCTCGATAGCAATACCGGCACAGAGATCATGAACTTGTTGAAAGAGTTGAATGATGAAGGCCGCACGATCATCCTGGTTACACATGATCTGAATGTTGCGCGCTATGCCAATCGAATCTATACCATGCGCGATGGCGTTCTTACAGAAAGTGAGCCCACACATGTTGCCCATTGATCTTCTGCGAACGGCGTTACGAAGCGTTTCTGCGAATAAATTACGCGCGCTGCTGACAATGCTTGGTGTTGTGATTGGCGTGGCCTCTGTGATTGCGATGCTGGCGCTTGGCAACGGTGCGCGCGCCGCGGTGGAGGCAACCTTTCAATCGCTGGGCGCAAACCAAATCCAGAT
>WNGA01008538.1_pt1 | contig 14011 bp, 13 predicted proteins | sample 5400061 | NCBI WGS metagenome assembly WNGA01 (sample SAMN13153366, study PRJNA577476) | soil metagenome | isolation source: 100 cm soil or saprolite under grassland replicate 2 | place: USA:California | collected 2016-06-15 | reverse complement strand
CAGCAACACCTACGTCGGCAGCGCCGGCGCCTTCGTCGACACACGCACACTCCCCGTCGCCGGCAGCTACACGATCCTGATCGACCCGCAGGCTGCGGCCACCGGCAACGCGACGCTGACGCTGTACGACGTCCCCGCGGACGTGGCGGGAAGCCTGACCATCGGCGGCTCACCCATGAGCGTGACGCTGGTGACTCCAGGACAGAACGCGCGCATCAGCTTCGACGGTCGCGCGGGGCAGCGGATCAGTCTCAAGCTCTCCGGCGTGACGATCTCGACCTCGTACGTGTCGATCCTGAACCCGAACGGAAGCGCCCTCGTCTCGCCCGGCTTCGTCACGACGTTCGGCCGGACGATCATCTCCGACCTCACGGCCGACGGCGCGTACACGATCGTGCTCGACCCGGTTGCCTCGGCCACCGGCAACGCGACGCTGACGCTGACGCAGGGCTCCTGAGCTACCAGACGCGGCGCGCACGCACCAGCTCCGTCGCGTAGCCCGAGACCGAGATGGGCGACATGACGAGTTGGTAGACGAGCACGTACAAAACAAAGCCGAGTAGGTTCCGGCGAATCCGGAGACCGAGCATGCGGAAGACCGTCCGCTGCCGGACGTACATCGTCAGGGCGATCGTCAGGCTGATCGGCAGCACCGCCGCAGTCATCGGACCGACGATGAGGAAGTTCCCGGTGAGCGCGAGCACGAGTCCGACCGGAATCGCGACTGTGTAGACCGTGTCCAGATACGGAAAGAGGCAGTTCGCGGCGACGGCATGGACGTGCAGGCGTCGGCCGCGGAGGAGCTTCATCCCGTGTTCTCGCAGTCCCTCGATCATGCCGCGCGCCCAGCGTCGGCGCTGGCGGACGAAATGCTTGAACTGCACCGGCGCGTCGGTGAACGCGATCGCCGTCGGTTCGAAGATCGTCCGGCCGCCGTTCCCGATGAGCGCCCAGGTAAGCACGATGTCCTCACCGATCTTGTTGGGCCACCCGCCCGCACGACGAACGGCCTCGGTGCGGTAGACGCTGAAGGCTCCCTGGGCGACGAGTGTCCCCTGGAACAGCGCCTGCTGTCGCTTGACGGAGGCGATCGCGAGGAAGTAGTCCCACTCCTGCACCCGCGCCAGCGCACCTGCGCGTGAGTTGCGGACGAGCACTGAGCCCGCGACTGCGACGGTGTCGGGCGGGGAAGAGAGCATCCGCGCGACCGCACGACGGAGCGCGTACGGCATCAGCAACGTATCCGCGTCGATCGTCGCGACGAGGGGGCTGCGGACGGATGCCAGCGCCGCGTTGAGCGCTTCGGATTTGCCGCCGTGCTCGGTCGTGACGACGCGAACGCGGGGATCGTCACGTGCCACCGCCGCGGCGATCGCCCGAGTGGCGTCCGTGGAGCCGTCATCGGCGACCACGAGCTCGAGCGTTCCCGGGTAGTCCTGACGGAGCGCATAGTCGAGCGTCTCTCGAATCGCCGCTTCCTCGTTGTACGCCGCGACGACCAGGGTCACATCGGGATAGTCCTGTGCAAAGTCGATCGGACGCGGACGGTCGAAGAGGAGCGACGAAGCCAGCTGCACGTTGAGGTAGCCGGGGATGATCGCGATGCCGGCGATGACTGCGATTGCGAGCGGAAGGCTCAGCACGCGCGCGAGGTCGTCGATCCAGCCCAGGGCGAGCCAGGTCGAGAACGCGGCCCAGACGAGGCCCGCGCCGATCGTCAGGAAGAACCGCGTGCGTACGCGCAGGTAGAAGCGAAAGCCGCCGACTCGCCAGAGCGGAGATGGAGGCGGGGGCGGAACGACGGTCAGCTCGAGGTGATCAGACCGCGGCTCTTCCGGGACCAGGGTCGGCTGAACGCTCATCGAGCGCTCCGGGTCGAGCGCAGTTCTCCTCTTTGCCGCAGTTCCATGTTCGAAGGCGCGCGTGCGTGCAGGCCGCAGTACGCCTCCTCGCACGGTAGGCGTGCGCCGAGGAACTGCCTCCCCCGGGTGGGGGTTCCGCTAGGCGACCGGGTTCAGCCGGACTTGCGGATCGCCTTGATCAGATCCCACTTGCCCATGCTCGAGCGTCCGAGGATGTCTCGCTTCTTGGCGACCTCGTAGAGCTGCTGCCGGTTGCGGTCCTCGAGGGCGTGGCCGGCCTTGCCGGCGCGCCGCGCTCCCTTCCGCGCCTCCGTCTGGAGCCCGCGGCGTGTGCTCTTCGGGAGGTTCGCGATCGTGCGCTTGCGCCTCGCCGCCTGCTGCGCCTTCTGGATGTTCCGCTTCGCGGCCTGGGTTTGCTTTCTCGTGGCCATACCTCAGCCCTACCCATACGCTCGCGGAGGTGAACGTCGAGCGGTGTCAGCAGCCGACGGCAGAGCCCGCGTTCGCGAGCTGGCGGCCGCGGAGGGCCGGCGCGACGGTGGCGATTTCATGCCGGCCGCGTGAAGTGCAAACCGGTGTACGCGCGCCGACGGCTTTCGGCACCGAGATGAGTGCGTCGACGCCAGGCGAGAAGTGGAGAACCGGTCGGCCAGAGAAGCGAAGCCCGCGGGGAGCCAGGGTGTTGAGCTCGATCCGAGCATCTACATGCTGCAGCGCCCACGGCGGATGTGCCACCTCCGCGGTGATCAACCGCCCGGCACGCAATGCGAACAGGCGATAGCGCTCCACGAGCCAGTGCTCCAGTGAACCCTTGGCCACCGGAATTGCGCGATCGGCCGGCTCGTAGCTCGCGACGAAGGCGGCGGGGCCGCGCACGCTCGCGTAATGGACGCGGGCGCCGTGCCGCCTGACGATCATGTGCGCGCGACGGTACGCAAGCCCGTAGAGCGATCGGCCGATGGTCACGAACAGCGGGCTCGAGGTGTCGAGACTCAGGAACCAGACGCCGCGCTCGCCGTCCACCCGCACGTACGTCCGGACATTCAGCTCGGGAATCGGCCCCAGTCCGCGCGGGGGGAAGACGCCCGCCGCACGCGTCTCCGTCATCCGGAAGGCGACGACGCCGACCCAGGCTTGGCCGTCCCGGACGTCCGGTTCCACACCGGTGGGAAGCAGCGGGCGTAGCGCGCCGGGCTCGATCGGCCAGTGCGCAAAGAGCATGTCATCCCACCGCTGTGACAGGAGCCAAGCATCCATCTTTAATCGATTGATTAAAGCATATGATTAAGGGCGATGCAAACCCCGGAGGGAACCCGGCTCCAGATCGTCGAGGCGGCCTTCGAGACGCTGAAGGCCGAGGGCTTCACCGGCACGACCTCGCGGGCGGTCGCGGCTCGAGGCGGCTTCAACCCGGCGCTGATCTTCTACTACTTCGGCAGCATGGACGCACTGCTGCTCGCCACGGTCGATTGGACGAGTGAGCGGCGACTCGAGGCGTACCGGGCGGCCGTCGCCGACGCCTCCACTCTCGAGCAGCTGATCGCGGCAACGACGCGCCTCTACCGCGAGGACCGCGACTCCGGCCACATCGCGGTCGTCTCGCAGATGATCGCGGGCAGCATCGCCCGCCCGGAGCTCGCGCCCGAGATGATCGTCCGCATGCAACCGTGGCTGGAGCTCTGTGAAGAGGTCCTCGACAAGATCCTGGCCGGCTCACCGCTGGCGACCGCGATCCCGACACGCGAGCTCGCATCTGCGGTCGTGACCTTCTACCTGGGCGCCAACCTGCTCACGCACCTCGATCCGGACCGTGCCCGCACCGACGCCGTCTTTGCACGTCTCGAGGGGCTCGGGCCGCTCGTGATGGGTCTGCTCGAGCGTTAGGGAACGCCGAACGCCGCGAAGCGCACGTTCGTGGTGACATAGGCGGCGCGGCGGCCGAGGTACCTACCGAGTGGATGGAGGATGTACGTGACCTGCACGGTGCGCGCCGGGTTCGACGAGGGTGCGATCTTTCCGACGCAGGAGAAGTGCCGATTACGCGTCCGTCGCGGCCCGATTCCCTCACATGTCGCCACGTCGAGTCGGGTTCCACGAATGATCTTGATCGCTTGGGCCTGGGCGACCGTCCAAAGGTTGTGGGGTCGGAGGTGCGCGTCCGCGACCCTCGCGGAGAACAGTGTCGTCAGAAACACGAGGGCGAGCAAACGCACGCCTCGAGCGTACAGCCGGCCTCACGGCGGGAAGTACCAGACCGTCAGTTTCGGTCGGAGTGACGCGTCCGCGTAGATCGAGCTAGGGAAGAGCGGGCCACTCGAGCCGTAGTCCTCCTGTCCGTCGACGAGCTTCAACAGGAGCCCATAGTTCGACAGGCCGCCGGAGGCCCAGTCTGCGACGAGGTCGGTGACGTCCCACACGACCCATTGCGCCGGCGCGGAGGCGGCCAGAGAGGCAAGTCCGACCTGCGGGCCGGGCTCCACCTCCCGCTCGGCGAACCAGCGCGGGGTGAAGATCGGGTGCACGCCGAACGCGAAGCCGCGGCCGTCGCACGGACGGCTCGTCTTGCGCGGGGCGATGCAGGTGCCGTCGTACCAGAGCGAGAGCTCCGCGGTGAGTACGGTCGCGCCGACGGGAATCGCCGTGGTCGAGAAGCGCAGCGCTGAACGCCACACCTTGTCCCGCTCGCCTCCGACCGCGAGACGAACACCGTCGTCCCGGTAGCAGCGCTCGTCCCAGTCGTAGCCCCAGTCACACCAGAATGGAAGCGAAACGTCCTCCGTCGGCGACAACGTCACCGTCCGGAGGTCAGACGCATTTGCCGTGCACGTGAGCACGAGCACGGCCGCGATGACGGCCAGTAAGAACCTCACGCGTCCACGGTGTCGAAGATTTCGTCACGCGTGTGCGGCGACTTCGTGACGAAAGGTGTCTTCCCCGAACGAAAGTCGAAGACGAAGGCGGCGACTAGCCGATCGCGTCGTCGCCGCCGGCGAGCACGCGGACGATCTCCAGCCGGTCGTCGAGGACTACCACGTCCGCGCCGGCTCCAGGCTCGATCGTTCCAAGGTCGGGTCGGCCCGCGATGCGAGCGGGAACCACGCTCGCCGCCGCCAGCGCGGCGGCAACGGGAGCGCCGAGCGCAACGAGGTTCCGCACGGCCTCGATCATGGGCACGGTGCTGCCGGCGAGGACGCTGTCGGAGCGACGCGCGACGCCGTTCTCGACCTCGAAGTCGATGCCTGCGAGCCGGTAGCTCCCATCCCCCGCTCCCGCCGCGGCGATCGCGTCGGTCACCAGCGCAACGCGTCCGCCCGCGGCCTGCCACACCAGGCGCGCGGTGTCGTCGGCCAGGTGGACGCCGTCGAGGATCACCTGCACGACGACCTCGCTCGACACGAGCGCCGCACCCGCCAGCCCCGGCTCGCGTGCGGCGAACGGGCGCATGGCGTTGAAGATGTGAGTCACGGTCTTCGCGCCGCGCGCAAACGCCTCCCGTGCCTGTGCGGCGGTGGCGTTCGAGTGTCCGCACGAGACTGTCACGCCACGCTCGCGCAGCAGGTCGACGAGCTCGAACGCGCCCGGGAGCTCGGGCGCGAGTGTCACGTGGCTCACCGGTCCCGCAGCCAGCAGCCGCTGGAGCAACTCACAATCCGGATCGCGCCGCTCCTCGGCGGGGTGCGTCCCGAGCCGCTCGGGTGCGATGAAGGGGCCTTCGAGGTGCGCGCCGAGGATGTGCGGCGCGCCGCCGTTCCTCGGCACCTCGTGCAACGCGGACGTGAGCTCTTCCTCGGGCGAGGTGATGAACGTGGGCTGGTATGCGGTCACGCCGCACTCCAGCAGGGCCGCGCCCGCGCGACGATAGCCGTCGGCGTCGGCGGAGAAGAAGTCGACGCCGGCGAAGCCGTTGACCTGCAGATCGATGAAGCCGGGCGCGGCGATCCCCTTCCCGTTCACCGAGTTGAGTCCGACTGCGGCGATGCGCCCGTCCGCGACCTCCACGTCGCCGCATACCAGCTCGCCGTCGACGAGCGCGGCTTCGACGCCGAGTCGCCCCGTCCACCCCATCGCTAGGCGACGACTCCCGCCGCGGTGACCGGCACGTCCACCGTCGGGATGGCGGCGCCGGTCTCGAGATCGAAGAAGTGCAGCAGCCGCGGGTCGATCGCCACCTCGCCCGCTTCGCCCGGCGAGAGGAGGAGATGCCGGTCGAAGCGGCCGAGGAGCGTCACCGACCGCTCGAGGTCCTCGACGCCGAGGGCGGGGCCCGGGGGTTGGGCCGCGGCGTCGATGAGATCTGCCCGCTCGAGCGGTTTCGCGGCGATCTCGATGTGAACGAGCTGTTCGGAACCAAGTGCCTCGACGAGCAGGATGCGGCCGCGCAGCCTCACGCCGTCCCAGCCGGAGGCCTCGCGCACGTCCTCGGGCCGGATCCCCACCGCGATTCCCCGCCCCGCGTAGTCCGCAAGCGCCGGACGCTCGCCGACGACGTCGGGCGGGAGCTCGAGCTCGGTCTCTCCGAGCCTGCAGACGACCCGCGCGCCGTCGCGCTCGACGATCGCCTCCATCAGGTTCATCGGCGGCGATCCGACGAAGCTCGCGACGAAGAGGCTCGCCGGGGAGTCGTACAGGCGCTGCGGCGTATCGAGTTGCTGCAGCACGCCGTCACGCATCACCGCGACTCGGTGGCCCATCGTCATCGCCTCCACCTGATCGTGCGTGACGTAGAGCGTCGTCACCTTCAGCGCCTGCTGGATGCGTGCGATCTCCGCGCGCATCTGGACACGCAGCTTCGCGTCGAGGTTCGAGAGCGGCTCGTCCATTAGGAACGCCTTCGGCTCACGCACGATCGCGCGTCCCATCGCGACGCGCTGTCGCTGACCGCCGGACAGCTGCGCCGGACGTCGGTTGAGCATGTCGCTGAGCCCGAGGATGCGCGCGATCTCCTCGACGCGCGTCCGCTGCTCAGCCTTCGGGACCTTGCGCATCCGCAAACCGAAGGCGAGGTTCTCGAAGACGCTCTTGTGCGGATAGAGCGCGTAGTTCTGGAAGACCATCGCGATGTCCCTGTCCCGCGGGGGGAGGTCGTTGACAACCCGCCCGCCGATGCGGATCTCGCCTGCGGTGATCTCTTCGAGGCCGGCGACCATCCGCAACGCGGTCGTCTTGCCGCACCCCGAGGGCCCGACCAGCACGACGAACTCGCCCTCGCCGATTTCGATGTTCAGGTCGCTCACCGCCGTGAACCCGTTGCCGTAGACCTTCGTGACCTGGACGAGTTGAATCTCCGCCATCTCAGCCCCTTACAGCTCCGGCAGTGAGCCCGAAGGCTATTCGTCGTTGCACCAACAGGAAGAAGACGACCACGGGAAGGGCCGTCAGCGTCGCACCCGCCATCAACGGCCCCCATTCGGTCCCGCGGTTCGTCGTGAAGGACGCGAGCCAAACAGTGAGGGTCTGCTTTTCCGGACTGCTGAGCAGCACGTAGGCGATGATGTATTCGTTCCAGGCCTGAATGAACGCAAAGATCGACGTGGCGACGAGGCCCGGGGCGACGAGCGGAAGCAGGATCCGGACGAATGCGCCGAAGCGCGTCGTGCCGTCGACCATCGCTGCCTCCTCGAGTTCACGCGGAACCCCGAGGATGAACCCGCGCAGCGTCCAGATCGTGAACGGGAGGACGAATGTCATGTAGGTAATGATCACGCCGCTCAGCTTGTTCACCTGGTCGGCGCGGCTGAGCGTGATGTAGAGCGGGATGATCAGCGCGTTCAAAGGGACCATCTGCACCGCGATGATCACCACGATGAAAGCCTTCCGGCCGTAGAAGCGGAACTTCGCGAGTGCGAGTGCCGCGAGAAACGCAAGCACAAGCGAGAACGTCACTACGACGCCGACGACGATAAGACTGTTCCCGACGTTCCGCCAGAAGTAGTCCCGGTGGATCGCGTCTCCGAAGTTTGCGAGCGTCGCAGGGATCGGGAACCACTTCGGCGAGTAGCTGAAGATGTTCGGCCCCGTCTTGAACGCGGTCGCAACCATCCAATAGACAGGGAAGACCATCACCGCGAAGACGCACAGCCCGAGGAGATTCCACCCCAGCCTGTTAATCCGGCGACGCCGACTATGACCACGGACCACAACCGGAGCGACCGGGGTCGGTGCGATTGGCGTGACAGAGCTCAATGGACCTCCCCCGCCTTCACCATCTGCCGGACGTAGACGAACGTCACTGCCAACATGATCAGCACCATCACGACCGCGATCGCAGAGCCGAGGCCGTATTCGCTGATGCGGAAGGACTCCACGAACGAATACACGCTCATCGTGAAGTAGTCGGTCGACGGGCGCTGGTCGAGCATGATCCAGATCTGATTGAAGACCTGAAAGTCCCAGATGATCGACAGGCTGGTCAGGATCACGAAGATCGGCTTCAAGAGGGGCAGCGTCACCTCCCGGAAGACGTTCCGCGAGCGCGCGCCGTCGATCTGTGCGGCCTCGATCAGCTCCTCCGGCACCTGGGAGAGTCCGGCGAAGACGGTGATCGCCACGAACGGGATCGCGCCCCACACGACGAGCGCCGTGATCACGGCAAAACCGCTCCACGGGTTAACGAACCAGTCGTGGCGGACGAAGTCTCCGATGTGGAGCTTCGTCAAGGCCCAGTTCGCGATGCCGAACTGCGGATCAACCATCCACCGCCAGACGTCGACGGCGACGACGACGGGCGTCGCCCACACGAACACAAGAGCTCCCGTCAGCAGATAGCGCATGAAAAGACCGAGCCGAACGAGCAGAAGCGCAATCGCGGTTCCGAGCACCATCGTCAGTGAGACGTTCACCACCGTGAAGGCCACCGTCCGTAGAAGCACCCGCCAGAACTGCGAGTCGTGGATGATCTCCGTGTAGTTGTCGAGGCCGATCCACGTTCCCTTGTGCCGGATCAGCTCGAAGAGGCCGTACTTCTCGAAGGAGAGCCTCGCGATGAGGTACAGCGGATAGCCGAGGACGGCCCCGATGACGACCGCCGCCGGAGCGAGCAGCGCGTACGGAGCCGTTGCGCCCGCGATCCGATGGCGTGACCAGCGGGGCCGCCGCCGAGAGGCGAGGGAGAAATCGCTCTCGGCGACGGCCACCGCAGTCGCTCCTTCGGGCATCGACCGGCTCACTAGCCGGCGTTCAAGATCCTCGTGATCGCATTGCTTGCCGAGGTCGTCGCAGCCTTCACGGTCTTCCGACCCGAGAAGATCTGCGAGCACATGTCCTGAAGAACGTTCGCATTCTCGACGTTCACCCAGTTCGCCGCAGTGGGCACGAACCAACTGAACTTGGCCGCCTGTGCGAAGGGCTCCACCTTGGGCAGGCCCTTCGTGAAGCTCGCCAGATTCGTCGCATTCGGAATGTTGCCGGCCTTTGAGATCGTGCGCTGCTGAGCCGAGGCCGTGAAGGCAGCAATCCAGTCGATCGCGAGGCTCTTCTTGCTGCTCGTGACCGGCACGGCGAGGTCGGACCCGCCGAGGAAGGTCGGCATGTACCGACCTTTGACGTGGCTCGGCATGGGATAGGCGCCCATGACGTCGGCCAGATCAGGATTTCCAACCTTCGGGTCGAGCGTGTACGGCCATTCCCAGCCGTTCCCGATGAACGCCGCGACCGAGCCCTTGGCCATCGGGATGCTGGGGTACGGATGGGACTCGTCCACCGTCAGCGGTGCGCGCGACAGCGACCGCACGATGCCTTTCAGCACGGTGAAGCCGCGGATCGCCTGCGGCGAGTTGAGCGTGCCCTTCCACTTCCCGTTCTTGCGCACCGCGATCTGCCCGCCGTAGTCGTAGACGAACTGCATCGAGGCGTACCAATTCTTCCCGGGGAAGTAGACCGCCGAGAAGTTGCGATCCTTGCCGAACTTCTTCATCAGCTTCTTCCCGCCGGCGACGAACTGCGCCAACGTCTTGGGGGTGCCCTTGATGCCGGCTTGCCGGTAGTAGTCCTTGCGATAGATCACGGCTCGGGCCCCCGCGTAGTAGGGGACGCAGTAGAGCTTGCCGTTGAAGCTGCACGAGCCCTTGAGTGCCACCAGCCACTTCTTCGAGTTGGGAAAGCTCTTGGCCCGCAGCGAGGCAAAGGCCCCGGCAGCCATGTACTTCGTCGTCTCTGTATTGCCCATCTCGACGACGTCCGGCGCATTGTTGCCCGCAATGGCTGCATCGAACTTTGTCAGATGCGTCGGCCACTGCTGGTACTCGATGTCGACGCCGACTCCCGGATGCTTGGCCTGAAGCGCTTTCGTCGCCGCAGCGACCGCCTCAGGCCAGCCATTCTTGGCATCGTCCTGCAGCCAGACCACGAGCTTGTCGGCCTGGGCGCTTGACGTGCCGCCGCTCGCGGTTGACACCGCGACGGCAAGCATGGCGGCAAGCAGGGCTGCCGCCAGGTATCGAACCTTCATGTCGCCTCCCGGAGCTTCGGGGTGCCCTCCTGGCTCCCCGATTGGTTTAGACCACCAGCCACGGGCGGCACATTGGCATAGACCACTCAGGATGTCAAGACCGGCCAAATTCCGCTGCTGCGGCCGTAGTGGTCTTGACCATCAGCCGGTCGCTGTGCTTCCATAGGGATGGATGAGCAAGCAGGTCTTGACCAGGCAGCGGGTGCTGGAGCTGATCGACCAGTTGCAGGTCGGCGAAGCGATTCCCCCCGAACGGCGGCTCAGCACCGAGCTCGGCGTCTCGCGCCTGACGCTCCGGGCCGCGCTCGACGACCTCGTACGGGACGGCTACCTGGAGCGCCGGCACGGGAGCGGCACCTTCGTCAGCGAGCCCAAGATCGCGCAGCAGCTCACTCTGACCTCCTTCAGCGAGGACATGCGCCGCCGCGGCATGGTGGCCGGGAGCCGGACGATCGAGCTGCGGGAGATCCACGCAGGTGCGGCGGTCGGCCGCGCGCTCAGGGTCTCGCCGGATGCACGCGTCGTGTTGATCCGCCGCCTACGTCTTGCCGACGGCGAACCGATGGCGCTCGAGACGCTGCACGTCCCCGCCGCGGTCGTCCCGGGGCTGACACGGGAAGCGCTCGAGAACGCTTCCTTCTACGAACTCCTCGAGAAGACTTACGGCGTCGTGATCGAGAGCGGGATGCAGTCGATCGAACCAACGGTGACGAATGAGGAGGAGTCGGAGCTACTCGGCGTGCCTCTGCACTCCCCCGCGTTCCTGTTCGAGCGGACGAGCCGGACCGCCGAGGGCCAGACCGTCGAGTTCGTGCGCTCGCTCTACCGCGGTGACCGGTACCGCCTCGTCGCCGAGCTGTCGCAGCGGCGCGATCGTCCTGCCGCTGTGCCCGTGCTCGCCGTTGCGGCTGAGCGCGACGGCGCATGAAGCGCGCCGGCTGCTCGTACTTCGGCGTTCGTATCCTCCGTCACGTCCGTCAGGACCTCCAGGACATCGCGGCGCGCGGCTACACCGCCGTCCTGCATACGTTCTCCGAGAACGACCTCGCGTATTACCGCGGGACGATGGCCGAGATCGTGGCGGCCTCGCACGAGCTTGGCCTCGAGGTCCAGATGTGTCCGTGGGGCCTTGGACGCACGTTCGGCGGCGAGGCCGAGAGCCGCTGGGTGACCTTCCATCCCGAGGCGTGCCAGGTGCTCGACGACGGACGTCGGGTGGCGACGGGCTGCCTCAACAACCCGTCGTACCGCGCGTTCTGCAAGAAGTGGGCCGACGCCGCACTCGAGGTTGGCACGGATTACGTCTTCTGGGACGAGCCGCACTGGACGGTGCCGGAGCATGTCGGCGCCGAGCCAGAGCGGTGGGCGTGCTGCTGCGACGTCTGCCGGGACCTGTCCGGTCTGGACCTCAGGGGTCTGACCCCGGAAGTGCAAGCGTTCCGTGAAAACTCTGTCGTGGATTTCCTCCGCGAGATGACCGCGCACGTCGCCGAGCAGGGCGGGAAGAACACGATCTGCCTGCTGCCGCTGACCGAAGGGCCGCACGGGGTCAGCGACTGGGACGCGGTCGCGTCGCTCCCTGGACTCGACGTGCTCGCAACCGATCCGTACTGGAAGAACTTCGACGAGAGCGCCGCGTCCTTCGTCGGCCGCTTCGCCGCGCTGATCGCGGAGACCTCGGCGCGCCACGATGTCGAGGCGCAGCTGTGGCTGCCGAGCTTCGGCCTGACCCGCGACGACGTCCCGGACATCGAGGCGGCGGTCGCCGCCGTCCGTGCCGTGGGCATCGACGATCTGTGGACCTGGGGCTACGAGGCCTGCGCGCACATGACGCACCTCGCGACAGCCGACGCGCCGCTGGTCTGGGAAGCGGTCACGAGGGCTCTCACCACCGAGTTGGTGCCGACAGAACGAAGCCGCGTCGATCTCCGCGACCTCGACCTCCGCCCTACCGCCGAGCTCGTGCGGCTCATCAACGACGAGGACCGCACGGTCGCGGAGGCCGTGGGCGCGGCCGCAGACTCGATCGCGGGCGTGATCGACGCGGTCGTGAGGCGGCTCGAGAAGGGCGGGCGGCTGATCTACGTCGCGGCGGGCTCATCCGGGCGCATGGCCGCGGCCGACGCGGCGGAGTGCGGTCCCACGTTCTCGACCGACCAGATCCTCGCCGTCACGACCGAGGAGGAAGCTGTCGAGGACGACGCCTCCGCCGGCGCGAGCGGTATCGCAGCCGTGGCCGCGGGCACGGAGGACATCGTCCTCGGCATCAGCGCAAGCGGCCGCACGCCGTACACGCTCGGCGCGATCGAGGAGGCCGCTGGCGCGGGCGCGCTGACCGTCGCGCTGGCCTGTGTCCGCGATTCGGAGCTCGCAGCCCGGACCGACCATGCGATCGAACTCGAAGTCGGTCCCGAGGTGATCGCGGGCTCGACCCGGATGAAGGCGGGGACGGCGCAGAAGCTCGTGCTGAACGCGATCTCGACGATCGCGATGGTGCGACTTGGCAAGACGTTCGGGAACCTGATGGTCGACGTCCAGCCGTCGAACGAGAAGCTCCGAGCAAGGGCACGCCGCGCCGTCGCAATCGCAACCGCCGCTCCCGAGGAAGAGGTGGCGGCCGCGATCGCCGCCGCCGAAGGCGACGCGAAGGTGGCGATCGTGTCGCTGCTGGCCGGCGTGGACGCGGAGACCGCGCGTTCGCGTCTCACGGCGGCCCGAGGCGTGATTCGCGAGGCGGTCGGAAATGTCGTGGGTTGAGACCGAGCTGCGCGAGCAGCCGGCGGCGCTCGAGCGCTTTCTGGCTGCCGAGTCGGCGCACGCGGCCGAGATTGCGCAGGGCCTCTTCCGCGAGGACGTCCGCTATCTCCTGATCGTCTCGCGCGGCAGCTCGAGCAACGTCGCCAGGTACATGCAGTACCTCTTCGGCACCGTCAACCGCCTGCCCGTCGCCTTCGCGACGCCCTCGCTCTACACCGTGTACGACGCGCCGCCGGAGCTCGGCCCGTCTGCCGCAATCGGAATCTCGCAGTCCGGCGCGTCACCCGACGTCGTCGCCGTGCTGGCGGAGGCCCGGCGCCAGGGGCGTCCCACGCTCGCGATCACGAACGATCCGAGGTCGCCGCTCGCGCAAACGGCGGACTGGATCCTGCCGCTTCATGCCGGCGAAGAGCGTGCGGTCGCGGCGACGAAGACGTACCTGAACTCGATCGCCGCCGTCGCGCTCTTGTCGACGGTCGCAGTGGGAGACCCGCGGAGGCTACGCGATCTGCGCGCGATGCCGGCGGCCGTCTCGGAGCAGATCGAGGGCTCCCTCGGCGCGACCGACGGGTTCGACCGCTACCGGGAGGTGGAGAGCGGCAGCGTGATTGCGCGCGGGGTCAACTACGGGACCGCGTTCGAGATCGCGCTCAAGATTCGCGAGCTGTCGGGCGCTCCGTTCGAAGCGTTCTCATCCGCGGATCTTCTCCACGGACCGATCGCGGCCGCGAAGTCCGGTCGTCCGGCGTTCGTGATCGCGCCGTCAGGTCGGACGCTGACGAGCCTGCGAGCCGCGGTGGCCAGTGTGCGCGAGCGAGGCTCCGAGGTGATCGCGATCAGCGACGACCCTGCCTTCCTCTCGGCCGCGGACACCGCGTTCCCACTGGTGCCGGGGGTGCCCGAGTGGCTGAGTCCGCTGCTGACGGTGGTCCCGGGACAGATCGCA
>WNGA01010786.1_pt1 | contig 14014 bp, 16 predicted proteins | sample 5400061 | NCBI WGS metagenome assembly WNGA01 (sample SAMN13153366, study PRJNA577476) | soil metagenome | isolation source: 100 cm soil or saprolite under grassland replicate 2 | place: USA:California | collected 2016-06-15 | reverse complement strand
CACCTGGGGAATGGCGAACCCAGCATCGAACGCCCGAAATGTCTGCACACCCGGGCACACAACATCATCGCCGAGGCGTTTAACAAAGAGGAGTTAAAAAATGAAACAAGAACATAACGAATCGAGAAGACAGTTTATCCAGCAGTCTGCTGTCCTGGGGACAGGCATAATCCTCGCAGGACCCGGAACGCAGCGGCTTTTTGCGGAAGGCAATCAACCGCCGGATCCCGCGAATAGGGTCGCATCAAAAGGCTACGCTGCCCGAGATACGTCGGGGAAATTGAGCCCATGGACGTTCGAGCGCCGGCCGGTCGGCGATGAGGATGTTCTCATCGAAATTAAGTTTTCCGGTATTTGCCATTCAGACATCCACCAGCTTCGCGGTGAATGGGGTCCTCAGAAATATCCGCAAGTCCCCGGGCACGAGATTGCGGGAGTGGTCGCCGCGGTAGGTAAAAATGTTACCAAGTTTAAGGTGGGTGACCATGCAGGTGTGGGCTGTATGGTGGACAGTTGCGGAACTTGTGAAAGCTGTAAACGTGGAGAAGAGCAACATTGCGACAACGGCGCAACGCTTTTCACTTACGGTTATCCGGACACAACCTCTCCAACAGGAATCACGCAAGGCGGATATGCCAACAACATCGTGGTAAAAGAGCGCTTTACTATCCCATTACCGAAAACAATCCGCTTACAGGATGCTGCTCCTTTGCTCTGTGCAGGCATCACAACTTACTCACCCTTGGTTAAGGCTTCGATTAAAGAGGGCGACAAGGTGGGCGTTGCCGGCATTGGTGGTCTTGGGCATCTCGCCATCAAGTTAGCCGCAGCCAAAGGTGCAGAGGTTTACGCCTTCACGACTTCCGCAAGCAAAGTGAACGACATTCGGCGGTTTGGAGCGAAGGAGGTTGTCGTCGTGGATTCCATGGAAAAGCTCAAGCCTTACAACAAGTCGCTCGACTACATGATTTCCACTATTCCGGTGAACTACGATGTTGCAGCTTACGCATCGCTGGTGAAGCCGTATGGCAATTACACTCAGGTTGGCATGCCGGCCAAAGGCGAAGTGACCATCAATAACTTCGCATTTAACAGGAACAGGGTGAGGTACAGCACTTCACTTATCGGAGGAATTCCTCAAACACAGCAAGTCATTGAATACTGTGCCGAAAACAAGATTTACCCGGAAGTCCAGCTGATTACAGCCAGCGAAGCCAACGACACGTGGGGAAAGGTCATCAACAAAGAAGCACGTTACCGGTACGTGATTGATGCAGCAACCATTTAGCGCGGTGGCCGCGAACGAACGAGTTTTGAAAATATGCGTATCCTTCGCCGAAGATTCTTAACAACGATGGGCGCTGCCGCCGCGACGGCGTTCAGCTTCGCGGCGATTCTGCGCGGCCAAACGACGACATCAGTAATTCAACGAAAGGAGTTAGATATGGAAATCAAAAGAGTCGGCACGCAGGCATCCACGAAAGGACCTGCCGATTGGTTTACTGGCACGGTGCGGATTGATCCGCTGTTTCAGGCAAATGCTCCGGCACGCGCCGCGGGCGCGAGCGTCACGTTCGAGCCGGGCGCGCGCACCGCATGGCACACGCATCCGCTTGGTCAGACGCTCATTGTCACATCTGGTGTTGGCTGGGTGCAGCGAGAGGGTGGACCGATTGAAGAAATTCGGCCCGGTGATGTGGTTTGGTTTCCGCCAGGATTGAAACATCGGCACCGCGCTTCGCCGACAACTGCCATGACGCACATCGCCATTCAAGAAGCACTCGACGGGAAGGTTGTGGACTGGATGGAAAAGGTCAGCGACCAACAATACCGAAAGTGAAGGCGAGAGTATGCCACATGTCATCGTAAAACTCTGGCCCGGAAAATCTGAGCAGCAGAAAACCCGGCTGGCCGAAAGAATCACCAAAGACGTAATGGACGTATTGAATTACGGCGACGAGTCCGTCTTGAGGAGGGAATTCATTTATGAACATATCTTTTGAAAACAAGGTCGCACTCGTTACCGGCTCGGGCTCTGGCATGGGCCTGACGACCGCCAGAGCCTTCGCGGCTGCGGGAGCCGCGGTGGCGCTGGCAGACGTTGACGAGAAAGCGGTTCGCACCGCAGCAGAAGAACTCGTCGCCGCCGGTCACAAGGCAATCGGCATTTGCTGCAATGTCGCTTACGAAGCTGAGGTAGCAGCAATGCTTGCGCAGACTGTATCCACCTTCGGTCGCCTCGATGTGGCGTTCAACAACGCCGGCATACAGTCTCCTGCCATGGAATTGGCTGATGTGCCCGGCGAGGAATTCGATCGCGTAAACGGGATCAATCTGCGCGGCGTCTGGAACTGCATGAAGTATGAGCTGCGCCAGATGCGCGAGCAAGGAAGCGGCGCCATCGTCAACAACTCTTCGATTGGTGGTCTGATCGGCATCCCCGGTCGAGCGACCTATCATGCATCCAAGCACGGAGTGATCGGGCTGACGAAAAGCGCTGCGCTCGAATATGCTTCCAGAGGAATTTGCATCAATGCGGTGTGCCCGGGGACCATCAATACGCCGATGGTTGCGGACATGTTGGCTAAGGAACCAGACGCCATGAAAGACATCCTGAGAGACCAGCCGATTGGGCGACTTGGTCAGCCCGAGGAGATCGCCGCTGCCGTTCTTTGGCTTTGCAGCCCTGGCGCAAGCTTCGTGATCGGCCACGCCCTTGTTGTGGACGGCGGATACACCGCACGCTGAGAGGAGAAACCACGATGACACGCATTTATCTGGCTCTCGCTTTCACAACGGCGTTGGTTCACGCCGGTTGCAGTGCCGATACCCGCACCGCCAATAGCGCACCGCCCGACTCGCCAACCAACGCATCCCCTCTGAAGCCAGGTATGAAAATTAGACTAAAAGTCGAAGACAAGGTCCTTACGGCCACACTGGTCGACAGCAAGACCACTCGGGACTTCGTTTCGTTGTTGCCACTCACGCTGACGATGAACGATTTGTTCCGCAGAGAGAAATTTGCTCACCTGCCGCGTGCTATTTCGGAAGAGGGAAAACGGACCCACACTTACGAAGTTGGCCAGGTGGTTTATTGGTCGCCGGGTCCTGACGTCGCCATCTTCTATCGAAATGATGGCGAGAAGATTCCTAACCCCGGCATTATCGTCATTGGCAAAGTAGATTCGGGCGTGGAGGTTCTCGACGTAGTCGGCTCCGTAAAGGTCGCCGTCGAACTCGTCGTTGAACCATGACCGTTGGAAAGACAGCGCGTGGCGCAGTCAACCGCACAAATTCACCGCCATCAAAAAGAGAACAACTATGAACAAAACTTGGTTTATCACAGGCGCCGGCAGCGGCATCGGGACAGGAATTGCCGAGGCAGCGTTGCGCGCGGGCGACCGCGTCGTCGCGACCGGCAGAAATCTCGAAAAAGTGCGTAACGTCTATCCCGACGTTGCGCAGAAGAACATCGCATTTGTCCAATTAGACGTCGCCAACGAGGCCCAGGCCAAAGAGGCGGTCGATGAGGCGACGAAGCGCTTCGGGCGCATTGACGTTCTGGTCAACAATGCGGGCTACAGTCTGCTCGGTAATTTCGAGCAAATGACCACCGACGAGATCCAACAGCAGTTCGCAACGAACTTTTTCGGTGTCGTACATGTGATGCAGGCGGCGTTGCCAGTCATGAGGCGGCAGCGTTCGGGTCACATCATCAACATCAGTTCCGTTGCCGGCGTGGTTGGGCTGAAGCACTGCGCGGCCTATGCTGCGACGAAGTTTGCCGTCGAAGGTCTTTCTCTGTCGGTCGCGACCGAAGTGGAGAAGTTCGGCATCAAGATCACCGTGGTCGAACCAGGCTTCTTCCGGACGGACTTGCTCGACGCGCAAAACGTCCGATGGGTCAGCAAGGCGGTCGAGGACTACGCGCCCGAGGGCACAGCCCACGACATGTGGTCGCAATATCACGGCACGCAGCCGGGCGATCCAGCGAAGCTGGGTGACGCGCTCGTCAAAATTGCCGCAATGGTGAATCCGCCGAAGGTGTTCGTGGCCGGAAGTGATGCCCTCAGCGTGATTACGCCAGTGATCGAGGAGCGGCTGCGGGAGGCACGCGCAAACGAAATGCTGTCCAAGTCAACGGACGGTTCGTTCTGATGAATGCAGACAAGGAAAGTTGCCGCAGTTGACCTCATCCGGCCTGCGTTTTCGAGCAATATCACAACAGGTCGAGCAAGACTGCGGGCGACGGATAGAACCATGAGAAGTAAAGTGGCGGCGAAGTTTAACGAAAGAATTAAATTATGCAAAAGCGCAAACTCGGAAAAAGTAATTTGGAAGTCTCGGCCCTCGGTCTTGGCTGCATGAGCAGGAGCTTTGGCTATGGTCCGGCTGGAGATAGGCAGGAGATGATCTCCCTGATTCGATCGGCCGTCGAACACGGCGTGACTTTCTTCGACACCGCCGAGGTCTATGGTCCGTTCACAAATGAAGAGCTTGTGGGCGAAGCCCTCGCTCCGTTTCGCGGACAGGTGGTCATCGCCACCAAATTCGGGTTCGATTGTGACGGCGGCAAGCAAGGCGGTCTGAACAGTCAACCGGGGCACATCAAAAAGGTTGTCGAAGCCTCGCTCAAACGGCTCAAAGCCGAGACGATTGACTTGCTTTACCAGCATCGGGTTGATCCCAACGTGCCCATCGAAGACGTGGCCGGGACGGTGAAAGACTTGATTCAGCAAGGCAAGGTCAAGCATTTCGGCCTGTCTGAGGCCGGGGTGCAAACCATCCGCAGCGCGCACGCCATCCAGCCGGTGACTGCGCTCCAAAGTGAATACTCGCTGTGGTGGAGAGAGCCGGAAGCGGAAGTGTTGCCAGCCTTGGAAGAACTCCGAATTGGATTCGTTCCCTTCAGTCCCTTGGGCAAAGGCTTCCTCACGGGAAACATTGACGAGAATACGAAGTTTGACAGCGACGATTTCCGCAACAAGGTCCCTCGTTTTAACCCGGAAAACCGAAAAGCGAATCAAGCCCTCGTTGATGTGCTTGCGAAATTCGCGGAACAGAAAAAGGTGACCTCCGCCCAGGTCGCGCTGGCTTGGTTGCTGGCCCAGAAGCCGTGGATTGTTCCGATCCCGGGCACCACTAAGCTGCATCGCTTGCATGAAAATCTCGGAGCGGCTTCAGTTCAACTTTCGCCGGAAGACCTGCGCGAGCTCGAAAGTGCTGCCTCAAAAATCACGGTTCAAGGCGCGCGCTACCCCGAACAGCTGCAAAAACTGGTCGGACGCTGAACGGAAACGCGCATGAGAGAAACAGCACTCACACAAACTTAACCCATAGAAAGGAGGCTCAATATGAACAAGCGCAAACTAGGAAGAACTAATCTGGAAGTTTCGGCCCTCGGGTTCGGTTGTATGAACATGGGCTTCGGCTACGGCCCGGCGGCGGACAAGAAGCAGGCGATTGCCGTCCTCCGCAGCGCCTATGAACGCACAATCGGGTGAACGCCGCGCAATACACGAAAGACGATTTCCCGGCATTTTTGACGGGCAACACAGCACGGCAGTCAGTTGAGGGATACGGCACAAGGCCACTGCAAAAGAGTATACGTCGGGATGAGCCGTCCCAGCCATTTGCTCTGTCTGGCGATTTCTTCTGAGCACATTAGCGACAATCAAGTTGCGGCATTGGGAGCGAACGGGTGGAACGTGGTAAAAGTTGAGGCGTGATTCGCCTTCCGGCCAAGAAGCTGGGACGGGCGGAACACATCCGTTCGTGACGTGTAATTTGACCGGTTGGAATTGGGCGATTTCGCTCAACGCAGCCTTGAGTCCAGTGCCAGTCAAAGTGCCAGTGAACGGGTAGTAAACGAGTACTTGGTGGGTAGCTGATTTGTTTTGAGCGCGTAATGTCGAGTGCTTGACAGATGTGCGAAAACGCCTGATTCTATTGGTGTTCGATAGTTATGAGGGTGTACGCCTCTGGTGGCGGGGTGGTAGTAGCGGAGTAGTGGGTTCCGAAAAAGACCGCTGTTCCTGTTCGATTCCGACCTCCCCCTCCAACTCAGCCACCACAACCTCACTACCCACCAAGGACACAAGCATTACTCATGCAAAACTGAGTTTGGGTCACCTGCTTGGGCCAAAGCCTGAAATCAAAGGAAAATGCGAATTTTCGTCCTCGCCGGTTGAAATCCAACCCTCGCCTTCAACTCCAAGAGCCTCGTTCTTACATGGCATGCATCCAACAATTTGGTCGTTGGAGAATGGTTTGGAAATTTTCCAATCACTGATTGGAATACCGCTCGCCACAAAATCGCCCGCGTCAATTCGTCAATCACCGATTGACATTTGAATCGTCCCGAACACCGGCATTGGCCGCTTAAGACGAAAGTGGCGGGCATAATGTTTGAACGCCCGGCACGGCGCTCCGGCGTGATAGCGCATCGTTGCTTGGCGCGACGATACTGTGACTTCGGTGTAGCTCACCGTCGCGGCGTTGGCGCGGTGCATGCAGGTTGAAAATGGGCCTGATTGTGGGGTATGGGAGCGATGCAGGCGGCGTAGCCAGTCCAAGCTTCCGACGGAGCGTTGTCGCCGCGCTTGCTGAAAAGTTCTACCGCGCACTCGCTGCGCGGCTGGCTCGTCGAAACCCGATGAAATCCATTGCTGCGATTTCCAGCGATGGTTCTTGCGAATGAGTTGTTTCAAATTCCAGCGCCATTCGACAATCTCGCCGGTTACTGGAAAAACGCCGATAAGGCGAAAAGGGTTTATCCGGTTGAGCGGTATTCGAGCAAGCGCGGCGTCCGCGAAATCCGGCGAGCTGGCCGTACTGACAGAATTCACGACTTCGCCCCGGCTCACAGCTTTACCGAGAACACGCGCCGTGATGGAATACCAGTTGATGAGGGCAAACGTCCTGCCGCGATCGTCCAGTGCGATCCATGTCCCACCGCCGGGTTCGGACGGGCAGAGCACGGCGCGACCGTTCACGTTCCTCTTATTCGGTGGGAGACCTGTGGGGCGTGTCAGCTTTTCATCGCGATTCATCCCAAGGCAATAACCTTTTTGCCGCGCGATAAACGTGACGGTACACATGGTACGAATCAGTCCGCTGCCGGATAGGTTGCGGCCATCCGCGAATACTCCCGCCACTTTTGCCAGACTAACGCGAGCTTCGTCGGCTCACAGCCGCGTTGGCGATTCGCCGCGCCGATAGCAAAGACCAGATCCCACTGTTGAAAAAGCGTCCGATAGGCAGCAAAGATTGAATTGCGGGCGTCGTAGATGCTGGTTGCTTCGGAGGCCGCACCGTTCAATTCGATAATTTGAAAGTTCTTTCCAGCACGCAAATCATCCTCGCTCGCAAAGCGGATGTCGTATCGTCCGATGAAAAAGCCGGTGAGCTTTCGAGAGATGTCGTCAATTCGCGCTTTGAGTTCCGGTGTGCAAAGCCGCGAGCCATCTCGGAAAATGCAGCCTTGCGCGTGATTGCCCGCCTCGACCAGTTTCAACTCCTCGCCCACTGCCAACACGTCGTTCTGCCGCTCGCTGAAACGCTGGAGATATTTGTCCGCCACGAAACGCGCGCGCGGGTCGCGCCAGATTAGTTCAATCACAGTGGATTTCCCGTCACCGACGAGAATGGGAAACAGTTTTTCCGTGATGGCGAAGATATGGCCGCACGCCTCATGCGGGAAGCGATAGTAGAAAACCCCGGCTTCATGTGGGCCGGCTGCGTAACATTGGGCAACGAGCGAAGCGGAAGACTGGCGCAAATAGGTCTCGGCCTGTTCCGCCGAGCGAATGAGTTTGATGCCTGCACCGCGTTGGCCTACATCGGGTTTGAGGATGAACGGGAAATCGAGGCCGATCCGGGTACGAATTTCGTCGAGTGAGCGCAATCGCGCGGCCAGCGTGTCACCCACGATCAGTTCCGCTTCCGCCGTGAATTCGGGACTGGTCAAAAACAATTCCTTGAGGGTCGCCATCTTGGATTCACCCACCATGCCGCCGGAAAAAATGCCGGGATTCGCGGCGGTTGGCACAGTCAGTCCGCGATATTTCAGCGCGAGCCAGGCGCAATAGATCGCGACGGGCGGATAGAACATCCAGGCGGGCCAGAATTCCCAATGCCGCCAGCGACTGAGTCGCGTTGTGAAACGGCGGAAATTGAAATTCGCGAACGCACGACGAAGCAGTTGCAGCGTGGCGAACAAAAACACACCTACCCCGAGCAGGAGTAATCCGGCTTGCTCGTAAGTGCCGAGCCAGTTTGTCAGTCGTTCACCAAATGTTTGCGCGAGGAAGAGAATTGCCACTGTCCAGACACACGACGCGACGCCGGTGATGAGTAAGAAGCGCGACATCGGTACACGGAGAAATCCTGCGGCCAGATACGTCGGCAGACGCGCGCCGGGGACGAGGCGACTGAAAATCAAAATCGGCGTTCCGCGTTCCGCGAACCAACGTCCGCTCTCGGCAACTTTCGCTGTGAAACGGCGGAGTGACGAACGCTCGAACCAACCGCGTCCCGAGTAGCGCGCGAGCGCATAAAGACCGGCGTCGCCCATCCAGATGCCGAGGAAGCACGCGGCAAACGCGGCTGGCCACGAGATGCCACCGGTGGCGAGCAACAGACCCGCGCCCACAGCAGCCACGTCTTCCAATACAAATGTGGCCAGAAAAAATCCGGCGGCCTTCGCGAAGGGGATCCATTCCGCGACGGCGGACGGCGAGAGTGGCAGGGCTTCGGTCATTAAAATTATGCGGCGGCCTTGGCAGCTTCTGCCTGGTGCTTGAGCGTGGATGGCGCGACGCCGAAGCCTGGTGGCATTTGCAGTCCCATGATTCCACCCATGACGCCGATCAGCGCGTAGTGATGCACGGCATGTGCGACGGAATACATGATTTCCCGCCCGATGGTGGACGGCGAAACTTGCGAGCCATTCGTTGCGTAGCTGGTCTTGCACGTCACTGCCAGCGGACGCATCAGGAAAATAGGATCGAGACTCTCAAATCCTTCGCGGAGTTCACGCGTTGCGTTCAGCGCGGCATAGCGGTCCTTCTCGATCAGCGTATCGCGTTCCCGATGGTCGTAGTTCAAGTCGCCATCCATCGCCGAGTCGAGCAGGCTGCGAAAGTGGTCGAGACAATGCCGATAATGCCCGCCAATGGAAGCGTTGAAAGCGATGGGCACTCTTCGCGTGTAAGTCTCGTCGCTGATTTCTGTCAACAGCGTCTCGCCCTGTTGAAGGGTTTCGATGACGGATTCAGTCAGCACACGGCTGTCGCCCGGTGAGGTTAAGTTCATACGATTTGAGGTTTGAGCAATTGGGAGACAACGGGAATCTGTCGGCGATGCAGAAAAGCGGTGACGGCGCTGGTTACGAATACGGTGACGGCCAGCCCGAACAGCAAACCACCGTCGCCCTTGACCACGATGCCGAGCACCGTCAGATGACTGACCAGCGCTCCGCTGATGACGCCGAAGGCGAGCAGCGCGCCTGCCCATGCGAAACGGGGAGTCAGGAGCAACCCTACGGCGATCAACTCCGCCAAGCCTGAACCATAGCGTCCCCACGGTTCAAGGCCGACTTTGGTAAAGATGTAAATGGATTCCTCCGCGCCGGTGAATTTGAAGAACAACGTCTGCGCGAGAATCACCGCTGCCACGATGCGGCAAATCCAGCTAACGATTTGTTCTGTTCTTGAAAGCGAGCACATAAAAGTGTCGTTGGTTTGTCGGTGGCAAACGCGAAGCCCTACAAATTATTTCCCCTTTTTCTCGACCAATCCCGGCCAGTTCGCTTCGGCCTTCGCGAGATTGCCTTTGGTGTCCTTGTTGAAATCATCCCGCACGCCTTTGCTGTACTGGAGCAGCAGCCGGCCATTCACGATTTGAAAAGCGTCCGCGTCAATCTCCACCAGCTTGCCTTTCGAGACGCCGTAGGCGCAGTAGCCGCCGAACACAGGTTCGTATTTGGCGGGGTCGCTCATGAAAAGATCGCGGTGCTGCTTCGAGGCGAAATAGTAAAGTGCGCCGTCGCGACGGAGGCCGAGTTCTGGTTTGCCCTTCACCGGTTTACTGTCAGTGAAAAAGGCGACCGGATCGTAGCCTTGGATGGCGACGCCGGTTTTGTCGAGGTTGAAGAGGGTTTTGGTTTGGGCGAAGGCCGGCAGCGCCAGTCCCAAAGTGAGAAGCAGCAGAGATAATTTCTTCATTCCCCTTTTAGTCGGCGGAGAACGGGAAACCTTACAACAATGGCAAGCTGCCAAACCTCATCGGCCGGAAACGGGTCGAGCGAGCCAGCCGCCAGTCGCTTGCAACGGTTCGAAGCGTCCTGCCGGAGTTATCCAAACAGCGAGAGCGAGGTCGCTCTCCGCTGCGTTCCGTTGCTTGTTCAAAACGAATTCACCCTTTGCTACGTCGCCGCTGCGAACCAGAGGGGCTTTTACGAGCGTAAGAACTACAAAATCGTGGCGCAAGAGGCGGCCTCGATTTTCTCCGGCCTTCACGTCCGAACTCAAACCACCTGCCAGCAATGCGGCGTGAACTTCGTAATTTGTGCCGCCAGTATTCGCGGGCGCAAAGTTCACGCGCCAGCGATTCGTGTCTGAAGAACTGACTGTGAGGACACCCGCCTTCACGCCGGCAGATTTCGGTCCCTCCAGTCGCCCCGACCAATCGCGCCATTCCTTTCCATTGAGCACGAAGCCCGGCGTGTAAATGGAATCGGAGCGCCATTGCTTCGCGTAGGCGCGTTGCTGGTCAGAAAACGATTTGCTCGCCCACGGATCGCGCCAGCCGAGGTAGTCCCAATAGTCCACATGGAAAGCCAGCGGCACGAAATCCTGCCACAAGCCGAGTGATTCTTTCAGCCGGCTTAAGCAGGATTCCGCCGGCGGACAACTGCTGCACCCTTCCGATGTGTAGAGTTCGATCAACGCAGTTTGTTTCCCAGAGCTTTGGAATGTGAGTGGGGTGTTTTGAGCGTTCACGGTTACAACCAACAGTACGGACAGACACAAAAGCATGGCGCGCATTGCTGGCATATTCCTTTCAAGCAAGGGGCAGACTCATCTCCCCTGGTTTATGCAATTGAATTTCTTTCCTCCGCGCGGCGTGATATTCGCAAAAGATGCAGCGCAGTTTGTTTTGATGATGAAGCTTGGCGCAGCCAACCACGCGCATCACACGCAAATACACGGCGGCGGCGGCCAACATCCCCAGCGGCGGCGCGAGAAAGTAAATCCACAACGAATCCCAAAGTTGCGGCAATACGGCGCTGCCAAACGTGCGCGCTGGATTCATGCTCATGCCGGAGATGGGCGCTTCAAACGTGATGAACGCCGCCACGCACGCACCGGCAAATAATCCGGTGAAGCGCGCGAGCTTTTGCGTATTCGAGGCAACGAGCACGACGGACATCAAGATGAGCGCGATGACGACCTCGCCGAGAAATGCCGCGCCTGTTCCGCCCGAACGGGGCAGCGTGGCAACGTAGTTGACGGACGGATGGGCGAGTAATTTTCCCGCTGCCGCCGCAACGAGTGCGACGCCCGCCACGCCGCCGGCAAATTGCGCGATGACGTAAAACACGGCATCCCACGGCGCGACCTTGCCCAGCCGAAAAAATGTCAGCGTCACTGCCGGATTCAGGTGAGCGCCCGAGTGTTTGCCCCACGGCGAGTAGATGATGCCGATGGCGGTCAGCCCCATTGCCAGTCCCATCAAGACGCGCCTCGGGAATTCTTCACGCAGAACTTGAAGGGCGAGTGACGCCGGATGATAAAGCAAAATCGTAAAGACACTGGCCGACACCATGAAGATGCCCAAGCCCGCTGCTTCCATGAGGTATTCGGGCCAATGTTGTTTCAGCGCGTTCAACATCTGACATCCTGTTTCAGTCTTCGGATCAATAAAACGGGTCAGGTTTGAATTGTTGAATTGCAACGACCTTCAGTCATGAAGAGCCGACTGCGGGATACCGCGCTCTGCAAATGTATCCTCCGTCGGCCGTGCGAACCGACGGGGAGTGAAAATCTCATCCGCGCGATTGGATTTATCGGCGGCGTTTTGAAGTGAGAGGACGACCGCCGTTTCAGGATTGAAGTCCGTTGGAATGGATTCAGTAAGTGTGTTCATACACTGTCGTCGGGAGTAGGGGCAGTTTCCTTACAACTATCGCGCGAATGCCGACACGCCCGGAATATTGAGCCGGATGCGGTAGATGCCGGACTGCGCGGCGAGATAAAGCGTCTGCCGGTCGGCGTCGCCCCAGGCCATATTGTGCGGATGCTCCGGGCCGTGCAATGTGCCGAGGTGTTTACCTTCGGGTGAGAGAATCCACAAGCCGCCCGGCCCGCTGACAAAAAGATTTCCAGCTTTGTCCACCTTGATGCCGTCAATGGCGTCGTCCGCGCCCGCCGTCGTGAGATCGAAAAACAACTCGCCTTTGCCGAGCGTGGTGTTGGCGTTCACGGGATAGCGGTTCACCACGGCTCTCTTTGTGTTCCAGTCGCCGACGTAGAGGAATTTTTCATCCGGCGAAAACGCCAGCCCGTTCGGACCGGTGAAGTCGGTGCTCACGAGTTGAACCGTGCCGTCCTTCACCGAATAAACACCGGAGTGCGGCTGTTCACGGCGTGGGTCGTCGCCGAACTTCGGCAAACCAAAGGGCGGGTCGGTAAAAAACAACGCGCCGTCGCTGCGATGGACGAGATCGTTCGGCGAATTAAGCCGTTTGCCGTTGAAATGGTCGGCGAGCACAGTGGTGAGGCCGTTCTTCTCGATGCGGACGACCCGGCGATTGCCGTGCTGGCAAATCGTGAGCCGCCCTTGTTCATCCGTCGTGAGTCCATTCGATCCGGGCTGACGGTATTCGCCGATGTTCTCGCCACTGTAACCGGATTTGGTCTTGTAAATCTGCACTTCGCCATCCGGTGTCATGCGGTAAATCACGTTGTTGTTCGGGTCGCTGAAGAGCAGAAAGCCCTCGTCTGAATCTGGAGCAATCGCCGGATTGTGGGCATCAATCCAAACTGGCCCTTCGGTGAAGGCGAAACCGTCGGCAAGTTTTTCGAGTTTCGCGTTTGCCGGAATAATGGCGTCGAGCGCGACATCCTTCTTGTCCACTTGCAGCTTTACTTCACGCGCCTTGCTTAGTTTGTCAGGCGAGTAAAAGTCGAGCGTCGCGCTGCGCACCCAGATGTAAGTGTCGGGATGCGTCGAGATCGGACCGTTGATGCCAAACACGGCGATTTGAAATTTTTCGCCCGGCTGCGCGTTCTTTGTCAGCACCACACGATTCGGCGCGTTCCATCCGGCAGCAACCGAGCCGCCGTTCTGCCCAAGCACGAATGGCGCCTTGCCGTTCACCCAAACTTCCGCGTAATCGTCCACGACGATTTCAAATGCCACGGTCGAACCTTTTGTGTCGAAGCTGGCAACCTTCTCCGGGATGGTGACGTTGATGCGATACCAGTTAAACGAAAGCCGTCCGTGACCGCGCCGGCGTTCGAGCGAATCGGCAGCAATACTTTCCCACTTGCTGTCGTCGAAATCCGTCGCCCGGGCATCAGGCGAAAAATCGAACGTGTGATTCTTCGGTCCGCTGGCTTTCCAATCTGCGCCGACGTCACGGTGCTCGATCTCACGAATGGTTGTATCGCTGTAACGCCACTGCGCGTTCACCCGCGCGACACCCTCCGTTGTGCGCAAGTCCACCACCGCATCGGGCAACACCGCTCGCGGCGCGTGGTCGGCGCGCAGAGTGAGAACGGAAACATTGGTAAGGGCAGCGACCAGGAGTGCAGCCCACAAAAAGGGATGGTTCAATTTCATAAGCGTCGTTTTCAACAACCGGTTCGTCGGGAAAGGCTGGTGTTCCTTACAGGCGGCGCGACTGCATCAGTCGTAGGAACGGCGCGCTGTATGTGTCTAGCGCGATGGTAGGGATGGCGCGCTGCGCCGTCCCCGCCCGCGTAGTAGCGGGCGGAACGAATATCCA
>WNGA01008535.1_pt1 | contig 14015 bp, 15 predicted proteins | sample 5400061 | NCBI WGS metagenome assembly WNGA01 (sample SAMN13153366, study PRJNA577476) | soil metagenome | isolation source: 100 cm soil or saprolite under grassland replicate 2 | place: USA:California | collected 2016-06-15 | reverse complement strand
AGGAGCTGATCACGCTCCCCGGGGTAGCCCGTAAAACGGCCAACATCGTGCAGGGCAACTCCTATCCGGAGCGGCATCGCAAGGACCCGGATGCCGGGATCGCGGTGGACACCCATGTCCGACGGGTGGCCCAGCGCCTGGGCTTCACCGCCAACTCCGACCCCGACAAGATCGAGCAGGACCTCATGAAGGTCATCCCCCGGCCGGACTGGTTCCCCTTCACCTACGTCCTGATCGAGCATGGGCGACGGGTGTGCAAGGCGCCCACGCCGCGATGCGAGGTCTGCCCGGTGAACGACGTGTGCCCGTCGAGCAGGGTCTAGCGCGGACTCATCCTCGAGTCGCTTCGAATCACCCGAAGACGGGAACCCTCGCGGCCTCGCCTCTTCGCCGGGCTCGCCGGAGCGCCCTCCGCTCTTCCTCCGACAGGCCGCCCCACACGCCGGCATCCTGACAGGTGGCCATGGCCCATTCGAGGCATTCCATCCGGACTTCGCACTGCATGCAGATCGCCTTGGCCGCGGCGATCTGGGTCGCAGCCGGCCCGGCGGTGCCGATGGGGAAGAAGAGCTCAGGATCCTCGTCCCTGCAGCGAGCGCGGTGAACCCAGTCCAAAGCGAACCCCCTTCGCGAGGTCCGGGCATGATCTCCGGCCGAGCCGGCCTCCCTGCCGTGCTCGCCCTCCTGCTTCGGTTCCCCCTACCAAGGCGAGCGGCAGCGAGAGGCGGATTATACTGACCCGTTTCCCGCGCACACAATGGCCCCATCGAAGATTGACCGACAATTCTGGCCCGCGATCGTGGCGCATCGCGGCGCGTCAGCAACGCATCCCGAAAATACGCTCGCTTCGTTCCTTGCCGCAGCCGGCGCGGATGCCGACATGGTCGAACTCGACGTCCGTCTCACCGCTGACGGCGTCCCCGTGGTCCTGCACGATCCCGACGTGTCCCGGACCACCGAGGGTTCGGGGTCCGTGCATCTGATGTCCCTGAAGGAACTCAAGCGGCTCGATGCGTCAGGGGGGCGAGGGCCACGGGCCGAGATCCCCACGCTGCACGAAGTGCTGGAGGCGCTCTCCGGGCGAGTGGGCGTCGACCTCGAGATCAAGAACCTGCCGGGCGAACCCTCGTTCGACTCCCCGCGCGAGGCGATCGTCATGGAGACCCTGCGGTTGATCGATGAGACGCGATTCGACGGGATCGCTTTGGTGTCCTCGTTCAACTGGCTGTCGATCGAGCGGGCCAAGGAACGGTCCCCCGACATCCCCACCGGCCTCATCACCACCGCGGCGGTCGACCCGTGGGCCGCGCTGGTGTACGTGCGCATCAAGGGCCACGACCTGCTGCTCCCCCAGGCCTCCGCGCTGTTCGACGCGGGCGAGTCCTTCCTCGATGCTGCACACGCCGACGGCATCCGCATCGGATCGTGGACCGTGGACGAGCCGGAAGCGGTCGAACGCCTGTTCACGATGGGCGTCGATGCGATCGCCACGAACGACCCGGCTATGGCCGTCCCGATCCGCGACCGATTCCGCGAGCGAGCAGGTTAGCCGGGAACAGGACGCCCAGCGCGGCCGGGACCGATTCGATGGCCAGCCGTTCGTGCAGGCCGATGAACTCCCCGTCGACCTGCACGGGCATGGGTCGATCGCACCGAAGGTCGAACCTGCGCCGGTCCTTCAAGTAGAGCGCGTGGCGGCCGCGAATGTGGCGAGCGGACCGGAATGCGCGCGCGACGACGGGAATGGCAACCCGGGTCCTGAGGCTGTCGAGGGCCAGAAGGTCCAGGCCGCCATCCAGCTCGGCATCTGGGCACAGGCGCATGGCGCGGCCTCGGAAGTAGGTGTACGGCGTCGTGTTCTGCGCGATCGCCAGGAAGAGTCGCTCGCGCCGTTCCTCCGCCCCGGGTCCCCAGGCAACGCCGATGCGAGGCTTCCGCCGGTCGTAGCCGCGGAAGAAGACCCGGAGCCCAGACCACACGAAGAGCCAGTCGCCAAGGCGCTTCTTGGTCCACTGTCGCCGCTCCACCTCCCGCACGATGGCCGCGTCCAGCCCGACGCCGCAGCTCACGGTGAAGTAGCGGTCCGCAACGCGGCCGAGCGGCACGCGCCTCGGCGAGATGTCCGGGTTCTCCACGAGCCAACCGGTGGCCTCGATCGGGTCGTCCGGGATGCCGAGCGAGCGAGCGAACACGTTGGCCATGCCGGCGGGGAGGATGGCCAGCGACGAATCGGTCCCGGCCAGCCCGTTGGCCACCTCGTTCACGGTCCCGTCGCCACCCAACGCCGCCACGATCGCGATCCCGTCCAGAGCGGCCTGCCGAGCCAGAAGGGTGGCGTCGCCTGGGCGCGTGGTCACGGCCACGTCCACCTTGAACTCCGCGGCCAACGCGCGCGGGATGACCTCTCGTTGATACGCAGTCGTGCGGTAGGCGTTCCCGTTCGAGATCAGCAGGAGCCGTCGCACAGGTCAGCGCTCGTCTTCCGGCTCCCGGTCCTCCAAGCCCTCCCGGAGGGAGGCGAGCGTCTTGGCCAGTAACCGGGACACGTGCATCTGAGAGATGCCGAGCTCCTCCGCGATCTCGCTCTGCGTCATGCCCTTGAAGAATCGGAGGTGCAGCATGCGCCGCTCTCGTGGGGGGAGTTGCTTGAGGAACGGCCCCACGCTGACCCGGTCCTCCAGAGCCTCCAGCGACTCGTCCACATAGCCGATCTGCTCGTGATAGGAGAGGCCTTCGCGGTCGGCCCCCGCGTCGAGCGAGATCAGGCTGTAGGCGTGAGCGGAGTCCAGGGCCTCCAGGACCTCTTCGTCGGAGGCTGAGGCGGCCCGCGCGATCTCGGCCACGGTGGGCGATCGCTGGAGGTTCTGAGAGAGCTGGCTGATCACCGACCCCAGTCGGAGGTTCAGCTCCTGGAGGCGCCGGGGGACGCGTACGGCCCAACCCTTGTCGCGGAAATGGCGCTTCAGTTCACCCACGATGGTCGGTGTGGCATAGGTGGAGAACTCGACCTCACGGTCCGGGTCGAATCGGTCGACGGCCTTGACCAATCCGATGGTGGCCACCTGTACCAGATCGTCCAGCGGTTCACCCCGACCGGCGAACCTTCGGGCCAGGTATTCCACCAACCCGAGGTGGGATTCGATCAGCTTGTTCCGGATCTCGGCGTCGTCCGACTTCCGGAGGCTTCGGAACAGCCTCTTGACCTCGGCCTTGGGAAGCTGAGGGCGGCGTTCCTGCGATGCCAGGCCGGTCACCCCCTCGCTACCGAGAAGGTGGCGCAGGCCGTGCCCTCAAGGTCGCGCACTTCGATCCCGTCGGTGACCTCGTCGAGGATGGTCTTCGCCCACGACGTCAGGAACGGAGTCTTCTCCCCGAGCGGGGAATCACCGCGAGCGGAGATCTGCAGGGCGCCGTCCTTGAGATCGAACGTGACCTCCAGGCGAGTGGCGGTCGGCACCGAGGTGGCCATGATCCGCGAACAGATCTCGTCGATGGCGATGTGAAGGTCCATGAGCCGGTCGTATGTGAAGTCGAGCAGCGCGGCCAGGGACGTGGCCGTGGCCGTGACCAGCTTCACGTGTTTGGTGGAAGCGGGGATCCGGATGACGACTTGATCGGACAACTGCGCGATTCTACTCGGGCTCCGTCCGGACCATCCGCAACGCTCCCTAAACTGCTCGGTCGTGTTCCGCAGCAGGAAGCCGAAGCCGGACGTGGGCGCCGATCTGCGTGTTGCCTTCGTGCGCTTTCGGCAAACCGTGGCCGCAGTGGAGGCGGCCAAGGACAGCCTGGCGGCGGCGGCGCCCAGGGGCCGGAGCGCGGGCGTCCCGCTGGCGGAGGCGCTGGCCGGATTCGAACAGGGCCTTCGCGACGCCTCGGCGTCCATGAACGAGTGGCGCCGAGCGGACGTGGAGGAGGCGTGGATCTCCTGCCGGCGGGCGCTGGAGGAGGCGGGGCGGCGGGCCGACCGCCTCCGGGTGGGAGACGCCCCCCAGGGCTACGAGGCTCTCTACGGCGAGCTCGGAGACCTCATGGAGCCACTCGATGCCTTCGCGGCGGCGCTGGAGCGGTTCCGCGAGCTCGGCGTGTGAGCAGCAACAGGTCGGGCCCCGGCGCTCCCTGGGTCACCCTCGGCGCGTTGTTACGACGTGGCCTTTCGGAAGGCTCGGGTCGCCCCCGTCAACGTGAAGAGACCAACCAGCGCGATGATCCCGACGGCCTTGCCGAGCTCCGCCCACGCGTACCCGAAGTTCATGAACTGCCGTGCCGTGTTGATCACGTAGGTCACCGGGTTGAGCCTCCCGACCGTTTCCAGCCACCCGGGCAGGAGGGCGGCCGGCATCATGGCCGTCGACAGGAACAGCAAGGGGAACGTCAGGAGGATCCCGATCATCATGGTCATCTCGGAGTTCTTCGTGCGCAGGGCAACGATGTTGGATAGCCCCGCCCACACGATCCCAAACGCCGCTGCCAGAACCAACATCACCACAGCCCCGACCACCCCGGTCTTGATGCGGGCTCCCATCACGAATGCCACGATCAGGATCAGCGCGCCCTGGAGCACCATCCGGGACGCGTCGGCCATGACCTTGCCGATCAGCACGCTGGACCGGTGGATCGGGCTGATCAGGAACTTGTCGAGCATCCCCTGCTCGAAGTCGGCGACCATCCCCATGCCCGACTGGAAGGCGGAGGTCAGCGTGGTCATCGTCAGGACGCTCGGGGCGAAGAACATCAGGTAGCTCGAATACCCGAGCGTCTGAAACTGCGGGAACTGACCCAGCTTCTTGAAGATCTGGGTGAACAGGAGCAGCCACAGCATCGGCTGGAACAGCGAGAAGAACAGCATCATCGGGATGCGGACCAGCTTCTTCAGATTCCGGCCGAAGATCGTCGTGGACTCGGCGACGAGCCGTGCCAGCGGGTTCCCGGTGGGCGCCGCTCCGGGGCGGAACTCGGTTGCCTCGTCCGGTCGTGCGGTCTCGATCGTCCTCGCCATGATCATCGTCTCCTTCTGTTGCCGCCCCGCATGGAAGCGAACATCGAGCTCTGAGCGTGGCCGGTCTCCTCTACCCGCATCCGCTCGCCCGTGTACTTCAGGAACACCTCGTCGAGCGTCGGGGTGGTGAACGAGAGCTTGGCGATGGGGATGCCCTGCTCGTCCAGCCTCCGGACGATCTCCGACAGGGACCGACCGGCGTCCGTCACCGGCACGGACACGGAGTGGTCGAACGTGGTCGGCTCGCCGGCGCCGGGGAAGGCGGCCACGGCGCGCTTGGCTCGTTCGATCAGCTCGCCGCCGGTCTCCTCCGGCAGCGCGATCGTGACCACGTCTCCGCCCACCCCGGCCTTGAGCTCGCCGGGCCCGCCGGAGACGACGATCTTTCCGTGGTCGATGATGGCGAGCCGGTCACAAAGCCGGTCGGCCTCCTCCATGTACTGCGTGGTCAGGAAGATGGTCGTCCCGCCAGCCCGCAGCTCTTCGAGGTGCCGCCACAGGGCGTTCCGGGTCTGGGGATCGAGGCCCGTGGTGGGCTCGTCCAGGAACAGCAGAGGCGGCTCGTGGACCAGTGCTTGGACGAGGTCCAGGCGCCGGCGCATCCCTCCCGAGTACGCACCCGCCCGTCTGTTCGCCGCGTCCATCAGACCGAACATCTCGAGCAGGAGGTCGGCCCGCCGGCGGGCGTCGGCCTGGCTCATCCCGTGCAGCCGGCCCTGGAGGATCAGGTTCTCCCGGCCGGTGAGGTCGATGTCGATCCCGATGAACTGCCCCGAGTAGCCGATCATCTTCCGGATCGCTTCGGGCTCCCGGTCGACGTCGTGTCCGCCCACCAGAGCCCGGCCGGAGGTCCTGGGCAGCAGGGTGACCAGGACCCTGATGGTGGTGGTCTTGCCGGCCCCGTTGGGCCCGAGGAACCCGAAGATCTCTCCCCGCGCGACTTGGAACGTGACGTCATCGACGGCGCGCGTACCGTCCGGGTAGACCTTCACCAGGTTCTCGACGTTGATGAGATCGATCACTTCATCTTCACTCCTTTTGAGGGCTCGAGCCCGTCCATCAGCGTCCTGACGACGTCTCGGGCGAACTGCTCGTCGCTTCCGACCCTGGCGTCTTCGCCGATCAGGGCCTCCACGGATGCCTGGCTGAAGCAGGCTCCGAGGAGGAGCCGAGCGGCGGGTTCGGCTGCTGCTTTCTCCGCGATCCTTCCGAGCCGGCGTTCCCCGGACAGATAGGCGGCGACCGACCCGATGAACTTCATCGGGCCGATCTTGCGTTCGGCGAAGTGGCGGCGCTGCTCCTCAAGCAGTTCGCGGTCGGCCATGACCCCGAACGTGATGGGCAGGATGACCCGGTAGAAGCCGAGAGCGCCCACTGCCAGCTGCTCGAGGTTCCTTCGTACCGTCCCGGTCCCGGCTCGTTGGGGGAGGGTCTCCACCAGGATGAGGAACTCGGGGAACCTCGTCCGGACGATCTCGTGGATGATGGCGTGCTTGTCCGGGAAATAGCGGTAGATGCTCCCTTCCGCACACTTGGCGATCTCCGCGATCGCCCTGGTCGTCGTGGCCTTCAGGCCCCGGTCCCGGATGAGCTGCTCGGCCGCAGCCAGGATGTGGGCCCGCGTGCCGGTGACCGCTTCCTCAGTGGCCATATGCGGCGGGTTCGTCGTCGTGGTTGCCGACGTGGCTGCGGACGAACACGGCGGAGACGATGGAGGCGAGGATCAGGAAGCCGATCGCTACGAACAGTCCCACGTGGATGGCGTGGACGAAGGAGTTCTGCACGGCCTGCGTGAGCGCCGTCCCGTCGGTCCCCTGCGCGTTGCCGGCGGCGGCGCTGGCCCCGGCCTTGGCCACGATCGACGTGGCCTGAGCCTTGGACATGCCCGTCTCCATGAGACGGGCGAGGAATCCCCGCCTGAACGCCGACGTGACGATGGCGCCCAGGAGCGCGATCCCGAACACCCCGCCGATCTCCCGGCTGGTGTTCGTGGCGGCCGAGGCCACCCCGGCGTTCCGCGTGGGGACCGAACCCATGACCGCCGCGGTCATGGGGGTCATCGTCAGAGCCATGCCCGCGGCGAGCACGATGAAGGAGGGCAGGATAACCGTGGTGTAGGAGGATCCGACTTCCGTCCGGAGCATCAGACCCATACCGGCGGCTGCGATCAGCGGCCCGACCGTCATGAACCACCGGGAGCCGAACCGGTCCGACAGCCTCCCGGCGATGGGGGCCACCACCAGGATGACCACCGAGAACGCGAACAGCCGTAGCCCGGCCGCGACCGGCGAGTACCCCTCGACGTTCTGGAGGTACAGCGTGAGGAAGAACACCGTGCCGAACATGGCGAAGAACACCGCCGCCGCCTCGATGTTCGCCGCGGCGAAGGTCGGGATGCGGAAGAAGGACAGTGGAAGCATCGGCGACTCGCGGTGCGACTCGACGTAGAAGAAGACCGCCAGCAGGACCGCCGATAGCGCGAACCCTCCGAGGATCTGGCCATCGGTCCAGCCTCGGGCGTTGCCCTCGATCAGCGCGTAGACCAGGAAGAACAGCCCCGCCGTCCCGGTGATCAGGCCGGCCGGGTCCAGCCGGCGGGACCTGCTGGGATCGCGGGACTCCCGGACCACCAGAGCGGTCATCGTCAGGCCGATGGCCCCGATCGGAACGTTCACCCAGAAGATGCTCTGCCACGACACGTGCTCGACGAGGAATCCGCCGATGACCGGCCCGATGGCGATGGCCAGGCCCGACATGGCCGCCCAGACCCCGATGGCGGCCCCCCGCTCGCGGCCCCTGAACGTCGCGGTGATGATGGAGAGCGACCCGGGAAGGAGCATGGCCGCGCCGAGTCCCTGGATCGCGCGGAACGCGATCAGCTGCCCGATCGACTGGGAGAGCGCGCAGAGCAGCGAGCCGACGGTGAACGTGATGAGCCCGCCGATGAAGAAGCGCTTGCGGCCGTAGAGGTCGCCGAGCGCCCCGCCGGTCAGCATGAACGAGGCGAACGTCAGCGTGTAGGCGTCGATGATCCACTGGAGGCCGGAGACCCCCGCGCCGAGCTGGCGCTGGATGGTGGGCAGGGCAACGTTCACGACCAGGTTGTCCAGCATCGGCATGAAAAGCCCGAAGACCATGGCCACCAGGACCCACCACTTGCGGCGGTTGGCGCCGGCCTCCTGCGGCCGTTCCATCGTCAGCGTTCGCTCCATCCATCTCCCCCTGGGGTCTTGAATGGTGAGTGAGTGTTCACTCATTCTGAGTGAGCGCTCACTCATTTGTCAACTCCCCGCCCGCCCGGCGGGGCTGGGACATGTCGAACGGGGCCCCTGTAGGCTCGAACTTCCAACCGCCGGTGCGTTCAGGAGGTCCGAACCCCCATGGCAAAGGCGATCCAGATGATCACGAAGATCCCCGGTCCGCGCTCGACGGCCATCCTCGAGCGGAAGGCCCACGTCGTCGCCGATCCCCTCGACATCCACGTCCCCGCGGTGGTCGACCACGCCCTGGGCGCACGGGTCACCGACGTCGACGGCAACACCATGCTGGATTTCTCTGGGGGCCTCGGCTGTCAGCTCGTCGGCTACTCACACCCGAAAGTGGTGGAAGCGGTCCAGAAGCAGGCGGCCAAGGTTTCGCACACCGACTTCTCCGTCATCCCTTACGAGTCCTATGTCGAGCTCGCGGAGCGGCTGGTCGAACTGACCGGCATCCCGGACGGGAAGGCCGCCATGTTCAACGCCGGGGCCGAGGCCGTTGAGAACGCCGTGAAGTTCGCCAGGGCAGCCACCGGCCGGCCGGCCGTCCTCTGCTTCGAGGGCGGGTTCCACGGCCGGACGCTCCTCGCCATGTCGCTGACCAGCCGGCACAAGCCATACAAGCAGGGATTCGGGCCGTTCGCCCCGGAGATCTACCGCCTGCCGTACTCCTATCCGTACCGGAGCGCGCATCCGGATGAGTCGGGCCGGCTGGCCCTCGAAGCGATCGAGCGCGCGTTCGTCACTGTGGTCGACCCGAAGTCCGTGGCCGCCGCCGTGGTCGAGCCCATTCAGGGCGAGGGCGGGTTCGTCGTTCCCGCGCCGGACTTCCTCCAAGGGCTGGCGACCCTGTGCCGCAAGCACGGGATCCTCCTGATCGCCGACGAGGTCCAGACCGGATGCGGACGAACCGGCGCGTTCCTCGCGTCCGAGCACTTCCGGTTCGCACCGGACCTCGTGGTGCTGGCCAAGGCGCTGGCCGCGGGGTATCCGCTGTCCGCGGTGGTTGGGCGGAAGGAGATCATGGACGCCCCCGGGCCGTCGGCCATCGGCGGCACCTACGTCGGCAACCCGGTGGCCTGCGCGGCCGCCAACGCCGTCCTCCAGGTCATCGAGGAGGAGGGGCTCATCGAACGGGCCGAGCAGGTCGGGAAGACCCTCCGGGCGCGCTGGGAGCAGGTGGCCCAAGACGTTCCACAGATCGGAGACGTCCGTGGGGTCGGCGCCATGATCGGCGTCGAGTTCGTCAAGGATCGCGAAACCAAGCAGCCCGATGAGGGTGTACTCGGCGCGCTCATCAAGGGCGCCATGCAGAACGGCGTCGTGGCGGTCTCCTGCGGCATCTACCACAACGTCCTCCGCCATCTCCTTCCGCTCGTCATCACCGACGAGGAGCTGGACGAGGGGCTGGACGTGCTGGCCGACGCGGCGATCAGGGCTTCGAAAGGCAGGGTGCGCGGGTCAGGGATGGAGACGCGCACGGAAGGCGAATAGGGAGGGATCGGACATGGCCGAGCAGTCGGGGAGCGGTGAGAAGGAAACGCGCAAAGCGTGGAACGACGTCGGGGAGCATTTCTCCGATCTGGGTCGGCGATTCGGCGAGCACTACCGGAAGCAGGAGCGGGACGCCGGCCCGTCCGCCGAGGAGCAGCGCCAGGCCCTGAACGAGGCCTTCCGGAAGGCCGTCGATCAGCTGGACCAGGCGCTCACCTCGGTCGGGGACGCCCTCCGCGATCCCCAGACCAAGAAGAGCATGAACCAGGCCGTTCGCTCACTCGGCGATGCGCTGGGCACCACGTTCCAGAATTTCGGCGGCGAGATCGGCCGGCGGGTCGGCGGGAAGGGATCGCGCGGCGACACTTCGCCATCCGCGGGAAGCGGGCCCTAAGTCAGGGCAATCCCGGCGATCAACGTCGCCGGTCCAACGAACGCCATCGCGACGGCCACCCATTTGACCGGCGACGGCTGACCATCGCCCCATACGCTGATCCAGGCCACGGTGGTCAGGACGCCCGCGATTTCCAGCGGCAGACCGATCGAGAGCATCGCCAGAAGGCCGAGGGTGAGAAGGCCCCCGGTCGCCAGGGCCAGCAACGCGATCCGGACCGCGGGATGGGGGACGAGCGCCCCGGCCAGAGCGACGGCGGCCAGTCCGGCCACGAAGCTGGCAACGAAGAACACACGGCCTCGCTCGTCTTGAAAGCCTCCCTGGGACCGGATCAGGACGACGTACAGCACGCCATCGGCAGCAGCGATGAGCGCGCCGATCAGTGCCGGTTTCGATACCGTCCGAACTTCTTGCTTCACGGTCACCACAAGCACAGGGTAGCTGCTCCGATGAGAGAGCAGCCTTCGAAAGCCTCTGCGGGGATGAGGCGACGCCGGGTAGCATCGGTCTCGTGAATACTCGGCCTCGGCGATCCTGTCTCTCCGTTCCGGGCTCCTCTCCGAAGATGCTGGCCAAGGGCCCCGGCCTCCCCGCCGACGAGGTTTTCATGGACCTCGAGGACTCGGTCGCGCCGGCAGCGAAAGATGAAGCCCGGGGCAACATCATCCAGGCCCTGAAGGAAGGTGACTGGACCGGCAAGACCGTCGTCGTCAGAGTTAACGGCATCTCCACGAAGTGGTGCTATCGCGACGTCATCGAGGTAGTGGAGAACGCCGGACAGTACCTCGACTGCATCATGGTCCCGAAGGTCGAGTACGCCACCGACGTGACGTTCGTGGCCGATCTGCTCCGCATGATCGAGGACACCACCGGGCTGGAGAACCGGATCGGCGTGGAGATCCAGATCGAGACGGCCACCGGCATCACGAACATCGACGACATCGCGAGCGCATCCGATCGCGCGGAAACGCTCATCTTCGGGCCCGCCGACATGAGCGCGTCCCTCGGGCTGCCGACGGTCACGGCCGGCCTCCCCATGCCGGGCTATCCGGGGGACCACTGGCACTATGTCCTTTCCCGCATCCTGGTGGCCGCGCGAAACGCAGGGCTCCAGGCGATCGACGGGCCGTACCTCGTCATCAAGGACCTGGACGGGTTCCGCGAGATGGCCCTGCGGGCCCGGGCCCTGGGCTACGACGGGAAGTGGGCCCTCCACCCCGCGCAGATCGACGTGCTGAACGAAGTGTTCACCCCGAGCCAGGAAGAGTTCGACAAGGCCGAAGCCATCTTGGAGGCCTACCGGCACGCCACCGACGTCCAGCTCACGGGAGCGGTCATGTTCGGGACCGAGATGATCGACGAGGCCAGCCGCAAGATGGCCGAGCAGCTCGCCATGCGGGGGCGGGCCGCGGGGATGCAGCGGCGCAAGCGGCTCGAGGACTTCACGGCCCCGAGAGCAGAGGGCTAGCCGCATGGCCGGAGCGGGGCCGGGCGGCCTGGTCGAGCTTTCGGAGGAGCAGCAGGCGGTCGTCGCCACCGTCCGCGAGTTCGTGGAGCGCGAGGTCTTCCCGGTGGCCGAAGAGCTCGAGGCCCGCGACGAGTTCCCCGAGACGATCGTCGAGCAGATGCGGGAGCTGGGGCTGTTCGGACTGACCGTGCCGGAGGAGTACGGCGGCGCCGGCCTCGACCTGCTCACCTACGCGCTGGTCGGCGTGGAGCTGTCGCGCGGATGGATGTCCCTCTCAGGGATCCTCAACACGCACTTCATGGCCGTGTACCTGTTGAAGAAGCACGGGAGCGACGAGCAGAGACAGCGCTGGCTGCCGAAGATGGCCACCGGAGAGCTGCGGGCTGCCCTATCGATGTCCGAGCCGGGGGCCGGGTCGGACGTGCAGTCCATCCAGTGCCGGGCGGTGCGGGAGGGCGACCACTACGTGGTGAATGGGACGAAGATGTGGGTCACGAACGGCCTGCGGGCCGGGCTCGTCGTCCTCCTGTGCAAGACCGATCCCGAAACGAAGCCCGCGTACAAGGGGATGTCGCTCCTGTTCGTGGAGAAGGAACCGGGGGCGAACGCGTTCGAGGGCATCACCATCCCGCCCAACATCGAGAAGATGGGCTACCACGGGGTGGAGACCACGGAGCTGGTGTTCGAGAACCACTGCGTCCCGGAGGAGAACCTGCTGGGCGACGAGGGCGATGGCTTCCGCCAGGTCATGGACGGCATCGAAGTGGGCCGGGTGAACGTCGCGGCTCGGGCGGTCGGCCTGGCCACGCGCGCGTTCGAGGAGGCCATCCGCTACGCGCAGCAGCGCCAGGCCTTCGGCAAGGCGATCGCCCAGCATCAGATGATCCAGGAGAAGCTCGCGGACATGGCAACCAAGCTCGAAGCCGCCCGGCTCATGCTGCTCCAGGCCGCCAAGAAGAAGTCAGCGGGGGAACGTTCGGACCTCGAGGCCGGGATGGCGAAGTACTTCTGCACGGAGGCCTGCCACGAGATCGTGACGGAAGCCCTGCGCGTGCACGGCGGATACGGGTACTCGGCCGAGTACACGATCGAGCGCCTGTACCGGGATGCCCCGTTCCTGCTCATCGGCGAGGGGACGAGCGAGATCCAGAAGCTGGTGATCGCCCGCCAGCTCCTCGAGCGCTACCGGGTCGAGGGTTAGCCACCCCTTCCGGGCGCTTCTGTCAGAACAACGGAAGACGCTGGACCACATGCCCCTGCGCGTCCCGCGCCACGATCTGGCCGCCGTCGACCTTGACGTTGTCCAGGTTGAAGAAGTAGCCGCGGTACGCCCCGGGAAACGCCGGTGGAAAGTCGACGAGCGTCGCGGGATATGTTCGGCCCCCGGTCACGACGTCGACGCTAGCCACATCCTTCGTGACGGAGCCAGCCACGATGTGGAGCCGGCCGGCGTTGCTGTACCGAGTGGCGATCATCGACTCACCCGGCCCAGGAGGTTGGAGGGGACCGATGTCCCCGTTCTCGAGCACCAGCGTGGGCCCCTCTCCCTTGAAGAGATCGAGCGCGTCGGGCATGACCGAGAACGTGAATCGCCGTCCGCCCGTGGTGACGCTCGCCAGGACTTCCTTGTGTGTACCGAACAGCTCCGCCGTCGTCCGCCGGGCCTCCGCGTCCCACGAGCTCGGAATGACGAAAGAAATGCCGGACTGGGCTTCGAGCCAGGTGAAGTCCAGGCTTCGGAATGCTGCAAGGAGGGCCTCTCGGTCGGCGCGCGAAGCCTCCGGCCCGAACGCGAGCATCGCTTGGAACCCGACACTCCCGACAGACCAGTCGACGTAGTGGCCGCGTCCGCACGCGCCGCTCTCGACAGGACCCTGTTCGGGAGGGACGGGCCATGGGCTCGGCTTCGCCGGTCGAGTTCCAGGCCAGGAGCCGATGTACAGGAGAACACCATTGGACGGCATGGAGTCAGCAGAAGGGCACAGCAACAGTGAGTTGAGACCTAGCTGGTAGTTGCCGAGCTGCAAATAGCGGAAGGGGAAGAACGGGCCACCGTGGCTTCCTTCGTCCCGAACTCCTTTGCCAAACTCGACCAGCGTCCAATCCGATGGGAAGGTCACGGTGACTCCGTTCGCCGTGGCCGTGCGAAGCCTCGGGGCGTTGCTCGGCCGCGTCTGCCTCCCCACGTTGACCAGGGCGAGCGCTCCCCACGTGCCGCCGGCAGCGACAGCGAGGGCCACGACCGCCGACACGATCCGCCGGTTCCGATGTCGCAGGTGCCGCCGGCGTTCCAGGTGGACGAACGCGTCCGGGTCGAGCCGCGTTCGCTCGGCCACCCGCTGCAAGGTCTGCCGGTAATTACTCATCGCCCACCTCCAGGATCCGTTCCAGCGCCTTCCGGGC
>WNGA01008534.1_pt1 | contig 14016 bp, 11 predicted proteins | sample 5400061 | NCBI WGS metagenome assembly WNGA01 (sample SAMN13153366, study PRJNA577476) | soil metagenome | isolation source: 100 cm soil or saprolite under grassland replicate 2 | place: USA:California | collected 2016-06-15 | reverse complement strand
CCAGGGCGGCTGCTTGAGCGCCCGGCCTCAGGCACCGGGTGGGCTCAGCAGGCCGCCGCCGTAGACCATGATGTACAGGGTGCCGACGACCGCGATTATGCAGAACAACCCGACCGGCCTCGCGTTGATCCTTTCGTGGGTCACCGCCCAGAAGCCGTAGAGGACGAGCACGTAGCTGGCCAGGGCGGCCTCGGTGAGCAGGAAGTGGGCGGTTGGGATGCCGGCCGCGCTCCGATAGCTTGCAAGCAGCCCCATCTCGATGACCTGCAGCCCGAGGCAGAGCAGGGCGAGGTTGCCGATCGGGCGCATGTCCCAGCCACGCGCCTGGACGACCGCTGCACCCAGCCAGAGCAGGCCGTACATGCCGGAGATGGCGCTGAACAGCAGGCCGAGCTTGACCGCCTCGCCTTCGGCGCCGAGCGGCGCCGCGGCCACCAGCCAGATGGACATGAACAGCAGGGTGACCGCGCCCATGGCGCTGCCGGCGACGGCGACCGACAGTCCCGGGCTTGGCCCGTCCTCGGTGGCGGGCTTGTCGTCGACTCCGAGGAGCTGCACGCCGTTCGCCCACAGGGCGAACTCCAGCCCCACCATCCCGATCACGACCGGTGCAAGCGACATCGTGCGCTCCTTCCCATAGGACTGCACCTTGAAGTCATTCGAGGGGCCGGGCACGCACCGCGATGCCGGCCGCGTCGAGCGCACCGCGCACCGCCCGGCCGAGTTCGCCGGCGCGCGGGGTGTCCGAGTGCACGCAGACCGTCTCGGCGTGGATGGTCACCTCCGTGCCGTCCAGGGCGGTGACGACCCCCTCGCCGATCGCCTTGCGGGCTCGCTCGGCGACGACCTCCGGAGTCGCCTGGAACTCCTCCCACCAGCGGAACATCACGACCTCGCCGTCGGCGCGCATGGGCCGGTCGGCGAAGAACTCCGGGACCGGGCGCAGGCCGGCCTTCTCGGCCGCGCCCCACATCTCCGAGCCCCGCAGGGTGTAGAGGAGCAGCCGCTCGTCGATCCTGGCCGTGGCCTCGGCGATCGCCCGCGCGTAGGCCGGGTCGTCCAGGGCCATCGTGTACATCGCCCCGTGCGGCTTGACGTGGTGGAGGCCGACGCCGGCGTTGGCCGCGAACTGCCGGACCGCGCCGACCTGGTAGGTCACGTAGTCGCGCAGGATGGGCTCGGTGACCTCCAGCTCGCGGCGCCCGAAGCCGAGCAGGTCGGGGAAGCCGGGATGGGCGCCCACGGCGACCCCGTGCGCGACCGCGGCCTCCACGCAGTCGCGCATGATCGAGGGGTCCCCGGCGTGGAAGCCGCAGGCGACGTTCGCCGACGAGATGAGCTCCATCAGGGCCGCGTCGGCGCCGCGCTCCCACAGCCCGTAGCTCTCGCCGAGATCGGAGTTGAAGTCGACCGCTCGCATTGGCTCTACCCTCCCTGCCCTTACGCAAGTGCCCGGGCCAGGGCCCGACGGGTGTAGACGCCGATGACGCGGCGCTTGTAGTCGACCGTGCCGTCGATGTCGTCCAGCGGCGCCGACTGCCTCGCGGCGGCGTCCCCGGCCCGGGTGAGCAGCTCGGGCGACGGGCGCTCGCCGCGCAGCACCGCCTCGGCGTCGGTGGCGCGCAGCGTGCGGTTGGCCGCCCCGTTCAGCCCGATGCGGGCGTCGGCGACCGTGCCGTCGGGCGCCAAGACGAGGCGGACGGCCACGCCGACGATGGCGAAGTCGAGCGGGCGCACGGCGTACTTCAGGTAGGCCCACCGGGCGCCGGCGGGCTGCGGTGGCAGGCTCACCGCGGTGACCAGCTCGTCGGCATGGGCGACCGTCTCCATCATGCCGACGAAGAACTCCTCGGCCGACACCTCCCGCTCCCCCTCGCGCTTGCTGGCCAGGTGCACGCGGGCGTCGCAGGCGACGAGCGCGGCCGGCGGGTCGGCGGTCGGGAAGCCGTGCGCGATGTTGCCGCACAGCGTCCCCCGGTTGCGGATCTGCATGGTGGAGACGGCGGCCTCGGCAGCGGTCAGCAGCGGCCAGCCCCGGCGCATCCCGGGGTCGCGTTCCACCTGAGCGTGGGTCATCATCGCCCCGATACGGGCGCCGCCGTTGACCTCGAGCGCGCGCAGCGGCTCGATCTCAGCCAGGCCGACCAGCACCTCGGGATCGACGAACCGGTCCCTGAGCAGGACCAGCAGCGACTGCCCTCCGGCCACGACCTTGGCGGCGTCCCCGCGGTCGGCGAGGACGTCGAGCGCCTCCGACAGCGTGGTTGGCGCAAGGTACCGCACGGCCGGTCACCCCCTCTCCTGCCGCGCCGCGTCGATCGCGTCCAGCACCCGTTCGGGCGTGAGCGGGATGCGCGACACGCGGGCTCCGGTGGCCTCGTAGACGGCGTTGGCGATGGCTGCCGCGGTGGGGACCAGGCCCATCTCCCCCAGCCCCTTGGCGCCGTAGGGGCCGCGCGGGTCGTCCGTCTCCACCCAGTAGCACCGGATCGGCGGCATCTCGGTGGCGGTCGGGATCTTGTAGGTCGAGAAGTGCGGGTTGAGCACCTGCCCGTCCTCGCAGACGAGGTCCTCCATGAGCCCATAGCCGATGCCCTGCGCCACCCCGCCCTCGACCTGGGTCTCGGCCAACGCCGGGTTGATGACGTTGCCGCAGTCGGTGGCGGCGACGAAGTCGACCACGCGGACCTGGCCGGTCTCCTCGTCCACCTCGACCTCCACGGCGTGGACCCCGAAGCTGTAGCTCATCGCGAAGTCGCCCACGCCGGTCTCCGGGTCGGGCAGGTCGCAGGGCGCGTCGTAGTGGGCCTGGGCCATGATCTGGCGGCCGTCCCGGTCCCGGAAGATGCTGGCCTGCACGACGCTGCCGAGATCCATCGAGCGGCTGGGATCGGCCCGCACGGACACCTTCTTGCCGGCCAGCTCGAGCTCGTCGGGCTGGACGCCGAGGCTCTCGGCCGCGACCCGGAGGAGCTGCTGGCGCACCTGGGCGCAGGCGTCGCGCACCGCGTTGCCCGCCAGCGTGGTCACCCGGCTGCCGTAGGTGCCGAAATCGGCGGGGATGGTCTCGGAGTCGGAGGTGATCACGTCGACGTCGTCCAGGTCGACGCCGAGCTCCTCGGCGCAGATCTGCGCGGTGGCGGTGGTGGCCGCGCCGGTGCCCATCTCGGTGGCGCCGATCAGCAGCGACACCGAGCCGTCCTCGTTGACCTTCACGCCGGCCGCGCAGAAGTCGGCGTTGACGTTGGGGTGGAACTTGCCGCTGGTGAAGTGGGTGCCGCAGGCAATCCCGATGCCGCGGCCGGGCGTCGGGTTCGCGCGCTTGGAGCGCCAGCCGATCGCTTCGGCCGCCTTCTCCAGGCATTCGACGATCCCACAGCTCGTCAGCGTCGGTCCGGAGACCGCCTTGTCGCCGGGTCGCGACAGGTTCTTGCGCCGGAACTCGACCGGGTCCATGGCCAGGCGCTCGGCGATCATGTCGGTGTGGCACTCGGCCGCGAAGGTGAATTGCGGGCTGCCGAAGCCGCGGAAGGCCCCGCCGAAGGGGTTGTTGGTGTAGACGGTGTAGCCGTCATACCGGTAGGCGGGGATGCGGTAGACGGCCCCGCCGAGCATCGACTGGGTGAGCGAGACGCCCGGCCCGTAGGAGGTGTAGGCGCCGTTGTCCAGGATCACCCGGGCCGAGCGCGCGGTGATTGTCCCGTCCGCGGTGACCCCGGTCTTGATGTCGATGATCTCCGGGTGGCGGGTCCGGCTGGAGGTGAACTCCTCGTCGCGGGAGTGGAACATCTTCACCGGGCGCCCAAGGTTCATCGACGCCTGGATCGCCACCACGTAGATCGAGTGCGGCTCGGATTTGGAGCCGAACCCGCCGCCCAGGTAGGGCGAGATGATGCGGATCTTGTTGGCCGGCAGGCCGAAGATGCCCATGAGGCCGAAGCGGTCGAAGAAGGTCGACTGGCTCGACATGTGCAGGGTGACCCGGCCCGAGGCGTCGTAGTCGGCGATGACCGCGTGCGGCTCCATGCACGCGTGGCACTGGCGGCTGGTGACGAAGCGGTCCTCGAAGACATGGTCGGCCGCGGCGAAACCCGCCTCGACGTCGCCGCCGATGACCCGGTTGTGGGCCGCGACGTTGCGCTCGACCCCCTCGTGGACCTGGGGCGCGCCCTCGGCCATGGCCGCCTCCGGGTCGAAGACCCCGGGCAGCGGCTCATAGTCGACGTCGATGGCCTCGAGGCCGCGCAGCGCCGTCTGCTCGTCGACGGCGATGACCGCCGCGACCCCGTCGCCCTGGTAGCGGACCACGCCGTCGGCCAGGGCGGTCTCGTCCTGGACGAACGCGCCGAACTTCGTCTGGGGCATGTCCTTCTGGGTGTAGACCGCCAGCACGCCCGGGATGGCCATGGCCGCGGAGGTGTCGAGCTTGGTGATCCGGGCGCTGGGCAGGGGACTCCGCAGGATCTCCCCGTACACCATGCCGGGCAGGCGCATGTCGTAGGCGTACAGGGCCCGGCCGGTGACCTTCTCGAGCGAGTCGGTGCGGGGCAGGGAGCGGCCGACCACCTTGTGCGCCGAGGGACGGTCCGCACGCGGCCTGGCCTGGCCGGAGGCGGCCATGATCGCGTCGACGATCTTGGTGTAGCCCGTGCAGCGGCAGAGGTTGCCGCGGATGGCCTGGCGGACGTCGTTCTCGGTGGGCCTGGGGTTGTCGGCCAGCAGTGCCTTGGCGGTCATGATCATCCCGGGCGTGCAGTAGCCGCACTGGGCCGCGAAGTGGGCCGCGAACGCCTGCTGCACGGGGTCCAGCTCGCCGTTGCGGGCCAGCCCCTCGATGGTCGTGACGTGACGGCCGGCCGCCTGGACGGCGAGGACGAGGCAGGAGTTCACCACCGTGCCGTCCAGGTGGACCGCGCAGGAGGCGCACTCGCCCTCGTTGCAGGAGCGCTTGGTGCCGGTCAGGCCGAGGTCATCGCGTAAGGCGTCGACCAGCGAGCGGTCCGGCTCGACGAGCAGGTCGTACGGGACGCCGTTGACGTTGAGCTGGATCGGTAGCTTGGTCATGCCGCTCCCCTCTTCCGATGCCCTAGAGGTCGCCGTGGCGGGGCTCCCGCCCGAGGAGGCCGACCAGACGGTCGACCTGCTCGACGTCACCGACCTCCTCGAACCGCTCGTTACCGGCCCATTGCCGCGCCCACCACTGGTAGAGGTCCATCTGGCGCCCACCGTGGAACATGTGGATGGCGGAGGCGCGCTCGTCGGTGAAGCAGATGTACAGCGAGGGCACCTGCCGGGCCAGGGACGCGAGCCCCTGGAAGGTGGTCACCCCGCGGGTCGGCATGCAGTCGCTGATGAGGACCACGTCGGTTGCCTCAGGCAGCCGCTCGGACAGCTCGGCCGCGGTGCGCAGGACTTTGCCGAGGTCGGTGGCGCGCCCCTCGGGCAGCCGCAGGATCCGGTCGATCACCTGCTCGACCTCGCGCTCCTCGCCGAGCGGCTTGAGCTCCTGCAGGTGGTCGTCGAACGCGAGCACCCCGTAGTCGGCCCGACCGGCGGCCGAGAGCTGGGCGAGCACGGCGGCCAGCGTCGCCCCGAGCTCGAGCTTGCGGCCGACCATCGAGCCCGAGTGGTCGACGAAGATGACGTAGTTGCGCGTCTGCCGGTCGCGGGCCAGCACCCGCAGGTCGCCGACGGCCAGGTTGCCGGACTTGGCGACGAACGCCTCGACCGTGGCGTCGAGGTCGAGCAGACCACCTGGGCCACCTGTCCAGGGCTCGCTGCGCAGCGTCGCGCCGACCCGCCCGCCGTCCCAGCTCGGGCGGCCATCCCGCGGCCGGAGCACCTGCTCTCTCGCTCGCCGTAGCACCTCGTCGAGGTCTCGCAGGTGCGCATCTCGGGCGTCGCGCAGCTCAGTGGGCCGGCTGCCGCCGGCCGAGGGCCGGTCCCGGTCCACCATCGGCACCGACCGGGACTCGCCGGGCTCGCCGCCGCCACCCGGACGGGCCAGCCCCGGCAGCTCGTCCGGGTGCTGCGCCGTCCCAGGCGGCCGCTGGCCGCCCTCGGCGAGGGCCGCCTCCCCCTCCTCGCCCGCCGTTGCGGTCGCGCCGCCCTCGGCCTCGGCCGGCTCACCCGCGGGCGCGGCCATGGCCGCCTCGACCAGGGCGGTGACACTGCCCTGGTACTCGTGGCGGAGCACCGCGTCCATCAGCTCGTGGACAATGGCGCAGGCGCTGCGGTTGACGGTCGGTCGAACCCGCACCTTGCCGGCGTAGGAGCTGCACCCGAGCAGCCGCAGCGTCTCCAGATCCAGGTCGTCCGGCTCGTAGGCGCCCAGCAGGTCGACGAAGTCGATGGCGGCCCGCACCGAGGCGCCGTGGCGCAGGTCTGGGTGGCGGCGGGACTCGCGGGCCACGTCGACGGCGAAGCGATGGAAACCGGCCCGCTCTGCCCCGCAGCGCCGCGCGACGATCTCCAGCTCCTCCTCCCGCGGCTGGTAGTCCAACTCGAGGACGAGGAAGCGGTCGGCCAGCCCCCGCGACAGCCGGGCCGTGCCGACATCGTCGAGCGGGTTGGCCGCGCCGACCACCGTGAAACCCGGCGCGGCATCGACCCGCCCAAGCCGCGGGACCTCCAAGTACCGCTCGGAGAGCGCCGTCATGAGGACGTTCAGCGCCCCGCTCGGAGCGCGATTCATCTCCTCCAGGTAGAGGATCCCTCCCGCGCTCATGGCCCGGGCAAGCGGACCCGGCACGAAATGCGCGGGCCGGTACCCGTCCTTGAGCACCATGGGAGGATCGAAGGTACCGACCAGCGCGTGGGCGGTGAGCTGCTCGTCCCCGGTCACGTCGACGAAGCGATCGGGCTCCTGCCCGAGGTGCCGGGCGAGCGCGCGCAGCATGGTCGTCTTCGAGACGCCAGGGAGCCCGAGCAGCAGGACGGCCTTCCCCCGGCGGATGGCGCCAAGCAGCAGGTGCAGCTCTGCGCGGCGCCCGACCACGGCGCGGGCGATGTCGTCTGGCAGTCCAGCGCGCATCCGGTCCCCTCGCTCTGCTGCCAGGACCGTATCATTCCGGTGATACCTTTGAAAAGGTTGACATTTAACGCGGGAGGATCGTCTTGCCTAGATCCCAGCCGGCACCCGAGCGCGCCGGGTTCGCCCCGTCGCCGGTCAAGGGGCCGGTCGAACAGGTGCGGCTCAGCATCCTCGACGCGATCACCTCGGGACAACTCCGCCCCGGCGACCGGCTGCCGAGCGAGCTCGAGCAGGCACGCGGGTTCCGGGTCAGCCGCACCGCCGTGCGCGAGGCGCTGCGCTCGCTCGCCCAGCTCGGCCTGATCACCACCGTCCAGGGCCGCAGCGGGGGGTCGTTCGTGAACCACCCTGACCACGAACCGGTCAAGCAGAGCCTGCAGGACGGCATGGCGCTGCTCCTCGACCTCGACGCCATCAGCCTCACCGAGGTGGTGGAGGCACGCCGGGCATACGAGGGCCTCTGTGCCCGCCTGGGTGCGGCGCGCAGGCGCGACGACGAGCTGGCGGCCATGGCCGAGGCCATCGAGCGGTCCCGCGACGCCGCCCTGGCCGACGACGCCTGGCTCGAGCTCGACATCCGGTTTCACCGCGCCGTGGTCGGCTCGGCCCACAACCGCGTGCTCAGCCTGCCCTTCGCCGCCCTCCATGGCGTTGTCCAACCGCGACTCAACCAGCTCATCATCCCCCTGCTCAGCCGCGACCGCGTGGTCGCCCAGCACCACGCGATCTACGCCGCGATCAAGGCAGGAGACCCGGCCGCCGCCGAAGACGCCGTCGGCCGCCACGTCGACGCCTTGGAGCGCATGTACCGTCGAGCCGGCCTGCTGCGGGCGGGACCCGACTCGACTCGGGTCGCACCGTGATCGTCCCCGCCCGTCCTTCCGCACCCCTACGTGTCCCCGTTTTCAACTTGTCAACGCTGTGTCGCTGGTCCGATTCGGGCATTCATCCCCGCCCGTCACTCGCGGCGTGTGGCAATGTGGTCGACGCGCCCGCGCGTCTGTGTAGGCACGACACGCTGGCCGGCGGACTCCGATCGTGGCTGGATCACAACTGAATGCGCCGGCCGGGCTGAACCCTGTCAGACCGACCGCGAGCAGACGGAAACCACGCCCGCCAAGGTTGGTCTACTGGCGTGCCTGCCGACCCTCCCAGGCGCGTGGCTCAGGCGTGCGGCCCGACCGTCACGGTGCCCACCGTCAGCGTCGGCTTGGCCTGCATGACCGCGCCCACCAGGTCGACCTCGTCGTCGAGCTGCCGGCGTTGCGTCGCGGTCAGCTCGCGCAGCGGTTCGACGGTGATGGTTAGCTTCCGACCGGAGCGCCGCTGGTGCCACACCCCACCGACCACGCCATCCACGAGCAGCACCGGGTAGTTGCCGGCCTGGCCCGCCGGGGTAAGCCCGCGGGTCGCGGCTGCGCCTGGGTACAGCCGCTCCCGAGGCTGACCCGCGACGACGAACGCGTCGAAGTAGGGCAGCAGGCGGATCCCTCGGTGCGGCTGCTGTGGCGTGGCGGTGTCGCCGGCCATTGTCCATCCCGGCTCACCGTCCAGCTCGACGTACTCCAGCTCGCCAGCCAGCTCGTCGAACAGCTCGACGGCGCGCTGCGACGGGATGCTGAGCCATCTGGCGAAGTGCTGGGGCGTGGCGGGGCCGTAGGCGTACAGGTAGCGCGCGACCAGGGTGCGCAGGGCCGCGTCGCCGTCGTCGGGCCGGAAGCCAGGCAGCCAGCGGTGCGGGTTGGTGTAGGTCACCTTGCGGCCCCGGTTTGGTCCGAAGCAGAGCACGCCGCGGTGCGCGGCTGTGCTCGTCAGCTGGCGCCAGCGCGGCCACATGCCCTGGAACGCCTCCATCGTCTGCTCGCCGGCCCACGGGCCGGTACGATCCACGATCGCCTCGGTCAGCTCGTCGATGGTCAGCTCGGTGTCCGCCAGCGCGTGGCCGATGGCCGCGATGACCTCGTCAGCCTGCTCGGGGGTGAAGCGGACCGGCTCGGGATGCATCGGTACCGACGATGGCAGGGCCGACAGCGCCCCGGTCCACATCGGCATGTCGGCGACCGACAGCAGGTGCACGGTGCCGCGGGGGCCGAACGTCTTGACCAGGGTGCGGTCCTCCCACAGCGCGCGCTGGATGTCGGCGCGGGTCGCCCCGGCGATGCGCCGCCCGATCGAGAGCTCAGCGGCGCTGAGGACCTGGGCGTGCGCGCCGCACAGCACGCCGGCGATGTCGGCAGGGCCCAGGTCGGTAGCCGGTTCGGTCAACGCGTGGCGGGCCATCCGCCGGGACGTGACGCCGCTCCAGGTCAGCGAGGCCGGGGTCGTGGACTTCGGGGTCACGGACGCAGATTCTCCCTGGCTCGGCCGACAGCTCCTGGGCGGAGCGCCCACCCTGACCCTGAGATGCTCAGACCTCCAGCGCGAGCTGGTCCGGTTGCTCCTCCGACGCCCGCGGAGCGGGGTCCGGCAGCGGGAACAAGTCGGAGAGCTGGTTCAGGGCGGTTGCGCCGCGCTCGGCGAGCAGGGCGTTACCGTTGCCGGCGCCCTCACCGGTCCAGACGACCACCGGTGCCGTGGACTGGCGGATCGCCTCGGTTGCGCCCGCCCATGTGCCGCCCTTCGTGGCATCGGCAGCGACCACCAGCGTCGCCTTCGAGAGCGCATAGATGAGCTTGTTCCGCCCCATCGCGTTGGCCACGCTGAACCCGGCGGTCGGCTTGTAAGGCGTGCAGAGGCACAGGCGCCCGTCGCCGGCGGCCTGCCGCACTTCGGGGTCGCGGGTCATCCGCGTGAGGGAATCGGCAAGTACCCCGACGGCGCTGCCTCCAGCATCCAGGGAAGCGGTCATCGCGAGCCGATCAACGCCCTTGGCAGCGCCGGAGACGACACCGTACCGCTGCGCGGCGGCCGCCGCCGCAGCCGCCCGTGCGACCTGCGCAGCGGCCTCGACAACATCCCGAGAACCGACGATCCCAAGCAGGTCAGCTCGAAGCAGCGCGGGATCGCCGACGACGTAGAGCAGCGGCGGCGCGCGCCGGCCGAGCCGAGCGATGAGCGCCTGCGGGTAGTCGTCATCAACTGACGAGATCAGGCGGAGGCCTGCCTGCTCGGCCTCGTCGAGACGGAACGCGAAGGCGGTCGCAGCGTCGAGCAGCTGCGCGAGGCGATCGGCCATGCCTGCGTCGACGCCCGCTGCGCGGGTGATCGCCGCGGCGTCAAGGCCAAGCAGCGCCGCGGGGTCGTCGACGGCGTCCAGGAGCGCCCAGTACTCCGACGACCTCAGCGACGCCACCGGCATGTCAACCAGCCGCTGGCAAAGCAACAACGCGGCAAGCGATGCGTCGGTACGCGTAGCCATCAGTCACTCACCGCCTTCGCCAGCACGAACGGGTAGACCTGCCCGCTGCCCGCCAGCCGCAGCGCCACCCCGACGGTGGTCAGCGTCCAGCGGGAGTCGACGATGTCGTCGATGAGCAGCACCGGCCCGGCTGGAACCGGCGCGTTGACCTCGAAGGCGCCATCGACGTTGCGGAGCTGTTGGGCGCTGTTCTCCATCTCCTTCTGCGGACGTCCTGGCCGCACCCGACGCACCACCTTATGGAACTCGAGATCGAGTGCCGCCGCCACCCGACCAGCGAACTCCGGGACGAGCCACGGCGCAGTGGTCGACGGCACGCTCGCGACCCACGTCGGCGCCGGATCCGGCGCCCAACGGCGGATCAGCCGGACCGCCGCGTCCACCAGGTCATCCGGGTAGCTGACGTCGTGGTACTTGGCCTGCTTCACCCGGCCACCCCAGCCGCCGTCGCCGTACACGCTCAGCGCCCTTCCCGGCTGCAACTGCTGGTCGGACGGGATGGTGCCGCGACGAACGTCGAGCCCGGACGGCCATCGGCGGCGCGGCTCGACCTCGAGCTGCGCGCCGCGCAGGTGAGCGAGCGCATCGACGACGACCCCGCGGTCCAGCGCGACGCCGACACGCTGCCCGGTGCAGTTGTCGCAGCGGCCACACGGCTCAGCCGCCAGATCGTCAAGCTGCCGACGGAGGAAGGCCATGCGGCACCCCGAGGTCATCGCGTAGGCGACCATCGCCGTCTGCTCGGCCCGGCGAAGCGCGGTCACTCGTTCCACCCGCTCAAGATCGTAGGTCCATGGCTGGAGGGTGCGCCGCCATCCCCTGTCAGCTCGCTGCACCGCCCCTTCGACCTCAAGCGCCTTCAGCATCGCCATGATTCGGCTGCGACGGGCGTTCACCTCCCGCTCGATCACCGCCACGGGAACCGGCTCGCGGTGGTCCTCCAGCAGGCCAACAACCTGCTCTGCCTGTGGCTTGGGCGGGAATGCCGTCCGGATGAAGTAGTCCTGGATGTCGGTGTCCTCGCGGCCTCGAAGCAGGACACCCAGCGCACGGTCGACGGCTCGGCCGGCGCGGCCGACCTGCTGGTAGTACGCGATAGGGGAACCCGGGCTCTGGTAGTGGATCACAAACGTCAAGTCAGGCTTGTCGAACCCCATGCCCAGCGCCGAGGTGGCCACCACCACCTTGACCCGGTTGCCCAGCAGCGCCTCCTCGAACACCAGCCTGTCCTCATGCTCGCTCTCGCCGCTGTAGGGGACGGCATCGACGCCTCGTGACCGAAGCCAGCCAGCCACCCGCTCGGTGTCGGCCACGGTGAGGCAGTAGACGATGCCCGACCCGGGAAGCGTCGGGATGGTGCTGGCAAGCCACGCCAGCCGCTGCGCCTGCTCCGGCACGTCGACCACCGCCAGCACCAGGCTCTCCCGATCCAGCGGCCCCCGAACGACCTGCAGCCCATCTCCCAACTGGTCGACGATGTCACCGACCACCCGGTCGTTGGCGGTCGCCGTCGTGCACAGCACAGGCACCCCGCGGGGCAGCAGCGCCAACACCCGGGCGATCCGCCGGTAGTCAGGCCGGAAGTCGTGCCCCCAGTCGCTGATGCAGTGCGCTTCGTCAACGACCAGCAACCCGACCGTCTTGACCAGGTCGGGAAGCACGTCCCGGCGGAACCGGGTGTTGTTGAGTCGCTCCGGCGAGATCAGCAGAATGTCGACCTCACCCGACCGGACCCGCGTCTCGATCGCATCCCAGTCATCGCGGTTCTCGCTATTGATCGTGGCGGCGTGGACGCCGGCGCGCTCGGCCATCTGGATCTGGTTGCGCATGAGTGCCAGCAGCGGCGAGATGAGCACAGTGGCGCCGGCGCTACGGTCGCGGAGCAGACGCGTGGCGACGAAGTACACCGCGCTCTTGCCCCACCCGGTGCGCTGCACAACCAGGACCCGACCCCGTCGCTCCACCAGCTCCTCGATCGCCTCCCACTGCCCTGGCCGGAACCTGGCGGTGGGGCTTGCCGTCAGACGGCGAAGGAGCTGTTCGGCAGCCGAATGGGTCGTCACAGCGCCGAGGGTACGCGGCCGGTGTGACCGAGGAACCTTCGCAAGCCACCCGGAGCCAGAATCGATGTGGAGCCTCGCCGAGGCCTGGCACAGACCGCTGCGAACACCTTCAACCTCATCGCGACAACGGCCAAGTCATCGCCACCAGCGAGAGCTACGAGCGCAAGGCCAGCGCGCTCAAGGGCATCGAGTCGGTGAAGCGTGGCCGCCCGTCGTCAGGCCTGGACCGGGTGGGCGCCCAGGAAGCTCGCCGGGTCGCTGCCGCGCGCTTCCCAATGCCGTCGGTTGAGGCTGGTCAGCCGCCGGCTGCGGAAGGATGGTCCTGCCGGTGCGCCTCGGTGCGGCGGGCCAGCTCGAGCTGCTCGGCCACGGCCGCGCTGGCCGACCGCAGCACCAGGTCGCCGCCCTTGCGGCGGGTCCAGGCCGACACCCGGGCCAGGACCTCCACCCCGGCTGAGTCGATCAGGATCATGCTGCGCAGGTCCAGCACGATGTGATGATGACCCTGCAAGATCAGGTAGCCGAGGTATTGCCATAGCTGGGGGGCGGTGTTCGCGTCGATGTCACCCCGCACGGTGACGATGGCGGGGCCGTCCGCGGGGGTGGTGGCGGACTGCAGCAGTGGGGCCATGGCGGCCTCCTTGCCCAGGGAAGCGACGTGGCCGGCTAGCAAGGCCGTACGGCCGCCACGCCCAACCGCGGGTGATTGATCCAGCGGCGCAGCTACTGGGTGACAACCGGTCGCACGTTGGCGGCCTGCGGGCCTTTCTGGCCCTGGGTGATGTCGAACTCCACCGCCTGGCCGTCCTCCAGCGAGCCGTCGCCTTGGATGGCGCTGACGTGCACGAACACGTCGTTGCCGGACTCGGGCTGGATGAAGCCGTAGCCCTTGTTGGCGTTGAACCACTTGACAGTTCCAACAGTCATGCTGCTTGTCCTCCCTCCGTCACCTCGGAGGTATGTGTCCACACCGGCGCCAAACGGCGCTGGCCGGCAAGGGACAAGCTCGACTTTGCTGCAAGCCAAACGTGACCTGTGCTAGGTCGAGGGTAGCACCGCGCCGGGCCCGATGCTGTTCACGCCATGGCCCAGCGCCCTTGTTCGTGAGTGACGATCGCCGGCGCCACCCTGACCACCGCAGGTACTAGCGCTGCTCCTGGTTGCCCGCTGGGTGGGCCGCCTGCAGGGCACGAGGACTGGGTCAACGCGGTGGCACTCCGGGGAAGCTCCACGACCGTCGGCCATGCTCCATTCCAGCATTTCGCGATTTTTGTTTCGAGTGGCGGTCGCCTTCGACGAGCTGGCCTGGCCATCTGACGCCGGACCGATCGCGACGTTCACCATTGTGCGGATGGACTAGATGCAACACCGCCCGCGCCGGCGTCGAGATGGCGAGGGCGGCGCGCCGCGCCGCCCTCCTACCGTCCTTGCAGAACTCGTCGCTCACCGAGTGGGCGGGTGGGCGCTGACCAGTCGGCCCCGTCGCGGGAGTCGGCGCCGAGAAAGCCGCCGACGACGGCGAGGATCACGACGGCCGCCACGAACAGCAACGCTGCCATGTC
>WNGA01020057.1_pt1 | contig 14020 bp, 11 predicted proteins | sample 5400061 | NCBI WGS metagenome assembly WNGA01 (sample SAMN13153366, study PRJNA577476) | soil metagenome | isolation source: 100 cm soil or saprolite under grassland replicate 2 | place: USA:California | collected 2016-06-15 | reverse complement strand
GTGAAAAAGGGCAGCAGGCTCGCTCGGCGGCGCATGATCAAGCGCGCTGTTGAAGAATCCACTCGGACGCTGGTTTCTCCCGACGGCTGGAAGCTCTGCCTGCGCGATAAGGATTTGAATGAATTATACAACTTGAACGAGGATCCATTCGAAACGCGCAACCTTCATTCGGATCCGCAATGCGCGGCAGTAGTTTCCCGTTTCACCACCGAGATCTACCGATGGCAGGATGCGACGAATGACAAACTCAAGTTATGAGTAAGATCGTGCCGCCTGACCGTCGCAGCACAGGTTTCCAAACCCACCTCAAGCGTCGCTTCACGCCTGGCCGATTTAGGGGAATCGGCTAAATGGCAGGTTTGGAAATCTAGGCTACCTAAAACGGTCAGGGAATGATCATCGCCAGTTCGCGACGGCGAGTTAGCCGTATGGCAAACACGAAGAACTTCGTGCATCGCAACACGGTTATTTCGCGCATGTGCAAAAGTGGGGAGAGTTAGGCTTGACTCTCCCGGCAGGGGCGCTGTCCCGCCGCGCCCCTGCCCGGCAGGGGCGCTGTCCCGCCGCGCCCCTGCGCTTCGTGGTTTTTCCTTTCATTCTCTTGCCCGTTGCGACTTTTCGTTAGGCCGTGTCTTCTGATTTTCCATGCTTCAGAATGCTTACGAGCCTCCACCGCCCATGTACACCGTGGTCTCACCGGTGTAATTATTGAAGACTTCCAAGCTCCGGCGGAGGCTGTCGCTCGGGACTCCAACCGTGATGATGTCCACTTGAACTTGCACCTCAGCCCGAAGCTGCTCGGGAGACTCTGGCAGCGGATCCGGGCGCCGCTTGAAATCGACAGAAGCGATTTTGCCGACTCCTAGCGTAGTTGAGGATTGAGCGAGTATGGCGCCCTTTGCGTCCATGAACCGCCAGCTAACGGTAATACCATTTGCTGCGTTCATGTTGACGAGGTTGAGTCGCGCCGTCTGATCCAGTGTTAGCCCGAACGGAGCGAAGCTAATACTGGCAATCGGAAGGATGACACCCGGCTTGCCGAGCTCAGCTCCGGCCTCACTGTTCGCATTGCTGCGCGCAGTGGAAAACAGGTCATGGGTCGGACCACCGTCGGGGTGGGGCGCCGCCTCAACGCCTGGCGCGACTGCAAACGCAAACGCGACCAGTGTGGCTGCGAGTACTGTGTTTCGATTTTTCATCTATTTTATTTTCCTTTGTTGTTTTGGCCTTTCCTGAACTCTCGTCATTGAGAACTCATTTCCGGCCATTCACTGAGGTAATGCGTAAATGCCACCACGGGGTTACGCGGAAAGTTCGCTTCGCGAGGTTGAACCGTTAAAACGATTGAAGCGTTAAAGAGTTGAAGCTGAGAGACCGCGCATTCGTCACCTTGACGGCTCCAGACGCGAAGCTACGCTGCCCCGAAAGGTTCTCAGGGACAGCGTAGCGCGCGATTGGTGCACCACCTGTTTGAAGACTCAAGCTCAAGGCTTGATCCACATTGTGGCTGACCTAGGTGCGCCCACTGCATATCCTGCGCCAGCTTCCAGGGTTACCACAACGCTGTACGACTGACGGAAGGATGATCCCCTTGGGTCAGGCAACGTTTTGACTTGGATTACTCCGTAGCCGGATTGTCCGATGTAGGCCGGAGACACAAGCAGAACGTAATCAACTCCAGCGATAGCGGTGCCGCTGACCTTGAAGTTTACGTACGTGCCACCGAGCATCAGTGCAGGCTTCATGTCCAGGACGAATGAACCGGTCTTTCCCCGGATCACGTTATCAGTGCTATGAATTGTGATCACCGGGAGGTTCTCACCCTCACTGCTCGGATTGCCGCTCGCAGCGGAAAACAGGTAGGTAGGACCACCGTCAGGCGACGGGACCGCTTGGACGATTGGCGCAAGCGCAAACGCAAGCGCAGACACCATGGTTATGAATACGTTGTTTCGATTTTTCATGTGATTTTTTCTTTCTTTGTTTTGGCCTTCCTTGAACTCTCGTCATTGAGAACTCATTTCCGGCCGTTCACTGAGGTAATGCGTAAAAGCCGGTGCGAGGTTACGCGGGAACTTGGCGAGCAAGCGCCGATTGCATGGATATCACGAATGAGGCTGACAACACTCGGTGAGTCGTTGTTGTTGAACAGGCGAACACCTCGGCCAGGCTGTGTTGTTACTGGCGATCTATTGATTGAAAAGAATCCAGCAGCGGCAGCCGTATTCTTCTGCCGGTGGCCAAAAGGCGAGGCACCTCGCAAATTATGGGGCCCCCGCCTGATTCAGATCCAGAAGTGTGGCGGAGTTCGCTTTACGGTGTCAGCAGAAACGCATGGGCCGCGCCGCTTGAATCGAAGAAAGCTCCTGTGACAACCCCACGGGAGTTGATGCCAAGGGCGAGCGTGCCTACGGAATCAGACATCGAATGCCATGAGGGCGCGGTTACGAGCTTCGCAGGAACCCCTGCAAAACGCCGTCCGCGTCACCGTTCATTGAGGTAATGCGTAAAAGCCGGCGCGAAATTATGCGGAAAGGTGACTTTGGAAGCTTTGTTTTGCCTTCCTGTCTTGCGTCTCGATGCGTTCTCGCCATATCGCGACAGCCGATACTGCGGCGCGCCCAAGCCAGGGAAGGAGAAGCAAAAAAGTTATAACTATCGTTCCGCTATCTTGATGGTTCATAGGTTTCGATCCTTCCTTTCTGTGTTCACCCCCGTACTGCGTAAAATGCCGCACGAGGTTACGCGGAAAATTGATCCGGCTGGTCGAACGTTGTCGTTTTCGGCTAGGCTGGAGCGCACCAGGGAAAGCGTTGGAGCCAGGGAACTACGGATTACTCGGATTTCGCGGATACGGGTTTTAACGAGCCTCTTGGCCGGCGGCCGACGGCAACTACATAACGCGAGTCAGCGCAGCCGCATCTGGCCCCTGTACAACGAGGCTGGCCGATCGACAAAGCGTAGACCGGAGTGCAGCGTCGAATACCGGATTTGCCTCCCTATGAGAGCAGAAATTTCATGTAGGTCTGAGTTGTTCTTTTCGAACACGACGTTACGTAGACCAAGTAGCGTCAAAGCGCGCTTTTTTTTTACCTCTTTTCGCCAGGACAAGGAAAACGCATGCACTGATAAAAAAGAACAAAACAGTGGCATTGCGGACCCACAGCAGGCCAGGTGGCCAAAAAGGATGGCCAACAAAGTCCCATTTGCCCAGAAGCCAGGGGTTGCCGCACACGAGCCAATAAAGCGAATAGACGTACGTGGTTCCGAGCGCTATCGCGGGAACGAGAAACCACGGGGGGAGAAAAAACCAGAATGGCAAAGACCAGGCAAAATATTGAAGGGCCCAGCTATCGCTGAAGCCGTAAATGATCACGTAAATCATGCCAATCGTCGCACAGACTTCTGGGACGGACTGGCGAAACCTGCGTAGCCACGCGAGCAGCAATGCCAAGAGTACCGCTAGTTGCCAACTATGATTGATGAAAAAGAGGACTGGTGCATGGAGTTGTTCCGGCCATTTCTCCGGAGGCGCTATGAATGAGAAGAGGAGGACCTTTGTTCCCCAGACGGGGATGCCTGCGGTGGTGTAAAGCTGGCGGCCATGATATCCGAACACATTGGCAATCACGATTTGCCTATCAGCAACAAGAACCGGTAAGTACGACGTAATCGCAGCGACTCCGGTCACGGCCACGAATAATAGCTGCTTTTTCCGGTTCGGAATCAAAAGCGCAAGCGCGGGAAGCGCCAAAACTCCCGGGAGCTTGATCCAAAGACTTATGCCCAACGCGATCGCTGCGCCGGCGATGTTACCTTTCGACAACAGCCAAATGCACAGCAATAGAAAGAACGGAATCGCGGAATCGGTGTTGCCATGGTATGCGGACAAAATAATGGCAAGCGGGTTTAGCCAGTAAAGAGCTGCGAAACACCATCGATGTCGATTTCCGTTGAGGACCAAGACCAGTAAGGCTGTTGTGCCCGCATCCAGCAAGGCGAACGGCAGTCGCAGAACGATTCGATATGGAACTTCAACCGTATCAGCCGCACGCAGGAGGAGCGATTCGGCATAGCTGATAAACGGCGGGTGGTTCGCTTCTTTGCCGGTGTGGTAATAACCGATCAAGCCGAAATCGCGGACGTTGGACGCGTGTTTTTGCCAAAGCTCGACGTCGCGCGTGCCCTGAGTGTAAAGAACAAGATAAAGGCGCAGTGCTGCGCCAAGCACTACGACAAACCAAAACCAAATCCCAGGGCGATTAGCCATTATTGATTTAAAATGATTGGGCGATTCGCCAATGCTTCTTAACGCCTGCCTCGCCTTACCATAACTTGGTGTGCAAGCCGTCCAAGCTCTGAATCCGGCTCTCAACCCATCGGCCGCTTCAAAGATCCTTCTGGCGTGTCGGCTGGAATTTCGGCCCCGCACTTAGAGCAAACTTTGCTTACAGTTACCACGGCCGTCTTTCCTCACAGAGTTTTTGAAAAGCGGGATCAGCGCGCAAAGGATCCCAGACCGGATCGAGTCTGAGAAAAGCTGCCGTAGCTGGCATAGGGCCGTAAAGCCAACTAATGTACGGCGTTTGTAACAGCCGGCTCAGAGTTGAGATGGAGTGGCTGCTGTCGCCGAACATCACCTGAATGAGCGCCAGTACCTCTTCACGGGTAGGACCGGATAGTGGATCTGTAGCACTTGGCAAAAGCGTGCTGGCGCGTTCCGCTTCACTTAACGCTATCTCCTTTTCCCCTAGCGCGGCGTTAGCAAGCGCCAGTTGTTGCGCAAAGAAGGAGTTATCTGGTTGATCGCGGCAAAGCGGCTTCAGCGTGTTGAGCGCCTGTTCAGCGGTTGCTTTTGCTGCTGCGGTGTCACCAGCAAAACGTTGGGCAAAAGCAAGTATCACTTGATTCGTGCCTTGGTCGATTTGAGAAGCAAACTGAAAATGTGCTTGTCGGGCTTGCAGCAATAGAACGGCCTCATCATGATTACGTTCGAGCCTCAGTTGAGTCATCTTCGTAATGAAAGGTTGAATTGGACTCTGCTCGTTTACTCCCGTTAAAAGCGTCGCAGCTTCCCTTAGATTGCCATCCGCCTGATAAGTCCCAGCTTTTGCCGCGACGAGGTCGAGATCGTCTGGAGTAATTTCAAGTGCGCGATCGTAGAGCTTTAGCGCGGCTGGGAACTTTCGGAGCATGGCGTAAGTCCATGCAGTATTGCCAAGGACCTCCGCGTTGCGTGGATCGAGAGCGAGACATTGCTCAAGGAACGCGATGCTTTCATCCCACTTTCCCTGCCGCCGGGTAACTAAACCAAGGGCATAGAGTATGTCGCTGCTGCCTGGCAACATTTCGCGAAGATGTCCGAATGTGTCTTTGGCGAGGCCGTAATCACGCAGCACCCAGTATTGATAATACCCAAGCGCGAGCTGCGTTTCGGGCAGGTTGGGGTTCAATTCTTGCGCATTTTCCAAAGCGCGTCTCGCAACGTCGCGTCGAGCTGGGGTTTGGTCCGCGCGAATGAAGTAAAGCGCCGCATCCGCACGGGAAAGTCGCGCCCAGGCTAGCGCGAACGCTGGATCAAGTTGCACCGCCCGTTCATAAGCATCGATGGCTTTTTTTTGCGCGGCGTTCGAATAAGCGCTGTGCGCGTCATAAGCCAGCCCTCGCAAATACGCATCATAGGCTTCCGAATTGTTTGTCGGTTTGGCTGCTAAGGCCTGCGCTTCGCGCGCGGTCAGTTTTACTTGCAACGACTCGGCGATTCCTTTCGCGATCTCACTCACAACAGCAATGATGTCGGTCAGCTTGCGGTTGTACGTGTCTACCCAGATGTAGGAATTCGTCTGCGCGCTAGTCAACTGCACATTCACCCGCAATTGATCGGCCTCTCTTCGCACACTGCCTTCAAGTATGTTCGATACGGCAAGCTGCTTCGCAATGTCGTGAAGGTTCCGTGGTTTGCGCTGATATTGCTGCGTGGAATTGCGCGAAATGACTTTTAAATCATGGATTGTAGCCAACCGGGCCAGAATCTCCTCGTGTATACCTTCTGCGAAATAAGCATTTTCTGGATCGGGGCTGAGGTTTTCGAATGGAAGTACTGCGACTCGCTTTGTTGTACCGACCTCCTCGGGAAGTGGTTTGCCTTTGTAAAGGATCCAACTAAGCGCCGCCGCCGAGGCAACCAGCAATGCTATCAGTGCAAAAATGGCTGGTTTCTTTTGATCCATTTGCGAGACGGCTTTGTGACGTGTGAGCAAAGCCTAAGTACCGTTCTCATGTCCGGTAGGCGCGAGCGCGCCCTCTTTCTTCTGCGTTAAATTCTTTCAGACGCTACGTCCGAACCACAGCGATCAGATGGCGCAATTCGTCTTCGACGTCGGCGGGCATAGCGACGGTATGGGCGATCTCCTCGCGCAATAATGTTTGGTAACGCTGACGAAATCGGTAGAACGCTTGTTTGACCGCGTTCTCGGTCATGCCGAATTCAGTCGCGACCTGGGCTTGCGATGGACGGTCCGATTCGTCCATGAGCATTTTCTTCATCTGATCAAAGACGCGCACATTCCCAGCGCTGCGATACTCTTCGCACAGGCGCGTCATCACTTGCTCCAACACCGTGAACGCCCAACGTCGTTCGTAGATTTGATCGGCCGTCAGCCGATCGCAGCGTTCCGCCTCGATGCGCTCTCCCTCCTGAATGTCATCGAACGGAATTAAGCGTTGTCCTTTACCGCGTTTGAGCGCCATGGCACGACGCGACTCGTCAGCAAGAAAATGTTTTACTGATGCAAGCAGGTACGAACGAAGTCGTCCTTTTTCCTTGCGCACACTGTTCAGATCCTTGCGCTCGAGCAACAACGCGAAAAAGCCCTGGGTAAGATCTTCGGCGTCCTCAGTGCCGGCCCCATGCCGCCGCACGTAGCCATAGATCGGCCGCCAATACGTGCGGCAAAGTTTTTCGAGAGCTTTCTGCGCCGCCGGCGATTCACCCTGTGCCTCGAGCACCACACTCCAGTGCGTGGTAGCAAACACCGCCGGACCATGGACGGTCTCGTCTGTCGCGCTCAGTGACGTCAAGGAATGTTCCGCAGGAGGCATATTACCATGCAAACAAAAGACAGCACGAAAGGCAAGCCTGGATTGAGCCAGCGCAAATCTGTTTCGAGTTACGTCTCAAATCGATAACCGTGCAGTTCAATTTCTTTGGCGAACGCTTTCTCTACGATTCGCCGTTGGTGGTCGTTGAACACTTCCTGATATGGCCGCCGGTCGCCGCGATATTCCGATTTCGCTGCGACACCGAGAGTGCCGTCAAACGGAATGTTGAGCTGCGCGAAAATTTTACCGAGCTCCGCAAGCAGGTTTTCAAAGCGGACAATTCGATCCACGATGATTTTGCTCCGCGAACGATCCATGTACCGGAAATCGTTAATGGGAAATCGACCGCGAGCGAGATACTCGTCGAGCGAAAGCCCGCCGCCTTCCCGCGCCGCATGCATGTGGTAATGAGACAAAACTTTGTCCCACGGATTTCGTTCTACACAAAATTTCAAGTAGCCGTTCCAGACGTCGACGGGAACGCGTTGCTTCACCTCGCGCGCCGGCATGTGATTATAAAATTTCGTGCGGCTCATGATCGTATGGCGCAACGCGGAGAAAAATTTGCCCGGTCGCTCGAGGATTTCGGGAACCGGATTAATTAAGCCCTCGTAATTACGCGGTTGATGTCCTTCAACACGTGGCACAATCGGCGTCACGATGTCCTGCGGACCACAATGTTTCGAAAGGAAGACTTCGATGCTCGTGCCGGCGGTCTTCGCGGTTTTGATGAAGATGAATTTGTATTTGTGGGACAGGATCATCGAACGTGGGCCAACGCTGTCACTTTAGTCGCGACCGTTTTACTGCGGCCTCTCCGCGAATGCCTCGAAGCGCGGATCGCTTCGCAGCCCGTCAAGCATAGCATCGACTGACATTCCTCTAGGATCGATGTTGTCGTGATTGAGGTACTCGCGTTTAAGATAATCAATCGCTTTCGTTTTGTCGCCCAGTCCTGCGTAAATCAAGGCGGATAAATAACCGCGGACGAATTCTTGCCGGACCTGCGCCTCTAGCTGCCGAACGATGTCAATCGCTTCCCCCGGCGAAATGTCCGCCGTTCGCTTTATTCCCTGCGGCGTTATGTCAAAAACCCACGAGAGAATTGCGGATCCGCCGTTTCAACTCGGCGAAAAACCTACTGGCCTTCATTAGCAATGTTCGCGCGCTATTGCCATGGGGGGAAGTGCCATTTACGGAGGTGGCAGTATCCCAACTCATGGCTTGGCCAGAAGATGTCACATCATCCTGGGAGCTTGGAATTATCGCGATTGAATTGAGCATACATTCCTCCGAAATCATGGCCTCCGACGCGGAGTGGGACGCGGCCGCACAGCCGGTTCCTTTAGTGTGAGCATGTAAACTCCGCGGCCATAGGTGGAAGCGGCAAGCTGCCGGCTCGCGGCATTAAAGGAAAGCCCGGTAACTACCATTCCTGTCGGTATGCCGTCGCTCATGTTGCCCCATGTCAGTCCACCATCGGTGCTGGCAAAAACGCCCGCATTAGAAGCGGCGAAGATATGTTCAGGATTTGCCGGATCGATCGCCACGTCTCGATAGATAAGGTCCTGGATTCCCTCTTGAACCCAGGTTGTTCCCATATCGGCAGTTTTATAGACACCTGAATTGCACGCGAGATACGCTGTCCGCGGGTCGGTGGGGTGGACGCTCACGGCATGAATTCCCTGCAGGTTGCCCGTTTGCGTTACTTGGATCCACGTAGCGCCATTACCTTCGCCGGCACTGGATGTAACAAAAACGGCATTCTCATTTTTGACCGCGTAAACGACATCCGGGTTACTTGGAGCTTCGGTCGCTGCGGTGATATAGTTCCCACCGTGCTCGGCAAGCGGTCCCCCGATTGTCGTCCAAACCACGGGTGAAGCCGTGGCATCCAGGGTGCGAACCACGTGCTGGCAAGACGCGAGGAGATGTTTTGGAGATGATGGATTCATGCTGAATGGCGGAAAGAAAGCGCAGTCAGCATCTCCCTCCAATTCAGCTGGAGCGATGTTTGTCGATTGGTGGGTCTGCGTGTTGACCCTCGTAAACGAATTCCGATCGTACATGACGTGATATGCCCACGTGCTGTCACTCGGATCGATGAGATCGTGACTGGAATCCCCGCCGGAGAGCATGTCCCAATGAGCGCCCGCGCTGCTGAACACGGCGCCGTTGTCTTGCGTTCCTGCCATCATGCTGCCGTCTGCGCTTAAAGCTACGCTATACATCAGCGCCCCAGGAAGGTTTTGATTGAGGTTTGTCCAATCCAGTCCGTGGTTCGTCGAGCTGACAACGCCTCCATCATTGCCGCCATAGACGACGCCAGAAACTGTGTTCGAAAAGGCGATCACTTGTTGATCGGTGTGTATCGAGCGTCTCGGATCGAGATCCCCCCACCAGTGGCCTATTTCCATCCAGGTCGCGCCTTCGTCAGTAGTACGGTAAAGAGCCATGTTGCCTCCCAGAATGATCTGTGGGTTAGCGGGATCCACTGCGAACACTTGGAAGCCGATGTTCCCGTCAGGGTCATTGCAGCTATCAGCTTCGGCAAAGCATCTCGTTGGGATTTGGATCCAAGTCACCCCGCGGTCTGTAGACTTATACAGATTATGGTCGGGGTCTCGGGGTCCCAGAAGGTAAAGTGTGGAGCTTCGCCGAAGCGTCGACTTCACTATGCTTAGCCGATTGTGTGAGCGTAGAAGGACCTGATGTATGCTAATCCAGGAGTTGCCTGAATCAGTGCTCTTAAACGCCCCGTTGTCATCGGTAACATAAAGCGTAGACGGGAAGGTGGAGGCATCGATGGCAACATCGTAGATTCCTCGCTGGCGCTTTTGTCTGAAAGTCGTGCCACTGTCAGTCGAGCGCCACAAACCAGAGGTGTTGGCAACGTATAGCGTCGTGCTCAACTCCGAGCCCGAAGCGTTCGGATCGATAGCAATCGTCCTCACGTATGTCCCTGCAAAGTGATCGTCGCCCAGGGGTCTGCTCCAGGTCAACCCTCCGTCGAGTGACCGGTAGAGGCCGACGCCATAAGGTCCGTAGTCATCTCTTCCGGTGCCCGCGTAGACTATCCTGGACGCATTAGGATCAACGGCTATAGCACCAACACTCTGCGAAGTCCACGCGTCGGACAAATATTGCCACGTGAAACCGCCGTCGGTTGTCTTGGCCAAGCCGCCGAAGCCTCCTGTATAAACAATGTTCGGGTTAAACGGATCGACCGCCAACGTATGGACCATCGCGCCTGCATTTCCACCGTAGCTGTGCTCAATGGGAGGCGCTATTGGCAAGGTCCATGACCGCGATACCTCCGGTGCGTCGAGCGACCTGAAGCTCTCGTTTCGCAAAAGGGGACTTGGAGGCAACACCCGTGCCATCGCTCGCCCAGCCTCGTACGCGGTCGGTGACACGCCTCCCGGCCCGGTGCCAAAAAAACGGTTGAGGAATTCACCACGTTTTTCGATATAGTCGGGATCTTTATCGCGCTCCGCCGGCTCGCCACCAACCGTGCTCGGGGCGTCGAGCTTACCGCGACGCTCTGCATTAGCGATCGCGCTATAAGATGTTAGTAAGACACTTATTAGCATCAACGACGCGGCAACAAAGTACCTTTTCGGAACCGGGCAATTTGTTTTCATGCCCGTTCCTTCGGAAACCTTTGTTGGGCGTGGCAGACAAAATGCGGGAGGATTGTTTTACCGGCCTAACGAGGGCACACGGTGGAAGAGTGTGGGTGGGTGTTTACCCGGGCCCATGCTGACTATGCCGAGTCAGCGCGCTACTTTGGTGGGTGTGATAAGACAAAAAGCCGTCACGTAATGGCGTGACGGCTTTTTTCGACAGTTGGATTACTGCCAGCTATTTGAAAGAATGGCTTACCATGTAGTTAGTTATTAAACAAAAACATGCGCCAGGACCGCAAGCCCGAGGCAGGCAAGCAGAAGCACAATTATGCTGAGCATCGTGTCAGGATCTCTGATAGCGATACCTGTTCGCTCGTTTGTTTCGTCCTTCGGTGCGGACCGAAAAGGTATCTCACGCCTGAGCTCTTGCGTTTCAGCTTCGTTTTGGATCGGATTGTTCATTTACCTGTTCCTTCGGAAAAGGGGAGCTGGCGTGGCAAAAAGATTTCCGAAATCGGTGAATGGGTAAAGTGAACAGATGCTGCTCTACGCACGGCTTGACGGGGCAAAAAACCCCGCTGTTTTTAATCAAGGTGCAAAGATCCCTTGGGTCGACGTTGTCGTAACAGAGTGACTTTGGACCTGATGCCGTGGCCGCGAACCGGCTGGCCGAGTGCCCGGATCGTCTAACGCTTTTGTCAGTGAAATGGCAAAGCCTTCACAGCTGTAGCAAGCCCAGCGGATTATGCCAGATCGAGAAGCGCTTCGGGGCGGGATTAACAATACCGCCCTTGCAACAGGGCCACGTTTCCCCTACAACGGCCGTAGCCGCGAGTCATGCGCGCCAGAGTTAACTCACGCTGGTGATACTCGATCCGTCTTCCCTGACACCGAGGCACAGGTCTCGAGGAATTCGTTGATCTTTTTCTCATCGAGATTTCGCTTCTTTTCCGGAGTATCAATGGCGTCGATGATCACGTACGCCTCGTCACAGTATTTGTCTACGAATGCCCAGCTCATCTGCTGTTTGCGACCCCAGGTGACGCAAACTGGACCGAGCTTTGTGTAGGCCGGCACGTAAACGTAGTGACCGTGGGGGCCGGCCTTCTCCCGTGTTATCTCCCACGGTTGGCCAGCATTAAATTGAGTTATTGCCGAGTCAGGCAAGAAAAAACCAAGCCCAACACCGAGGTTTATGTAGATCATACGCTGGATTTGTTGGTGATCCCCCTGATCGATCTTCGAAAAGGCTTTAATTTTGAAATTTTGTCCTGCCGTTTCCCAGCCACGCGTCCGCCAAAGCTTTAGCGACCCAAGCACCTCGATGTCCTTATTGCCTCCGCCGGTCTGCTTCTCAAATTCCCGCCGAACGTCTTCATCTGTAATGTTGATGAGAACTCTTTGCTCCGCCATTTCGAAACGTAGAGTCTGATGAGCCCTGGCGGCTATGACACAGTTCTCGAGCGGCGGATTCAAATACGTAGGGGGGGGCGTTGGAATCTCATTATGCTTATCATCGAAATCGTACTCTGCCGGTAAGGGACCTTCTGCCAGCAAAACATCCGCCAATTTTAGAGTACGGTCGTCTTGTTTAGCAGGCGCCTTCCCGAATGCACATATGCTAGCCAGAGCCATTTGTTTTATGGATTCGTCCTTGGATGTACTCATTGGAGGGGTGCTTTCTGATTTGTTGTTGTTTGCTTTTTATTGGCTGAGAACCTGATAACTGACAACGGCGATCTGCTGTCCGGTAGTCCGCGGGCCGCAGCCGGGCATGAGTTCAGTCCCCTGAGGTTGCGCTATCGTTTATCCTTGTCCAGCCTATCTAGGACCGATACCGCCTCCTTCGCCTTTGCCCTGGCCGACCCGAATCTTGACCGATATCGGGCCCAACCTTAATTGGTTTTCAGCGATCTGTTTGATCTCCCATGCCATATTATTAGCGAATTCCTTCCTCGCTTGCTTGAGCGCGTCTCGAATTGCTTCTCTTAGATTACCGCCACGGGATGTGCCAATAAACTCTCTTTTTAGTGCCATATTAATGTTTGGTTGTTTTCTATCTGAACTTCTGTGATATCAAAGGCTTGCGCGTATGCGAAGCCGAAAATGCGAAACTTTTTGGATCGATAGGATTCGCTGAAGAGGATGTTCGTTCGCGGACTGAACATGACTTCCGGTACGCCGTTCCGTTTGCCTGGCCAAGGTTGGGCCTTCCTACTTCGCGCGTGCCGATCCTGATTCCTGAAGTAGCGCTGTAGCATTTGGGCTTCCCGGAAAAATTGCGCGGGTTCACGGCTGCTTATCCCTGCACAGTTCTTGAAATCGCGGATCGCTGCGCAATGGGTCCCACATGGGATCGAGGCGGAGCAGCGCTGGAGTGAGCGGAGGCACGGTCCGTGAGGGGGTTGAGATTACTCTCCGTAATGCGGCAATGGCGCGGTCGGGTTCCCCCATGCGCGCCGCAACCTGAGCGAGGGTCTCGATCACCACAGGACCATCTAACGCGTCCTTCTCGATCGGCATGGCGGCCATGGCTCGTTCCAACAAACCAAATGCAGCCGCTTTGTCACCGAGACCCATGTTGATTAGCGCTAGAAGGTCAATCAGTTGCCAATTTTCCGGTTGTTCTTTAAGAAAAGAGTCCAGTTCGCTGCGCGCCTGTCGCCAGCTTTCCTGGGCGGCTACATGATCGCCGGCAAGCTCCTGCGTCCAGCCTAACCAGAAGCGCAATTCGCCAGTACGAAAACCTAACGCTGGATCAGCCTTGGCTAGTTCTTCCTTTATCCGCGGGATGATTTGTGCAGGCTTGCGCTCCAGGATCGCCTGGTGAATTCGTCGTTCAAAAGTGTTTAAGTCGTCAGCATTTGAACGCGGTTGCGTAAGTAGCGGAGCGACTCGTGGCAGATCGCCCTCCGCCTGTGCGATAGCCGCCTGCAACGCGAGAATGCTACCATCGTCTGGTGTAATGTTCAGGACCTGATCAAGCTTCCGTAATGCCTCCGGAAAACGACGAAGGTAAATGTACGAAAGCGCGTGTTGCTTTAGGAGGCTGGCATCGCGTGCACTGAGCTGCTCGGCTTCCTTGAAGTACGTCTCGCTCCGGTCCCACTGACCGCGCCTGCGTGTGATGTAGGCCAGTAATTCTGGGATGCGGCTGTCATTGGGCAGCCGCTGGCGTGCCTGCTCCAGGTAGCGCGTTGCAGTATCGTAATCCCTTAAACAGGCATAGTGATAATGGCCCATGGCCATCAACGCTTCGCCTAGATTGGGCTGAAGAGTGAGTGCTGTTT
>WNGA01016631.1_pt1 | contig 14023 bp, 8 predicted proteins | sample 5400061 | NCBI WGS metagenome assembly WNGA01 (sample SAMN13153366, study PRJNA577476) | soil metagenome | isolation source: 100 cm soil or saprolite under grassland replicate 2 | place: USA:California | collected 2016-06-15 | reverse complement strand
TCGACTTGCTCCGCGAGAGCCACCAGCAGGACCCCGGCGACGACGAAGGCCGCGACGTGGACGACCGTGTACGTCGCGACCAGGCCGAAGGTGACCGGCACCAGCGCCGGCCCGGAGGCGCCCAGCAGCAGCGCCGACCCCAGCGCGGCCGGCGTGCGCAGCGGCGCGCCGACCGCGAGATCCAGTCCGAAGAACCACACCGCGACGGCGCCCGCGCCGATCAACCCTGTGACCAGGCCGCGCATCAGCAGGGGATGTTCCCGCAGCATCCCGGGCCCGAACGGTCTCGGGTCCCGCTCCGCGTAGTGGAGGTAGCTCATCAGGGCGAGGCCTGACGCGATGTTGGCGCCGAACACATGCGGCCACGGCACGAGTCGGAGGAGCGGCACGCCGGACAGCAGCAGCCCCGCGTAGAACACGATTTCCTGGAGGACGAGACCGAACGCCACGCCGAGCAGCAGACGGTGGGGGGCGGCGAACGCGGCGCTCACGCGAGCCATCGCCACGCCCAGCAACGCGAAGACGCCGAAGTGGAGGACGGTATACGCCGCAACGAGGCGAAACGTCGGTTGGGGGAACCGGCTGTGCAGCAAGGCGCCCGCGAGCAGCGCCGGAGTCCGGAACGGCTGGCCCGCCGCCGCGTCCGCTACCAGGAACCAGAGCGCCACCACCAACCCCGCCAGGATCCCACCCGTCACGCCCTGGACGATCACTGCCTGCACGGGTCGTCGCATGATTCCCGACCTCCACGAGGAGGGCTCCGGGTAATATGGCCTATCTGGTGCTGCCCTGCATCTGCCGCGCGACCGCTTCCGCCCCGCGCATCACCCGCAGGCAGTTCAGCCCCGCCAGCTTGCGCACGTCGGCCGCCGTCCAGCCGCGCCGCAGCAGCTCCGCGATCAGGTCGGGGAACTTGGAGACGTCCTCGAGCCCCACCGGGACGCTGGAGATGCCGTCGAAGTCCGAACCCAGTCCGATGTGATCGACGCCGGCGACCTGGCGCAGGTGCTCGACGTGGTCGGCCACCTGGGCGAGCGTCGCCTTGGGGCCGCGCTCGCGCCACGCGCGCACCGAGTCGCGCACGACGGCCGAGTCGAGGCCGGCGGCGCGGAGCCGGGCGATGCCCTGCGTGATGGTGTCGCCGTAGGCCCGGAGGGCTTCCGACACGTAATCTGGGGCGAAGTTCGCCATCACGATGCCGCCGTTGCGCGCCAACAGTCGCAGAATCGAATCGGGGACGTTGCGCACGTGGTTGTCGAGCGCCCGGGCCGACGAGTGGGAGAAGATCACCGGCGCGCGCGACACGCGCAGCGCGTCGATCATCGTCGAATCGGAGACGTGGGAGAGGTCGACCAGCATGCCGACCCGGTTCATCTCCCGCACCACGTCCTCGCCGAACGGCGTCAGCCCGCCGTGCTTCATGCTGTCAGTCGCGGCATCCGCCCAGTCGATCGTCTCCCAGTGCGTGAGCGTCATGTAGCGGACGCCGAGGGCGGCGAACATCCGCAGCGCGCCGAGGGAGTTCTCGATCGCGTGGCCGCCCTCGATCCCGATGAGACAGGAGATCCGGCCGGCGCGGAAGTTCCGCTCGACATCGGCCGCCGTCACCGCCAGCGCGAGGGCCTGCGGGTAACGGCGGCAGAGCCGCTTCACCAGGTCGATCTGCTCCAGCGCGTACACCGCCGGGTGCGGCCCCTCGCCGTGGATCGTGCCGACGGGGACGTACGCCGCCCAGAACTGCCCGCCGACGCCGCCGGCGCGCAGCCGCGGGATGTCGGTCATCAGTTTCGGTTGGCTCACCGCGAAGTCCACCGAATCGAGCCCGCCGCGCTCGCGGATCGCGTCCGGGATGTCGTTGTGGCCGTCGATGAGCGGAACGGTGCGCAGGAGAGACTCGGCTCGCGCTCGATAATCGGTCTGGGCGGTAAGGCGGGAGGGCGGGAGGGCGGTAAGCAAGACGCACGTACCAACCACCATGATCACATGACGCATCTTCGCTCCGAGTTCAGTTCGCGGCCCAAAACTGCCATCGCGCCGCCCCCGGCACAAGATTACGTTTGGTTCGATGCCCCATCAGAAAGCCACGATCAGTTTCGAGCTGAACGGTGAGCCGGCCACCGTCGCATTCGCGCCCCACAAGACCCTCCTCGAAGTGCTGCGCGAGGACGCGGGGCTCACCGGCACCAAGCACGGCTGCGAGCTGGGCGAGTGCGGAACCTGCACCGTGCTGCTGGACGGCCAGCCCGTGCTCTCCTGCCTGGTGCTCGGCCTCGCATGCGCCGGACACCGGGTCACGACGGTCGAAGGACTGGCCGCGGGCGGCACGCTGCACCCGCTGCAGGACGCGTTCGCCGAGCTGGGCGCCGCGCAGTGCGGCTACTGCACGCCCGCCTTCCTGCTCGCCGCCGACGCCCTGCTCGTGGCGAATCCGCGCCCCTCCCGCGAAACGATCAAGCAGGCCCTCTCAGGCAACCTCTGCCGCTGCACCGGCTACCTCAAGATCTACGAGGCCGTCGAGCTCGCCGCCGCGCGCATGCGGGGTGAGGACGCGAAACCGGCGCCGGAGACACTGTATGGCCGGCGCTAAGGGCGGACGGGCGGACGGGCGGACGGGCGGGCGAAAGGCGTCGAGCAGATCGTCCGCCAGTCCGCCTGACCGCCTGACCGCCGGGGCGGGGTTCCGGGTAGTGGGGAAGGCGCTCCGAAAGCTCGACGCCACCGCGAAGGTGACCGGCGAGACGCGATTCGCCGACGACCTGTTTCTCCCCCGGATGCTCTACGCCAAACTGCTGCGCAGCTCGCATCCGCACGCGAAGATCCTGCGCATCGACACGTCCAAGGCGGCGCGGCTCGCGGGCGTGAAAGCCGTGTTGACGGGGAAGGACCTCCCCATCCCCTTCGGTATCCTCCCGGTGAGCCAGGACGAGCACGCGCTCGCGCCCGACAAGGTCCGATTCGTCGGCGATCCGGTGGCGGCCGTGGCGGCCGTCAACGAAGACGTCGCAACCGCGGCGCTCGACCTCATTACCGTCGAGTACGAGCCGCTGCGCCCCGTCCCCGACGCCGAGGACGCCGTCGCCCACCCCGAGCCCCGCATCCACGATTACGGCGACGGCGGCAACCTCCACAAACTCATTCACCTCGAGTTCGGCGACGTGGAGGCGGGCTTCGCGGGGGCCGACCTGGTGCGCGAGGATCTGTTCTTCTACGAGGGCAACACCCACCTGCCGATGGAGCAGCATGCGGCCGTGGCGCAGTGGTCCGCCGACCGCAAGCTCACCCTGTGGAGCAGCACTCAGACGCCGCATTATGTGCACCGCGCGCTCGCCAAGGTGCTCGAGCTCCCGCCCGCGCGCATCCGCGTCATCGCCACGCCGAACGGCGGCGGCTTCGGCGGCAAGAGCGATCCGTTCAGCCACGAGATCGCCGTCGCGAAGCTCGCGATGGTGACGGGGCGCCCGGTGAAGATCACGCTCACGCGCGAGGAGGTGTTCTACTGCCACCGCGGGCGCCACCCCACGCTGATGTGGGTGAAGACCGGCGTGACGAAGGACGGCGCCATCGCCGCGATGCACTTCAAGAGCCTGCTCGACGGCGGCGGCTACGGCTCCTACGGCGTCGCGAGCACGTATTACACGGGCGCGCTGCAGACCGTCACCTATCACGTGCCCCGCTACAAGTTCCAGGGGGCCCGCGCGTTCACCAACAAACCGCCGTGCGGACCCAAACGCGGACACGGCACGCCACAACCCCGCTACGCGCTGGAGGTGCATCTCGACAAGCTCGCCGAGCAGCTGGGCACCGACCCCGCCGAGCTGCGCTTGAAGCACCTCGTCCCGCCGCACTCGCTGACCGCCAACTATCTGCGCGTGGGCTCGATGGGCCTGGGCGCGTGCATCGAAAAGGTCGTGGCCGGCTCGGAGTGGAAGCGCAAGTTCCGGAAGCTCCCGCCGGGCAAGGGCGTGGGCCTCGCCTGCTCGAGCTACATCTGCGGCGCCGGCCTGCCGATCTACTGGAACAACATGCCGCACTCGGGCGTGCAGCTGAAATGCGACCGCGGTGGCGGCGTGACGGTGTTCTGCGGCTCGACCGAGATCGGCCAGGGCTCGGACTCGATCCTCGCCTACATCGTCGCGGAAGTCTTAGGGCTCGATCCCTTCGACATCGCGGTCGTCACCGCCGACACCGACCTGACGCCGGTCGATCTGGGCAGCTACTCCAGCCGGGTCACGCTGATGACCGGCAACGCGGCCATCCAGGCCGCCGAGCGGGCCAAGGAGATTCTCGCCGGTCACGCGGCGCGCAAACTCGAGATCCCCGCCGCGCGGGTCGTCTTCGCGGACGGGCGGGTGTTCGACGCCGAAGACCCCAAGCATGGAATGTCGTTCGCCGAGGCGGTGCAGGTCGCCGAAGCGGCCCAGGGGACGATTGCGACGGTCGGATCGTACACGCCGCCGCGCAGCGCGGCGAAGTACCGGGGCGGCGGCGTCGGCCCCTCGCCAGCCTACTCCTACAGCGCCGCCGTCGCGGAAGTCGACGTGGACGCGGACACGGGGGTCGTGACGGTGCCGCGCATCTGGATCGCGCACGACATCGGCCAGTCGATCAACGCGGCCGCCGTCATGGGACAGGTCGAGGGCTCGGTGTACATGGGGCTCGGCGAGGCGCTGATGGAGGAGATGGCGTACCGCGGCAACCGCAACGTGGTGCATAAGATTCCCAGCCTGCTCGAATACAAGAGCCCCACGACCCTGGAGATGTGCGACGTCGTCACCTACCTCATCGAGGATCCCGATCCGAGCGGGCCGTTCGGCGCCAAGGAGGTCGGCCAGGGGCCGCTGCTCCCCGTGCCGCCCGCGATCGCCAACGCGGTGTACGACGCCGTGGGCGTCCGCGTCGATGAAGTGCCGATCACCCCGGAGAAGGTGCTCAAGGCCTTGAAGAAGAAGGGGAAGGGGGAAGTGATGCTGCGGCTCCCCGCGTTCGCCTACCTCCAGCCCACCTCGCTCGCCGAGGCGCTGCACATGAAGGCCGACGCCGGCCCGGAGGGGAGCTACGTCGCCGGCGGGACGGACCTCTATCCCAACATGAAGCGGCGGCATCAGACGCCGGCTACCGTGATATCCCTGATGCAGGTCAAAGAACTCGCGGGATGGGGGATGGGGGATGGGGGATGCGTGATCGGGTCGTGCGTGACCTTGACCGAAATGTCCGGCAGCCCGACGGTCCGACAGTCCTGCGCCGCTGTCGCGACAGCCGGGGAGCTGGTCTCGACGCCCTTGCTCCGCAACATGGGCACTCTGGGCGGCAACCTGTGCCTCGACACGCGCTGCAACTACTACAACCAGTCGTACGAGTGGCGGAAGGCGATCGACTTCTGCATGAAGAAGGACGGCGCGATTTGCTGGGTCGCGCCGTCATCGCCTCGTTGCTGGGCGGTGAGCTCCTCCGACGTGGCCCCGGTGATGGTGGCGATCGGCGCGGAGTACCGGCTCGTCGGCCCCAAGGGCGAGCGTCTCGTGCCGGCGGGCCGGTTCTACCACAACGACGGCATCAACTACCTCACCAAGCAGCCCGACGAAATCCTCGCTGACGTGCGGCTGCCCGCGCCGGACGGCTGGGACGCGGTCTATCACAAGCTGCGTCGCCGCGGCTCGTTCGACTTTCCGGTGCTCGGTGTCGCCGCCTGGGTGAAATACGAGGGAGGGGGGAAGGGGGAGGGGGGACGGGTGACCGACGCCAGGATCGTGCTCGGCGGAGTCGCGAGCTATCCGCAGGAGGTGCCCGAGGCGGGGGCCGCGCTCAAAGGCTCCACGCTCGAGGACGACGCGATCGCCGCCGCCGCCGAGGCCGCCTACCGGCCTTCTAAGCCGCTCGACAACACCGATTTCGAGCTGTCGTGGCGCAAGCAGATGACGCGGGTGTACGTGACCCGGGCGCTCCAGGAGCTGCGGGGCCGACGGCGGTAGTCACCAAGACTCCCCTCGGGCGCGCTCATGACTGTGCCAGCGCGTCGATCTCTTGCGCCGCCCGCTTGAGGATCTCGGTGATCTTCTCGCGCACGGCGTCGTCGCGCGCCTTCCACCCGATGCGATACACCTGCTTGACGAGCCGGCCCACGGCCTGATTGAGCTCGGCCATCGAGCCGCCCAGCGCCTGGTCCACCGCGTCCTTCACGCGGTCGAAAATGTCCTCGACCATGTCCTTGTGCTCCTCGAGAAACTGCTTGCCCTGGTCCGTGATCTCGTAGACCTTCTTGCCGTCGACATCCTTGGCGACGACGAGCCCCTCGTCCTCGAGCCACTGCAGGGTCGGGTACACGGTCCCCGGGGACGGCGAGTAGCAGCCGTGCATGCGCTCCTCAAGCTCCTTCATGACCTCGTAGCCGTGACGCGGTTTGTCGCGTAGCAGCTTCAGGATCACATACTTCATGTCCCCGGCCTCGAACCACTGGCGGCGGCGTGGGCCACCCCCAGCCCACGCGAACCCGCGCGGCCCGAATCCGAAGCCAAACCCTCTCCATCCGCGATGCATACTGTTTCTGCCCTGTTGAAGATGTAACGGCACGATACTATGTCGCGATATATCGTGTCAACAGTCGTGTTCGCAACTCACTGTCCCACTTTGGATTGCAGGATTCGGCCCGGTCGATACATTCCCCGGTGCGCCCACCGATCTCGCCTACGCCGCGCCCTGTCGAGGGAGTCGCCGATGTCCGTGCACGTGACCCCCCACCCCGTTTGGGTCGAGGAACTGGACCGTGAGCTGGAACCGCATCGCCTGGCGGTCCTGGCGACGCCGGTGGTCGAGCACTCCGCGGAAAACACGCTCGTCGAGAAGCGCATGCAGGATTTCCTGGTTTCCTTTTATCCCATCATTCGCGATTTCCCGCAGTGGCTCGAGCTGCTGCTGGAGCGCTCCCCGGCGGAGCACACGGGGTTCTTCCGGGAAAATATCCGCGTGGAGCGCCGTCACGACGCCATGTGGCGCGCGATGGCGGACGGGTTCGACGTACCGAGAGGTCGCTTCCAGCAACAGCGGCCCATGCTGGACGCGGTCCGGGACTTCCACGACTTCCTCACCGCCTCGTGCCACGCTGCGTCGTTCGCCGAGGCGGTGGCGGCGACCAATTACGCGGTGGAGGGTGTCGCGCAGCGCATCTCCGCGAAAGCGCTGCGCGGCCTCGGCAAGAACGAAAAGATCGGCCCGCGCGGGCGCTGGTGGCTGGAAGAGCACGCCAAGTACGACGACGAGCACACGATCCATGCACTCGAGATCATCAAGTCCCGCGTCACCCAGGGGGAGGATCCCGAGGCCGTTACCGCCGCGGCGATTCACAGCCTCACCCTGATGCGCGACGCGATGACCGAGGCGTACCGGCCGTGAGCAAACGCCGGGTGTCTCCGTCACGCGGCACCCGCGTCGCCGGCGGCGGCGGCGGGCCGCCGCTCGACCTCTTGCGCATGGCCGCGGAGCTGGTGGCCAACCTTCCCGACGCCGTCGTGGTGACGGGCCTGGACCGTCACATCCTCACCGCGAACCCTGCCGCCGCGGAGCTGCTCGGCCGCCCGCTGGAGGAGCTGCCCCGTCTCACGATGGACGAAATCGTGGCCCCCGCCGAGCGGGCGCACGTCACGAGCCGCGAGCAGCAGGCGTTCGCCGGCCAGCCTCAGCGGTATGAGACGACGGTGGTGACGGGCGCCGGGGACTTGCGGGAGGTGGCAGTCTCGAACTCTCCGTTCGTGGTCGAAGGGGAACTCGTCGGCTCGGTCGCCACGGTGCGGGACATCACCGAGCAGAAGCGCGCGCAGGAGACGCTCGCCCGCTCCGAGTCGCGCTACCGCAATCTGTTCGAGTCGGCCTCTGACGCCATCGTGACGCTCGACGCGAACGGGCGGTTCACGACCGTGAACCACGCGGCCGAGAGCATCTCCGGCTACCGGCGCGAGGAGCTGGTCGGCCAGTGGTTCGCGCCGATGATCACCGACGTCGACCTGCCCAAGACGCTGGCGCACTTCCAGATGGCCCTGGGAGGCGAGACGGGACTCTTCGAGACGCGATTCTACCGCAAAGACGGGGAGCAGCGGACCATTCAGGTCACCTACTCGAGCCCGCAGAAGGACGAAGAGGTGCTGTGCCTGATCCGCGACGTCACCGACCAGAAGATGCTCCAGGAGCAGCTCATCCAGTCCGAGAAGATGTCCGCGATCGGGCAGCTGGTGTCGGGAGTGGCCCACGAGCTGAACAACCCGCTGGCGGGGATCGCCGCCTTCGCCCAGCTGCTGCTCGCCGAGAAGCGCACGTCTCCCGAGCAGCGCCAGTCGGTGGAGACGATTTACGCCGAGTCGCGCCGCGCCTCGCGCATCGTGCAGAACCTGCTGACCTTCGCGCGCCAGCACGAGGCCGAGAAGGGACCCACGAGCATCCATCAGGTGGTGGATGACACGCTGGAGCTGCGGATGTACGAGCTCCGGGTGCGCGACATCACGGTCCACCGCGACTACGACGCGTCGATCCCGGAGACGATGGCCGACGCGCACCAGCTGCAACAGGTGTTCCTCAACATCTTCACCAACGCCGAGCACGCGATGGAGCAGGTGCGCCGCCCCTCGCACCTGCTCACGGTGCGCACGCGCGCCCTGGGCGACACGATCCGCATCGAGGTCGAGGACACGGGTCCCGGCATCCCGGCCCACCTGCTCGAGCGGATCTTCAACCCGTTCTTCACGACCAAGCCCACCGGTCGCGGCACGGGCCTCGGCCTGTCGATCTCGCTGGGCATCGTGCGCGAGCACGAGGGGCGCATCTGGGCCGAGAACGCGCCCGGCGGCGGCGCCCGCTTCGTGATCGTGTTACCGATGATCCGGCCCCGCCCCACCGGAGAGTTCCCGGTGGTCCCCGCCGCGTCCGACGCGCGCGAGCGGCTCCGCATCCTGGTCGTGGACGACGAGGCGTCGGTGCGGGTGGCCCTGCAGCGCTACCTCGACGGCCGCGGCCACGAGACGCACACCACCGCGCACGGCCGGGACGCGTTGCGGCTGCTCAAGGAGAGCGCCTACGACGCGATCATCGTGGACATGCGGATGCCGGACGTCTCGGGCGAGCAGCTCTACGACGAGCTGTGCGCCCGTGACCCCGAACACGCCAGCCGGGTCATCTTCACCACCGGCGACGTGATGAACGAGCAGATGCGCGGCTTTCTGGCGTCGAGCGGCCGGCCGCTCATCGCCAAACCGTTCGAGCTGCCGGCGTTCGACCAAGTGCTCCCCGCCGCCCGGCGGGCGCAGTAACTCCGAAGTAGATTCTCGCCCCACATTGCTTCCCACCCTGAAGGGTGGGCTCGGCCCCCCCCCACCACGCTGAAGCGAACGGGGTTCCCGCATGCGCCTTGCCCTACTGCTGGCACTCGTCGCGTCTCCCCTCGCCGCCCAGGGATTCGACTTCTACGCCCGCGGCCCGTACCGGCCCGCCGTGCCGAGACCGGAGGTGGTGCTCGGCTACGCCGCCGGGGAGCAGCACACGATGTACGCCCAGCTTCAGCACTATCTCGACACCCTCGTCGCCAGCGCGCCCGAGCGCGTGCGCATCGAGACGTGGGGCCGGACCGCCGAGCGCCGGCCGATCCGGGCCCTCGTCATCTCCGATCCGGCCAACCTCGCCCGGCTCGACCAGATCCGCGCGGAGATCGCCGAGCTGACCGACCCGCGCAAGACTACGCCCGCCCGCGCCGCCGACATCGCGGCCCGCGACCCCGCGATCGCGCTGTTCCAGTACTCGGTGCACGGCGACGAGCCCGCCGGGCTCGAGGCGGCGATGCAGGTGGCCTACCAGCTGCTCGCCTCGGATGAGCCCCAGACGCTCGAGATTCTCAAGAACGTCGTCCTGGTGCTGAATCCGTCCGCCAACCCCGACGGCCACGAGCGGTTCGCCGCCTGGTACAACTCGGTGGGCATCGGCGCGGACGACCCGGCTGCCCTGGAGCAGAACGAGCCGTGGAGCGTCACCGGCCGTTACAACCACTTCCGCTTCGACATGAACCGCGACCTCCTGGCGCAGAGCCAGCCGGAGGTCCGGGCGATGATGGACGGGATCCTGGGCTGGCATCCGCAGGTGCTGGTGGACCACCACTCCACGACGTCGACGTTCTTCTTCCCGCCCGTCGCGCAGGCCGTGAACCTGAACCTCCCGCCCCAGACGACGAAATGGTTCGAGACGTATGGCCGCGGGAACGCCGCGGCGTTCGACCGGTACGGGTGGCAGTATTTCGTGCGCGGCGTGTTCGACTTCTTCTATCCGGGCTACTGGGACGAGTGGGCGACGTTCCAGGGCGCGAGCGGCATGACCTACGAGACCGACGGCGGGCCCCAGTACAACCTCCGCCGCGACGACGGCACGATCTCCACCTTCCGCGACGGCATCGCCCACCACTTCGTGGCTTCGCTGGCGACGCTCGAGACGACGGCCAAGAACCGGCAGCCGCGCCTCCAGGACTACTACGAGTTCCGCCGCAGCGCGCTCACCGACGCCGCGACGGACCGGATGAAGCGCATCGTCTTCACGCCGGGCGGCGACGCACCCACCGCCGCGCACGTGGTGGGCCTGCTGCTCCGCGACGGCATCGAGGTCGGTCGCCTGCGCCAGCCGCTCACCTCCACCATCGCCCACAGCTACCTGGGCGGGCCCGGGGCGCGGCAGACGTTCCCGGCCGGCAGCTACGTCGTGGACCTCGCGCAGCCGCAGCGCCGCCTCGCCAAGGCGGTGCTCGAGCCGCAGTCGGGGTTCGACCGCGGTTTCGTGGAGCGCGAGCTGGGCAAGTACCAGCGCAACCGCCGCCGCGGCGACGCAGGCGAGCGCGAGGAGTACGGCTTCTACGACGTCACCGCCTGGGCCCTCCCCTACACGTTCAACCTGCAGGCGTGGTGGACCGAAGACGCGGCGCCGCTCGCCGCCGATGCCGTCACGGACACGGTGCTGCCGGCACCGCCGGCCCCGGCGCGGGCCGCGTCCGCCTACGTGTTCACGGACGACAACGCGGGCGCGGCGCGGCTCGCGCTGGCGCTCCAGGCCGAGGGGTTCAAGCTCGCGGTGGCCCTGAGGCCGCTGCGCGCCGACGGGCGCTCGTGGCCGCGCGGCACGTTCGTCGCCCGGGTGCAGCGCAACCCCGCCGCGCTTCAGGAGCGGCTCGCCGCGCTGGCGCCTCCGCTCGGCGTCGCCGTCACGCCGGTGCAAAGCGCGTTCGCCGATTCCGGCGACGTGGGCGTCGGCTCGGATGCGGTGGTCGCGCTGCACGCGCCGACCATCCTCGTCGCCGCCGGGGACGGCATCTCGGAGACGAGCTTCGGGTGGCTGTGGCACTACCTCACGCGCGACCTGGGCGTGGCGTTTACGCCGGTACGGCTGCGCGCGCTGTCACAGATGGACGACTTGGCCCGTTACAACGTGCTGTTCATCCCCGACGGCGGCGCCGGGCGGATGCGCCGCGAGCTGGGGGACGACGGCATCCAGAAGGTCAAGGCGTGGGTCGGCTCGGGCGGCGTGCTGATCGGGTTCGGGGGCGGGGGCGAGCTCGCGGCGATGAAGGACGTGGGGCTGTCCTCGGTGGTGCTCGTGGGCGCGGACACCGCGGCGAAGCCCGACAGCACGGCCAAGGGCGACGTGCCCCCGGTGCGCTCCCCGACGGCACCCTCGCGGGAGAAGCCGGAGTACGTCCCCGGCTCGATCTTCCGGGCCGCGCTCGACCGCTCGCACTGGCTTACGGCGGGGTTCGAGCAGGACGAGTTGCCGGTATTCCTGGAGGGGTCCAGCTTCTGGAAGCCGTCGCGGGCCGGCGCCAACCCGGTCGCCTTCGTGAAGGACTCGCTCACCCTGGCAGGATTCACCTGGCCCGACAACACCGACCGCCTGCTCAAGGGCACGGTGTGGGCGGTGGTCGAGACCCAGGGCGACGGGCGGGTGGTCTTGTTCGCGGAGGATCCGTTGTACCGGGCGTTCTGGCGCGGGACGGCGCGGCTCGTCAGCAACGCGATGCTGATCGGGCCCAACCGCTAGGGCGGCGTCGCCACCCAGGACTCCCCCGCCCGCGCCAGGCGCCAACCGGGCGGCAGCGTCAGGGTCCACCCAGACCCAGCCCAGCGGCCGGCCGCCACGAGCGACCCCTCCGTCAGCGCGACGGAGTCGAGTGGGAGCCGCAACTCCGACCAGTCGCTGGTGACCAGCGCCCCGGAAGGGGCGTCGAGCGCCGCGCCCTCCGGGCCCCGCCAGACGAGGCTTGGCATCACCGTCCCCGCGTCGCCCAGCGGGACCTGGCCGCGAGGATCGAAGCTGATGCGCAGCGCCCCCGGACGGATCCGTAGCGTGGGCCCGCTCACGAAGCGGGCGCGGAGCTCGGCGAGCTGCCGCTCGCGCTCGCGCCAGCGGGTGTCCTCGGCGTCCCGGATCTCCGCGACTCCGTAGCTTCGACCCACGCGCTCGGCGTCGCGACCGGACACATCGGTGCGCGTCGATCGAGCGGCGAGCGACTGGAGGTCCGGGTTTCGTCGCAACGAGTCGATCCAGTCCGGAGGGCCCCCCGCATCGAGCAGCAGCCCGTAGGCGGGGCCCGTGAAGTAGGGGAACGACCGGACATACGTCGGGCGCCGGGGCGCGTCCTCGCGCAACGCCCGGGCGAGGGAGTGCGGGTCGCTGCCGCTCAAGCGCCAGCCCGTGTACTCGGCCATCCCTTCGGCGAGGTCCAAGATGCGCTCGCGCGCCCGCTCGGCTGAATCAGCCTCGGCGTAGCGTCGGTAGCGAAACGTCAGGGCGTCGCGAAGCGCCGCGCGCCGCTCATTCCCGCGGCCTTCCAGCGCTTGGGCCAGCGCCAGCCACTCCAGTCGGAGCCAGACGCGGCCCGCCGGGCGATCGAGGAAGTCGGCACTGGGTCCCGTCTCGTCGTAGGCAGGAAGGGGCAGCACCCGCGGCTGGACCACATGCCACACTTCGTGGATCATCAATCGCTCGGCGGCCATGGTATCGGCCGGCAGTGGCAGGAGCACCATCGCCCAGCGGCGGCCCGCCCAGGTTACACTCGTGTTCGCCGGAGCGATCCCGGCCGGCACGGGGCCGACCCAGAACCCCGCCCCGTCCGCGGTGTAGCCGTCCGCCTGCGGGTCGGCGGTGGCGTACGTCCGCTCGCCAGCCACAAACAGCCAGGGAATGGTGTCGAGCCGCACACCCCACAGGCGGCCGGCGTCGGCGGCGAGCAGGGCACGCGATCGGGCCGCCACAGCCCGGACCCACGGAGCGGCGGAGTCAGCTCCCTGCGCCGCCGCCGGTTGCGCGCAGAAAAAGGCCAGGAGCCCCAACCACGGACTCCCGGCCCTGCGAACGAATCGCGCCATGACCAGCGTCAGGCGGTCCGCAACGCCAGTCTCGTCTTCAAGCGCACCGGCGCCGTCTTCCACCGATACACGCTGGGCTCCCCGCGCTCACCCCGCGACCGGCGGCCCGGCACCATGCGGTGCTCCTCGCTCGGCACGGTCCAGTTCAGCGTGAGCTTGCGCTGGTGGCGCATCACGTCGATGCTGACCGTCTCGCCGGTGTCGTAGGAGCGCAGGATCCGCATCGCGTGCTCCGGTGTGGTGGCCTTGCGGCCGCCGACCGTGAGGATCACGTCGCCCGCCTTGAGCGGCAGGGTCGAGTCGCCCGGCGCCCGGATCACGAGCACCCCTTCTTTCGTCCCGAAGTACTCACCCAGGTCGGCGTTCAGGTTGACGAGCTGCAGGCTGCACCAAGCGTCCCCGAAGCAGAACGACATCCCCATGTTGCCCATTTCCCAACCCGGGGTTGCGGCCATCGGAGGGATTTCGATGCGCGGCACGATACCGCGGAAACTGCCCTCGGGGATCGTGACCGCGAACGGCCCTCCACCCTCGACCTCTTCGGCGACGAGCGTCGCCTGCTTCGTGTCGCTGCCGCGCCGGTACTCGACCTTCACCGTGTCGCCCGGGTCGAGGGCGCGGGCGAGCTCCACCAGTTTCATGCCCGG
>WNGA01008524.1_pt1 | contig 14023 bp, 12 predicted proteins | sample 5400061 | NCBI WGS metagenome assembly WNGA01 (sample SAMN13153366, study PRJNA577476) | soil metagenome | isolation source: 100 cm soil or saprolite under grassland replicate 2 | place: USA:California | collected 2016-06-15 | reverse complement strand
TGTTCGACACCAGGCCGAGCCTGAGCCCGTGGCGCCTGAGCTCCGCGAGCACCGGCAGGACGTCTTCGTAGAGCTCGAAGTTCTCGGAGTGCTCCCAGAGTCGGGTCATCTCGACGGCGCAGGCGTGGGCGCGATCTCCGTCGCCCCCCATCCGGCGGACGATTTCCTCGGTGAAGGCGATCCAGATCTCCTCGTCGTGCTCGAGTTCCGGATGGCGCTTCAGGTTGGCAATCGCCGCGGCACGCGCCTCCGGGTAGCGATCGGAGTCCAGGTCGAGCGCGAAGCGGCGACCGAGACGCCGGTACCCCTCTGGGCCCAGGTCAGGGCCCGGCTTCGCGAGGGTGAAGTCGACGTCGAAGAGAACTGCGCGCAGCCGAGAATCGTCCATCCGCCGCCGTCACGATAGCGTTGGCTTCCGTGGCGATCCCGGCGGCGAAGCGGCTTCGCGGGCTCGAGGCCTTGCGCCATCGCGACTTCCGGCTGCTCTTCTTCGGCCAGGCCGTCTCGCTGGTGGGCGACGTCGCCTTCGTCACCGCCCTCGGCTGGAAGACGTTCACGATCGCCGGCTCCACCAAGCTGGGCATCGTCCTGGTCTGCCAGTCCGTCGCGCTCCTGACGACGCTGCTGATCGGGGGCGCCCTGGCCGACCGGCTCTCCCGCCGGCGAATGATGATCTTCGCCGACCTGCTCCGGCTCGGTGCCGTCGCCGCGCTCGCTGCGATCGACGGCACGGGCAACTTGACCTTTCCGGTCATCGTCGCGGTCGCCACCGTGGTCGGCCTCGGAGACGGCCTCTTCTATCCGGCATTCGGCGGCATCGTCCCCTTGCTGGTCGAGCAGTCCAGGCTGGCCTCGGCCAACTCGCTGATCGGGGTGGCGCGTTGGGGAAGCTTCATGCTCGGGCCGGCCTTCGCCGGTTTCCTGTACGAGCCCGCCGGCTCAGCCGCGGTCTTTGCCGCCGATGCCTGCTCGTTCCTCGTCTCCGCCGGCCTTGTGTACGCGACCCGGCCACGGTTGATCGAGGCGGCCACGAGTGAGGGAACGGTGCGGGAGATCGTCACGGGAGCCCGGTACGTGGCTGCCGAGCCCTGGCTTTGGGTGACCATTACGCTCTTCGGGCTGGTGCTGATGCTGCAGCTGGCACCGCAGCAGGTGCTGCTGCCGAAGCTCGTCGCGGAGCAATGGGGTCGAGGCGTCGCCGCGTACGCGCTGCTCACCACCCTGCTCGGCGTCGGCACCGTCGCCGGCACCCTCCTCTTCGGACAACTGCAGCCCCGCCGTCGCCGCGGGACGATCTCGTACGTGATCTGGGCGGTGAACAGCGCCTCGCTCGCCGGGCTCGCACTGTCTCCCTGGTATCCGCTGGCGGGGGCACTGTCCGTCCTGCGCGGAGTGTGCATCGGCTTCGGCGTCGCCATCTGGGACACGATGCTGATGGAGCTCGTGCCCGAGAATCTCCTCTCCCGCGTGATCAGCCTCGACTACTTCGGCTCGTTTGGCCTCATGCCCCTCGGCCTCGCCTTCTCTGCCGTCATCGCCGGGCTCGCCGGGCCCGGCACGATCATCGCCGCGGGTGCGCTCCTGTCGACCGGGCTCTTCCTCGTCGTCCTCACCCGGCCCTGGCTGCGGACCGTGGACTAGATGAGCCCGTTCTACTGGAAGCCGAAGTACGCGACCCGAAGCCAGCTCCACCGCGCGTTCGTTCGACGCCAGGCGGCGCGCGAGCAGGCCGCGGCGAGACGCAGCCGGGACGGTAGGCTCTTGGGCTGGCTGAGGCGACGCATTCGATTCCGCGACCACCAAAGCTCCCGGTAGAGAAAGGGGGGACCCTATGCACCAGTGGAGGACAAGCCGGCGGCTCGCCAGCCTCGCCGTCCTCGTCCTACTTGTGGTTGCTGCTGCAGCGATCGTCGGCACCGGCGCCGGCCGGTCGGCACGAACGGCCACCACCCTCGTCGACGGCACGACCGACACCGTCACCAACCTCGACCCGGCCGGCGAGTACGACTACGGCTCGTTCACCCTCGACGTCTTGATCTTCCAGGGTCTGTACGGCTTCCCAACCTCGGAGAAGCTCAAGCCGGTGCTCGCCACGGGCTGCAAGTCGTCGGCGAACCTGAAGACGTGGACCTGCACCCTGAGAAAGGGCGTCAAGTTCAGTGACGGCTCGTCCTTCGACTCCTCGGACGTCAAGTGGAGCTTCGACCGGGTGATCAAGATCCACGACCCGTCGGGCATCGACTCGCTGCTGTCAAACCTGAAGAGCGTGAGCACGAAGGGCTCGGGGACGGTCGTGTTCCACCTCAAGTCTTCCCAGTCGACGTGGCCGTTCATCCTGGCCACGAACGCGGGCTACATCGTTCCGAAGGACACGTACCCGGCCACCAAGCTCCAGGCCAACAACAAGCCGCAGATCGGGACCGGCCCGTACAAGCTCGTCAAGTACAGCCCGGGCCAGCAGGCGGTGTTCAAGGTCAACGACCACTACGCGGGACCCAAGCCCAAGAACGACACGCTGATCGTCCGCTACTACTCGAAGTCGTCGACCATGAAGCTCGCGCTGCAGCGCGGCGAGATCGACATGGCCTTCCGCGACTTTACGCCCACCGAGACCACGTCGCTCCGAACGGCCAGCAGCATCAAGGTGCATTCGGGCAACGGCGTCGTGATCCGCTACCTCGTGTTCAACGTGAAGCGTCCGCCGTTCAACAAGCTCGCCCTTCGCAAGGCGGTGGCGTACCTGATGCCGCGACAGGCGCTCGCCACGCGGGTCTACCACGGGCAGGTGAAGCCTCTGTACTCGATGGTTCCGGCCGGATTGCCCGGGCACATCGACGTCTTCGCCTCCATGTACGGGCGCGCGCCCAGCGTCGCCAAGGCGCGGGCCGTGCTCAAGGGCGCGGGCGTGAAGACGCCGGTGAAGATCGAGCTCTGGTCGACGCCCAGCCACTACGGCGACGCGTCCGCAGACGAGTTCGCCGAGATGAAGCGGGCGCTCGACGCGTCCGGCCTCTTCAAGGTCACCCTGAAAACGGCCGAGTGGGCCCAGTACAGCGACGCGGTCGGCCGCACGTACAACGCGTTCCAGCTGGGCTGGTTCCCGGACTACCCGGATGCCGAGGACTACATCGTGCCCTTCTACCAGGTCGGCAACTTCACCGAGAACGACTACAGCAACCCGAAGATGACCGCACTGATCAACCAGGAGCACGCCGCCCGGACCCCCGCCAAGCGCTTCGCCGCCATCAGGGCTGCGCAGCGTCTCTCGGCCAGGGACGTCCCGATCATCCCCTACTGGCAGGGCAAGATGATCGTCGTCGGTCGCAGCAACGTGAAGGGGATCGACCAGACCCTCGACGCGTCGTTCACCCTGCGGTTCTGGCTCCTGTCCAAGTCCTGACGAGGCTGCACGTGCAGGGAGGGGCGCCGTCCGGGCGCCCCTCCCTCGCCTCCAGACTTTCTTTCGGCATCTAAGCTCGGAGACCACGATGAGCGGTCAGGGCACATCGCTCAGGACCTATGCGCTGACCCGTGTCGCGCTGGTCGTGCCCATGGTCTTCATCCTGCTGACGTTGGTCTTCCTGCTCATGCGCGTCGCACCGGGAGACCCCATCTCCGCTGCGCTCGGCGGACACGCTCCCCGGCAGGTGATCCAGCAGATCAGGCAACAGCTGGGCTTCGACAAGCCGATCTACGAGCAGTACGGCACGTACCTCTGGGACATCGTGCGAGGCGACTTCGGGACGACCATCACCGACCGCCGCGCGGTCAGCGACATCATCCTGGTGAACGGGGCGGCCACCCTCGAGCTCACCTTCTTCGCCATGATCGTCGCGATCGTCGTGGGCGTCTTCGTAGGACTCGTGGCCGGGAGGTTCCGGGATACCCCCCTCGACGTCGGAGGCAGGCTCTTCGGCATCGTCGTCTACGCGACGCCGGTGTTCTTCCTCGGCCTGTTGGCGCAGCTCCTCTTCGGCTCCTACCTCGGCTGGCTGCCGATCTCCGATCGTGCGAGCCCGATCACGGACGCCACGCTCGAGACGCACACCCACCTCTACGTCGTCGACTCGATTATCACGGGCAACTGGAGCGCCCTCGGGGACGTGGTCAAGCACTTGATTCTGCCCGCGGTCACGTTAGGCCTCGTCACCGCCGGGGTGTTCATCCGCCTGATCCGGATCAACGTGATCAGGACGATGAGAGACGACTACGTCGAGGCGGCGCGCGCCCGCGGGATCAGCGAACGATCCGTCGTCTACCACCACGCCTTCAAGAACGCGCTCGTACCCGTGATCACCATTGTGGGACTGCAGATGGCGCTGCTGCTGGGAGGCGCCGTGCTGACGGAGACGACCTTCAACTGGCCCGGCATCGGCCACGAGCTCGTGCTGTACCTGCAGAACCGCGACTACACGGCGGTGCAGGGCATCATCGTCGTCTTCGCGCTCGTGGTCGTTGCCGTCAGCGTGCTGATCGACTTCGTGAACGCCTTCATCGACCCGAGGATCCGGTACTGATGGCAGCACCCGCGCGAGCGGCGCGTCTTGCGAGGCGCAGTCGGGCGCAGGGCCTCAGGCGGGCGCTCGCACCGATCAGAGAGGCGCGCGGCTTTGCCAAGGCCATGCTCTGGGTCGGAGGCGGGATCACCGTCTTCTTCATCGTGCTCGCGATCTTCGCGCCCCTCATCTCCCCGTACCCGTTCGACCAGTACCGCGCGAACGGGCACCGGTTCCCCCAGCTCGCGGCCCCTTCCCACGACCATCTGATGGGCACCACGGTGCAGTCGTCCGACGTCATGTCGAGGGTGATCTTCGGAGCGCAGACGGAGCTCAAGGTCGTCGTGATCTCCTTGATCATGTCGCTCGCCGTCGGCGTCCCCCTCGGCCTGCTGTCGGGGTACTTCGGAGGGCCGCTCGACCGCGGCCTCGTCCTGATCATGGACGCCCTGTTCGCGTTCCCCTACCTCTTGCTCGCGATCGTGATCGCCTTCCTGCTTTCGAACAGCATCGGCAAGGGGGTGCTCACGGCCGCCATCGCCATCACCGCCGCGTACGTCCCCCTGTACTTCCGCGTCGTGCGCAACCACGTCATCAGCCTCAGGGAGGAGACGTACGTCGAGGCCGCGCGTGCTCTCGGTGCGCGCCCCCGGACGGTCATCCGCAAGTACGTCTTCTTCAACGTCGTCCAGAACGTGCCTCCGATCGCGACGCTCAACGCAGCGGACGCGATCCTCCTCCTGGCGGCGCTCGGATTCCTGGGCTACGGGATCCAGCCGACCGACGCGGCCGAGTGGGGCTACGACATCCAGCGCGCGGTCTCGGACACCGCCTCGGGCATCTGGTGGACCGGCGTGTTCCCCGGGCTGGCGATCGTGCTCCTCGTCACCGGCCTGACGCTGCTCGGCGAGGGGCTCAACGAGACGATGAATCCCGTTCTGCGCCGGCGTCGGTTTGCCAAGGTGGAGCTCAGCGCCTCGGTCGCCGAGGCGGAGACCCTGTGAGCGGAGAGCCGGTCCTCTCGGTACGCGACCTGCGGGTCTACTACAGCAGCCCTCGCGGCCCGGTTCGCGCCGTCGACCGGGTGTCGCTCGACATCGGCGCAGGCGAGGTCCTCGGCTTAGTGGGGGAATCCGGGTGCGGCAAGTCGACCCTCGGCCGCGGCATTCTCGGCCTGCTCCCCGAAGGCGCAGTCTCCGACGGGCAGGTGCTCTACGGCGGACGGAACCTGATCGGCCTTCCGCAGAGGGACGTGCGCCGACTCCGTGGGCCGGGCTTGGGGCTGATCTTCCAGGAGCCCATGACCCGTCTCAATCCCCTCCAGCGGATCGAGGATCACTTCAAGGAGACCCTGGACCAGCACGAACCTCGTCTGGGCGAGCACGAGATGCGGAAGCGCTCGCTCGAGACCCTCGGCCGGATGGGCATTCCCCCCACGCGGTTCCGGCAGTATCCGCACGAGTTCTCCGGCGGGATGCGCCAGCGCATCATGATCGCGCTCGCTCTCGTGCTCCGGCCGAAGCTGCTGATCGCGGACGAGCCGACGACGGCGCTCGACGTCATCGTCGAGGCTCAGATCCTCGGCATCCTCGCCGACCTGAAGCGGAACTTCGGCACTGCGCTGCTCCTCATCACCCACAACCTCGGCATCGTGGCCGAGGCGTGCGACCGGGTCGCGGTCATGTACGCCGGCCAGATCGTCGAGGAGGGCCCCGCGCGCGACGTCTTCGCCGACGCGGCGCACCCGTACACGCGCGAGCTGCTGCGATCGATCATCTCGCTCGAGACCTCCGAACTCCACTCCATTCCGGGAGCGCCTCCGAACCTGATCGAGCCGCCCAGCGCATGCCGGTTCCATCCTCGTTGCCCCGAGGTGATGCGCATCTGCCCCGTGAAGGACCCGATCGAGGTGAAGCCGGCCGCCGGACGACGGGTGCTGTGCTGGCTCCATGGGCCGGAGGCGAAAATCGCGGAAGGAGACACGATCAAGCTCGGCCGCGGGGCGATCGCGGTGGCCGATGAGGCCTGAGGGCTCGCGAAACGACGCGCTGGTCTCCGTCAGGGGCCTCAAGACTTACTACCCGATCAGGGGCAGCTTCGCCCAGCGGCTGATCGGGCGAGAGGCCGGCTACGTGAAGGCGGTCGACGACGTCTCCTTCGACCTGCACAAGGGCGAGGTCCTGGGCCTCGTGGGCGAGTCCGGAAGCGGCAAGACGACCCTCGGACGGACGCTGCTCGGTCTCGTGCGGGCGACCGAGGGCAGCGTCGTCTTCGAGGGACGTGACATCACGCGGCTGCGCGAGCGGGAGCTCCGCCTGCACCGCCGTCGGATGCAGATCGTCTTCCAGGATCCGCATGCCTCGCTGAACCCGGCGATGACGATTGAGCAGGCGGTCGGTCACCCGCTCCAGATCCACGGGCTCGTAAAGGACCGCGAGGGCGTCCGCGCCAGGGTCGCTTCAGCACTGGAGCATGTCGGTCTGGCGCCTGCAGAGCAGTTCATGGACAAGTACCCGTCGGATCTCTCCGGCGGCCAGAAGCAGCGCGCTGTGATCGCCCGCGCGATCATCCTCAATCCCGTGCTGCTCGTGGCCGACGAGCCGGTGTCGATGCTCGACATGAGCGTGCGAGCCAAGATCCTCGAGCTGATGCTCGAGCTCAAGCGGGACTTCGACCTCACCTACCTCTACGTCACCCACGACCTCGCCACGGCGAAGTTCTTCTGTGACCGCCTGGCGATCATGTACCTCGGCCGCATCGTCGAGCTCGGCCCCTCGGCCGCCATCTACGAGGACCCGAAGCACCCTTACACCCAGGCGCTGCTGCGCGCGATCCCCGAGCCTGACCCGCGCCGGACCGTTCCCCGCAACCTGCCACGCGGGGAGGTTCCCGACGCCGCGCAGCCTCCGCTCGGCTGTTCCTTCCACCCCCGCTGCCCGAAGGCGTTCGAGGTCTGCGGCTGGGAGACGCGCGACCTGCGAGACCTGCTCGAGAGACGCTGGTCGGAGCTGGGCGAGGAACGCTTCGAGTCCGAGCGCGAGGCCTTCGGCGACCTGACCGTCCTCGACTCGCCTGCGACGCGGGTGAGCATCCCCGGGGGCGCGGGCCGGGCCCGCCGCATGGTCGACACCCTAACGATGCCCGGGCCCGCGATCCGGACGAGCCATTCTGGAGCGGACTCCGCCGGATGGGCGCTGCCGACGACCGCCTCGAGCTGGAATGGCACGATCCGGTGGAGCCACGCCTTCTGCCGGCGGGCGAAGTCGAGGTCGAATGCCACCTCTACGACGAGGAGAGTCTTCGGGAGGCCGCACGTCGCCGGGAGGAGGGAGCCGAGCTCGCGGCAGGCTAGTGGCATCTCGCCCGAACGTCGTGACGACGCTCGGGCGAGAAAATCGGGGTGCCCAGATTTGAACTGGGGACCTCTCCGACCCGAACGGAGCGCGCTACCAGGCTGCGCCACACCCCGAGCGTGAAACAGGTTAGCGGCAGTCTCAGCACCGCGTTCCGCGGCTTGGGTCACCTAGACTCGCCGCCGATGGCGCACCGCGACGAGATCCTCGCCTTCGCCGACGAGTTCCTCGACCTGGGCTCGTTCCCCGACTACGGCCCGATGGGGCTCCAGGTGGTCGGCTCGGACGAGGTGGCGAAGATCGCCTGCGGCGTCTCGGCCTCGCGCGAGCTGTTCGAGCGCGCGGCGGAGGCCGGCGCCCAGCTCGTGCTCGTCCACCACGGACTGTTCTGGGACCGCGACCCGCGCGTGGTCGACGCCCGCATGAAGGGACGGCTGAAGGCGCTCTTCGACGCCGACATCACGCTCGCCGCCTACCACCTCGCGCTCGATGGACACCCGGAGGTCGGCAACAACGCTCTGCTCGCACGCGAGCTCGGCGTCCAGGTCGAGGGCCCGTTCGCCGTGATCGGCGTGGGAGGCCGGCTGGCCGAGGCGCTTGCGGTCGAGACGTTTGTCGGCGAGATCCGCAGCCGGCTCGGCGCCGACCCTCTCGTGTTCGGCGAGGGACCTCCCATCGTCGAGCGCGTCGCAATCGTCTCCGGCGGCGCTGCTGGGCACCTGACAGATGCGGCCGCAGAGGGCTACGACCTCTTCCTGACGGGCGAGGCCGACGAGCCGACGATGATGACGGCGCGTGAGCTCGGCATCCATTTCGTCGCCGCCGGTCATTACGCGACGGAGACGCTCGGCGTCCAGGCGCTCGCAGCCCGTCTAGCCGAGCGGTTCGGACTGGACTGGGAGTTCGTCGACCTCCCGAATCCCGTCTAGAAAGCTCTCGATCGCGTCCAGGCAGGCGTCCGGCCGCTCGGCGATGAGCAGATGGCCACAGCTCGCGATCACGCGCAGCGGCGCGCGCAGGCGCTTGGCGTACTCGAAGCCGTCGGCCACCGGCACCATGGCGTCGCTGCGCCCCAGAGCACGAGGCAGGGACAGCGCACGAGGTGCAGCTCCGGGCGCGGATCCTCGCCCGCCAGCGCCCGACCCGCGCTGCGGGTATCGGTGTGCAGGAGCTGCGGCTCGAGGAAACCATTCACCGCCTGGGGCGAGAGTGCCCGCGGATCGGAGGCACCCCAGACGCCGAAGACGGGATACCGAAGCCAGGGGATGGCTGCGATCTCCGCCCGTGCGCGGGCCACCAGCCGGCCGGGGCGCACGAGCCCGATGGTCGTCACGACCGCCTGCGCGAGCCGACGCCCAGAGGAGATGCCCGCCGCGCCGGCCAGCACGATGCTGGTGACCGCCTCCGGCCTACGCATGCCCAGCCGCAGAGCGACGCTCCCTCCGAACGAGTGGCCAACGAGCGGCGCCGGCAGCATCCCCTCACGCTCCATCACCAAGGCCACCCGGTCGGCGTAGGCCGCGAGGTTCGGGGCGGCCGGCGCCGGCTCCGAGCCTCCATGGCCCGGGAGGTCGGGGACGAGGACCCTCCGACGCCGCGCAAGTGCCGGCGCGAGCTCGACCCAGTTCGCCGCTGCGCCGCCGAGGCCGTGCACGAGCACCAGCGGCTCTCCCTCGCCGGCCGTGAAGTAGCGCATCCGTGCCCCCTTCACCTCGGCGCACTGCTCCTCGAACCCCTGGAGCTTTGCGAGAGCCACAGCTTCGATTATGCTGACACGGTCATGAGCTTTCGGGGGCCGCGGACCCGTTGAACTCCGCGATCACACCATCTCGACTCTCGGAGCCCGTCGCGGCGTACGCGGCGGGCTTTCTCGTTTCCGCAAGGAGGAACCGCCGATGGCAAATCACCTGACGCCCGAAGAGCTGTCCAAGGAGCTCGGAATCGAACAGCAGGAAGTGATCCGGGTCTGCCTGCAGGAAGGGGTCCCGATCTACCAGGGCAAGATCGACAAGACCCTCTTCCAGGCGCAGCTCCAGGCGTTGGGCCGGCCCGCCGGGGCCGAGGCGGCCTAAGCTTCCGCCGGAAGTCCGATCGGCTTACGCCCCGGACTTCCGGCGGCGAAAGTCTCAAAGAAGCGCCAGCGATCCGCTCAAGCGGACTTCCGCGCAGGCGCCCGGCGCTTGCCGCCGGCGGGCTTCGCCTTCTTGCGCCGGTCGGCCTCGGCGACACTGCGCTTGAGAGCCTCCATGAGGTCGACGACGGGCGTCTCGGGAACGGGCTCCGGTCGAGCGATCTCCTCGCCGGCGAGCTTCGCCTCGAGCAGCGTGCGTAGATCGCGCCGGTACTCGCTGACGAGCGCGTCCTTCGGCTCGAACTCGCCCACGAGGCTCTCGATCACCTGACGGGCCAGGCCTAGCTCTGCATCCTGGACCTCGGTGTCCGACACGGTCTCCTCGATCTCTGCCTGCGAGTACACATCCTCTGCGAGGAAGAGCGTCTCGAGGGCCAGCGCGTCGCCCTTGGGCCGGATGAGGCAGAGCTTCTCCTTCCCGGCTTGCACGAACTTCCCGATCCCCCCCATCTCCGTCTCGCGCATCGCCTCCAGGAGGAGCACGTACGGCCGGCGTGCGGCGGGTTGGGTCGCGGGGACGAGGAAGTAGGTTCTGTCGAGATAGATCGGATCGACTGAGTCGAGCGGCACGAAGCGGGTGATCTCGATCGAGCGCGAATCGCTCGAGCGCTCGATCGCCTCGAGCTCGGCTTCCTCGACGATCACGAACTCGCCCTTCGAGACCTCCCAGCCCTTCACGATCTCGTCCGGGCCGACCTCACGCTCGTGCAGCGGGCACCAGCGCTTCTGCTTGATCGGCGTCCCGCATTCCGCATGGAGCATCCGGAAGGAGACGTCGGACTGGCGCGCTGCCGGCTTCGTGGCGGGCGCAAGCCCGACCGGGATCGAGACGAGGCCGAAGGAGATGGATCCGTTCCAGGTCGTACGCATAGTGGAAGTCTAGTCGGGAGCCACCGGTTTTCTCCCTCCACAGCCGTGTCCCTTCCCGCGTACGCTTCGACCGTGCAGCAGCAGCCGAGGACGATCGGGAGGCTGTGGCGCGACGCCGTGGCCGCAGAGCATCCCGATCCTGCCTACCTGGTCGAGGAGGACGGAGTCTGGAACGGGATGTCGTGGGCGGATGCGGCGCGTCGGGTGGAGGAGCTGGCGAACGGATTGCTGGCGCTCGGCATCCGCAAGGGCGACGCGGTCGGAATCCTCGGCTCGACGCGCCTCGAGTGGACGCTCTTCGACTTCGCGCTCGCCCTCGTAGGCGCGATCACCGCCCCCGTCTACGCGAACTCCTCCCCGGACGACTGCGCCTACGTCCTCGGGCACTCCGAGGCCGTAGGCGTCCTGGTCGAGGACGAGGAGCAGGCCGCAAAGATCGCGGAGGTGCGCGACCGGCTGCCGGGCCTCCGGCACGTGCTCACCTTCGCCGATCTCGACACCCTGGCCGATCGCGGACGTGAATTCGGGTCCGCGCAGCCTCGGGCGCTCCCCGAGGCCGAGGCCAGGGTCCGCGAGGACGACCTCTTCACGTACATCTACACCTCGGGGACGACCGGCCCTCCGAAGGCCTGCATGATCCGCCATCGCAACTACTACGCGATGGTCGCCGTGATCGACGGCCTCGACAGGTTCGTCGTGCGGGGCGACGTCGTGCTCCTCTACCTCCCGCTCGCGCACAACTTCGGACGACTGATGCACCTCGCCGGTCCGTACGCGGGGTACACGACCGCGTTTTGCCCGGACCCCTACCGGGTCGGGGAGGCGCTGGCCGCCGTGCGGCCGACCGTCTTCCCGAGCGTGCCCCGCATCTACGAGAAGGTTCACACGGCCGTCACCTCGGCCTTCGACGAGACTCGAGGCCCGAGACGGAGGCTGCTCGACTGGGCCCTGCGGGTCGGACGCGAGGCGGGCCCCCTTCGCGAGGCCGGCAGGCCGCTCCCACACGGGCTCGCGCTCCGGCACCGCCTCGCCGACCGCCTGGTCTACTCCAAGATCAAGAAGCGCCTCGGCGGCCGGCTGCGGATCGGCATCTCCGGCGGCGCGCCGCTGGCCGCCGAGATCGGCAGGTTTTTCCACGCGCTCGACATCCTCATCCTCGAGGGGTACGGCCTGACCGAGATCACCTCGGCGGCGACGGTCAATCGCCCGGAACGCTTCCGGTTCGGCACCGTGGGGCCCGCCCTGCCGGGCTGCGAGCTGAAGATCGCCGAGGACGGCGAGGTGCTGATCCGCTCGGAGACGATCTTCGCCGGTTACCTGAAGGACGAGCAGGCGACGCGCGCCGTGCTACCCGGCGACGGGTGGCTGCACAGCGGCGACATCGGCAAGCTCGACGAGGACGGTTTCCTGCACGTGACCGACCGTAAGAAGGACATCATCGTCACCGCCGGCGGTAAGAACGTCGCACCCCAGAATCTCGAGAACGAGCTGAAGGCGTCCAGGTATGTCTCCCAGGCGCTCGTCGTCGGTGACCGCCGTGCGTACGTTGCCGCGCTGATCTCGCTCGACGAGGACGAGGTCTCGAAATTGAGCCCGGACGGGGGCGGCGACGTGCGGGCCCTGGTCGAGGGTGTCGTCGAGGAGGTCAACCGCCGCCACTCGCGCTTCGAGCAGATCAAGCGCTTCACCGTCATCGACCGCGACTTCTCGGCCGAGCACGGCGAGGTCACGCCCACCCTGAAGCTCAAGCGACGCGTGTGCGAGGAGCACTTCGCCGCCGAGATCGAGCGGATGTATGCGGGCGAGTAGTTAGACCCGCTTGGCGCCGACGTACGTCGACGCGTACCAGGAGTCGGAGAGGCTCGAGATCTTGACCACGTCGCCCGTGTGCGGCGCATGGATGAACTGGCCGCCGCCGATGTAGATCCCCATGTGCCCGAGACCGTCGAAGAAGACCAGGTCGCCGGGCTGGAGCTGGTCACGTGGCACGTACACGCCGTACCCATAGATCGCAGCCGCGTTGTGGGGGAGCGAGACGCCGACCTGGGCATAGACGTACATCACGAGGCCCGAGCAGTCGAAGCCGCCGGGGCTCGCCCCGCCCCAGACGTACGGGACGCCGAGGTACTGCATGGCGATTCCGACCACGCCGCCGTACTGGGCCGGCGGCAGGATGCTGGGGCCGTCCGGCGTGACGGCCGCCGCGCCGAAGCTCGTGTCGTCGAGCTGCGCCCGCTGCTGCTCGCGGATCTGCACCAGCCTGGCGCGTGCCTGCGCCTGCAGGACCTGCTGCCGCCGCCGCTCTGCGGCTTTGAGACGGACGATCTCGCTCTTGATCGACGAGAGCAAGCGCTGCCGCTCGCCGAGACCCGCCTCGATCTGACGCCGGGCCTGCGCCCGCTCGGCGACGATGCGTTCCTGCTCGGCATTGGCCTTCTTCAGCACCGCGCCGCGACGCTGGACCTCGCTGCGGAACGAGCGGACCTCCCTGAGGACCTGGGTGTCCTGATCGGAGACCCGGTCCACGGTGTCGATCCGGTTGAGCAGGTCGTCGAGGCTGGTCGCTCCAAGAACGACCTCCAGCGTGGACGCCTCCGGGCCCTGAACGTAGAGATCGCGGAGCCGTGCACCGAGCCGCTGCTGGGCGACGCTCAGGTTCCGGCGAGCGACACCGATCTCGAAGCGGTTCACACGCAGCTCGCGCTGGATCTGGCCGAGCTTGACGGTGGCCGCGTCATAGGACTCGATCGCCTTCTCGAGCTGAACGTCGAGCGCGTGGATCTCGTTCAGGACGCGCTGTGCCTCGGCCTGCTTCCCCTCGATTGGATTCGCCAACGCCGGAACTGCGGCGAGACCGGCCGCCGCGACGGCGGCCAGGACGATGAGAAGGCGTCGACGGAGCACGCCGCGACCACCTCCGCACACAAGGGACCGTGGCGTCACCGGAAGGGGCCGGTACGTCACAAGCACCGCACCCTACCAACCGCCGAGGACGGCTGCAACCGCATCCATGTTCGAATCTCGGCCCGGAGTGACGACAGGGCTGCTGTCACACGCAGGGGTTTTTCGCGTTGCCTGTGGTACGGTCACGCGGCTTTGCGGAGCCCTGGACAGACCGCCTTGCGCCCCGGTCTGGCGCTGGCGGCGGCGGTCTCGAGCCTCCTGCTGGTGTC
>WNGA01016592.1_pt1 | contig 14024 bp, 14 predicted proteins | sample 5400061 | NCBI WGS metagenome assembly WNGA01 (sample SAMN13153366, study PRJNA577476) | soil metagenome | isolation source: 100 cm soil or saprolite under grassland replicate 2 | place: USA:California | collected 2016-06-15 | reverse complement strand
GATGGCGTAGCGTCCCACGCGCCAGACGCAGCATTCCACCTCGCGCCGCCCCACGCGGACGCGCACGCGGATCTTGGTGTCCTCGAGGAAATCGGCCGGGTGATGCTCCCACTCGTCGTAGGGGTAGCCGTCGGGCCCGATGCGCTGCACCGTGTAGCCCTGGGTCCAGCGGAGGCCGACGCCCACCACCGGCAGCCCGAGGTCGCCCGCCGACTTCATGAAGTCGCCGGCCAGCACGCCGAGCCCGCCCGCGTAAGAGTGAAACTCCTCGTGCAGGCCGTACTCCATGGAGAAGTAGGCGACGAGGGGCGCGCGGCTCGGGGGGGTCGCGGGCGGTTGTGGCGCTATGTTGTCACCCTGTTGAGCGGCTCGGGACGATCTGGGTCGCGGTGACGGTGGCGAGGAGCCGGCCCTGGTCGTCCTTCACCGTGCTCTGGACGACCACCGTGGTGCGTCCCTTGTGGACCGGCAGCGCCTCGGCGGTGAGGGTGCCGCGATTGACATTCCGGATCAGGTTGGCGGAGAGCTGAACGGTGAGCGGGAACTTCCCCGGGTCCCAGCCGCCGTCCGCCATCGCGTGCGCCGAGGCGAGGGCCGTGCACGCCTCGTCGGCCAGGCTGATGATGGCGCCGGCGTGAAAGAGACCGGTCATCTGGGTCAGCTCGGGCTTGAAGTCGAGCTCGAGCACGGCTCGCTCCGCCGACACCTCGACGAAGCGCGTCCCGTTGGACGCGATCATGGTTCCGGCGATGCGCCGCTTGAAGTCCTCGGCCCAGTTCCGCTCCTCGCCGCTCATCGTCGAGTCACCTCAGTACGCTGGGTGGACTGCCGACTGCCAACTCAAGCAGGATACGGCAAAGCGCGCGAGAGCGCGAGGGGCTTGCCTTGACCCCGGGCGCCACCGGCTGCTCGCGTCAACCGATTTGCGGTATAATCCCGCCCATGACGACCCAACTCCTCTCCCAGCGCTATGTCGTCGACGATCTCGCCCAGGCCATCGAGCTTTGCTTCGAGAAAGGCTGGACCGATGGGCTGCCCGTGGTGCCGCCCACCGCCGCGCAGGTGCGCGCGATGCTCGATGCGGCCGGGCTCGAGCCGGGGCACCAGGTCGCCTTCATCACCAACCGCCAGGTGGCGGTGACGGCGGAGAAGGTGGCCATCAACGCCGTCATGGCGGGCTGCAAGCCGGAGTACATGCCGGTGGTGGTGGCGGCCATCGAGGGCATCGCCGATCCCCGCTGGGGCTATCACGGACCCGCCACCTCGACGGCGGGCGCCGGCGTGCTCATGATCGTCAACGGACCGATCGCCCGGGCGCTCGAGTTCAATTCGGGCGACAACCTGTTCGGTCCCGGCTGGCGGGCCAACGCCACCGTGGGTCGCGCCGTGCGCCTGGTGATGCGCAACGCGATCGGCACGCTGCCGGGCAAGCTGGACCGCGGCACGCTCGGGCACCCGGGGAAGTACAGTTACGTGATCGCCGAGAACGAGACGGACAGCCCGTGGGCACCGCTCCACGTGGAGCGCGGCTGTCGCCCCGAGCAGAGCGCGGTCACCGTCATGGCGGCGCTGGCGCCGCATCAGTTCTACAACCAGCTCTCGAACACGGCCGCCGGCGTGCTCACGACCCTGTGCGACGCCATGCGGAACCCCGGCATGGCCGGCCAGCCCCACTACTGCGTGGTGCTCGCCGGGGAGCACATGCGCACCATCGCCGCCGAGGGCTGGTCCAAGGCCGACATCCGCAAGTTCGTCTTCGAGAACAGCAAGAACAGCGTGGCCCACTTCAAGCGGACCGGCCGGATGCCGGGCGCGATCAAGCCCGAGGACGAGTCGACCATGCGGCCGCTGGTGCTGACCCCGGACGACATCCTGGTGGTGGCGGCCGGCGGGCGCGCCGGCTCCTTCTCCTGCTACATCCCGGGCTGGGCCAGCCGCACGGCCTCGCAGGCAGTGACCGTAGTCATCAAGAACGGGAGGCGCTGATGGCACCCATCGAGATCCTGGATCCAACCGTCGAACCGAAGAAGCAGCCGCTCACCTATGTGCCCCGGCCCGACTCGCTCAAGGGGAAGCGGATCGGGCTCGTGGAGAACACCAAGTTCAACTCCGACCGCCTCCTGCTCAAGATCGGCGAGATCCTGAAGCAGGAGTACGGCGCCGCCGAGACGCGCATGTGGCGCAAGCACAACTCGAGCGTCCCCGCCCACGACGAGATCATCGACGAGGCCAAGCGCGGCGTGGACGTGGTGGTCGCCGGCATCGGGGACTGAGGGTCCTGCTCGTCGGGCAGTGTGCTCGACGGAATCCTCTTCGAGAAGGTCGGCATGCCGGCGGCGTCGATCGTGACGGACGTGTTCGAGGCGACGGGGCGCGCGATGGCGCAGACCTGGGGCCTGCCCGAGTACAAGTTCCTCGCCATGCCGCATCCGATCGCGAACCTGACGGAGGCGCAGCTCGACCAGCGCGCCCGTGAGATCGCGCCGGAGGTGGTGAAGCTCCTGCTCCAGGGTCAAGAGTAACCCGCGCCCCGGGAGAGTCCGGGGGTGGTGACGGCGGACTACCGCCGGCCCTGGTGGTACCGGGGACGCCACCTCCAGACTCTCTGGGGCCCGCTCCTGCGCCGGTTCGCCCGGGTTCCGCTCCGGCGCGAGCGCCTCCACACCCCCGACGGCGACTTCCTGGACCTGGACTGGCTCGACGTTCCGCCCGGGCGCGCAGCGCTCGTGCTGATCCTCCACGGGCTGGAAGGGTCGTCCCGCTCCCACTACGTCTCCGGCCTCCTGAAGGAGACGGCCGCCCTCGGCCTGCGCGGGGTCGTGCTGAACTTCCGGTCGTGCAGCGGTGAGCTGAACCGGGCGCCGCGCCTCTATCACTCCGGGGAGACCTCGGACCTGGACTGGGTCATCGGACGGCTCCTCCAGCGCGAGCCCTCGCTGCGCCTCGGCCTGGTGGGCGTGTCGCTCGGAGGCAACGTGGCGCTCAAGTGGCTGGGCGAGCGTGGAGAGGAGGCGCCGGCGCAGGTGGCGGGCGCCGTCGCCATCTCCACGCCGTTCGATCTCGCCGCCTGCGCCCGCGTCCTCGACCGGGGCCTCTCCCGGTCACTCTACACCGCCGGGTTCCTGCGCACGCTGAAGGCCAAGGTCAAGGCCAAGGCCCACCTGTTCGACGGCCGCGTGGACATGGGGGCCGCGCTGCGAGCGCGCACCTTCGCCGAGTACGATCGCTTCGTGACCGCGCCGCTCTTCGGCTTCGCCGACGAGCGCGACTACTGGACGCGCTCCAGCAGCGGGCGCTACCTGGCGGGGATCCGGCGGCCCTGTCTGCTGATCAATGCAGTCAATGACCCGTTCGTCCCGCTCTCGTCGCTGCCGGAGGAGGCCGTCGCGCGGTCTCCCTGGCTCGAGGCGCTCTCCCCTTGCGAGGGCGGCCACGCGGGATTTCTCGAAGGGCCCCTCGGACGCCGCTCCTGGGCCGAGCGCCGGGCGCTCGCGTTCCTGCAGGGCCACCTGCCAAGATGAGCGCCACGCCTCGCGACGCGTACGGGCGTCCCGTGTCGACCACGTCCGCCTCCCCGGTACAGACCTAGCGCGTGAGCGTAGCCATCAATCAATTTGACGCGCGCCGGAGCGCGGAGGTACGCTCGCAGCGCTCACGGGGCTACCCTTGGGGACGGCCACCGGTGTCGATCGCGGAACCGCGCCGAGACCCGAGCCGCGGGAGGACGCCGGGCCGAGCCGGCCCGAGGCGTATGCCGCATACCGTGAGGGCTGCCGAGGCCCGTCGGGACCGCGGCGACGGGTATCGGGACGGGGCGTTCACGGGCGGACAGGGGATGAAGACGTACGACGCAGTCGTCGTCGGCGGCGGCCACAACGGGCTGACTGCCGCGTGCTACCTCGCCAAGGCGGGGCTGTCGGTCCTCGTGCTCGAGCGCCGGGAGGTGCTCGGCGGGGCCTGCGTCACCGAGGAGCTGTTTCCCGGCTTCCGCCTCAACGTCGCCTCCTACACGATCGGGATGCTGCAGCCGGAGATCGTCGACGAGCTGGGGCTCCGGCAGGCCGGGTTCGACTACTACGTCCGCGACCCCCAGTACACGGCGGTCTTCCCCGACGGCCGCTCCCTGGTCGTCTATCCGGACGTGGCGCGGACTATCCCCGAGGTGGCGAAGCTCTCGCGGCGCGACGCAGCCGCCTGGCCCCGCTTCGAGGCCGACGGGGCTCGGGTCGGCGTGATACTCCGGAAGTACTTCTTGATGCCGGCCGAGCGCTGGAGGTGGGGGGACTTCGCGGCCGAGTTCAAGAGTCCCGACGACCAACGGCTGTTCGCGCGCTTCATCCTCGGAACGACCCGCGACCTCGTCGGCGCCTACTTCGAGTCCGACGCCATCAAGGGCGTGCTGGCCTTCGGCGGCGCCGTCGGCACGTTCGTGGGCCCCTCGACGCCCGGATCGGCTTACTCCAAGGCCCACCATCTGGCCGCGCGCATCGGCGACCACCTCGGCTGCTTCGGCTACGTCCGGGGCGGGATGGGCGCCCTCAGCCAGGCGCTGGCCGCCGTGCTCCGTGGTGACGGGGGCGAGATCCGAACCGAGGCCACGGTGGAGCGCATCCTGATCCAGGACGGCGTGGCCACGGGGGTCGGCCTCGCGGGCGGCCAGGAGGTGCGCGCGCGGATGGTCCTCTCCAACGCGGACCCCACACACACCCTGCTGGGGCTCGTCGGCGCGGACCACCTCGACCCACAGGTGGTGGCCGATCTTCGGAGCTACCGAACCGACGGGTGCTCGTACAAGGTCAACCTCGCGCTGGACGCCCTGCCGCGCTTCCGCGGCATCCCGGACGGGGACCAGACGCCGTACCTCCGCGGCGGCGTCGTGATCTCGCCCAGTCTCGACTATCTCGAACGCGCCTACCAGGAGGCGGTGGCCGGCAGGGCGCCCCGGCGGCCGTACGTGATCCTCCACTTCCAGTCGCTGACCGATCCCGGACTCGCCCCGCCCGGCAAGCACACGCTGACCCTCTACGGGGATTGGGTACCGTACCATCGCGCCGACGGGCCGTGGACGGAGGCGAACAAAGCGGCGTTCGCGGAAGACGTGCTGGACACGGTGGCCGAGTATGCGCCGAACCTCCGCGACGTGATCCGCGACCGCATGGTCCTCGTGCCGCCCGACATCGAGCAGCGCTTCAACATCACGCGCGGCAACATCTTCCACGGGGACCTCGTGCTCTCGCAGCTGTTCTCGCTGCGGCCGATTCCCGGCTTCGGGGCGCACCGCATGCCGATCCGGAACCTCTACCTCTGCGGGAGTGGCAGTCACCCCGGCGGGTACGTCAGCGCGCTGCCGGGGCGAAACGCGTCGACCATCGCGCTCGCTGACTGGAAGGAGAGCCGGTAGGTATCGTGCCCTTCGCCCCTCGGCCGCCGCCGCCCGCGGTCCGAGCGTCCGAGCGCCGGGCCCTCGCACTCCTGCAGCGCCTTCTGCTAGGATGACGCTCAACCAAGGAGACAACGATGCGCCCTCGCTCCACCATCGTCGCGCTGACGCTCGCCCTCGCCGCTGCCGGATGTGCCAGCACCGTCCAGCGCCCGGCCGACCTGACCCAGCTCGGCGTGGCTGATGCGGCGCGCCTGATCCGCGACAAGCAAGTCACCAGCGCCGAGCTCACGCAAGCGTATCTCGCGCGGGCTGATGCCAACCCCGATCTCAATGTGTACATCACGCTGGACCGGGAGAGGGCGCTCGCCGCCGCCAGACGCGCGGACGCGGACCTCGCCGCCGGCAAGACGGTGGGCCATCTCCACGGCGTGCCGCTGGTCGTGAAGGACAACACGCACGTGGCCGGGCTGCCGAACACCGCCGGGACGCCGGCCCTCCGCGGCTTCGTGCCCACGGAGAGCGCGCCGGCGGTGCAGAAGCTGGTCGACGCGGGCGCCGTCATCCTCGGCAAGACGAACATGCACGAGCTCGCGTTCGGCATCTCCGGCTACAACGAGGGGTTCTTCACGGCGCGGCCCATCGGCACGCGCAATCCCTACGACCGGACGCGGATCGCGGGCGGCAGCTCCAGCGGCACCGGCGCGGCGATCGGCGGGAGGCTGGCTCCGGGCGGACTGGGGAGCGACACGGGCGGCTCGGTCCGCATCCCGGCGGCGTTGACGGGCGGGGCAGGACTCCGGCCGACCATCGGGCGCTACAGTCAAGACGGCGTCACGCCGATCGCGCACTCACGGGACACGGTTGGTCCCATGGCGCAGACGGTGGCCGACGTGGCGCTGCTGGATGCCGTGATCACGGGGGGCCGGGCGCCGTCTCCGGTACCGCTGAGCGGCGTGAGGCTCGGCGTGTACCGCGCGTACTTCTACAAGGACCTCGACGCCGACACCAGATCCGTCATCGAGGGCGCGCTCGACAAGCTCCGGCGGGCCGGCGCGACCGTGGTGGAGGTGGACATGCCGGCCCTCGAGCAAACCAACAACGCGGTCAGCTTCCCGGTCGCCCTGTACGAGGCGTACGACGACCTCAAGGCGTACCTCGCGAAGTACCGGACGGGGCTGAGCGTGGAACAGGTGGCGGCGCAGATCGCGAGCAAGGACGTGAAGGGCACCTACGACGGACTCGTCGTGCCCCGCAAGCTGCCTGGCCCTGACGGCGTGCTCGACGCGGCGCCGGCGTACCAGGCTGCCATGGGGCAAGGCCGGCCGGCGCTCCGCAAGATCTTCGCCGACACCTTCCAGACGCAGCGTATCGACGCCCTGATCGGCCCGACCACGCCGGCGGTCGCCGTGGCGCAGGGTCCGGACGCGAGCAGCCTCCAGACCTTCCTGCTCTTCATCCGCAACACCGACCCCGGCAGCAATGCGGGGATCCCCGGCCTGACCATTCCGGCTGGACTCGGGCCGACGACTGGACTGCCGGTCGGCATCTCCCTCGACGGCCCACGGGGCAGCGACGAGCGCCTGCTCGCCATCGGCATCGCGATCGAAAGCGTCCTGGGACGGACGCCTCCGCCGAAGCGATGAGCCGGAGATGAGCGCCATGCTGCGCGACGCGTACGGGCTGCCGGTATCGACCACCTCCGCCGCCGCGGTGGACGCCTACGATCGCGGCGTGCGGGGCCTGCTCGGCTTCGGCGCGGATACGATCGATCGCTTCAACGAGGCGCTCGGCCACGATCCGGACTTCGCGCTCGCGCGGGCGGCGCTCGCCGTCTCGCTCTATCTCGACGAGAAGATCCCCGAGGGGCGCGCCGCCATGGACGCCGCCTCCGCGACGGCGGCCGGGCTCCCCGAGCGGGAGCGGCGACACCTCGAGGCCCTCGGCCTCTGGGTGGGCGGGCGCGGCCAGGACGCCATCGGGCTCATCAAGGACATCCTCGCCGCCCATCCGCGCGACGTGGTGCTGATCCAGCGGCTGTACTTCATCTACTTCTGGCAGGGACGCTCGGCCGAGATGCTCGAGCTGACGCGCTCGGTGCTGGACGCCTTCGAGGCCGACTCCTACATCCTCGGGCTTCACGCCTTCGCCCTCGAGGAGAACCGGCGCTTCGACGAGGCGCTCCCACTCGCCGAGCGGGCCATGGCCCTGAACCCGCGGGACGCGTGGGCGGTCCACGCCATGGCCCACGTGCACTACGAGCGCGGCGACAACGCCCGCGGGATCGAGGCGCTGCCGCCGAAGATCCATCCGTGCGATCACCTGGGCTACTTCCGCAACCACCTGCTCTGGCACCTGGCGCTCATGCACCTGGCCGACGGGCGCTACGAGCGGGTCCAGCGGCTGTTCGAGAGCGTCTTCGGCAGCATCCCGATCGCGGTCGGCTCCGACCTCCAGGATTCGGTCTCGCTCGCCTGGCGCCTGGACCTCTACGGCCGCCCGGATCCGACGCGCTGGGCGCGCCTGGGCGCGGCGGCCCGGAGCTGGCTCGAGCAGCCGCTGCTGCTCTTCCACGATCTGCACGTGGGCATGGCCCTCGCGGCGTCGGGAGACTGGGGGGCGGCCGAGCTCCAGCTCGAGCGGCTCCGGGAGCGCAGCAAGAAGACCCGCAACCGCACGCTCCCCGACGTGGTGGTGCCGCTCCTGGAGGGGCTTCACGCCTTCGCGCGCGGAGACTACACGGCGGCGGCCACGCTGATCGAGCCGATCCAGGAGCGGATCGTCGAGGTGGGAGGCAGCCACGCCCAGCGCGAGGTGTTTCACGACACGCTCCTCGCCGCCGCGCTCCGGGCCGACCTCGAGGACCGCGCCGCGGCGTTGCTCCGGAGGAGGCTCGGGAAGCGTCCCAATCCGGGGCACTACTGGACGACGCTCGGGTCGGCGGCGCCACCGTCATGATCGACTGGGCGGCGCTCGGCAAGGAGACCATCGAGGTCCTCCGGCGCTACCTGATGGTGGACGAGATCCGGCGGGTCCACGGCAATGACGAGCGCGTGTCGCTGGAGAACATCACGGCCGGAGTCCGCGCCTACACGGAGATGCTGCTGGCCGTCGCGGGCGCCTGATGGCGCGGCGGCGGGGTAGAGGGGCTCCCGCGGCGGCCCGGTTCAGCATCCGCCGCGGGAGGCCGGGTGACGCCGCCACCATCGTCCGGCTGATCCGCGGCCTCGCCGAGTACGAGCGGCTGGCCCATCAGGTGGAGGCGACGATCGGGCGGGTCCGCCGTCACGGCTTCGGCCGGCGACCGTACTTCGAGACCCTCATCTGCCGCCGCCGTGGCCGGGCCGTGGGCTTCGCGCTCTACTTCTTCACGTACTCGACCTTTCTGGGGCGGCCGAGCCTCTACCTCGAGGATCTCTTCGTCCTGCCCGAGGAGCGGGGCAATGGCGCGGGGCGGGCACTCCTGCGGACCCGCCTCACCGGGGCCCCGCTGAGGCGGCTGGCGCGCTGATCGACCCCCGGCGGGCGCCGCGCCCAGCCGAGCGCGTGCGGGGCGCGCGCGCGTCGCCTCGATCAGTCCGCCCGCTCGGCCACACGACACACGAGGACGCCGCGCCTTCAGGTCCCGAGGGCGCGCGCCAGGTCCTCGAGGTCCTTGGCAACCACGTCCCAGTGGTCCTCGGGTGCGAGGTCCGTCGTCTGCCCGGGGCCGTGCTCGGTCGGGCGGGGGATGAAGGCCGTCCGCATGCCGCTGGCGCGGGCGGCGCGCAGGTCGTAGTTGTGGGCCGCCACCATCATGACCGCGCCGGGATCGAGGCCCAGCAGCTCGATCGCCGTCCGGTACACCTCGGCGCGCGGCTTGTAGCACCGCGCGTTCTCGGCGGTGATGACGCAGTCCCAGGGGAGTCCGGCGAACCTGGCGAGGTGGACCATCCCGGCGAAGCTCGCGTTGGAGAGCGGCGCGATGACGTGGCGCGCCCGCAGCCGGGTGAGACCCGGAACCGAGTCCGGCCACGGCCTGAGTCGCCACCAGACGCGGTTCAGGTGCTCGGTCTCGGCCTCGGTCAGGGTCGTGATGCCGTGGGCATCGAGGAGCTCGTCGAGTCGGCGCCGGTAGATGACCTCGACGGTGGTCCACGGCCATTCGCCGCTGTTGACCTTGTCCATCCCCGGGCGATAGCAGCTCCGCCAGTCGGCGAGGAACCGCTCCCAGTCCAAGAAGAGCCGCTTCTCCTGCTCGAGCGCGCGGAGCTCGGCCAGGACACTGCCCCGCCAGTCGACGACGGTCCCGAAGGTGTCGAAGGTGAGCGCCGCGACGCTCATGGCTCCCCCGGGTGACGTCACACCGTCGGAGGGATCTTGTCCGCCCAGGGCTCGGCCGTCTCGAAGGCGGCGGCCGCCCGCAGCACCGCGGCTTCCTGACGCCGGCGCCCCACGATCTGAAGGCCCACCGGCAGGCCGCTCTTCGTGAAGCCACACGGCACGGAGATGGCGGGCAGCCCGGTCACGGTGATGCCGTAGGTCAGGAAGAACCACTGGGTGTAGTTGTCGAGCGGCTTGCCGTTGATCTCGGTCGGGTAGGGCTGCTCCACCGGGAAGGGCGGCACGGCGACGGTGGGCAGGACGAGGAGATCCCGGCTCTCCATGAAGGTGCGGACGCGGTGCCAGAGCTCCGTGCGGGCCAGCTCGCCACGGGCGATCTGCGGCGGGGTGAGGCTCAGGCCCTGCTTGATGTTCCAGACGAGTCCCTTCTGCATCTGGCTTTCCCACTCGGGGAGATGGCGAGCGTGATTGGCCACGAAGGCGAGGCCGCGCGTGGCCAGGACGATCTCGTTGACCTCGCTGAAGTCGGGGCAGGCGGCCTCGACCCTGGCGCCGAGCCGCCGGAAGACCCGGGTTGCGTCCTCTGCGATCCGCGCCACCTCCGCGTCCACGGGGATGAGGCCGTTGAGGTCGGGGGTCCAGGCGACGCGCCAGCCCTTGATCGACGGCGCCCTCAGCGCCTTCAGGAACTGGCGGGCGTCCACGTCGTACGAGAGCGGCGCGCGGTCGTCGGGGCCCGCGATGACGGAGAGCATGACCGCCGTGTCGGCCACGGTCCGCGCCATCGGACCGGTGACGCCGATGGAATCCCATGCCAGCGCCTTCGGGTGGTACGGCACGAGGCCGGGCGTGGTGCGGAAACCGACGACGCCGCAGAAGGCCGCCGGCATCCGCAGGGAGCCGCCGGTGTCCGAGCCCTGAGCGAGCGGCCCCATGCCCGTCGCCAGCGCGACGGCGGCGCCGCCGCTCGAGCCGCCGCAGGTGAGCGCCGGGTTCCACGGGTTCCGCGTCGCGCCGAACACCGCGTTGAAGGTGTTGCCGCCGGCGCCGAACTCCGGCGTATTGGTCTTGCCGACCACGATGGCGCCGGCCGCCTTGAGGCGCGCGACGATCAGCGCGTCCTCGTCGGGGACGTGGTGCTCGAAGATCTTCGACCCCCAGGTGGTCCGCAAGCCCCTGGTCGGCGTCAGGTCCTTGATGGAGACGGGGATGCCGTGCAAGGGGGGCAGGGTGGCCTTGCGCTTGAGGGCCGCCGTCGCCTGGCGGGCGGCCTCGAGGGCCGACTCCGGCGCGAGCGTGACGTAGGCGTTGAGCTTCGGGTTGAGCGCGTCGATGCGCGCGAGGACGGCCTCCATCACCTCGAGGGGCGAGATCTTTCGCGCGCGGTAGAGGCGCGCCAGCTCGGTGGCGGGCGTGAAGCAGAGGTCACGATCGGGCACGGCACTCCTCCGTGAGGCGGGCTCGCTACAGCACCTTGCGCGGATCCAGCGCGTCGCGCAGCCCGTCGCCGATGTAGTTGATGCTGAGCACGGTGAGAAAGATGGCCGTCCCCGGGAAGATGGCCCAGTGGGGGGCGAAGTCCAGGTTGTCCTTGGCGTCGAAGAGGATGCGGCCCCACGTCGGGATGTCGGGCGGGAAGCCGAGGCCGAGAAAGGACAGCGAGGATTCGGCGATGATCGCGGCGGCGACATCGATGGTCCCGGCCACGATGACCGGCCCCACCGCGTTGGGGAGGATGTGACGGACCACCTGCCGCAGCGGCGGCGCCCCGAGGCTGCGCGCCGCCTCCACGAACTCCTTCTCGCGGAGCGAGAGGAACTGGGCGCGCACCAGCCGCGCCACCGGCATCCAGCGCAGCCCGCCGATCACCACCACGATCAGGATGAAGACGCCGGCCTCGGGGCCGAGCGCCTTCTTCAGGGCGTCCCGGAACAGGTACACGATGAGCAGCAGCAGCGGGAGCTGGGGCAGCGAGAGGAAGAGGTCGGTGATCCGCATGAGCGTGTGGTCCATCGTCCCGCGCATCTGGCCGGCCACCGCCCCGACCGCGGTCCCCACGCTGATGGCGATGAGCATGGCCGCCACCCCCACCGCGAGGGAGATCCGTCCCCCGTAGAGCATCCGCGCCAGCACGTCCTGCCCCAGGTCGTCGGTGCCGAGGGGGTGGGCCCACGAGGGGCCCTGGAGCTTGGCCTTGAAGTCGATCTCGTCGATGGGGACGCGGTAGACGAGGGGCCCGAGCAGCACCGCCGCGACCATCACGGCCAGCACGGCCATCCCGAAGATCGCCAGGCGATGGCGGCGGAAGCGGCGCCAGGTCTCGACCCAGAGCGCGTCGGCGCCCCCGCCGCGGCCGAGGCTGATCTCGGCGGGGACGGCCTCCGAGGTCGCGCCGTTCGGACTCACCGAAGCCACCCCCCGACGGACATCAGCGGTCTGGCCTCATCGCCTCACCGGTAGGAGATGCGGGGGTCCAGCCACCCGTACAGGAGATCGGCCAGCATGTTGAACAGCACGACCAGGCCCGAGAAGACGAACGTGATGGCCATGATCACCGGCGTATCGTTGGCGAGGATCGACGTGATGAGGAGCGAGCCGATGCCCGGGACCCTGAAGATCTGCTCGGTGATCACGGCGCCGGTGAAGATGCCGGGGATCTGGAGCGCGACCAGCGTCACCACCGGGATCAGCGCGTTGCGGACCACGTGCTTGAGGATGGTGACCTTCTCCGAGAGCCCCTTGGCCCGCGCGGTGTTGATGTAGTCGAGCCGGATCACCTCGAGGACGGCCGATCGGACGAACCGCGTCATCGACGCGCCCTGGAAGAGGCCGAGCACGGCCACCGGCATGACGGCCTGCTTGGCGTGCGCCCAGAGCCAGGCGAGCCCCGCCCCCGCGATGTCCGCGCGATAGATGAACGGCAGCCAGTCGAGGTAGATGCTGAAGAGGAGGATGAGGAGCAGGCCCGTGAAGAAGGTGGGCAACGAGAACCCGATGAAGGCGAGGGTGGTGGCGACCTGGTCGAAGAACGAGTACGGCCGCATGGCCGAGTAGATGCCGATGGGGAGCGCGACGAGCAGGCCCAGCAGCTGGGCGGAGCCGAGGACGAAGAGCGTGGTGGGCAACCGCTGGAGGATGAGCGTCAGCACGTCGACCCGGCTCACGAAGGAGAACCCCCAGTCGCCCTTCAGCATGGAGGTGAACCAGCGCGCGTAGCGCACCGGGATGGGGTCGTCGAGACCGAACTGGTGGCGGAGATTCGCCCGGACCTCGGGCGGGACATTGGGGTTCGTCGCCAGCTCCTCGAAGGGATCGCCCGGCGCCAGCGCCAGGATGGTGAACAGCACGAGGCTGATCCCGGCCAGGACGGGCAGGGCGATCACGAGACGCCGGACGAGGTACCTGGACATGCGGGGATGCCGACGCGGGCCGGACCCGGAGAGACCCGGCCCGCGACCGGTCCTTCTACCCCTCGCGGTACCAGTTCTGGATCGCCCAGAAGTCGGAGTCCCAGCCGCTCCGCTCGGCCCGCAGCCGGTTGCTGACCGCCGAGATCCCCGGGCGCTGGACCACCGGGATCACGACGACGTTCTGGATCACGAGGTCGTTCATCTTGATGAAGAGCGCCGCCCGCTTGACGGGATCCATCTCCGTTTCCCCCGCGCGGTAGAGCTTGTCGTACTCCTCGTTCCGCCATCGCGTGATGTTCCGCAGCTGCCACTTGTTGTCCTTGGACGCGACCTCCCAGGACGTGAACTGGAGCATGAACAGCTCGGGGTCGGGCTGGGTCATGGTGGTCGTGTACATCTGGACGTCGGTGTAGAAGTGGGTGTAGGTGTCCGGGTTCGCCACGTCGGACGAGAAGTACTGGGAGGCCTGCACCGACTTGAGCTCCATCTCGATCCCCGCCTTGGCCGCGGCCTGCTTGACGATCTGCTGGGTCTTCTGTCTCGGCGCGTTGATGGAGGTCTGGTAGACCATCTTGAGCTTCTTGCCGTCCTTGGCGCGGATGCCGTCCGACCCCTTCTTCCAGCCCGCCGCCTCGAGGAGCTGGTTGGCCTTGTCGACGCTGAACTCCCACCGCGTGTTCTTGGAGCGGAAGCGCTCCGGGGCGTTGAGGAAGTTGGCGGTGGCGATGCCGGTGCGGCCGTAGATCTGCTCCTGGACGGAGGCGCGGTCGACGAGCAGGTTCAGCGCTTGCCGGACAGCCGGATCGGTGAGGAACGGATGCGTCGTCTTGACGCTCGACCGCTCGCCGTCCACGTCCTTCCACGGGTCGGTGAAGTTGCACTGGACGTGCTCGATGTGGCCGGTGGCCACG
>WNGA01014857.1_pt1 | contig 14027 bp, 14 predicted proteins | sample 5400061 | NCBI WGS metagenome assembly WNGA01 (sample SAMN13153366, study PRJNA577476) | soil metagenome | isolation source: 100 cm soil or saprolite under grassland replicate 2 | place: USA:California | collected 2016-06-15 | reverse complement strand
GCTTTAACGATGTGTTCGTTTTGAAACTGAATTCCACCGGCACCGCCCTCGACTACTCGACGTATCTGGGTGGCGCCGGCACGGACAACGGTGTCGGCATTGCACTGGACGGAAACGGCAATGCGTACATCGCCGGCACCACCGGATCCATAGACTTTCCCGTTCACCCAACGACCAACGGTCTGCAAACCGTTTATGGCGGTGGAACGGGAGACGCATTCGTGGCGAAATTGTTTCCACGCAACGCGGAATTACGCGCCGAGATGTCCGGCGTGAGCGACGTGACGATTCTCTGGCCCTACGGATTGCCGAATTTCGAGCTGCAGTCCACCGATGGTCTCGCCGGGACCAATACCATCTGGATGACGGTAACGAACGCGCCCACTGTCGTGGGCGACGACAATGCCGCCACCTTCTCCAATCCAACGGGCAGCATGTTTTTCCGGCTGCGGCGGACCCAATAATTCGGGCTGATTACCCGGCAAACCGACAACGGGCGCTGGTTTGCACCCGGGCATCGGCCGCTCGAGCCGCAAAGGAGTCCCCTCATTGTTTTTCCCGAAGATATTTTTCTACCATCGCGTAGAGTTCCACGGGTTTGACCGGTTTGTTCAGGAAATCGTCCATGCCCGCGGCAAGGCATTTTTCGCGCACGCCCGGTTGGGAGGCGGTGGTCAACGCGATAATCGGAATATGTCTGCCGCGCGCATCGGTCCGTTTGCCCGGGCCATCACTGGAATCGGGCGCAGCCGAAGGAGGCGCAGATTGCGCCTCGTTCTGGCGGATGACGGTTGCAGTCTGGTAGCCATCCATCTCCGGCATCTGCAGGTCCATCAGGATCACGTCGAAGCTTTGAGTGGCGAGGATTTGCAGCGCTTCCCTGCCATTGGCCGCGGCGACCGCCTGCCACCCGTGACGGCGAAGCAGGCCCAACGCGACCATTTGATTGACGGGATCGTCATCCACCAGGAGGATGCGCGCGGGTGCGGCGCCGTCCTTCTTTTTTTCTGTCGCCAGGCCTTCGTTGGGGGTGGGTGAGACGGGCGAATTCATGGTTTCGCGTTTTGTTGCAAATAACGGTTGTAAAGTTATAACGGTTGTAAAGTTCCTCCCCCAACAGCCGGCGCCAGGAATTCTGCTGCGCCATTTGCGTCGCTTCCAGCGCCTGTTCCTTTTGTTCGGCGGACAACGTGACATCGTTGCGGATGCGTTGCCGTTCCTGGTCCGTGGCGCGATTGATTTCATAGAGCGCAGGAACTTTTTCCGCGGGCGCGCCGGCCTGTTGGACCGCCGCCTGCACGTCGCGATAAACCGGATCCTGCATCAGTTTGAACTGCTTGTAATCGTCGTTTCCCAGGGTCTGTTGGAGGGCCTGGGCCCCTTGTTGTTCCAATTCCCGCCGGCGGGCCGCGCTGGCCGGGTCGTTGGCGTTGGACAAAAGCTGAAGCTGCTGGTCGATGGAGTCCGTGAGGCGAAACAGCGCGCGGAACTGGTCGGGTGTCGTGGGAAGCCCATGCAATTCGTCGCGCAGCGAACCGGCATGGCTGGAATAGCGCAGCACGTACTCTTCGTATTGTTCCGGATCCAGCGCCTGCGCCAGCTCGTCGCGGGTTTGCTGTCGCAGTCGGGCCAATTCTGCGGGATCAGGTTGCTTGCCTTCTTTTTGCATCGCGGCCAGATAAGCCTGCCGCCGTTCCGCTGCGCGGCTTTCGATGTCGCGCACCGCCTGCTTGGTCTGTGGCAGGAGCGAACCCAGAATCGGCCCGTCCAGAGGCGGACTGTCGGGATGGGCGGGGTAGGGATAGTAACTCGATTCCCACTCGGGCCCCAGCAACGTGGTCAATAACGTGCGGCGTTCCGCCTCGAGCGCCTTGAGTTTGTCCGACGCCGCCTGGGTCACATCCGGGTCCGGTTCCGATCGCCACCATTGCTGCTCGGCTGTGACCACCTCCGTGGCGCGGCGCCGCGCAAATAGCTGGTTCACATCCGCCACAATGATGTCGCGGATAGTGGTTTCGGGACAGGCAACGGAACGGAGGTTGGCGATGTAGGTGGAGTAATCCGCCGACTCGATTTCGTCCCAGGTGAAATTCTGCCGGCGAACGACGACGTTGGTCCTGTAAATCTTCGCCGCGTCAAGCGTCGAGGGTTTGACCGAAAGCAGATCGCTCTTTCTTGTCACGGGGGACGAGAGGAACAAGAGCATCGCCGTCAGGGCGACGTTCAAGCCGAGCGAAATCCACACTAACACTCTTCCGCGCATGAAATCATTGTTCCGCGAACCGGCCCTTCGGGCAAACTCAAATTGAATTCAACTCTGACTGAGTCGCTTCTGAGGACCGTCGAACAACCATTGGTGGGCCTCGCCCAAAATGGCGGGAATTCTTTCCGCAAACGGGCTTCGCGCCAGGGCGCCACGCAGATTCAACTGTCCCGCCCGCGCCGCGTTCTCGCCGGGGAACCAGTGATCGCCCTGCCCGAGCAGATTGTAGCGCATCTTCGCCCAATCCACGAGGTCGAACGCCTTCGCGTGCATCCACAGCCGCAAAATTTCGCTGATGTTGATCTCACCGGGGACCTCACCGTAGAGCGGCAGGCCTTCAAACCAGCGCTGGCACCAGTCCGCGCCGAGCGTCTGCTCCATCTCATCCCGCAGGGCCCTTTCAATGGCCGCGATTGTTTCCTCGATTTTGTCGTAATAGTCGAGCGCGCGGATGTGCTCGTCAAAATCACCCGGCCGCGCCGCGCCGCAACTCAGCGTGTGGACCTCCCTGCGGGCCAGGCAGTAGAGGTCGTTGAATTGCATGGGCGTCAAGGGCGCGCACAAATCAACCAGTTTTTTCGGCGGCGAATAGAGTTTTCCGCCCTTGTCATTCGGGCTGATGATGAACACGCCCATATCAAGTCTGCGCGCCGCTTCGATGGCCGGCCAGTTCAGGTCGTTGACGAAATACCAGTGGACGTTCAGGTAATCGAATTCGCCGCTGTTGACCGCGTCGAGAATGATGTCGGTCGTGGCATGCGTGGAGAAACCGACATGGCGAACAAGACCGTCGCGCTGAAGTTTGCGCGCGGCGGAGAGGCAGCCGGCTTTCTTCAGCGACCATTCCAGGAACTGCCGGTGATTGATCCCGTGCAGCGCCAGCAAATCCACGTACTCGAGCCGCAAATATCTCAGCGACTTCCGGAAGGTCTTGAGAAAATCCTCCGAGCTTTGGTGCGGGGCGACCTTGGTCTGGACGATGATCTTGCCGCGCGGCAGTGTCGGCAGAATATTCCCCAGTTGCATTTCGGACGAGCCGTAGCCGCGGGCGGTCTCAAAGTGATTGATGCCGAGTCCGAACGCGCGGCGAATGGTCGCTTCGAGATTTTGCTGGTTCTCGCGCGGGACTTCCTTCGGATTGACATCCTGCCATTTGAATTGGTAGCGCATCCCGCCGCAGGAAAAGACCGGCATCCGGACTTCCGTGCGGCCAAAGCGTCGATATTTCATCGGGCGGAGATATGCCACGGAGCGAAGCAGGCTCAAAGCTCAAAGTTCAAAGCTCAAGAGAAGACTCAAGGAGCGAGGGCCAAGCGCCAACGGCGTGGGTGCCTGCTGATCGGGCTCGCCCGGTCTTCATTGCTGCCTGGAACTTGAACTTTGAAAATTCCCTTGAGCTTTGAGCTTCCGTTGAACGCCTGTTCTGCATTAGCCGACAAACTCCAGCTCTTGCCGGTGCCGAATCAGCCCGCGTTCAAAGCCCTGGCCCAGGAAACGGCGGATCGATTCGCGCCCTCGCTCGCCGTAATCGAGCGTCCAGTGGTTCACATACATCCCGATGAACTTGTCCGCGAGGTCCCGGTCCATGTTGCGGGCGAACTGCAGCGCGTATTGGACCGCGTCGGCACGATGATTGAGACTGTAGCGGATGCTCTGGGTGACAATGTCCGACACCGCGTGGCGCGTCGCGGGATCGTGTCGCTTGTGAATCACGTTGCCGCCCAGAGGCAGAGGCAGGCCGTCATTTTCGCGGCCCCACCACGCACCGAGGTCTTCGCACACGACCAGCCCTTCGTCCTGATAGGTGAGCTGGCCGCCTTGCCGGAGCGGACTGTTTCGAAAATCCGGTCGAATGGCACGACGAAGTAATCGAAGGGAAGCGCCTGATGTTTGGAGCTTGGAGCCTGGGGCTTGGGACTTCGCGGCAACGCGTCACCGAGCCAGAGTTGCAAGGCCAGAAACGCGCTCGTCATCGTGCCCGGCACGGCGATTTTCTTCCGCGCGATTTCCTTCTTCGCGAACTTCCGCTTCGCCACCAGCATGGGCCCATAGCCATCGCCCAGGCTGGCGCCGCTCGGCAGCAACGCGTATTGGTCGCTCACATAAGCGTAGGCGTGGATGCTGATGGCCGAGATATCCAACTCGCCCCGGGTGGCCCGTTCGTTGAGCGTCTGGATGTCCTGCAGAATGTGTTCGAAACGCAAACCGTGCGTTGGAATCAATCCTTTGGCCAGCCCGTAAAACATGAAGGCGTCGTCCGGGTCGGGTGAATGGCCCAGCGTCAACGTGCGTTGTAGCATGCGCGGAACTTAGCGGTGATCCGGACGACTGTCACGACGAACTGAGCGCAGGGTTGAGCTTGAACTGATGCAAGCAAAAAATGGCCCAGGCCAAGTCGCTAATTCACGTGGACATGATAGGCAGTTCCAAGCGGCTGAAATCGGCCGCTCGCAAGCGTGCGGGGCGGCGTTCGGTTTCGTGGCGTGCCGCCGCGAAGAACACGCCGGCGCGATCTGTTGTGATTGCAATCCCGGTCGCGCTTCGATAGATTGCCAGTATGAGCCGCGTTGAATTGGCGATCGAAAAAGTCAAACACCTGAATGAAAACCAGGCGGAAGCTCTGCTGGAATGGCTGGAACTGCGCGAAAACCCCGAAGCTCTCCGGCAGCGGCTGGACGAGGAGATTGAAGTGGGATTGGAGCAGTTGAAACGGGGCGAGAAGATTCCAGGCGGGCAAGTGTATACCGAAATCCGGGAGCGCAGCCGACGGCGGCGCGCGGGGCAAAATGGCTGATCACTTCTTTTCACCGCAAGCCCGGCGCGACTTGGTGGAGATTTGGGAATACATCGCACGGGAGAACCTGGACGCCGCCGACCGCGTCGAGCAGGAGATTCAACAAGCCATTTTGATGCTCGCCCGTAATCCGGAACTCGGCCACCTGCGGCGTGATTTGACCTCCAAACCAGTGCGCTTTTGGGCGGTCCATTCCTATCTCGTCATCTACGATCCGGACGCGCGGCCATTGGAAGTCGTCCGTATCTTGAGCGGCTACCGTGATGTCGCGACTTTGTTGAAATGACACAACGGGTGTCGCAACGCAAGAGATGGAAAGCCCGAATCCGGCCACAGCGTCACCGATGACACGGATTAGGTAAGCGCGGGCGATCCGCGGAACGCATCCAACGCCACTGTGATAAACATTTTGCCCGCCTAACGATTCCAATTACTCTGCGTCCATGCACACTTTGATTCGCCTTGTCCTATTGGCCGCGGTTTTGACGCCTGTCCCTGTCGCGACGGCGCAGGTGCAGCTCGGCAGCGAGGTGCTCGCCGCGACCGGGTTCAAGGAATTGCAGGGCAGACGCGTGGGCCTCATCACAAATCCTTCCGGTGTCAATCGCCACGGCGAATCGACCATCGATCTGCTCCGGCGCGCGCCGGACGTGAAGCTCGTCGCGCTGTTCGGGCCTGAACACGGCGTCTATGGCGATGTGAAGGCGGGCGAAAACATCGCCGATAAAACGGACCGACGCACCGGGTTGCCCGTCCATTCGCTCTACGGCGCGACGCGCAAGCCGACGCCCGCGATGCTCCGGGGTCTCGACGCGATGGTGTATGATTTACAGGACACGGGTGTGCGTTCCTACACGTTCATCAGCACCATGGGTCTGGCGATGGAAGCGTGCGCGGATGCGGGCGTCGAGTTTGTCGTGCTGGACCGGCCAAATCCGCTGGGCGGCGAGCGCGTCGAGGGTCCGATGGCAGAGGACCGTTTCCGCTCTTTTGTCGGGCAGTGGAAGATTCCTTACGTGTATGGCCTGACCTGCGGCGAACTGGCGCGGATGATCAATGGCGAGGGGTGGATCAAAAAACCGTGCAACCTGACGGTCATCGCGATGAACGGCTGGCGGCGTGCGATGGTCTGGCGCGACACCGGTCTGCGCTGGACGCCGACCTCGCCCAACGTGCCGCGCGGCGATTCGCCACTTTACTATGCGGCCACCGGGTTGTTCGGCGAACTGGCCGGCGGCAGCGGCGCCAACATCGGCGCCAGGTTGAAACGTCCGTTCGAATGCGTTATCGCGCCGTGGTTGGATGCAAAAAAAATGAGCGCGGCGATGAACCATTACGGCATGCGCGGCGTGAGTTTTCCCACCTTCAGCGTGCGGTACGAAGAAGAACGATTGCAGGGTGTCTTGCTGAAAATGGATGATCCCGTTCACGCGCCGCTCGTGGCGATCAATTTTTACCTGCTCGACGGCATCAAGGAGGCCAGCGGGCGCGACCTGTTCGGCGAGGCGGTCCAGCGCAGAAGAGATTTCCAGATGTTCGACAAGGTCTGCGGCACTGATGAAATCCGCAGAGAATTGACAGGGGGAAGGTCGGCGGTGCAAATCGTGGAGTCGTGGAAGTCCGGCGAAGAAGCGTTTCGCCAGAAGCGGCAGAACTATTTGCTCTACACGGACAACACCGTAACAAAATTGGCGGCGTCGAGTGAAGCCAGGCCGGCATCCGTGGTTGAGCCGAAACCAGCCGCGGCAATCAAGTCCCAGCCGTTGACATCGCCGCCGTTCACCAATTCGGCGCCGCAATCGCCTCCGCCAATTATCATCACGGTGTCCCAAGGCGACTCGGCCGCCAAGATCGCCAACGATTTCGGCATCAGCGCCAGCGACATTGCCGAAGCCAATCCGGGGGTGAACCTCAACCGGCTGAAGGTCGGGCAGAAACTCAAGATTCCGCGAAACGCAGCAAAGTAGGGCAGACGTTCCGCCTGCCGTGGAGCGCCGTTATGACGAAGGGATGGGCAAGCCGGACGCCTGCCCTACGTTGAATTGATTTCCTTCAACCGGATACACGCCGCCTCGTGGTTCGGACGAAATGTCTCAAATGCCGGCACCGTTTGCGCGCATTTTTCCACGGCGTGCCGACAGCGCGGTTGGAACGGGCAGCCGTTCGGCGGATTGATGGGCGACGGTGGCTCGCCGGGCAAAAGGATGCGCTGGCGCCGGCGTTCGCGGCGCGGGTCGGGCAGGGGAACAGCGCTGACGAGCGCCTTCGTGTAAGGGTGCAGCGGGCGCTCGAACACGTCGCTCGCCGGGCCGAGTTCAACAATTTTGCCCAGATACATGACAGCGATGCGGTCGGAAATGTGTTTAACAACGGAGAGGTCGTGCGAGATGAAAATCATCGTCAAACCCATCTCGCGCGAGAGTCGGAACAGCAGGTTGATGATCTGCGATTGAATGGAGACATCGAGGGCGGAGACCGGTTCATCGGCGATGATGAGTTTGGGTTCGACCGCCAGCGCGCGGGCGATGGCAATGCGCTGGCGTTGGCCGCCGGAGAATTCGTGCGGATATTTTTTGAGGCAACGCGGCGACAGGCCGACTTTTTTCAGCAAACCGCCGACGCGCGCGGACAATTCCGGCGCCGGAACCCGTTGGTGGGCCTGCATCGCTTCGGCGACGGCGTCAAATACGGTCATCCGCGGATTGAGCGAGGCGTAGGGGTCCTGGAAAATCATTTGGAAATCGCCCCGCGCCCGCCGCAGTGCGTCGCTCTCGAGTTGCGTCAGATTCCTGCCGCCCAGAATGACAGTGCCTTCGGTGGGCGGGACCAGTTGAAGAATCGTCCGCCCCAGGGTGGACTTGCCGCAACCGGATTCGCCGACCAACCCGAGGATCTCTCCCTTCGTCAACGAGAGCGAAACGCCGTCCACGGCCTTGACCGTTCCGATATGGCGCCGAAAGATGACGCCGCGTTCGACCGGGAAATAGGTCTTCAGGTTTTGGATCTGGAGGAAGGCTTCGGGCATGAGTCAAAAACAATCAAAGGTTCAGGTCTCCCGTTTGAACGCGCAGGCAGGAGGTTTGGTGGCCGGCCTCGATTTCCTCGAGTTTGGTCTCCGTCTGACGGCACTCGTCTTTGGCGTGTTCGCAGCGCGGCGCGAACGGGCAACCGGGGCCGAGCTTTGATAAATCGGGCGGCAGACCGGGAATTGTGTACAGTTCCGCGCCTTTGTTTTGCAGGGCCGGGCGCGACTTGTGCAGCGCCTGGTTGTAGGGATGAAGCGGCCGATAAAAAAGGTCGTCGGTTGAGGCCGATTCCATGATTTGCCCGGCATACATGACCAGCACCCGGTCGCAAAAACCGGAGACCACACCGAGGTCGTGCGAAATCAGGATCACTGCCATGCCCAGTTCGTTCTGCATTTTCTTGATCAATTCGAGGATCTGGGCCTGGACCGTGACATCGAGGGCGCTCGTCGGCTCATCGGCGATCAGCAGGTCCGGCCGGGTGATCAGCGCCATGGCAATCATGACCCGCTGGCGCATGCCTCCGGAGAACTCGTGCGGATAACACTTGATGCGAGCGCCGGCGTCCGGGATGCCCACCTGGCTCAATACTTGGATTGCCCTGGCCACCGCGGCGCTGCGGTCGATCCGCTCGTGGATGAGGAGCGGTTCGATGAGCTGCTCTTCGATGCGCAGGTAAGGATTCAGCGAGGTCATCGGGTCCTGGAAAACCATCGCGATGCGTTTGCCGCGGATTTTTTGCAGCGCCTTCTCCGGGCAGCAGAGCAGGTCCGCACCCTCGAAGATGGCCCGGCCACTTTCGATCCTGCCCGGCGGCCGCGGAATCAGGCCCAGCAACGAGTAACACGCCACGGATTTGCCGGAGCCGGATTCACCGACGATGCCCAGCGTTTCGCCCTTCTTGATGGCGAACGAAACGTCATTTACCGCGCGGACAACGCCGCTGCGCGTGTGGAAGAATGTCCGCAGATTTCTGACTTCGAGCAGCGGCATGGTCAAAATTCAACCACGAATGAACACGAATCATGAATCGGATCTCTTTCCTTCATTCCGGTCTGGTCCGAGGGAGTCGTCGCCAGCCTGACGATTTGGAGCTGATCTCGTTTCAAAAGCAATCTATTCGTGTCCATTCGTGTTGATTCGTGGTTAATCCTTCGCCGCCCGCACGTCGAGCGCGTCGCGGAGGCCGTCGCCGAGAAAGTTCAGAGAAAAGAGGGTCAGGCTGAAGACCGTGCCGGTGGAAACCAGGATCCAGGGTGCGTCTTCCATCCAATCGGCCCCTTCTTTGATGAGCGAACCCCAGGAACTCATCGGCGGTTGCACGCCCAGGCCGAGGAAGCTGAGGAAGGCTTCCAGCAGCATGACGCCGGGAACGGTGAGGGTCGCATAGACGATCACCGGGCCGAGCACATTGGGGATGATATGGCGGAGGATGATGCGGCGTTTACGCAAGCCGAGCGCGATGGCCGCTTCGATGAACGCCTCCTGCTTCAGCGACATGACCTGCCCGCGGACGATCCGGGCCATGGTCAGCCATTCGACAGCGCCGATGGCGAGGAAAAGCAGGAGGAGGCTTCTTCTAAAGATCACCATCAGCAGAATTACGAAGATGGCGAAGGGGAGCGTGTAGATGATGTCCACGATGCGCATCATGACGCTGTCCAGTTTGCCGCCGATGTAGCCGGCGAGGGCACCGTAGAGGAGACCGATAGTCAAGGCGACGACGGTGGCGCTCAGGCCGACCATGAGCGAGACGCGGCCGCCGAACAGGACGCGCGCCAGGACATCGCGCCCGAGTTGATCGGTGCCCAGCCAGTGTTTGGCGCCGGGCGGGTTGACGTGCGATTCGAGGTCCTGTTCGGCGTACGAATAGCGCAGCCCGCTCGGCCGGAGGGGCGTTGGCAGCCCGCTCGCCAGCGGACCGAGCACGCAGATCAATGTCAGGGAGACGAGGATCCACAGGCTGGCGACTGCCAGTTTGTTTTTGGCGAGGCGGTGCCAGGCGTCGCGCCAGAGCGAGGTACCCGGCTCGGCTTCCCCTGTTCCCGCCGGGTCGATGTCTGCTCCGCGGGGTGCGGTCGGCATATCAGTCAAACTTCAGTTTCGGATTGAGCCAGACCTGGACGATGTCCACCACCAGGTTGAAGAAGATGATGAGCACGGCGTAGAAGAGGACGGTGCCCAACACCAGCGTGTAGTCGCGATTGAACGCCGAGGTGATGAAAAACCGGCCCAGGCCGGGGATGTCAAAAATCGTTTCGACCACGAACGAGCCGGTGATGATGCCGGCGGCGGCCGGGCCGAGAAATGAGACCACCGGGGAAACACCGCCGCGCAGCGCGTGTTGGAACAGGATCCGGCCGGCGGCGGCGCCTTTGGCCCTGGCGGTGCGGATGAAGTCCTGACTCAATATCTCCAGCATGCCGCCCCGCGTGAGGCGCGCGATATAAGCGGCATAATAAAGACCGAGCGTTGTCGCGGGCAGGACACGGTCGCGCAGGAAATCCCAACCAGAAGCGTTGAACCAGTGCAGGTGGATAGCAAAGGCGAGCACTAACAGGGGGCCCATGACAAACGTGGGCAGGCAAATCCCGATCATCGCCAGCGACATGGCCGAATAATCGAATACCGAATTCCGCCGCAGCGCCGCGATCAGCCCCGCGGTCATGCCCACGACCAACGCGATGGCCAGGCTCAGGCAGCCAAGTTCAAGCGACACCGGGAAGGAATCGGCGATCAACTCCTTTACGGTGCGATTGGGATATCGGTAGTCCGGTCCGAGGTCGCCCCGGAGGTATCCCTTCATGACTTTGAGGTATTGCTCCAACCATGGCTTGTCCAGGCCGTAATAAGCTTCGACCGCTTTTCGAATTTCCGGGGTGGTTGCTTTTTCCCTGTCGAACGGCCCGCCCGGCGCCAGGCGCATCATGAAAAACGTCAGGGTGCCGATGATGAACAGCACCGGGATCGTCTCCAGCATCCGGCGGGTAATGAATCTCAGCATGTCAGGGCATGGCCAATGTCCGCGAGTGATTCGGAGGCGGACCTTTCTGCGTCGGATCGAGGTAAACGCATTTGTAGGGGTGATGGTCGAGGAGTGTTGGAAACCAGCCTTGCACAGCCGGCTGTAGAAGATAGGGATGCGTGTAGTGGTACACCGGAATCAAGGGGGCTTCATCCAACAGGATGGCCTCGGCCTGCTGAAACAATTCATATCGCTGTTGCGGATCGCCGGTCTGGCCGGCCTCGGCCAGCAGCCGGTCGTATTCCTTGTTCGACCAGCCGGTCTGGTTATTGCCCCCGCCGCTGAGAAACATGTCGAGGAATGAGTTCGGGTCCACGTAATCGCCGATCCAGGCATAACGGCCGACTTCGTAGTTCAACGTTCGCTGGTTGTCGATATAGACCTTCCATTCCTGATTTTCCAATTCCACATCGATGTTGAGATTTTTCTTCCACATCTGCTGGACGGCTTCGGCGACAGCGCGATGGCTTTCCAGGGTGTTGAACATGAGGTTCAACGTGGGAAAACCGCGGCCGTCCGGATACCCCGCTTCGGCGAGCAACCTGCGCGCTTGCTCGAGATCGTAAGGGAGCCGGGCGCGACAGGTGTAGCCGGCGGTGTTCGGCGGCGTGAAGCTGCAGGCGGGAATTTCGCCCGCGCGCCGGATCCGGCTCGCGATAGCGACGCGGTCCACGGTCATGGCCAGCGCGCGGCGGACCCGCTTGTCGTTGAGCGGCGGTTTGGTGGTGTTGAACCTGTAAATATAGGTGCCCAGGTAGGGGTCAATGCGGAGCAGTTCCGGTTGGTTGCGTTTGTAAGCATCGATCTTCGAGAGCGGCGCTTCGTAAGTGACGTGCAACTGGCCGGAACGAAAGGCGCGCTCCTCGGTGTCGAGGCTTTCGATGGGGTAGAAACGGATTTCCTTCAGTTTCACGGCGTCGGCGTCCCAATAGGTCGGACTTTTCCGGGCGACCAGCACGTCGTTGATTTTCCACTTGGCGAGCACAAATGGGCCGTTGCCGACAAAATTCTCGGGGCGCGTCCAGCGGTTGCCGCGCTGATCGAGGGGTCCGCAACGTTCGATGACGGAAACCGGGACCGGGAACCAGGAGTAATGGTTCAGCAAAGACAGGAAGTAGGGTGTGGGACCTTTGAGCCGGACCTGCAGTGTGAAATCGTCGAGCGCTTTGAATCCGACCTGCGTGAAGTCCGCAATTTGGCCCTTATTGAATTCCTCCGCATTAACGACCACGTACAGCATGTAGGCGTATTCCGCGGCGAGCGTCGGCGTCAACATGCGCCGGTAGGAACGGACGAAATCGCTCGCCGTGACGCGCGCGCCGTTGGACCATTTCGCGTTTTCCCGCAGGTGAAAGGTGTAGGTCCTGGCGTCTGCGGTAACGTCCCAACTCTCGGCCACACCGGGAACCGGATGCAGATCGCGCGGGTCTTCGGAGACCAACCCTTCCAACAACGCGACGATGATGTGTTCCTCCGGCACACCGGTGACGATCTGCGGGTCCAGGTCCTGCGGTTCGGCGCCGTTGCCGCGAAACAGGATCTGTTCGCGGTCGCCGTAGCGGGTGCGCGTCGGGGGCGGGGTGCAGCCGGATTGAAACAGCGTCGCGCCAGCGATGACAGCGGCGAGCATCCAAGGACGAATGAATTTCCAAACCCGCCAGAAGGAAAGGCAGCCGGGTTTGAAAGTGGATTCGGATTTCGTCATGCCTTTTGAAAAACGGTGGCTGAGCCGTTGGAAAAGGTATCGATTCGAAAACAACCATCCGGCAGCAGCGAAACCAAAACAGACGAGAGAACAGTTCGGTGATGCATCGTAGTCGGCCCTGGGGCCGTGTTGATCCGGCTGCATGATAGTCAAATCCGTCCGGCTGGCAACATTTCGCGATTTTTCCGTTTTTTCTGGCTTTCCACTTTCGTGGCGGCGGGTTATGAGACGCGGTCAGGGCCGCAGGCCGCTCGTTTCCAATGCCACTGGTTGAAATCAAGAATCTGGAGCTGGATTTTGTCGCCGGAGAAACGTTTGTCCGCGCCCTTGATGGCGTCTCGCTGGCGATTAACGCAGGCGAAACCGTCTGCCTCGTTGGCGAGAGCGGTTGCGGAAAGAGTGTCACCGCGCTGTCCCTCGCGCGGCTCCTTCCGTCGCCGCCGGCGCGTTACGTCGGCGGTGAGATTTTCCTTGAGGGGCGGGATGTCTTGAAAATGTCCCAAAAGGAATTGCGCGAGGTACGGGGTGGCCTCCTGAGTTATGTTTTTCAAGAGCCCGCCGCGTCGCTGAACCCGGTTTTCCGCGTTGGCAACCAGATCAAGGAATCGCTCACACTGCATCGTCCGAAGAGGGCGACCGATGACGAAGCGATTCGGCTTCTGAAGCGGGTGGGCATTCCCGCTCCCGAATCGCGCATCAAAGATTATCCGCACCAGCTTTCCGGGGGAATGCAACAGTGTTCATCACGCACAACCTCGGCATCGTAAGCGACTTCGCCGACCGCGTCGCCGTGATGTACGCCGGTCAAATCGTCGAGGTGGCTTCGGCGAACGAGTTATTGGGGCGGCCACTCCATCCGTACACGCAGGCTCTGATCAACTCAGTGCCGAAGCTTGGAGCGGACACGCAGCGTCTTCGGGCCATTCCAGGAAGCCCGCCCCGGTCCGGCGCGTTGCCGGCCGGCTGCCGGTTTCATCCGCGCTGTCCCAAGCTGCAGGCCGATTGCCCTGAAAAAGTCCCGGCCCTGCTGGAAGTCAATTCCGGTCGCTCGGTTCGGTGCCCGTACTGGCAACAATGAGCCTGCTCGAAGTCAGGAACCTCCAGGTCCATTTCCCGGTCAAGCACCGGCTGTTTTCGCGCGCGAATCAGTTCGTCAAGGCGGTGGATGACATGAGCTTCACGCTCGAGCCGGCTGAAACTTTGGGGCTCGTCGG
>WNGA01008521.1_pt1 | contig 14027 bp, 9 predicted proteins | sample 5400061 | NCBI WGS metagenome assembly WNGA01 (sample SAMN13153366, study PRJNA577476) | soil metagenome | isolation source: 100 cm soil or saprolite under grassland replicate 2 | place: USA:California | collected 2016-06-15 | reverse complement strand
GGCCGTGCCAGGCGAGATCGATCCGCTCGCCGCCGATCTCCAGCGTGCGCCGGTCCTGGAACGTCTCCTCGTTCGGCGGCCTCGCCGGGTCGTCGTCGCGCAACAGCAGCCGCCGCGTCTCCTCGTGCCCGATCCGGGTGACGTTCCGGTCGAACAGCGACGAGGCGCCGACGTGGTCGGCATGGTGGTGCGAGTAGATCAGGTAATTGACCTTGTTGCTGACCCCGTTGGCGGCGGCGATCTCGTCCACGGCGCGCTGGATGTTGTTGCCCATCGTCGGCGGTGCGTCGAGCACGACGACGCCGTCTGAGCTGGTCAGGAAGGCGCACTGGTAGGTGCCGTCGGTGACCCAGTAGAGGTTCCGCTCGATGCGGCCGACGTGGTAGCCCTGCTCGTTCAGCGCCGGACCGATCGCCGACTGCGGGACCGGCGCGTAGTCGGGCAGGGCGACTGTGTCCGTTGTGCTCATGCTGGCGCCCCGGCGCCGGCTAGGGCCGCGCGTGCTTCATCGAGGTCGAGGAGTGCGCCGTTCAAGCCGTACTGGTGGAGGTCGCCGCCGGGCGTCTCGATCCGACCCGCGCCGGCGACGCCGCCTGCCTTCAGCGGCTCGAAGCCGGCGGCATGGATCAGCCGTTCGATCGTTGCCGCAGCCGCGTCGTCGTCGGTGGCGTAGAACAGCACGGCGCGCCGCGGTTCGCGGTTGGCGCCGTTCGCGAGTGAGTCGGCGCCGAGCGTGCCGAACGCCTTCACATAGTGCGCGCTCGCCGGGAGAAGGGCGGAGACGACCGAGCCGGAGGGCTGGTCGTCGGGCAGCGTCCTCAAGATCTGCCGGCTCTCGTCGAACCCGACCGGGTTCGACGGGTCGACGACGATCTTGTCCTCGAGCAGGTGCGCATGCTGCGCGATGAGTTCTTTGATCGTGTCCAGCCAGACGGCGAAGACGACGACGTCGGAACCGTTAATCACATCGTCCTCCGAGCCGGCGCGGGCGAGCGGCCCGAGTTGCTGCGCGAGCGCTTCCGCCCGCGATTCGTCCTTCGCGGCCAAGGCCACCGACTCGCCGCCGTCCACGAGGTGCCGGGCCAGCGCGCTGCCGATGTGCCCGACGCCGATGATCGCCGTTGTCAACCCCACTCCTTCCCGAGTTGGCGTTTGCGGCAGCCATCGTCGCCGCCGCGCCCAGGCGATCGAATCCAGGAAATCCTTAGTCCGTGACCTTAGTGGCATGCTGCCGGGATGGTCGCGGGCGCACAGACGGAGCGGCTGCTCGGCAGACAACGCCAACAGGCGGTGTTCGAGCGGCTGCTGGAGGCGGCGCGCGAGGGCCACGGCGGTGTCCTCGTGGTGCACGGCGACCCAGGAGTTGGCAAAACGGCGCTGCTCGAGTACGCGCTCGAGACAGCGAATGACTTTCGCGTCGTTCGGACTTCGGGCGCCGAGGGGGAACTGGAGCTCGACTACGCGGCGCTGCAACAGCTCTGCTCGCCGCTCCTCGCGCTGATCGAACGTCTTCCCGACCCTCAACGTGACGCGCTCGACGTCGCATTCGGGCTGAGCGCGGGACAGGCGCCGAGCCCGTTCCTCGTCGGGCTCGCCGTTCTCGGTCTCCTCTCCGAAGCGGCCGAGCAGCAGCCGCTCTTGTGCATGATCGACGACGCGCAGTGGCTCGATGACGCATCGGGCGCCGCGCTCGCGTTCGTCGCGCGTCGGCTGCTCGCGGAGAGGATCGCGCTCACGTTCGCGACTCGCGACGTGGGAAGTCGCCTGCTCCGCTTTCCGCAGCTCCGTGTCGATCCGTTGGGCCGTCGGGATGCACGGGCGCTCTTGGAGTCCATCCTCCCGGCTCGTCTGGACGAATCCGTTCTCGAGCGCATCGTTGCCGAAACCGGGGGCAACCCGCTCGCACTCCTGGAGCTCCCACGCGGGCTGACCCCCGGGCAGCTGGCGGGCGGATTCGACCTGCCTGCGGCGCTGCCGTTGTCCGCGGGGATCGAGGAGAGCTTCCGCCGGCGGCTCGCGCGGCTCCCACGCGACGCGCGTCGGCTTCTCCTCTTGGCCGCCGCCGAGCCGGTCGGTGACCCTGCGCTTCTGTGGCGCGCCGCGCACCAGCTTGGAATCCCGGAGACAACGACTGCAGCCGTGGAGTCGGAGGGCTTGCTGAGGCTGGACGGAGAGGTGGCGTTCCGTCATCCACTTGTGCGGTCAGCGGTGTACGGCGCAGCGGAACCGAACGAGCGGCGCGTGGTTCACCGAGCGTTGGCGGATGCAACCGATCCGCAGATCGACCCTGATCGCCGCGCCTGGCACCGTGCACAGGCTGCGTCGGTGCCCGACGAAGAGGTAGCCGCCGAGCTAGAGCAATCGGCGGCGCGCGCGCAGGCGCGCGGCGGCTTCGCTGCCGCCGCGGCATTCCTGGAGCGATCGGTGGCCCTGACCATTGACCCGACACGTCGAGCCAACCGCGCGCTTCGCGCCGCCGAGGCGAAGCGCACTACAGGTGCTCTGGACTCGGCGCTAGGACTCGCTGCCGTAGCGGAGCGCGGGCCCTTGGACGACTTGCAGCGGGCACAGCTGGACGTGTTGTTAGGCCGAATCGCCTTCGCAGGCAATCGAGGTAACGACGCGTCGCCGCTCATGCTCAAGGCGGCCTCTCGGCTCGAGCACGTCGACGTAAGGCTCGCTCTTGAGACCTATCTCGATGCGCTGATAGCTGCCTTGTTTGCCGGCCGCCTTGCCGTGGACGCGAACGCGTACGTGGTAGCCACGGCGGCACGCGCAGCCCCACGCTCGGGTGAACCACCTCGGGCATCCGAGCTCTTGCTCGACGGTCTCGCACTGCTGATTACAGACGGATACGCCTCTGGGACGGCCGTGTTGAAGCAGGCGATCAGTGCATTTCGCGACGGCGACGTCGGCCCGGACGAACGACTGAGGTGGTCGTGGGCGGCCGGAGCATCAGCCGGTCTCGTCTGGGACCACGAATCCTGGGATGTGCTCACGGCGCGCGAAGAGGAGCTCGCTCGGCAGGTCGGCGCTTTGACGGTTCTACCGATCACGCTGAGCACTCGAGCAGGGGTGCGCGTGTTGACGGGGGACGTGGCGGGGGCCGGCTTCCTCGTCGATCAGGTGCAGGTTGTGACAGACGCGTCCGACAACCAGCGTCTCCCCAACGCTGCACTGTTCGTCGCAGCCTTCCGTGGCGAGGAAAGCGACGCGCGCCAGCTCATCGAAGCCGTTACGAAGGATTCACTGGCCAGGGGCGAAGGATTGGCGGTGGCCGTGGCCTCGTGGGCGACGGCCGTCCTCTGCAACGGGCTAGGGAAGTACGAGGACGCACTTCGGGCGGCTAGCGAGGCGCTCGAGGACCCGAATGACCTCTTGTATTCGGGGTGGGCGACGGTCGAGCTAATTGAGGCCGCCAGCCGCACAGGCAGGACAGAGCGAACAAAGCCTGCCCTGGAGCAGTTCGTGGAACGCACGGACGCGAGCGGAACCGACTGGGCTCTCGCCACGCAAGCGAGGTGTCGCGCCGTGCTGTCCGGCGTCGACGACGCAGAAGCGCTGTACCGAGAGGCGATCGAGCGGCTTTTGCCGACCCGGTTGCGGCTCGACCTTGCCCGCGCCCGATTGCTCTACGGAGAGTGGCTCCGACGTCAGTCTCGTCGACTGGACGCTCGCAACGAGCTTCGAACCGCGTACGAGATGTTCACCGACTTCGGAATGAACGCGTTCGCCGAGCGGGCGCGAATCGAGCTGCAGGCGACCGGCGAGCATGCTCGGAAACGCTCCGTGGACACGCTCGGACAACTGACGCCGCAGGAGGAACAGATCGCCCGCCTCGCGGCTCAGGGAGACACGAACCGAGAGATCGCCGCGCAACTGTTTATCAGCACGAGTACGGTCGAGTACCACCTGCGCAAGGCGTTCCGCAAGCTCGGCGTGAAGTCACGGACACAGCTCGCGCGCCGAAACTTGTAGTCGGGCTGCGTGCGACCAACTGACGCTCGCCGCAGCTAGACCGCCGGGTGCGCTCGGCCCCGGGATCCGACTGCCTGGAGCGTGGTCGGCAGCGGGGTGGACGGAACGGCCAGGCCGAGCGTGGCCCGATTTGCCGAGCACAGGCCGTTGAGCCTTGGGATGAGTCTGACGCTTCTCACGCTCACCGTGTCAATGAGCCACGTCCAAGCTGAAGACGCCCGACTGTCGGCCACTTCGTGGTTAGTGGTTTCTCGTGGTGTCGCGCGGAGATGTTGCTCTGGACTTCCCAATAAGGGTCAGGTCACGTTCGAATTGCCCGCGTGAGCTTCGGCGGCGCCTCCAACAGCCGTCGGCGCTGCCGAAGCCGGAGCCGTCGTGCGGCCCAGGAGCTTGATCGCGGACGCGGCGATTCCGACGCTGACGGCGATCGCGAAGCCGAGGATCGTGACTTTCGGTGTGACGTGGCTCGCAAGCGTTATCCCGGCGCCCACGACAGGCAACGAGATACCGACGTACGCCGACAGAAACACTCCCGTCAGTGACTCTGCGATGCGTTCGGGCGGGGAGATACTCATGACCGTTCCGACCGCGCCCTTGAAGATTGCGCCTGATCCCGCGCCGATCAGGATACCCCCGGCGATGAACAGAGCCAGGGATGGTGGGCGCAGCCATACCGCCAGGACCGCGAGTCCAACTCCGATGACCATCGCGCCCATGCCGGCCTCGAGGTCACGCGTGACCGACCAACCTTCAGTCAAGAATTGCGCGGCAACGCCCGCTCCGAACATGGCGCACACGACAGCGCCCGCAAGAGCAAGGGACGGGTCGTGAAGCGTGACGGCCAGGAACAGCCCAGCGAGTCCCGCGAATAGACCATTCGCGGCGAAGGCGACGAACGTGCTCAGAGCTGCGGCGAAGAACCGGCTGCGCTCGTCGTGCGGCACCGACAGACGCTGCGGGCGATAGCGCGGCCGTGGTTTCGGGGCCCCGCGGGTCTCCGGGGTGAGGGCGACGCCGATCGCAGCAAGCACAAGCGCCGCCAGAAACACGAGATACGGGACTGTGAGCGGATGCGGAACCCATTGCGCGAGGACACCGGCTGCTAGCGCGCCTACTCCCAGCCCGCCAACGTTGACGGCCGACGCGGTGAGCTGCGCCTTTCCCGCCGCTGCTTGAGGTCGACCGACGGTGTGCAGCTCTGCGAGGAAAGCGGTTGCCGTCGACGCGACGATGCCGATCGAGATGCCGCTGATGAGCCGGGCGATGAGGAGGCCGGCGAGGCTCTTTGACACGAGGAAGACGACCGCGCTGGCGATCGCTATACCGAGCGACGGGAGTAGGAGGCGCCTGCGCCCGTACAAATCGGAGAGGTGGCCTCCGAGGAGCAGCGCGCCGATAACGCCGATCGCGTACACCGCGAATGCGACCGTGACCATGAAGAGTGAGAAGTGATCACGGGCGCGGTACAGGCCGTAGAGCGGACTGGGTACGGTCCCCAACGCCATCACCGTCAGAAACGCGAACGCCACTACCCAGAATGCACGTCGGTGGCGCCGGCTACCGACTACGGGTTGGGTTTCCGGTCTCCTTACTGGCTGTTCCAGAGGAGTCGTTGTCATTTCGCCGTCTCAGCTATGGGCTAGTTGTAGGACCAGCTTGTGGTGAACGTGTTCTTGCTCGAGGAGCCGGTGGGCTTCGGCTGCCGCCGAGACCGGTAGGGACTGCTGTGATCGCAGGCGCAGTTCGCCAGAGGCGAGAAGCTGCATGCCGATCTCGACGCCGTCAGGAGCCCGATCCGGTGTCGGGGCTGACAGGCGAACGCCGAGCTCCGCGGCGCGCTCGTCCGCCAGCGTGATCACGCGCTCGGAGCCGCCGGTGAGCGTGATGGCGTCTTGAAGTCCGCCTTTGCCCGCGGCATCGAAGGTCGCATCGACCCGGTCGGTGACCTCGCGGACGTTGGAGAGCAGGTCGCTGCCGTAGAGGACGGGCGTGGCTCCGAGCTCTCGGGTGAGCGCCTCGTCTCGCGCGCCGACGGCTGCGATGACCTTGAGCCCTTGCCGAATCGCCAGTTGCACGGCGATGATCCCGACCGACCCGCCCGCGCCCAGGATCACGAGCGTCTCGCCCTCTGCCACCTTGAGCTGGCGGAGCACTCCGACGGCGGCCTCAACCGACGCAGGCAGCGCGCCGGCGTCGCTCCAGCTCACCTGAGGCGGCTTGCGAGTCCAGGCCGCGGCGAGCGCGTACTCGCCGTACCCGCCAAGTGATGGCAGCCAAGCGGCCACTTCGTCTCCGACCGCGACGCCGCTGACTTCATCACCAATCGCGTCAACGACCCCGGCGGTCTCGAACCCGAGGACCGCAGGCTCCGGCAGAGGGAAGACGCCGTCGAGGTCGCCGCGCCGGATCTTGAGATCCGTGGGGCCGACGCCGGAGGCACGAACCTTGATCCGGATCTGCCTCTCGGACGGTGCCGGCATCGGAATGTCTTTCCACTCGAGAACCTTGGGGGGCCCGTATTCAGTTAGGACGCAGGCACTCGGCATGGTCTGTCCTCCCAAAGGGTCGGCTGGAAAAGAGATACGGCGCGTGATCGTCGCGCGACTCCCCGGCGATCGAGTCCCAGGTTTCCTTAGTGGTGACCGGAATGTCGTCGTGAGTCACGCTTACGCCCGAGATAAGGGGCGACGGGCGAGCATGCGGGCAGCGCGCGGTCGACACGCTTGACCAGCTCAACCCACAGAACGCGCCAAGCGCGCGCCTCGCAGCAAGAAGAGACACGAACCGGGAGATCACCCCTCAGCTCTCTCCCAGCCGAGTACGGTCGACTGCCGCCGGCGCATGGCGCGCCGCAAGCTCGACGTGAAGTCCCACACAACTCGCCCGCCGTAGGTCGCAGCTCAGCTTCCTAACCGCGCCATTTGGCACCTTCTCGGAGTGCCGGTGCCGCGCCGGCGTTGAGCGGCATCGACATGGCGCTGGCGCGGGAGGCCCGATCGCCGTGTGTTAAACGCTGGTCAGCGCCGAGTTGATCACCGGGCCAGGCGCCGCCGCCGCGGCCCGCCCCCCATGACACAGCGGCCGTATGGCCGTGCGCGCCGCGACGATGCAGCAGCGCTCACGGATCAGACGCCGAGAGTCGACCGCGACACTCGTTCCGTGGCGAGGCATGACTAAGGACGACATTGCGGTCATGGCTAAGGAATTCCCGGACTCGACGGGCGCGCGTGACTGTCATCGTGAACCCTCAGATCACACTCAGAAACCGAAGGAGGTCCCATGCCGGAAAACCCAAACCCGATCACCATCGACAACTCGGCGCTGATCCTGATCGACCATCAGCCGTGGGTTGCGTTCGCAGTTCAGTCCATCGATCGCGCCCTCCTGGTCAACAACGTCACAGCGCTGGCGAGAGCCGCCAAGGACCTTGGCGTCCCGACTGTTCTGACGACCGTCGGCGCGCACGGCGGGCCGCTCAGCGATCCGATCTTCGGCCAGATCAGCGAGGTGTTTCCCGACCAAGTTCCCATCGATCGCCTCTCGACCAACGCCTGGGCGGACATCAAGCCCGCGGTCGAAGCCACCGGTCGGCGAGTGCTCGTCATGGCGGGCTTGTGGACCGAGGTCTGCCTTGCACAGACCACGCTGTCGGCAATCAAGGACGGCTACACCGTCTACTTCGTCAGCGACTGCTCGGGCGGCGTGACCCAGGAAGCTCACGAGGATGCCAAGCAGCGCATGGTGCAGGCCGGCGCCAGCGGCATTAACTGGATCGGTCTCGTGGCCGAGTGGACGCCCGACTACACCACCCCCGAGCGGGAGGCAGTCAATCCCGGCCTGCTCGTCCGCGGCAGCGGAGTCGGCCTCTCCATCGAGTACCTGATCGCCAACCTGCCGGTCCCGGCGGGCAGCGCCTGAGCGATCCCCCCGAACCCGCAGTGCACTGTCTGACATGGCACAGAGGCCAGCGGCTCTACGGGCTCGACCACCTCGGCGCGCAGGAGATGGTCGAGCTCGCCGAGCGCTGGCGACCGTACCTCGCGGCGTGCAAGGCCGCAGCTGGGACAGATGCACTGCTGGTGCAGCGTCAGGTCGTCGCTGGTGCCGAGCCGGCCCATGTGGCCGCCGATGAAATGCTTCCACGAGTAGGCGAGCGCGTTCGCGGGCCGCGCATTGGCCCCGACTCGACTCCCTGTCGCACCAGCGGCCGGAGGCCCACTGACCCGCGAATCACTTCCAAACGTGAAACGTTCCCTTTCGCAGCGCCGCAACCGCGCGGCCGGTGGTGCTCGCGCGCCGGGCGATCGCCGAGCTAACTCATCCGCCGGTAGCGCCAGACCGAGAGCGGCACGAAAAGCGCCACGATTCCCACGATCCAGGCGAGCGAGCCCCCGAGTGAATCCGGCACACCGCCGGTGAGCGCGAGGGTGCGCGCCGCGTTCGCGGTCAGCGTCACCGGCGAGGCCTTGGCGATCGGCTCCAGCCAGCTCGGCATGCTCGAGACGGGGACGAAGACCGAGCTGGCGAAGACGAGCGGAAACAGCAGCACGAACCCGGCCGTCTGCGCGGTCTCGGCGCCGCGGACGACCAGAGAGACGAAGGCGAAGATCCAGCTGAGGGCAAACCCGAAGGCGGCGACGAGGCCGACGCACGCGAGCGCCGGGCCGACGCCTGCCTGGAAGCGGAAGCCGACCAGGTAGCCGACGCCGATCATCAGGCCGATGATCAGGACGTTTCGCACCAGGTCGGCGCTCGTTCGCCCGAGCAGGACCGCCGAGCGCGCCATCGGCATCGAGCGGAAGCGGTCGATGACGCCTCGGCGCAGGTCCTCGGAGAGGCCGACCGCCGTGTTCGACGCGCGGAAGGTCACCGACTGGACGAAGATCCCCGGCAGGAGGTAGTCGACGTACGTGACTCCCGGCGGCAGCGCCAGGCCGACGGCACCGCCGAAGACGTAGACGAACAGGACGACGAACATGATCGGCTGGATCGTCGAGAACACGAGCAGGTCGGGCTGGCGCCAGAAGTGGCGCAGGTTGCGCATCGTCACGACGGCGCTGTCGGTGAGGCTCGTCTCGACGCTTCGCAGCGACGGTGCGTGCGGGCGCGGGAGCCGGCGAGGACGCGCCGGCGCCTTCTCGTCGGGCACGGCGGCGGGGAGCTGCGGCTTGCCGTCCTCGCCCGGCGCCTGGCCGGTCAGCTGGAGGAAGACGTCGTCGAGCGTCGGTCGGCGCAGGCCCATGTCGCTGACGCCGATCCCGGCCCGACGGAGCTCCGCGGCGGCCTCCTCGACGAGGACGAGGCTCTCCCGCGGCGCCGGCAGGGTCAGCCGGTTCGGCCGCTCATCCTGCTCCGGAGCGCCGCAGCCGACGCGAACGAGCGCGGCCTCGGCCTCGTCACGCTGCCGCACGTCGGTCAGCTCGACCTCGAGGATCTGGCCGCCGACGCGGTCTTTGAGCTCGTTGCCGGTCCCCTCCGCGATCACGCGGCCGTGGTCGATCACGGCGATCTCGTCCGCGAGCTGATCCGCTTCCTCGAGGTACTGCGTCGTCAGCAGGATCGTCGTCCCTTCGCGGCGCAGGTCACGGACGATCTCCCAGATCTCGTTGCGACTCCGAGGATCAAGACCGGTCGTCGGCTCGTCGAGAAAGAGCACCTGCGGCTGCGTCAGCAGGCTCGACGCGAGGTCGAGCCGCCGCCGCATCCCACCCGAGTACGTCTTCGCGGGTCGGTCGGCGGCGTCGGCGAGCTCGAAGCGCTCGAGCAGCTCCGCCGCGCGCCGGCGGGCCTCCGCGCGCGAGAGCCGGAACAGGCGCCCGAACATCTCCAGGTTCTCGCGCCCTGTCAGTAGCTCGTCGACCGCCGCGAACTGACCGGTCAGGGCGAGCAACTCGCGTGCGCTCGGCGACTCGGCGACGACGTCGTGACCGAGCAGCTCGGCCCGTCCCGCGTCCGGCTCGAGCAGCGTCGCCAGGATCCGGACGAGCGTCGTCTTGCCGGCGCCGTTCGGGCCGAGCAGGCCGAAGACCATCCCCTCAGGAATTTCCAGGTCGACGCCGGCCAGGGCCGTCGTCGACCCGAACCGGCTTGACCACGCCCCCGACACGGACTGCGGGCGGTCGGCCGCGCCGCGATCCGTTGGGCTCAGGCTGCGACAACGAGGTCGCGCTGCTCCGGGTGACGACGCAGGTAGGCGGCGACGAACGCGCACATCGGCACCGGTACGTTCAGGCCGAGCCCCCACCTCATCTTGGCCAGCTGTCCGCTTACTGTTTTCTGAGCCTGATCGAAGATCGACTCGCTCCACCGTGGATTTCCTCCTGGTTGACGGCCGACGATCGCGGTCGCATCAACCATGCGCCGTTCGGCGTCATGCGTCTCGTCCGATAGCGAAGTCACTGCTTCCTCCTGATCTGTCTGACGATTCCCTTCTCCCACGATGCGTCTTGCGGGCAGGTTATGGGGCCCGTTCGGTCGCGGTCTGGCAGGACTTCGTGTTCCGGCCGTCGACAAGGACGGTGCAGGCGGCGCAGAAGCCCGCTCCACAGCCGAACTTTGTTCGCCGAGCCCAAAGCAAGGGCGTCTGCGCGTGGCGGTCGTCGACCTCGACCTCCGTACCTTTCACGGTCAGCTTCACGTCGCCGATCGTCGCTGCGACCGGCACCCGCTCGCATCCTGAAACCCCGTAGTCTGCGGGCGGATGCGCTAGGAGAGGAGCGCCGCGCTCGGCTGGGGCGGCAGTGCCCGTGCGAGCTTGGTGCGCGAGTTGATGCCGAGCTTGGCGAAGACCTTGCGAAGGTGGTACTCGACCGTGTGGTTGCTGATAAAGAGCCGCGCGCCGATCTCCGCGTTCGAGAGGCCGTCGCGGGCGAGGCGGGCAATCTGCGCCTCTTGGGGGGTCAGGTCGCCCCTCGTCTCGACGGTGCGTTTGCGGGCGTGCTCGCCGGTCGCTTCCAGTTCGACGCGTGCGCGCTCGGCGAAGGCCTCCATCCCGAAGTCGGAGAAGAGGTCGTGCGCCGTCCGCAATTGCCTGCGTGCATCAAGGCGTCGGCGCTGACGTCTCAGCCATTCGCCGTAGAGGAGGTGAGCGCGCGCCAGATCCGCCCTGATTCGTGTTCTGCCGAGCCGCTCGATCGCGTACACATAAAGTTCCTCGGCTCGCTGATCTTCCACCAAGAGCGCCTCCGAGCGCGCCGCGAGGCCGAGGGCCCAGTCCGTCCCGCTGACCCTGGTCCTGTCCACGAGGCGTCGATGCGTGTTCGCGGCCAGCTCGGGTGTCCCGGCTCGGACGGCGGCCTCGATCACCTCGGCCATCACCCAGTTGGAGGGGGTGAGGTCCTGGGTTTGTTCGGCGACCCGAAGCGCCGCCGAGCGGGCCTCCTCGTAGCGCCCGAGGCCGTTGTAGAGCACCGCCTCGGCCCAATCGAGCACCGAGATCCCGATACCTTCGCCGCGCCGCGTCACCTCGGCTCGACTGGTATCGATGAGATACGTCGCATCAGCCTCACGGCCGCGAAGGGCAGCGAGTACCACTGCGCCGTAGGGAAACAGGTTGCTGCCTGTGGCTTCCGTCGCCGCCTGGGTTTCCTCGACCAGCGACGCCGCGGCCGACATCTCACCCGCGAAGAGATGCCAGGAAACGCGGTGGCTGAGCGCGAGCGGAAGGTCGGCGAGCGCTCCTGTCCGACGGGCGAGTCGAACGTGCCGCTCCGACAGCATCTCCCATCCAGCGTCGTCCCACAGCTGGACTGACGCGATGGTCGCCAGCCATAGCCAACGCAGCTGTTCGATCGCGGACTCGTCGGTACCGAATGCGGCCTGCGCCCGCCGCAGGATCGGCACGGCAGACCCGTAGGTGTCGCTGAACAACGTGGCCAGAGCGTCGAGCAAAAGGTCGGACCCGCGCGGCGCGCGCGGCGGTGGCGCCGCGCGCGCGGCTTGGGCTACCTCCAGCGCGCTTCCGCCTCGTCCAGCGAATCGCCCCGCGAACATCGCCGCAGACAGTGCGTCCAGATAGGTCTCGCGGGCAAGGGTCGGATCGAGCGTCGCCAGCCGTCGCGCCGCCTCGAGCAGCAGCGGTGGCGCATCGCTTCCGCGCGTGGCGACGAATGCGATCTGCGCGCGCAGCAATCCGACGCGAGCGCGATCGAGCTCGTCGAGTGCGGCGACGTCCGTCGACGCGAGCAGAGCGAGCGCGTCGTCGAGTGCGCCTGCCCGAAATTTCGTCTGAGCGGCGACCAGGGCGCGCTGCGCACGGCGGACGGGCTCGGGTGTCAGCGTCGCAGCGCGTTCGAGGAAGGCGGCAGCAGCGGCGAAGCCGCCACGCGCCTGCGCCCGCGCCGCGGAGCGCTCGAGCTCGCTTGCCACCTCTTCGTCGGGCACGGACGCCGCCTGCGCACGGTGCCAGGCGCGGCGATCCGGGTCGATCTGCGGATCGGTTGCGTCCGCCAGCGCGCGGTGAGCCTCGCGCCGCTCGCTCGCCTCGGCCGCGCCGTACACCGCCGAGCGCACGAGCGGATGACGGAACACCACCGCACCGTCCAGCATCAGCAAACCCTCCGACTCCACGGCTTGCGCGGCCGTCTCTGGGATCCCAAGCTGCTGCGCCGCGCGCCACAGAAGCGCAATGTCGCCGACCGGTTCTGCCGCCGCCAGGAGCAGCAGCCGCCGCGTATTGCGCGGGAGCCGCGCCAGCCGCCGCCTGAAGCTCTGCTCGATCCCCGTGGACAGAGGCAGCGCCGCAGGCAGCCCGAAACCGCCGGCGAGCTGGGCGGGCGTCAGCCCGCGCGGGAGCTCCAGGAGCGCGAGCGGATTCCCGCCTGTCTCGGCGATGATCCGCTCGAGCACGGACTCGTCCAGCCGCGCCACGAGGACGGACTCCAACAGCTCCCGTGCATCCCGGCGGCCCAACGGCTCAACGCGCAGCTGCGGGAAGCGGGCCCACCCACTGCCCACCTCACGCGTCGCGAACGCGAGCGCGATCCTCTCCGCCAGGAGGCGGCGCGCCACGAACGCGAGCGCTCGGGTCGATGCGCCGTCGAGCCATTGCGCGTCGTCGACCACGCACAGCAGCGGCTGCTGCTCGCCAGCTTCGGAAAAGAGGCCGAGAACCGCGAGCCCGACGAGAAACGGGCTCGGCGCCTGCCCGGCGCTGAGCCCGAAGGCGACGCCGAGCGCGTCCCGCTGAGGATCAGGGAGACGCTCGGTTAGGTCGAGGAGCGGCGAACATAGCTGCTGCAGCGCCGCGTAGTCGAGCTTCATCTCCCCCTCGACGCCGGCAGTCCGAACAACGCGAAAGTCCTGGCCCGCCTCGACCGCGGACTCGAGCAGCGCGGTCTTGCCGACGCCGGGATCTCCATACACCACGAGGATCGCGCCATGTCCGTCCCGCGCGGTACTCAGCAGCCGCTCGAGCACCGCGCGCTCGCGTCGCCTGCCGACCAACCGCGCCGCCTGCGCATTGACGACCACCCCGGCAGCATGCCACCAGGGTCACGGACTACGGATTTCCAGGATTCGATCGGCCAGCTGCGGCGGCCACGATGACCCTCCGTGCTGTGACCTCGAGAGAAGGAAGGCGATGAGCGCAACCGACACATCCGTCCTACCCGACTACGCACCGGTCCCCCGGTCGGCGCTCGGCCCCGCTCTGAACGAGCAGGGCTACTACGTCGGCCGCGTCGAGCGGAACCTGTACTGGATCACCGACGGCACCTACCAGTCGGCGTTCCTGACCACCTCGGATGGCGTCGTGCTGCTCGACGCGCCGCCGACGATCGGCAACAACATCCAGCGGGCCGTCGACGAGATCGCGTCGGCAAATGGCGTCAGCAACAAGGTCATGCACCTGATCTACTCGCACCACCATGCCGACCACGTCGGCGCGTCGTCCCTCTTCGACAAGAACGTGACCCGGATCGGGCACGAGGAGACGCGGCGGCTGCTGTTGCGCGACGACGACCCGGCGAGGCCGCCGAACGAGGAGACGTTCCAGGACCGGCGCACGCTGGAGATCGGCGGCGAGCGGATCGATCTCGCCTGGCACGGCC
>WNGA01008518.1_pt1 | contig 14030 bp, 8 predicted proteins | sample 5400061 | NCBI WGS metagenome assembly WNGA01 (sample SAMN13153366, study PRJNA577476) | soil metagenome | isolation source: 100 cm soil or saprolite under grassland replicate 2 | place: USA:California | collected 2016-06-15 | reverse complement strand
GGCTGCATCGTCAGTGGATGGGTCGGACGCGCTGGTCAGCGACAGGTTGATATCGCTACCCTCGTCGACGGAAGTGGGGTTGTTGAAGCTTGCTGTCGGTGCGACATTGCCAACGGTTATGGTCTTGTCGGCCGGCGAAACGCTATGACCATGCCCATCATCTACCACTAAGTGCAGTACCACCGCACTTGGACCGTCCCGAAAGTCCAGGGTCACGCTGTCAGTCGCCTGCCCCGAAGCGATCGTGGCGTTGCCCGACGATACTGACGAATTGTAGCTGAGCGTATCGTTTTCGGGGTCGGTGGCGTTCGAGGAATACGAATGCGAAGACCCCTCGTCAACGGGGCTAGCACCGCTGATCGTGCCTGCGTTCGGCGCAGCATTCGATGGTGGCGGCGTAGGCGTAGGCGTTGACGTTGGCGTTGGTGTTGACGTTGCAGCTTGCACCTTCAGCGTGAAGTTAGCTTGGTTGTTGTACTGTGCGCCGGCTATGCCACCACTAATGCTGTGCGTGATGCTGTACGTGCCCGGTGTTGAGGATGAGAAAGTTACCGACTGCGCTCCTGGATTGCCACAACTCGTGAACTGGATTGACGTGCTGCTCGCGGTCACTCCTGCCGGAACCGTAATGCTGAGCGTCGCAGGGTTACTTGTATCGACATTGCAGCCATTAATGTCGCCGTTAGGTGAGCTATTAGCGACGAGCCGATACGTAATAATGGTAGAGCCAGGAGAGGTAAATGTATCATTCCCACCTACTACAACGTCATCTTGAAGGCTATCCGCAAACGCCGCGAACGGCACTACCACCAGCATGGCGATCGCCAGCGTGAAGATCCAGGTGAATTTCTTCCTAAAGAGTTGTTTCATGGTTGCTCCCTCCTGAGGAGCTGGTTGATTGAGACGTAATCGACGAATGGTCCTGCCGACCAGTGGTCGCGGCTGTGTCGGCGTCGTGGATGTTGAGCCATGTTTCGTCTTCGACGTTCCCTGCGCCAATAAAAAACGGCCCGCGCTCGCAATCGAGCGGAGGCCGGTTTCATGACTAGCTCGCCAGTTCCCTCCATGACCAACTAACGGGAGACAGGGTCGTCGCTTCCTCCAGGGGCCCAGGTTGTCCAACGATCGTTCTGTGGTGCAGGCCATGCTCGGCACAGCGCGGGTAAGTTCAATGCGCTGCTATGATGTTCCCTGCGCTTGCGCCTCCTTTCTCGGGCGTGATGACGATCTTCAATAATACGGTGCGCTTCGATCGGCAGGGCGGCGGTTGGTTGCAGTGCCGCTATAGAAGATAACGCCTAACCAGATCGAAAGTTATGCGCTGAAAATTACAGTTTTGTCAGATAAACCGATAAAAGTCCTGATGATTTCGGGCATAACGATTCAATACTGGGGAATAATGTTATTCCCAGCGGCCCAAAACGTATAATTCCCGTTATGGTCCGTGAACCCTGAAGTGGTGTAATCTTATCCTATGTTGTGTTGTTACAGCAATGTATATAGACGATATTATCCGCCTAAATCGACTACTTTGGGTTAACGTCAATCAACTCATCGATAATGCTTCGCAACTTTTCTCAACCACCGATAACTACTATCTATCCCAGCATAATTCGGGTAAAATGCGCATAAGATACTAGCGTGCATTGCATGTCGCGCAATACGCGTCACTTTGATAGTTTGCTATATAAGCTTATCGATTCGAGTCCACTCGCCGCTCATATCCGTGGCACGAAAATTGCTGGTCTGTATGATCGTCGCTGCCTCGGCTCGCGGCTTATTAAGTGTTGTTTTCGATCCCTACCCTTGGCCAAAAAACTTTAATTTACAGGACTTACGCGGTGGGGCGAATCTGCCAGCGGATAGTGAGCGGATTAGCTGATTTTCGCGAACCACACGACATGACTTGGCTATCCGCTAACCGATCTTCCCGCGCCTACCGCATAACTCCTGTAATTTACTGGCCCTCGTCATACGACATCACAGGTACAAACCCTGGACCGGTTTACTTGCCCGTGTAATACGACTTTCGCTAAGCCACACTCGAGAAGACGCCGGTAAGCAGCTTACTCTGGATCAGGTGGCGAGCGCATACAGAAAGCGCTGGTGCGTGAACTTCACCGCAACACCCCATGCGCCAGGCTGCGGCTCGGCCCATACCACCACACCACGCGCCGCTACCCCTGGCGCGGCCGGACCGGCAGCCGGCGCGATCGTGAACCGAACGACGACGAACAGGGTCGTGCCCGGCTCAATCGGCCGCGCCAGCCGCAGGTACAGCCCTGCCGCGCTGAAGTTGTCGAGTACTGTGTCGATCCTGAACCGATCGCCGGCCTGATCTACGCCGCGCACCGTCGCTGGGAAAGGCGTCGCAATCCGCGGCAGGTTTCGGCGCTCGATCAGGTCATAAACGTAATCGGGCATCGAGCCACACACAAAGTTCAGGTTGGCGTCCGGGCCGTTCGTCTGCGCGGGCATAGTTCTACGATCCTTCTGGTGTATGTTGTCATAATACTTAATTTGGGCGTTGTTCGCATCGTGGGAAGCGGCCCAACTGCATAGCGAGCGGTTGCTATTTTTGTGGGGACGATATAGCAACCGATTGCTATCTGAGTGAGCGGGCGAGACGCTGACAAGATGACCAGATGAGGGGGAAGGGGAGACAGGCGAGGATAGAGGATGGAGGATCGCACGCACACGCTTCTATCCTCTATCCTCTATCTTCTATCCTCGGTTCTCGGCCCCTGGGTGCTACCGCGGCGACTCGGCCAGGCCATGGCGGTAGGCGTAGATCACCAGGTCGAAGCGGTTGGCGACGCCGAGTTTGTCGAAGATCGACGTCAGATGGTGGCTGACCGTCGCCACGCTGATCGACAGCCGCTCGGCGATGTCCTTGTTGTACAGTCCCTCGCCGATCAGCCCGATTACCTCGCGCTCGCGCGGAGTGAGCCTGGCGATTTTGGCGGCCTGCGGATCGACTGGCGGCTCTGCTGCGCTGCGCTGGCCCGAGATCTCGGCGAGCGCCCGCGCCACCATCGCAGGCTCGAGCCACACCTCGCCGGCGTGGACCTTCTCGATCGCTTGCACCAGCACGCCGGCGCCCTGCTCTTTTCGCACCAGCCCCATCGCGCCGAGCTGCACGGCACGATAATGCTCTTCGGGTGTGCGCACGCCGGTCACCAGGATGGCCCGCCCGCCTTTTGTGGCGGCGAGCAGTTCGGGAAGACAGTCGAGGCTGCTCACACCGCCGAGGTCGAGGTCGAGCAGGATGATATCGGGCCGCTCGCGGGCCGCGATCGCAAGCGCATCGGCGCGGTTGCCCGCTTCGCCGACGACCGCCAGATGCGGGTGGCGCTCGAGCGCGAGGCGCAGCCCCGTGCGAACCAGCTCGTGGTCGTCGACAAGCAGGATTCGAATGCGATTTGTGGCGGTTGCCGGCATTGTCTGTCTCTATGAATCTGGTCTGGTTGTCAGTTGTCAGTTGTCAGTACTGACAACTGACAACTGACAACTGACAACTGACAACTCCATGCGAACCTTTATCTAAAGCGGTATTTCTATAATCACCGCGCTGCCGTGCTCGTGTTGGTCGACGCGCACGCGGCCGCCAAGCGTCGTGGCGCGCTCGGTGATCGAGCGTGGGGTGAAGGGCGCCGGCGCCGAGCCATTGATGCCTTGATCTTCGATCCTCAGGACTATATGGTTGTCGCGATGCGCGAGGACGATATTCGCCTGCATGGCGTGCGTATGCCGCCGAATGTTGCTCAGCCCTTCGGTCACCATTTGGAACACCTCGGCCGCGAGCCGATCGTTGAGGCGCAGATCGCCGGCGGCCTGCACCTGCACGGCGATGCCGGTGGTCTCGGCGAACGTTGCCGCGAAGCGGCGCACCGACGGCACGAGGATGTTCTCGTGCTCGCCAGAGCTGGCGAGCCCATGCATGTAGCTGCGCAAATTGGCGACCACGGTGGCGATCTGCTCGTTCAGCCGCTTGATGTCGCCGATCGCGTTGGTATCGCCGGCCTCGAGCTTCTGAGCGATCGCGGTGAGGCCGATTTGCAGCCCGATGTACGGCTGGATCACACTATCGTGGATGTCGTGGGCGATCCGCTGGCGCTCGACCTCGGCGGCATCCGACGCCAGGCGATCGACCAGGCGGATGTTCTCGATCACCGGTGTGAAGTGAGTGATCACCTGCAGAAGGAAATCCACGTCCGAGTCGTCGAAGGTGTCTCGCCGCGTCGCGGTGAGGTAGAGCCGCCCGGTCACCGCGTTGTGATAGCGCAGCGGCACTGCCACAAACGACCCGGCGTCGAGCGTGGCCGCAAGCGCCTCGCTCACCTGTGGGCGTTCGGCCATGCGCGCTCTCGACACAACGTCGTAGGAGCGCGAGCGCGTATGCATGCTCCACCACACGCGCGGCTTGACGCTGTAGACGACCGCATGATTGTTCGGCAGCGCGAGCAACCGCTCGGCGAGCTTTTCCGGAATTGGCTCGTTGCGCACGGCCCGCTCGGGGTCCTCGCGGTCGGCGCGGCGCATAAAATACTCGCCGGCGGCCGAGTCGGCTGCGACGAGCAGGCAGGCGTCGGCGTTGTAGAAGCTGCGCAGCCGCTCCATAAGCCAGCCGGTGGTGCGATCGACGCCGAAGCGCGGGTTGGCGAGCGTGTTCACCTCTTTGAGCAGCGCGAGCCGGCGCTTGAGTGTGATCTCGTAGCCACCCCAGTAGGCCATCATATAGCCAAGTACAAACAGGTAGATCGGGCGCAGCAGGAACCGGTTGAGTTCGAAATTCGGCCCTTTCGGCGCCGTGGCAAAACCGACGGTGGTGAACAGAATCGCCGAGATCAGCGCCACACTGAGGCCCGACCTGAAGCCCCAGCGGAACGAGGCCACCAGAATGGCAAAGAAGAAGAAAAAGAAGAAGACGCTGCTCGTACCGCTGCTGAGGCTAATCAGTACAATATACCATCCAACATCGGCCCAGTGCGTCCATTTCCTGATCGCTGCCTGGAACGCCTGAAAGCGCTGCACGATCAGGTATAGCGCCGCGCTGTAGATCGTATACAGGCTGAGCGCCGCGTATGTAATCGCCACCAGCCGATCGGGCTCCGATGGGTCGACAATCGTGATCAGCAATGCCGAAAACGCCAGGATGAAGCGCATCACGGCAATGATGCGGTCGTCCACAGTCGCTGTCGCCGATGTGCCTGTGGATGTAGGCGGTCGAATGCTCATCGCATGCTGCTCTTACCTTACGCCGTCGAGATCCCTCAACTAACTGGACTTACGCGGTGGCCGCTTCAACGCGGATTCTAGCCTGCGGCAGCATGGTACTTTCCGATTATGTCGTTTCTCATTTTTGCGCTCGCAGAGTGCAAAAATGAGAAACGCTTAGACAGTAAAGTACCGCTCTGCCGAAGGCAAAAACAGCATCGCGGACGCGATCGCATGACTCGTATCACCTAGAGTATAGCAGCAATCTGCAATCTGCAATGATCTTAGCGTGGCTTCGCGAGTCCGTGGCGGTAGGCGTAGGTCACCAGCTCGAGGCGATTGGCGACGCCGAGCTTGGCGAAGATCGACGTGAGGTGGTGGACTACCGTTGTCTCGCTGATCGACAGGCGCTCGCCAATCTGTCGGTTTTTCAGGCCCTCGCCAATCAGCGCGATGACCTCGCGTTCGCGTTCGGTCAGCGCGGCGATTCTTGCCGCCTTGGGATCGGCATCTTGGCCGCGTGCGCGCGATCGGTCGGCCAGCACATGGGCTACCAGCGCAGGGTCGAGCCAGGTCTCGCCCGCGTGAACGCGCTCGATCGCCTTCACGAGCGTGTCGACCGCCTGCTCCTTCAATACCATGCCTGTGGCGCCGAGGCGCACGGCCTGCCGATGCTCGGCGGGGTCGCGTATGCCGGTCAGCACAATCACACGCGCCCCTTCGGCGGCGGCGCGCAGCTCGGGGAGGATGTCGAGGCCGCTCTCATCGCCCAGATCGAGGTCGAGCAGGATGATGTCCGGTTGCTCGCGAGCGGCGCTCAGAATGGCGGCGCCGCGATCGGTCGCCTCGCCGACAACCCTCAGCCCCGGCTGATTCTCGATCAGCATGCGCAGCCCCATGCGCATCACGACGTGATCGTCGATCAGCAGGACTCGGATGAGATTTGTGCTGCCATTGGACATCGTTTACCTCGAATACGGGCGACCTATGCAACTGCTGTTTAAGTGATCATCATATCTACCGTAATGCGGTTACAAAGTGTAACGCAACCGCGGTATGGAATTTGCCTTAGTCTAACGATGTTCCTATGCCCGGCGCCGCTTTGTGTGCCGAGGATCGAACCCGCGCGCTTAGCCAGCCCTGCTCGCCGCGCGCCACCCCGCGCACTGCGTCCACGATCATCTCCATGGCCTCATCTTTCATCAGATAGCCGGCCGCCCCACTAGCCAGCAACGCGGCAATGTACTGTGCATCATCGTAGGCACTCAACGCCAGCACGCGCACCGGCGAACCGCTGGCCTGCAAATACCGTGCTACTTCGACCCCGGTCATGCCGGGCATCTCGACGTCCAACAGCAATATGTCGGGAGCCAGTTCCGCCACTAGACGCAGCGCGCCCATGCCATTGTTTGCCTCACCCACCACCACGATGTCCGGCGCTTTTTCGAGTATACTGCGAACTGCTATCCGTACCACTTGGTGATCGTCGGCTAGCGCCACACTGATCGGTGTCATTGCCTTACCCGCACCTGCCCTCGGGCAGGAATAGCTTATCACTCCAACGCCTAGCACATCACAATTTGCGCTTCTGCACAACGAACGTGCCGACAGTCTTGACCCTGCCATTTTCGGCAGGTGCGACCCTGTCGTTTCCAACAGGTCCTTTAGTCACAGGACTTAGGCAGTCGCTTATCGAAAGTCGTCTTAGCCTTTCCTTAGTCAGGCTCAGGACGGGCGGCAGAGCGGTTCTTTATCTTCATTGTTTTTCGTTTTTTGCGCTCTGCGAGCGCAAAAAACGAAAAAGAGAAAATAGGAAGTACCATGCTGCCGCAGGCTATAAACCACATTGACCTGGCAACTGCGTCTGCTGTTGCACAACAAAACGGTCCACATGTCTCTGCGATATGTGGGCCGCTCTTGGATGTTATTCCTTCTATTTGCTTCCTCTGTTCTCCAGGCCCTCGCGCACGGCCCATGCGATCGCGGCCCCGCGGCTGGTGACTCCCAATTTGTTGTACACATTCGTCAGGTGAAAACGAACCGTTCGCTCGCTGATCGACAACACCTCCGCAATATGGTCGTTCGTCCACCCCCGCGCGGCCAGGCGCACGACCTCAATCTCACGCTCCGTCAGCCCGTCGGTGTGCGACGATCCTTTCCGCGCCCAGGCGGCCACTTGGGCCGCGGCCCGCCGGCTGAGCCAGCCTTCCTCGCCGTGCGCAACCCCGCGCACCGCTTCGGCAATCGTCTCGAGCGCTGCCTCTTTCGTCAGATAGCCGGCCGCCCCGCAGGCCAGCAACCCGACAATATACTGTTCGTCGTCGTAAGCGCTCAGCGCCAGGATGCGTACTGGTGATCTGGTGGCATGCAGCTGCCGGGCTACCTGCACGCCAGTTTCGCTGGGCATTTCCATGTCCAGCAATAGCACATCTGGAGACAGTTCGTTCACCAGGCGCAGCGCCTCCGCTCCATCGCTGGCCTCGCCTACCACGACGATATCGGATGTCTTCTCGAGTAACTGGCGGATCCCTGAACGCACCACCGGATGATCGTCGGTGAGTACAACACGAATCATTGGCAAACCTTACTTCCGATTGTGTACTAGAACATCGGCCAAGAATCCACAAATTGCGCGAATATAGGCGAATATTTCATAATATATTCGTGTAGATTAGCGTCATTCGTGGATAGTTCCGGAATACTTGACCGGCGCTCTAGCAGCATCTATTTCGTCTGGAGCCACGCAGTCTGAGCTAATGGGAGTTCCGCTGAGCGTGGCACAACGATGCGCACGAGAGTTCCTGCCCCTACGCCAGATACAACCTCTAGGCGTCCCCCGATCGCCTCGGCCCGCTCGGCCGCACCCAGCATTCCCAGGTGCCCGCGCCGCGCTAGTTCGAGCCAGCGCGCCGGCACGACAAACCCAGCGCCATCGTCCTCAATCTCCAACACCACCTGCTCGGCATCGAACGTAAACCGGATCAACACCGACCGCGCTTGGGCGTGTTGTGCCACGTTGCGCAGCGCTTCCTGACAAATGCGAAACAGCGCTAGTCGTACTCGTTCCGGTAAGACTTGATCATCAGGCGCCAGGTCTAACCGCAGATCGATTTCAGAATGAGCCTGCTGGTACTGTTCGGCATGCGAGCGGATGGCCCTCTCCAGGCCAAAGGGCGCCAATGCCGGCGGCCGTAGCTCCCCGCAGATTGTACGCAATGTCCCGATCACATGCTGCAATGTCGTCTGCACCGCTACCAGGCGCGCCAGGTCGGCCTCAGTTTGCAGTCCTTCGCGAAGCTCTCCAAGTTGAAAGCGCACGCCATACAGATCCTGCACCGGGCCATCATGCAATTCCTGGGCCAGGTGCAGCCGTTCCGCTTCGCGACTCTCGGCCAAACGCCCTTGCGCCTCGGCAAGCTCGGCCTGCATGCGCCGGCGCTCGCCGACCTCGGTCCGGAGACGCTCCGCCAGATGATGGAGTTCGAGCTTGGCTTGGGTCTGCTGGAGCGCCTCGCGCGCGAACAATGCTCCGGTGGCGGCAATCAGGAACACGTAGCCGACCCGCACGCTGAGCTCAGTAAGATGGCCGGCGAGTTCGCTCGACAGGCCGAGCATGGCCAGGTAGCTGAGCGAATAGATCACCGCCGCGATCATCGTCTCGCGGTAGCTGTAGCGGAAGGCGACCGCGACGATCGAGACGTACAAGAGCAGATAGAAGGGCGATTCAAAGCCCCCGGTAGCATAGAGCCAGAGGGTGATGAAGATCGCGTCGCTGACCGAGGTGAAATAACTCGACAGCATCACCGGATAGCGGCGGTAGGGCTCGAGGAAAAAGACTGCCGCGCCATAGATTGCGCTTGTGATTATCAGGAGATACGAAAGCCATGGAGTGGTTCCAGCATGGTCCATTACTCCATGGTAAACCAGGCTGTTGTAGGCGATCACCGCCAGCCGGATGGCTGCAATGTTCCTCTCGGCGACGAACGCCTTCTCGGCGCCGGCTTCGCTGATCGCGCCACTTGAGGTACGGCTTTGTTGGGGCACTTCTGTCATGCATTCGCCGAATAATCTTGAAGTCACATTTCTATTCGTGCCACTTTCACTACTCTCATAGTTTAGAGCCAACCCAGTAGGAAAAAAATACACTGCTGACGCCATTGAAAGATTATACTACTGCCTTATCTCATATTCACGATCATGATCTATATATCTGAACTTGAGAAGCGAATCGCTGCCAGCACCACTGCAACCCGGCTGCCGGTTCATATTCTTTGGAAAATCAGCATTTCCTCTGTATTTCCTGTCATTCTCGTTGCTCTATATCAGTAGACTCTTTCCCTATCAGGTGAGAATCTAGTAAACGGCACGATCCGTTCATCGTAGACCCATCGGGAGCGCATGACTTGCTCCGCCGGCCGATTATCCGCCGGCTAGAAGCGGCATGCGCATATTGGCGTAACCGCTTCGGCGCTGCGCAAGCGGGCCTCATCCGCACGATGTCTACCAGCGTACAGTCGATCGCGGGCCGAAGGACGGTAGTAATGAAGGGTCTTAAACGGGTCTTAAACGGGTCTTAATCGGATTTTTAGCTATTCCCCATTGCAATCGCTTAGATGCGGCCCGGTCATGTTCTTGGAAAGGTGGGTGGTGTTATGCCCAAACAGCTGGCCGATTGGACCATGTTGCCACAGCGCCAGCCAGACAACCGAACGTGCTACTGCCGGTCGATCGGTGTTCCGAGTGCGGTATGCTCTACGCGGCAGGAACCGCGGTGCGCGAACGCTTCGTAACCGTTACGACCCTGTTGGTCGCAATGTGGACATCCGGACATAGATTTCGTTCTACAACAGGAGGATACGATGCGTGTGACCCATCAATGGTCCAAGTTACCCGCGCTCGGAAGAGTTTTATTCGTTAGTGCTTTACTCCTTACCTTGTCTATGGCAGCCTTTGGCGGCACCAGGCAGCTGACGCCGAACGTCGCGCATGCGGCGCAAGTGTGCACAGTTGACACCGCCGGCGCCAATGACGAACCGGGCCAGAAGGATCTGACCAAAATGTGTGTGGACGCCAGCGGCGCGCCCACCTCAATCAGCGTCACCTGGAACTGGGACGAGACCAGCGTCAGTGGCGCCAACACCCTCGACGCCTGCAGTCTTTACGACACCGACGGCGATGGCAACGCCAACTACTCGGTGTGCGCCACCACAACCGATGGGAGCACTTCCACCACGACCGTTTACTCGTGTGGCGACGACAAGCCCGATCGTTGTACATCACCCGTGGTGCAAATTGCAAGCCCTCAGTCCAGCTGCGGTGTGGGTGTCCAGAGTACCGATCCTTTCGCGGCCGGCAGTGATTATCCGGACGACATGGTGGCCACTTGTACCGTGGTGCTCGCCGATGTCGGGGCCGGCACGGCCCAACTGGTCGACGTCTGCTCGTATCCCTCAGGGCAGCCCAATTCCGATCCCTCGGACTGCGTGGTGATTCAGGATAATTCGGGCAAGCTCGAGGTCCAAAAGGTCGTCGTGCCGCCCGATGCGTCCACGTTCAACCTGCAAGTTGATGGAACGACCAAGGCAACCGGCGGGGATGGCACGACCACGGGTGAAGTGATCGTCACTGCCAGCAACAGTGGCACTAACCACACCGTAGGCGAGACGGCTGCCCTGGGTAGTCTGGGCGACTACACAACATCCATTGAATGCCGGACGCTCAACGGCACCGGCAGTGTAGTGGCCAGCGGCAGCGGCACCAGTGTAATCGTTCCGGTGCATCTACAAGAAGACATCGTCTGCGTCATCACCAACACGCATGTTGCGACGCCGACGCCGACGGCGACGAACACGCCGACGGATACGGCGACGCCGACCGACACGCCGACCAACACGCCGACGGATACGGCGACGCCGACCGACACGCCGACCAATACGCCGACGGATACGGCGACGCCGACCGACACGCCGACCAATACGCCGACGGATACGGCGACGCCGACCGACACGCCAACCGACACACCAACCGACACCGCGACGCCGACCGACACGCCAACCAACACCCCAACCGACACGCCGACGCCGACCGACACGCCGACCAACACACCAACCGACACGGCGACGCCGACGGATACGCCAACCAATACGCCGACTGACACGCCGACGAATACGCCGACGAATACGCCGACGAATACGCCAACCAATACGCCGACGAATACGCCAACCAACACACCAACGCCGACACCACCACCACAGATAAGCCAGATCGCGCCCACAGGCACGAACTGCACCCAGTTTGCGACCGGCACAGCGGCGACGCTCAGCACGCTCCAGTACAGCGTTAAGAGCGGCAAGATTAGCCAGGTCAGCCCGGGCGTGTTCTTCTACTGGATCAAGGTGACGGCGACCGCCGGGAGCAACACCTTCACGATCGACCAGAACATCACGACCGGCAACTTCAGCACGTTCTTCTCGACCGCTTCCGGCAGCAATGTGTTCACGTTAAGCTGCACCGCGCTGAAACCGGCCCCGACGTTCACACAGTCGGGGGATATCACCACGGTGACTTTCACCGCGAGCTCGGCCGGCACGTACATCATCGGCATTAAATACGACGCGACCAGCGTCAAGGGTGCGACGGCTCCGAGCCCGACGACGGTGCATTACACCTTCACGACGATCGGGGTTCCGGGATCGACAAGCGGATTGGCTCTCCAGAAGAAGTAGCCGCCGCTCAACGCAGCACTACAATCTAGCCTAACGGCTGCCGGCAGTCGGCACAACGGCAGGGACTCTACACCAAGAGTCCCTGCCGTTGGTTGTGTGCGGAGGCCCTCACCCCCGACCCCCTTCGACGGAGTTTACGCTCTCATTCCAAAGCGCACGTCGTAGAAGATTCTAACGTCGATCCAGGCTGGCGCGTGCTTGCGCCCCTACGACAAATGTCGAGGATATTGGAGGCGAGTTATGGCTGGGAAACAGGAGCAGCGTGACATGCATCGCTGCCTGAATCGGAGAAGCTCGCTCCTGCCTCAGGGACAAACTTCCAATCGTAGCTCTCCGGATGTAGCGTCAGCCTGAGGACGCCAAAAGTAGAGTCGTTGCGCACCTCGCTATTGGCGATCGGCGCGCCAATTGCGTAGTGGTTCTTGCCGCCGGTGCCGACGACGAACTCACGGATGCCGCTAACTCGATCGGCCGTGCCATTTGGATCTTGCGACGAAAAGCGCTCGTAATCGTGATCATGCCCATTGAGCACCAGATCGGCACCAGCATCGTAGAGTGCCTGCCAGAGCGGCTGCACACCTGTGTTGCTGCCATGTTCGCCTGAACTGAAGCGCGGATGATGCCAATAGGCTAGAGTGCACGCGCTGGCGTGTGCGGTTAAGTCAGCGCGCAGCCACTGTTCTTGCGGCGAGCCAGCACCGCACCCTCCGACCTGCGAGCAGTTGCTGTTGAGTGCGATGATGTGCCAAGTGCCAAGATCATAGCTGTAGTAGCCCTTCCTCGGGTCGCCGGCGGCGGCGCCGAAGTAACCGAAGTAACCCGCCGCACCGGCGGTTAGGTACTCGTGATTGCCAACCGCAGGGCGAATCCTGGCTTGGCTGCGTCCCCAAGTCGGATGGAAGCAGTTCGTGAACTCGCCTGCCGTGCCGCTCTCATAAGCATTATCGCCCAGAGTCACAACTGTACCCGCTAGGCTGTCCAGCAGCTTCGCGGTCGCCTCGTCGCCATTGGAGCTGCAGCTTGCGATGTCGCCGGCAGCTAGCAGCACCGGATCAGAGGCGGCGCTCGGCGGAGGCGTGCTGGTCGGAGTCGGTGGCAGCGATGGCTGACTGGTCGGCGTGGGGTTGCTGGTCGGCGCCGGCGATGGCTGACTGGTCGGCGTAGGGTTGCTGGTCGACGCCAGCGTCAGTACCAGCTGCGGCGGTGTAGAGGTTTCGCGCGAAGCGAACAGGACGCCATCGGTGCTATCAGCTCCTAACACGAAGCTATAGGTGCCATTGCCAGTAACTATCGGCGTCACATTGTACTCGACCCAACTGTTCGTGCCGATCGCGCCTTTATTATCAGCCGCGCCGCTAGTACGGGCCAAGCGGGTGTTCCAGGTGATCTTCGTTTCTGACCAGTCGTTGCTCGTCGCATACACCGCCGGTCCGTTAGTAGTGCCATTGCTGGTTGCATAGACGCGCAACTTTGCGCTCTGGAGTGTTCCGGAAACGTTGTCCACTGTAAAGCGCAGGTAACTTTCTATGTTTGTAGTATTCCCATTGATAACACGTAGCGAGGCTGAGCCACCATAATTTATGTCTGGATGGGCTTGTTCCACTCGCGTGTCGGCGTTCGCGATGTACGTAAGGGTCGTTCCGCCTAGTATCGTTGCTGGGCTCGTCGGCGCAGGCGTCGCTACGGGGGTGGCGACTGGATTGTCCTGACCGTTGTTGTGCAGGGCGTCGAGATAGGCGCCATAGCCGGAGGCGCTGGCCCACTCCTGGGCCGACTCCACCGCCGTGCCTTCGCCCCATTCGTTAAAGGTCGTGATCAGCTGAAACCTTGCTCCCGAGGCGATCATATCGCGGATGTTGCTCTTCCAGCGTGCCAGATCGCGCGCCAGCCGAGGATTTTCACCTACCTTGTAAAACCCAGGACTAATGGCATAGCTGAACTGGTCTTGGGCATCGGCGGCGCTGGCCGGCGCGTACTGATGCCAGCCGTCCGGCTGGCGCGCACAGCTGCGGTACCCGGCAAACACCTTCAACACCAGGTAGGCGTTGACGCTGTTGGCCTGCGTCCAGCGCTCGACCATGCCACAGC
>WNGA01008516.1_pt1 | contig 14033 bp, 13 predicted proteins | sample 5400061 | NCBI WGS metagenome assembly WNGA01 (sample SAMN13153366, study PRJNA577476) | soil metagenome | isolation source: 100 cm soil or saprolite under grassland replicate 2 | place: USA:California | collected 2016-06-15 | reverse complement strand
GAGCCCGCGTCGGCCACAGCGCCGGACACCACCGCCCCGACCCCAGCGCCGGGCGGCAAGCCCGCGCGCCGGCGCCCGGTGCGCATCCAGCTGCTCGGCGAACCGGTCATCCTCGACCAGGACGGCAGCCCGGTCAACGGTCTTCGCCACCACGCCCGCGAACTGCTGGTCTACCTGGCCGTGCATCGCAGCGGCGCCGACCTGTCGCAGATCATGGAGGCGTTCTGGCCCACCGCCACCGTCCGCCGCGCCGGGGAACGGCTGTCCACGGAGGCCGGGAACCTTCGCGGCCGGATCCGGCACGCGGCCGGCGTCACCAGTGAGGACAAAGGATTCCAGCCGGTGGTCAACCCCGGCAGCCGCTACCACCTCAACCCCGACCTCGTCGACATCGACGTGTGGCGGCTGATCGACCTGCTGCGCCGTGCCGGCGCCGCCACCGACCCCACCGCGAAGGCCGCGCTGCTGCGCCAGGCCATCGACGCGCACACCGGCACCCTCGCCGACGGGCACGACTACGACTGGATCACCCAACCCCGAGAGCAGCTGCGACGCCACGGCATCCGGGCCCGGCTCGACCTGGCCACCCTCCTGCGCGACACCGAACCCGCCACCGCCGCCGACCTGCTACGCGCCGCCACGCAGCAGGACCCGATCAACGAGGACCTCGCGCGGCAGGCGATGCGTGCCCTGGCCCGCATCGGCGAGGCCGCCGCCGTCCGCACGGTATTGCAGCAGCTGCGCGCCGCGCTTGACGACATCGACGAGGAACCCTCCTCCGAGACCATCGCCCTGGCCGCGCAGCTGCAACGCGAGATCGCCAGCACCAGCACCGCATCCGACGGGCAGACGCGAAGCACGGCCGGCAATGACAAACGCTGACCGCCCGCCAGCCCGGCCACCAGACCGCCGGGCGCACCGCGGCGCCGGCCCGTCGGCGCGCAACATCGCCGGGAGGCACGCATGCCGCTGATCGCCGTCCTGACCGCCGCCGGTACCGGTCTGCTCGCCGGTCCGTGGCTGCGTGGCCTGGTCTTCGCGCATAGTGTCCCGCCCGGACAGCCGCCCCGCGGCTGGTGCCCCAGCTGCCACACGCCGGTGGTGGCCACTCGGTGGCGGGCCCTGCTCGCCGTGGCACCCGTACGCGGACGCTGCCCCACCTGCACGAGCCGGATCGGCCCACCCCCTGGCGTGGTCGAGGGGCTCGCCGCCGCCGTGCTGGCCGTGCTCGCCGCCAGCGCCCCTTCGGCCTGGGTGCTGGCCGCCTGGGGCTGGGCCGCGCTGCTCGGCATCGCCCTGGCGTTCATCGACACCGCCATGTTCCGACTCCCGGACACCCTGACCACCGCCGCCACCGCCGGTGTCCTGGTCCTGCTCGGCGTCGCCGCCGCCACCACCGGCCAACCGCACCCGCTGATCCGGGCCGTGGTCGCCGCCCTCGTACTCGGCCTGCTCTACCTCATCGCCGTGCTCGCCCCGGGCGGTGGGATGGGCCGCGGCGACGCCTACCTCGCGGTGGCCGTCGGCGCCTGCCTCGGCTGGCGTGGCCTCGGCACCGTCGCCGACGCCACCCGCGACACCATCCTGCTCGCCGCCGGCTACGTCTTGATCATGCTTGCGGTCCGCCGGATCCGCCGTCGTGACCCGGTCGCCTATGGAGTGTTCATCCTGCTCGGTGCCCTCCTGGCCGTGGCCACCGACCCGCAGACGGGCGGATAGCCGATGACCAGTCCTCGCTCCAGCCGCATCGGTCGTCGGCGCGCAGCCGCGCTGTCCGCAGCGACCGCCGCCCAGGCGCAGGCAGCGGCGCCAACCCAAGGCACAGATGGGGAACCCCGAAGCTCGGGACCGCGGCCCGACTCTGGTCCGGCGCCGCGGCTGATCCTGATGCCAGGCCAGATCCGCGAGCCGCTTGATCAACGGGCGAACCGTCTGATCACCAGCGGCCTCGTCGGGGCCGCGGTCGGGGTGAACGCGGCGCTGATCCTCAAGCTGATCATCTACGGGCCGCCGCCCTGGCTGGTCTGGACCCTCGCCGCCGGCTGCCTCACGATCGCCACGATCTCGATCGCGGTGGGTGTCGCGGTCCGGGTCGGGTTGCGGTACGCCCGGGAGGCGCGACGCAGGCAGCCGCCGCAGACCACATCCTCCGCTCAGCGCCCGCACCACCGCGTCGTCATCGAAGGATCCCTCGCCGGCCCGCAGCGACCCTCGCACAGGCGGCGCCACACGGACGGGAAGTGAGCTGCGATGTCGAAGGCGAAGGCACGCGCGGCGGGCGGCAAGCCGTGGACCGCGGCCGGAGCCGCCCGCTTCGCCCGCGAAGCGCGCGCACAGACCGTGCTGCATCTGGCCAAGGCACAGGCGGCGGTGCAGTGGCAGGTGTACGGCCTGTCCGCCGCGTTCGACATGTGGCGACGCATGTACGGCAGCCGCCGGGTCGCCGCCGAGATGCTGCTGGGGCCGATCGGCTACCCACCGCCGTACACCGGCACCATCACCGACTACGCCGAGCAACTCACCCGGGACAGCGCGGCAGCCACCGCTGCGGCATCACTGTTCGTCGTCTCGCCCACCATGCACGACGTGGTGGTGGCCGCCGCGCTGACCCTGTCCATCGACGACCTCAACCGCGTCGACGAGGCGGACCCACCCACCCCCGCCGGCCTGGTCGTCCTGCCACACGCGATGTTGCAGGTCGACGCGGCCGGCGACACCGCCGACGTGCGGGCGTTGCTGTGGTCGCCGATCACCGTGTACGGCCCCGAGGGTGAACAGTGGGCCGGCCTGCGGGTCACGGTGTTCCTCGACGCCCACGGCCCGGTGCGGGTACCGACCTTCGACACGTTCGCGCAACAGGCCCGGCTGCGGGGTGAACCGCTGCCCCCGCTGGTCTGCGACGCCGTCCAGAGTCTGCCCTTCCACTACGACAAACCCGTGGCGCCTCTCGTGCTGGCCGAACGCGCCGCCCAGCTGCGCGAGCAGGCCGAGCGTGGGCGCCGCGCCGCCGCCGAGGCCGGACACGACAACTCCGCCACCGTCGGCGAATACACCTCCGGCGCGCCGGTCGACGACCCGGACCAGTCGCTGTCCCGCCGGTATCTGTTTGCCTTCTGGCGCCTGTGCGAGCAACGCATCGGCGACGTGACGCAGGCGCCGGTATCGCACTCGGCCACCGCGACCGCCGCCCGCGCCGGCACCAGCCCTCAGGCAAGCGTGGTCACCCTCCGGCAGGGGGCACGCGTCGAAGGCCAAGAAGCCCCGCCCCGGCCGGTGCAGTGGACCGCACGCTGGATCGTTCGGATGCACAAAGTGGAACAGTGGTACCCCAGCCTGAACACCCACCGGGTCCTCTGGCGCGGCCCCTACTACGTCAAGGGACCCGATGGCCTACCCGTCAAACCCTCCGCCGTCAGCGCTTTGGTCCGGTGAACCGGCTCACCGCGCGACCCGCCGGGACCAACTCCACCGCGGGACGATCACCCGATCAGGGTCATCCCGGTAACCCGACCGGGACACAACTCGGGCAACTCACGTTGGACGCACACGCGAAGCCAGCGTATCGACGTGCGTCTTGGGCAGGTTGAACCGATCGCGGCGGGCAACCTTCGTCGATACCTCCGGTAGTGCCATCGGATCGCATTGGAGCGTTGTGCCGCCGACATCGCGGGATGGCACCGTGACCATGCGTCGGCATGTGCGCGGTCCGGGGTCCGGGTCGGCCATACCTTGGCTAGGCTTGCCGGGTGGACGACGTCACGCTCGGCGCCGGCAACCTTGCCGGGACAGGTGTGTACGCCGCGCGCGACTTCGCCTCGGGTGAGGTCGTGGTCAGGTTTGAGCTTCAGCCACTCAACGAGGCCGAGTATCGGGCGTTGCCCGTTGGTGAGGAGCTGTTCGTTCACAGCTATGGTGGCCGCCGCTATCTGTACCCGGCGCCAGCACGGTTTGTGAATCATTGCGACGACCCGTCGTGCTACCCCGACCTTGACCGGGGCTGCGATGTCGCGCTGCGGCCCATTGCGAGGGGCGAGCCGATCACGATCGACTCCCACCAGGAAACGGCACGCGAACTCGACACCTTCCTTGACGCCTACCGTTGCGCGTTGGATGACCGATCGGTGCTGGCGCTCGGCGCCCTGGTAGATAGTGAGGCCACGTTGTGGCTGCATGGTGGCGCTTTCCATGGTCGCGTGGAGGTTGTCGCCGCGCTGATCGACGGCAAACAGGGACCACTGTCCGAGGTCGCGTGGCTCGTCGGCACCGGACGATGGGAAGCGCTCTGCTCCAGCAACGCCGAGTTCTCCGATGGCCGGCGGCACATCACGATGCTGCTGCGGATCATCGCGGGGAACTGGCAAATGGTCTACCAGCACATCGGCTAACCGTGCGCACCTGTCCGGGGGCATGACGCCAGACGAACCCCGGGGCGAGACCAGGGTCGGCTGCGCGTCGCTGCCCCGCACGTAGCAATCACCTGGCATCCGACAGTTTCGGCCCGTGACGGTACCCCAGCCGTTGGACGTCGCCCTCGGCGTTGCGTCCTGCCAACGCCTCCTACATCACCGACACAACGGGGTATCAGCAAGGGCCGGGTGCCTTCCCGTCGATGCTCATCACGGCGCTGCATCCTCCCGGCTGGCTCGGGAGGTCAGGTGCCAGCCATGGCAGGCGGGACAGCGGTAGCCGCGTACTTCGTGGCGGTTGGTGAGCCTGTCATGCGCGTCGGCCCATGCCCGCGCGCGCACGGCGACGGCGAGGGCCAAGACGACGTCCTCACGCTTGCCCAGGCGACGTTTGCCGGTGGCGGGGCACATCGGGTACTGGCGAAGGTCGCCGCAGTGCCGCCGCTTCGGTGTTGGCCGGCCACGACGGGGGTGGTGGGTGCGAGGCATGCCTCGTCTCCTCTCGTTGAGCATGGGTGGGCGCCGGACGGCGCCCACTCATGGGCTATGGTTGATGTATGTCGATGTCTTAGGTGACCCGCCGGATAATCGAGATCTGGTTGGCCCATTGGGAAATTTTGGTGATCTTGACGACGTCTCCGGTGTGCGGGGCTTGGATCAGCAGGCCGTCGCCGATGGCCAGGCCGACGTGGCCGGGGTGGTCCGGGGTGCCGTTGCTGCCGGGGATGAACAGCAGGTCGCCGGGCTGGATCTGGCCGGGGTCGGTGACCGCGGTGCCGGCGTAGATCTGGTCGCGGGTGCTGCGTGGGATGGTGATGCCGGCCGCCCGGTACGCCTGCTGGACCAGGGATGAGCAGTCGCACTGGTGGGCTGGATCGCCGGAGTGCGCGGCCGTGCAGTCGCCGTCGAGGTGGTACGGGGTACCCAGTTGCCCGAGCGCCCAGAAGATGGCGGTGGCCGCCGCGGGTGGCGTATCGGGTGGGAGGGTGTAGTCGGCGGGCAGCGGCACGGAGTCGCCGCCGGGTTGGCCGTCGCCGCCGTCGCCGTCGCATGCGAACCCGGTACTATCGGGTCCGGCGCTGCTGTCCCAGAACACGCCGCCGCCGATCGTGTTGAGCAGCATGGTGGCGTCGGATTCCCACTTGGCGTACGCGTCCGGGTAGGCGCTGTGCTGCACCGCCTGCGCTGCCTCGGTCAGCGGTAGGTCCTGCCAGTTCGGGATGGTCAGCAACTTGGCGAAGAACTTCTGACTGGCGTACACGGGGTCGTGCAGTTGTTCGGGGGTGCCCCAGCCTTGGCTGGGTCGTTGTTGGAACAGCCCGATGGAGTCCTGGTCGCCGCCGGCGGGGTTGCTGAGGCTGGATTCTTGGATTGCGGTGGCCACGCCGATGACCCAGCCGCGGAACGGGACGCCCATCTGGGCGCCGACGGAAACGATGGTGGCGGCCATGGCGACCTGGTCCGGGCTGTAGACGCCGACCTGCGGCCAGCCGCCGGCGGGTGCGCTGATCGCCGGGCCGGCGGGCACGGGCAGGCTGCACCCGGTGGAGCCGCCGCTAAAGAGGGCGGCGCCGCCCAGTGCGCACAGCATGATGATGCCGAAGATCGCGGCGACGACCGCGCCGAGTGCCTTGGTGGTCATCGGGTCACCGCCCCGGCGGGCCGCGAACGGTGCTGTCGTGTGTGGTGGTGCGTGTGGTGTGTGGGCATGGGAGCCTCCAGAAACGAAAAAAGGGCGCGCTGCGCGCGCCCCGGGACAGGGGTTGAGCAAGGCCAGAAACACAAAAAGGGCGCGATATGCGCGCCGTGTGACGGATGAACGAGACGGGAAGAGTCCAGGTGTGACGATCAGCGCTACCTGTCGCACGTCAGCCCTATCTGTCACCAAGATCCACTCGACACGTGCCGCAGAGGCGATCCGGCAGGTGACCGTAGCTCCGGGCCGGTGCCAACACGGCTGACAACACGTCTCGGTGACAAGTACCGCTGGCCGTTGGTGCCAACTGTCGCTGAAATCCCTTCTGCAGACCGAGGTCGCCCCTCGTGCGCGGTGACAGGTACGGCTGAATGTCACACCAGGGTCGAGCTGCGGACGGTCGCAGGCCGCTGGTCCACTGTGGACGGATGGCTGCCCAGCCTATGGGCGGCGAAGTCGGCTTCGTCTGCCATCGATGTGCTGGTGAGGCTCGGTCCGACGGACCTTGGTTGCGGGTGGACGCGTGTGGGTGCGGTTGTGCGGCGGCGCGCCGGGCCACGAGGTGGTGGCCCGGCGCGTGCGACGCGGGTGGTCAGCTGGTGGGCGTTGGGGTGTGGGGCACGTGGCCGTTGCTGGTGGCCAGTTGGGCCAGCCGCACGGCGACGGGGATCGGGGAGTCCAGCAGCCCGGTGGGGCCGATGGCGCGGATCCACTGGGCCTGCCGCAGCGAGATGCCGTGGCGCTCGGCGAACTGCTTCAGGTCGGTGTCGGGGTCGGTGGCCAGTTGCGCCCACAGCTGCCGCCACCGGTCGTAGCGGGCCGGGTCGGCGGGGATGCGGCGCAGCACGTCCATGGGTGGCATCGGCGGCCCGACCGGTGTGGCGGCCCGTTGACCGTTGTCCTCGGCGCTGGTGGGCAGGGGCGGGGGCAGCAGGTCCGCGCCGATGACTCGGGCCCAGCCGGCCACGTCGGCCTGCGCGGTCAGCGCGGCGGCGACGGCGTCGATGTCGAGGGTGGTCGCGGCGATGGCGGCCCGGACCGGGTCGGAGTGGCGGGAGCGGATCAGGGTTTCGACGTGCAGGGCGAGGGCGGCGCGACGCTTCTCGTCGCGCAGCTGCACACGGGCGGCGTCAAGCGACTCGTGCAGCGTGTAGCCGTACGCGAGGGCCAGGGACCGGGCCCGGCGGGTGACGGCGGGTTCGCGCCGCCATTGTGTGAGTCCGTAGACGGGTGCGGTGTCGGCGAGCTTGCCTGCGGCGCGCAGCGCGTCGCGACGGCGGGCGGCGGCGTGCAGCAGCCAGACGGTGTAGGCGAACACGCCGAGGCCGCCGAACACAATGGCGAGGTAGGGCACGTCGGCGTGGCCGAGGATGTTGATGGCCACCCCGGTGGTGACGGCGCCGGCGGACAGGATCCGCCAGCCGTAGGCGGTTTCCCCGAGGCGTTGCCGGGCGTCGGCGAACGCGCTGGTGACGACGCCGCCGAGGTCGATGACGGCGGCGAACGGGGTCACCATGATGGCGCGCCACACCCAGTCCAGGTGGGTGGGCCAGGGCGGGGTCTGCACGCCGACCCAGATCTGACCGATGCTGGAGCCGGTCGCGGCGATGACGTAGAACACCCAGGCCGCGCGTTCGGCGGCCCGGCTGTGCGCGGTGGGGTCGGTGCCGGTGGCGGTGTTCATGCGCCACCTGCCCGGCGGCGGGAATGGTGGGTGGTCGAGTGCACTGTGGTTCCTCCTGCACAAGGTGTGCAGGCGCAGCGCCCCGGTGCGGGACGCTGCGCCTGAATGGCGTGGGCGTCCCGCGTAGTGCGGGCACCATGGGGCACCCGCCCGGGCAGGCAGGTGCGGTTGCGAACATGTGTGACACGACCGTCCGTTGTGGACGGTCAGTGGTCCGGCCTTGGTAAGGTCGGGCGGCTAGCTGGCCGGGGCCAGCCGGTAGCGTTGCGGGCGTTGCTGGGTGCGTACGGCCAGGTCTTCGTCGACGAGACGCCAACAGATCTTGATGATGGCGCCGCGTGAGGTGGGCCGGTCGAGGGCTCTGGCCAGCTCGGCCGGGCTGAAGTCCACGTCCGCGTGGGTGCGGAGGTGCGCCAGGATCATGGCGTACAGCGCTCCGGCCGGCAGGGCGGGGCGGCGCGGCGCCGCATAATGTGCTACTGGGGACTGTGGTGTGGCCGCGGTGAAGCGGCGGCGCCGCGCCCTCACTGCGGGTTGTCCTGCCCGTGGGCGGACCGCGTCGGTGCGGTGAGGTCTTCCCACGTGTGGCCGGTCCACAGCTGCCACCACGCGCCGTCGACGACAGCAGTTGTCCGTAGCTGGGCGACGAGGGCGTCGCGCTGGGCGGGTGTGGTGACCTTCGCCGTGGTGGCGCGTTCGGCGGTGTAGTAGACGTCGTCGAGGCCGTCGCCTTCCCCGAGCGGGGCCCTCAACCGTAGCGGGCTGCGTCCGGCCCGGACGGCCTTGGCGACATGGGTGGCGTTCTCGTACTCGGTGACGAGTTCTTCGAGCAGTTCCTCCTCGCTGATCGGTTGACCGTCGGCTGTGGCACTCGCGGCGACGAACGCGGCCAGCTGCCGGTGGCCGAACGGCGATCCGGCGGCCGGGTGGTAGCTGGTGAGGCCGCCCATGCCTTCGTTGTGCAGGGTGCCGACCGGGATACGACCCAGCCGCACGGTGGCGGAGTAGGCGACGCCGTCCGGGGTGGGCAATTCCCGGTAGGAGGTGACCTGAAGGCTCGCGTCCGGGACGCGGATGCCGGTATGCGGCAGCGTAACCAGGTCGACGGCCGGTCGAGGGTCGGCGGTGGGCGTGGAAGGTGTCACGCCACGCGCGGACGGCTGGTCACCGGCCCGGTGCTGGCTGATCCGGGCGTACGTCTGCTGGACGGTGGTGACGAGGGTGGCGTGCAGCGGGTGCAGGTACGCGCCGATGTCGGACATCGATCCGGCGATGACGACGGCGTCGCGTGGGGTGGTCCGGTCACCGATAACCAGCGCGTACCGGCCCGCCGGGGCTTCGCCCAGCTCGGCCCACCACGCGGTGTCCTCGGGCCCGATCACGGCAATCGCCGGGCCGGAGGGTAGGTCGTACAGCATGATCTGCTCCTTGTTCCATAGTCCTGATGGGTTGCGCCGCGGCCGCATGCGCCCGGCGACGTGGGTGTCACTGGCGATGTGCTTGGCTGCCGGGCAGGGCCGGCGACGCGCGGGTCGCGCCCGATCGCCCACATGGATCGGCTTTGTCGCCAGGTGCGGTGGGCGTCGTCGTCGAGGAACGCGGCTGGCACCATGTGGGGGCCGGCGGGTCAGGCGGCGATCTGCATGACGATCGCGTGGCGGCGCTGGCCGGCCAGGTAGATCGGCAGCCGGCCGGCGGCGGCGTGGACATCGACGTTGTCGCCGTCGATGAACGCGACCGCGTCGCGGGTGAACGCCGGGTCGAGCGTCAGGGTGGGCGGCGGCCCGACCACGCCCTGGACAGCGAGGTGTGTCGTGTAGACGGGTGCGCCGGAATCGGCGCGCACCACCACCTCCAGCCCGCGAGCGCCGGCCGGTTGTAGGCACAGCCGCGGGTGGCGGGTGCCGGCGGTGAGCTGCCGCGCGGTGGTCACGGCCGCGAGCAGGTCGGCGCGGCCGACGGTGACGCTGCTGGTGGCGTCGGCGAGGACGTCCTCGCGGACCTTCTCCAGGTTGGGAAAGGCGCCGCCGCCGCTGGTAGTGGCGGCCAGCCCGACCCGGTCGGTGCGCCAGTACACGTGGGTGTCGTTGGCGTGGACATGCAGGTGTCCGTGCGGGTCGAGGGTGCGCAGCAGCCGCACGGCCCGGCCGGTGGCGGCGGCGGGTATCCGTACGTCGACCGGGTGGCCGTCGGGTTGGCCCCAGGTGCCGCGGTGGATGCGGTGCCGGTCGATGGCCTCGGCGATCAGCACGACGTTCGGGTGGTCGCGGAGCAGCCGGACCACGGCGAGGTCGGGCCGGGCCGGTTCGTGGCCGGCGGCGGTGGCCACGCCGGCGATCAGGTCGTGCCAGTCGGCGACGGGTCCAGCGGTGACCGGCCGCTCGGCCGGTGCCGGCCGAGCGGTGACGGTGGGCGGTGGCCCGTCCGGGATAGTGGTGTCCAGGGCGACGGTGTGCCGGTCGGCCACGGTCAGGCTCAGCCGGCCGTCATCGACGTGCAGGGTGACGGTGGCGGTGGTGGCGGCTTTCCCGCCGGGGTCGAGGACCGCGAGGGCCTTGATCAGGGGGTCGGGCGGTAGCGCGCACCAGCCGTCGCCGAGCGCCCCCGGCAGGGACACCCTCGCCGTCTCGTCGCCGGTGCTGGCGGACAGGGTGAGGAGGTCACCGTCGGCGTGCAGGTACAGCAGCCGGGTGCGGGTCTGCCAGCGTGGTGTGGTGGTGTGGGGCTTCAGCGCCCGCGCCGCGTCGCGCAGCGACGTGAACGCAATCTGCGCCTTCATCGGATGAGACTCCTGTCGCACGGGGTGGTGTGCGGCGGCACCCGACGCCCCGTCCGGGCGTCGCCGCACACACGGGATGGGTCGGGATTTCGGGGCGCCGGGTCGCATCGACGCGGCCCGGGTAGTCGGGCGGCGTGGGCGGCCCGGCACCGGCTGGTGCCGGGAGCCGCGCGGCCTAGTCGGTGGCCTCGGCGGGTGGGATGAGTGCGGCGATGACGTCGGCGGCCCCGCGCACCAGCCGGGCCTGCCGGTGTGTGCGCAGCGCCTGGAGCGGCCCGGCGGACAGCGCCGAGGTGACCGGACCGGGAACCACCATCGCGGGGCGGCCCAACGTGAGTGCCTGGTCCAGGGCGCGCAGCGATGTGCTGCGGGTGGTGGCCTCCACCAGGACGGTCCCGGCGGCCATGGTGGCCACCAGGCGGCTGGTGACGGGGAACTGGGTCCGGGTGGGTGTGGTACCGGGCGGCCATGGGCTGACCAGCAACCCCCTGGCCGCTATCTGGTCGAAGAGGTTGGCGTGGCCGGGCGGGTACGGGCGGTCCACTCCGGCCGGCAGCACCGCCACTACTGTGCCGCCGCCGCTCAGGGCGCCCCGTGCCGGGGCACCCTCAACCCCGTATGCGCCGGTGGACACCACGGTCCAGCCGGCGGCGGCCAGGTCGTAGCCGAGTTGTTCGGCGACGTGGGTGCCGTACGGGGTCGCGGCGCGGGCGCCGACCACCGCCACCGCCCGCTGTAGGGCCGTGGACACCGGAGGGTCACCGTGGACCCACAGGCACAGCACGCCGCTTCGCGGCTGTCCGGCGGGCGCGGTGGCCAGGTTGGGCAGGGTGGTCGGCCACTCGTCGTCTTCCGGGATGACCAGCCGCGCCCCGGCGCGCGCCGCCTGGCGGGCGACGGCCGCGGCGTGCCCGCGTACCAGCTCGCCGCTGGTCCAGGCCGGCAGTGTGCGTGGTCGGTTGCCGTCCTCGGCCCGGTCGGCCAGGTGGCCGAGGGCGTCGACGGATCCATGGGCGGCCAGGGCCGCGAGGACTTCCAGGTCACCGGCCAGCGCGGGGCCTGCCAGGGTGGCCCGGGCGGCGCGGATCTCCTCCAGCGTGGTCATCACCGCACCTCCTCGGTGGTGTCGCCTGGTACCGGGTTTGCCGTGCAGGGTGGGGGGGCGGCGGCAACCTGGGCCAGGTCGGCGCCCGCCAGGGTCGGGGCGACCGGCCACGCGGCCGGGCGCTGCACCGAGGTGCCGCCGCGCAGGGCGGCGACCAGGTCGGCCAGGCTCGACGCGGCCCGCACGCTGCCGCCGAGGATGGGTACCGCGGCGGGCAGGTCGTCGGCAGCGACCACCGTGTCGGGGATGGCCGCGGCGGCGACCGCCCGGGCCCGGGCGGTGAGGCCGGGTACCGGGCGCAGGCTGCCGTCCAGGCCCAGCTCGCTGAGGCAGGCCAGAGCGGTGACGCGGTCGGTGGGCAGCTGGCCGGTGGCCGCGAGGAGGGCGAGCGCGAACGCGAGGTCCAGGCCCGAGTCGCCGACCTGCAGGTCGTGCGGGAAGACGGCCAGGGTCAGCGGCCCGGCCGGGTAGGTGAGCCCGGAGTTTGTGAGGGCGGCGCGCAGCCGGTCGCGGGTGGTCCAGACATGCTCGGGGGGCAGTCCGACCAGGCGGACGCCGGGCTCGTCGCCGGCGTGTTCGGCCCGGATGCGGACCATGTGGGCGGTGGCGCCGGTATACGTGGCGGCGGGAACCGTCACGGCTGGGCCACCGGTGCTGGTGGTGTCGGTCATTGCCGTGTCCTTTCTGGACAGTGGTGGCCGGCGGCGAGCGCCGCCGGTCCGGGTTCGTGGGTGGTGGTGCGGGTGCCGATGACCGTCGCGCGCCTGTGGCATCTGCCTGGCGCGGCTTCGGCGTGGCTGGCGGTGTCCGTCGTGGACGGTCGTTGCCGGGTTGGCGCCACGGGTGGCGTGGCTCGGTTGGTCGGGTTATGCCGGCGGGCGCGGTGTCCCGGGCGCGGGTATGCGACCGGTCGGGACGGCCGGCATGGCGTGGCGTACCGATGACGTCGTGGCCGAGTCCCCGGTCGGCAATGCAGGGTCAGGTGGTGGGTGGTGCCGGTTGCGCGGGCCAGGTGAAGTCGGCGAGCGGGAACGCCGCGCCGGGCAGGTCGGAAAGATGCGGGTGCACCGCGGCGTACCGGGTGCGGGTGATGCCGGTGCCCAGCAGCAACGAATCACCCACCGCGACCCGCGGTGTCACGCTGGCCGGGATGGCCGCCAACCGCAGCGGCGCGGGGATGAGCCCGGACTGGGCCATCAGGTGTCCGATGTAGACGGTCATGCGTAGGCGGGCGACCGCGGCGGTCAGCGGGTCGATGTCCACCCCGTCCACACCGGCCAGGATCAGCCGCGCCGCCTTCTCCGGTGGATGGATGGTGCCGCCGGTCACCGGAGGCTGCCCGACCACGGCGCGTGGGCTCATGACCCCGGTGGTGTACCAGGGCCACAGGTAGTCCACAGCGCGGATGAGGAAATGCCCGGTACCGCAGGCCGGGTCGATCAGCCGCAGCGGCAGCTCGTCACGGAACTCGTCTGCGGCCGGCAGCAACGTGCGGTCCAGGATCAGATCGGCGACGAAGTGTGGGGTCTGGACCAGCGCGTGGTTCTCACGCCGCTGCGGGGACAGCACCGTGAGCAGCTCCCCGATCGGCCAGCCGCTGATCGAGGGCGGGTACCCGTCGACCGTCGGGTAGGACAGGCTCGGCGCCTCGGTGGCCCACCAGTCGATCAGGTCGCTGACCGCCTGCGGGCTGGGCGTGCCGGCCCACAGCTGCGGCTGATAGGCCGGGTGGAGCAACCACTGGGTGGCCGGGTGAACGGCGAGCTGCCCGAAGGCGCGGCCCAGCCACAGCGGGCTGCTGGCGGGGTTGCGGACCACGTCCGGCGGGCCGCTGCGCAGCAGCGGCATCACCAGGCCGTGGCCCTCGGCCCAGACCGCGACGCAGGACAGGTACACCCAGGCGGCGGCGATCCGCTCGCGCTGCTGCATGTCCGCGTGACGAGCCGGCTTGTCCGGGCCGGGCCCGGTGTCGCGGTAGGTGATGGTGGCGGCGAGCCGGTCGACGTGGCGCAGCAGGGCTCGGCGGAAGGCGCGGTCGTCGGCTGGGTTGGCTGTCGCGGTGGCCGGTCGGTTGGTACGGCGGGCCATCTCACGCCCCCGATCCGGCTGGCGGCCGGTTCGAGTCGGTCGCTGGCGGGGATGGCTCGGCGGACACCCGGCCGGCGTCGTCGTGCGTGGGGGTGGCCCCGGGTGCCGGCCGCCCGTTCGTGGTGGGCGCCGGTGGCGTGGCCGGTTCGGTTGCCGCGGCGTGGGCTGCGGCGAACCCGGTGGCGGCGTCCGCCAGCGCGCCGTTCGCGGCGGCGAGGGCTGCGCGCAGGGCGGCCACCTGCGTGATCGGCATCAGCTGCTGGTCGGCGGGCCAC
>WNGA01018064.1_pt1 | contig 14035 bp, 8 predicted proteins | sample 5400061 | NCBI WGS metagenome assembly WNGA01 (sample SAMN13153366, study PRJNA577476) | soil metagenome | isolation source: 100 cm soil or saprolite under grassland replicate 2 | place: USA:California | collected 2016-06-15 | reverse complement strand
GATGCCGTGGCGCTGACCGGCTGGTAACCGTCGAACTCGGATTCGAGCACGCCTTCGCCGCCTGTCAGCGCCGGCAGCTGCCGCTGGAGGTCATGAGCCCGAGTCGCCGGCATCACCGTGTCGATCGTGGAGAGGTCCCCGAGCAGCGACAGCGGTTCCAGGACGCCGCCGAGCCGTGCCACCGACGCCAGAACCGCGCCGACGGTATCCGATGGGGTCTCGATGCTGACCCGGACGATTGGCTCGCAGACTGCCGTCCTGGCCTGCTCGAGCGCCTGCATGAGGACAAGCGGCGTGAGCTTTCGGAAGTCGGCGGCCGTGCTGAGCGGTCCCCGTCTTGACGGAGGACCGTCAGGGACGCTGTAGGTGCACTTGGTCATCGTCACGAGGCAGTCTGTGACCTGCCAACCGAAGAGGCCTTCCCGCAGCGTCTCGTGGACGTACTGGCCCATGTGCTCCGTGAAGCTTTCGACCGTCTTGTAGAGGTACAGCGGGACTGTGCGAGGATCGACGTGCAGCCGGAACTCGATCCCCGAGCCGTCAGGCGCAGGATCGATGACGAGCCCGATCGTGGCGAGAAACGGATTCGATTCCGCGCGGAGGATCTCGATGGCCTCGCCGGTGCCGATGGGTCGCTCGATGTAGATCGGCGTCGTCTCGCGGAACGTGACGTCGAGGCCGAACTCGTCCGCCAGCGTCGCCTGGATGACTTCCTTCTGGACCTCGCCGTAGAGCGAGACGGAGATCTCCTGGCGGGCGTCGTCCTGCCGGACATTGATCAGCGGGTCCTGCTCGGCGAGCTGCGCGAGCGCGATGCGGAGCCGCTCGCGGTCGCCGCGATTGCGCGCGACGACGACCGACTCCAGTGTCGGAGGAGGGAACTGATGCTGCGCTCCGCCGCTGCCGGTCTCGCCGATCCGGTCGCCGGTCTGTATCTCGCCGAGACCCCAGAGCTGTCCGACGGCGCCCGCGGCGACGGACGGACGCTGGACGGCGGGCCCGCGTTCGAAGACCGCGATCGCGGTCACCTTGTCCTGGAGATCGCGGCCGAAGTGCAGCCGGTCGCGCGTTCGAATCGTCCCCGAGAACATCCGGACGTATGCGATCTTCTCTCCGCTCGCGCCGCGTTCGATCTTGAAGACCGTCCCGGATACCGGGCCGTCGGGATCGCCCTCCGATGCCGGCAGCAACTCCGCCATACCGGCCATCAACGGCTCCACGCCCGCACCCGTGATCGCCGACCCGAAGAAGACGGGGTGCACCAGTGCTCGCTTCGTCTGAGCGGCAAGCTCGCCGCGAAGCTGTTGATAGGGGACACGAGACTCGTCCTCGACGTACGCCGCCAGGATCCCGTCGTCGTGCTCCGCCAGCACCTCGGCCACGCGGCTCAGGAACCCGGGATCGTCCTCGCCGGAGACTGTGAAGGACGCGGCGCGCGTGCCGAGCTCGCGCGCTCCACCCATCGGTACCACCGCCGTCGTCAAACGCTCCGCGATCGCCTTCAGTACACGCTCGTCGCCGGCTCCCGTGCGGTCGATCTTGTTGATGAACATCAGCGTCGGAATGCGTAGCCGCTGCAGCGCGCGCATCAAGATGCGCGTCTGCGGCTGCACGCCCTCGACAGCAGAGATCACGAGAACTGCGCCGTCGAGGACGCTAAGGACCCGTTCCACCTCGGCGATGAAGTCCGGGTGACCCGGCGTATCGATGAGGTTGACGTGGACATCCGCAAGTGCGAACGACGCGACGGCCGATCTGATCGTGATACCGCGCTGTCGCTCGAGCGTCAGCGAGTCGGTCTGCGTGGTGCCGGCATCGACGCTTCCGACTACGTCGATGACGCCCGTCTCGTAGAGCAGACGTTCGGTGAAAGTGGTCTTACCGGCGTCTACATGCGCCAGGATCCCCAAGTTGAGCGTTTTCTGCGACACGCGTCATACCCTCCGAATAGGTCGTAAAGCCCCTTTCGATTGACATGAACGCTGGGCGCATCTCAGCTCCTTGGTTGATCGGCGCTGCCGTGTTACCTGGCTGAATCATAAGGCCGGGCGGCGTCCGGCCGGTTGAGATCCGCCCCCGCCTCTGGGAGTGTCCCCAAGCCATGGACGTCGACAGTCCAACCGGGAGCGTCATCGGCGGGTTCCGGGTTGGGCACCTGGTCGCGCGCGGGGCGATGGGGACGGTCTACACCGCTGAGAATGCGAAAGGCCAGCGCGTTGCACTGAAGCTGCTCTCGCCCGAGCTCGCCCATGACGAGCGGTTTCGGCTGCGCTTCCTGCGCGAGTCGCGGCTCGCGGCGGCCCTCGACCACCCGAACGTCGTGAAGACGATCGCCTCCGGCCAAGACGGCGGGGTGCTCTACCTCGCGATGGCTTACGTCGACGGCGTCGACCTGCGCGAGCTCCTCCGTCGCGAAGGCCGACTCGAGCCCGAGCGTGCCGTCGGCCTCGTGCGGCAGGTCGCCGAGGCGCTCGACGCAGCGCATGCCGCCGGGCTCGTCCATCGCGACGTGAAGCCTGGCAACGTGCTCGTCGAGGGCGAGCACGCGTACGTGTGCGACTTCGGGCTCGCCCGGCATGTCTCGTCGGTCGGCAGCCTCACCGGTGACCGCGGCTTCGTCGGCACCGTCGACTACGTGGCGCCCGAGCAGATCCGCGGAGCTGCGGTGGACGGACGCGCTGACGTGTACGCGCTTGGCTGCGTCCTCTTCGAGTGCATCGCCGGCGAGCGGCCTTTCGAGCGCGAGAGCGAGCTCGCGGTCGTCTTCGCGCACCTGAACGAGCCGCCGCCGCGCCTCACGGAGCCACGGCCCGGGCTGCCCGCGGCGTGGGACAGGGTCGTGGCGCGCTCGCTCGCCAAGGAGCCTGACGCGCGCTACGCGACGTGCGGAGCCCTCGCCGCCGCCGCGAGCGACGCGCTGCGCGGTCGCGCCACGCGATCGCGGTGGCCCATCGCCGCCGCGGCCGCGCTCGCCGTGGCGGTCGCCGCGATCGGCGCGGTGCTGGCCGTCCGGGGCGGATCGCCGACCGCCAGGCCGGCCGCGGAGCGACCGCTTGTGCTCGACGCCGTCGACGCAACGTCGGGACGCGCGCTCGCGACCCTCCGCTCGGGCACGCAGTTCGGGTACGGCCACGCGCCGACCGACGTGGTGGTCGCCGGCCGCTCCGCGTGGCTGCTGCTGCCGAGCGAGCAGCGGCTGCTTCGCGTCGACGCACGCACGCACGAGCTGACTGCGGCGCTCAGGCTGCCGTGGGTGCCACTCGGACGGCTGGCCGCCCAAGACGGCTTCGTCTGGGCGGCGCAGGATGGCGGCCCTGAGCTCGCGCGCATCTCGACGGCCACCGGACGTTTGGATCGGTTCCGCCCTGAGGCTTCGCCCTCCCAGGGTCTCACGGCAGGCGGTGGGTCGCTGTGGGTCGCGACGGAGCAGCTCATCGCGCAGGTGGTACCGGCGAACGGAAGCACCGGCCGCCACATCCCTTACGACGGGAGCGGCCGGATCACGTTCGGCGACGGGGCGCTCTGGTCCCTCGAGCACCAGGGCATCCTTCGGAAGCTCGACCCACAGACGGGGCGAGTGCTCGTGCGGCGGGATCTGCACGCCACGGTCAGCGATGTCGCGGTCGGCGGCGGGCTCGTCTGGGCGTCTGTCGTTCCCGATGGGCTCGTGTACGGCCTGGACGAGAGCGACCTCCGGGTGCGGCGCACGCTCGCGACCGGCGCGGACCCGGAACGGCTCTCCTTAGCCGGCGGCAGGCTGTGGGTCGCGAACACGGCAGCGGGCGCGGTCACGTCGCTCGATCCGCGCTCGGGGACTCGCCGGCGCCTGCTGCTCGCGGGGAAGCCGTCGGCCGCCGCCTACGGCAACGGGATCGTGTGGACGGGCACGGTGCCCGAGCCGCCGCCGCTGCCGCCGGTCGGCGGGCCCGAGTTGCGGCTCTCTCTCGCGGGCAACTACCTGACGCTCGACCCGGCGCTCTCCCACTCGACGCACGACGAGCAGCTCGAGACGGCGACCTGTGCGAACCTCCTCGCCTATCCGGACGCGAACGGCCCGGCCGGGAGGCGGCTCCGGCCGGAGGTCGCCGCCGCCATGCCGCAGGTCTCGCCGGACGGACGCACGTATACCTTCCGGATTCGCCGCGGCTTCCGCTTCTCGCCGCCGTCGAACGAGCCGGTGACGGCGGCGACGTTCAAGCACACGCTCGAACGGGTCGTCTCGCCGAAGCTCGGCAACGGCGGGCGCGGCCCGAGCGAGGCGCCGGCGATCGCGGGGTTTTCCGCATTCCGTGCCGGCAAGGCCGCGCACGTGGCGGGAATCAAGGCGAGCGGCGACACGCTCTCGATCACGCTCGTGAAGCCGTCCGGCGACTTCCTCGCACGGATCTCGCTACCTCACCTCTGCCCCGTCCCGCTGCGCACGCCGATCAGCCCGACCCCGTCCGACCGGGCATTGCCGTCGTCGGGGCCGTACTACGTGTCGTCGACCGCGAACGGCCGTGTCGTGCTGCTGCCGAACCCGGGCTACGGCGGCAATCGCCCCCGGCGCTGGGCGCGGATCGTCTACACGCTCGACGTTCCGACATCCCAGGCCGTCGCGCTCGTCGACCGGGGCTCACTCGACTACCTCCCGATCGAGTTCGACACCGAGGGTCTGCTCGCCCGCTGGGGCGTGCTCGACCGGCGCTACGGGCCCGGAAGCAGCGCCGCACAACGCGGAGCGCAGCGCTACTTCCCAACCACGGGCACCTTCGTCGACTACATCGTGCTCAACGCGAACCGCCCGCTCTTCCGCGACGCGCGGCTCAGACGCGCGGTCAACTACGCGCTCGACCGGCCTGCGCTCGCTGCGGTGTTCCATGACAGCCCAGGCGACCAGATCGTCCCGCCCTCCGTCGAGGGCTTTCCCTCCGGCGCGGTCTATCCGGTCGACGGGCCCGACCTCGCGATCGCCCGCCGGCTCGCGGGCAGGCTGCACCGGCACGCCGTCCTCTCCTACTGCACGTTCTTCCCCTTCGGCGACGACGGTCTGCGCCCCGTCGCACCGATCGTGAAGGCGAACCTCGCGCGGATCGGGATCGACGTCTCCATCGTGCGCACGGCCGAATGCCCGACCGACTACGACGCGAGCTCGAATCGCGCCGACCTGTTGCTCGTTACAAACTTCGGCTCACAGGTCAGCGATCCGCTGCCGTTTCTCGACCGGGCGCTCGTCCGCGGTCGCTACGCATCGGCACTCGGCCCGGGACCGTGGGCGACCGCTTCGTTCCGGCATCGCTTCGAGGCCGCCCGCGCGCTTCGCGGTTCGGCGCGGACGCGGGCTTACGTGCGGCTGGAGCGAGAACTGATGCGTGCGGCGCCGTTCGCCGTGTACGGCACATTCTCGTTCGGGCAGTACGTCTCGCCGCGAATCGGCTGCGAGGTGACAACGGCTGCGACAAACTTGCTCGACCTCGTGGCGCTCTGCCCGCGGCGCACCTAGTGATGTGGCCGGTGACGTTGCCCGGCGAACGTTGCCGGTTACATCACTAGACTAGGCTCAGGCGCCGAGCGTCCACGTGAAACGCGTGCGGCTCTCGCGCGGCGCGAGACCGCCCGGCCGCGGGCCGCGATGGACGAGCAGAACCGGCGGCCACGCGGCACGGACGAGCGCGCGCCGCACGGTGCCGATGCCCTCGTGGCGCCAGCGCGGGGAGATGCCGACCGCGACGAGGCCGGCCTCCGCGACGGCATCGACGAGCCTGTCGGTGCCCGCAAGCAGGGGTGCCGCGTCCACGTCAGCGACGCGCTGGACGGCGAGCGACGCGTCGGCGAGTAGTCGGCTCGCGTCGCGCCGGCCGCTGCGCGGGTCGGCGCGCGTGCCCACCAGTCGCAGTGGCGCGCCCGTCGCCGAGGCGAGCCAGGCGCCGAGCTCGAGCGCCGCCCAGTCGTGCTCACCACCTCCGAACGGCACGAAGACGCCGCGCGCCGGGTCAGGTCGGTCGCCCGAGAGCACGCCCACGTGCGCGGGCGAGCGGTCGAGTAGCCCGGCGAGCGGCAGCGGAAGCTGTGCGGCGTCGAGGTTGGGCGGTGCGTCGACGAGGACGAGGTCGGACTCGTTCGCACTCGCCAGCCGCACCAGGTCGGCTGCCAGGTCGTCGCTCGTGAACGCGGCCGTCCGCGCGTGCGACCGGTGCAGCCCGACCGCCGTCGCCGCGCCCGCCAGCTCGCGCTCGTGGAGCACGAGGCGCGCGACGACGAGCTGGGCAGGAAGCACCGCAGCGAGCTCAACGAGTGCCTCGACCTTCTGGTCGCGCGAGGGTGCCACAAGCACCGTTCGGGCTGGCCCGGGCACCGGTGTCCCACCGGGGTCGAGCACCGGCTCCTGCCTCAGGATCGCGCGCTCGAGCGCCTGCAGCGGCCCCGACGGCTCGATCCCGAAGCCCTCGACGAGCGCCTGCCGGGTCAGGCGGTAGACCTCGAGCGCCTCGGCCTGCCTTCCCGAGCGGTAGAGCGCGAGCATCTGCTGGCCGCGGAGGCGCTCGCGCAGCGGGTGCTCGGCGACGAGGCCCTCGAGCTCCGCAGCACCGCGGCGTGACGGCCGAGCACGAGGTCCGCATCGATCCGCGCCTCGAGCGCCGCCAGGCGCAGCTCCTCGAGCCGCTCGACCGCCGCGCGCGCGAACGACTCGTACGCAAGATCGGCAAGCGGCGGGCCGCGCCACAGGTCGAGCGCCTCTCGGAGCAGCCCGGCCGCGGCCTCGACGTCCTCCCGCGCCCGCGCACGCTCAGCCATCGCGGTGAGGCGCTCGAAACGCGCTAGGTCGAAGTCGTCGTCGCCGAGATGGAGGACGTAGCCCGGCGGCCGCGTCTCGATCGCGTCGGCAGCGCCGAGCGCGCGTCGCAGGTCGGAGATCTGGCGCTGCACCTGCGTCACGGCCGAGACGGGCGGGCGGCCGGCGTAGAGCTCGTCCGCGAGCCGCTCGACCGGCACGACGCGGTTTCCCTGCAGCAGCAGGATCGCCAGCGTGGCGCGCTGCCGCGGCCCGCCGAGCCTGAGTGCGCCGCCCTCGCCGACGACCTCGAGCGGCCCCAGGACGTGGAACTCGAGCACGACTCGTGACGGTAGCCGGTCGGTAGCCATCCGGTAGCGGACGCGCTGACGATCGCGACGACCCCGAAACGGAGGAGGTATTGAGGATGAGAGGAGCGCATCTCTTCGTCGCTCTCGTGGCCGCGATCGCCGCGTGCCTGCTGGTACCGATTGCCGGCTCGGCGGCCGGACCACCGGACGTCGTCTGCCCGCAGGACACATTTCTCTTCACGGGCACGGCCCACGACCTGATCGTTCCGGAGGGCGGCTTCTGCGTCGTGACGGGCGCGACGATCACGCACGACGTGATCCAGCGTGACTTCGCGGGCGCCGAGATCTCGGAGACGAGCGTCGGCAACGACGTGGTCTTCGCCGACTTCGCGGGCGCGGACATCTCGAAGACGACGATCGGACACGACGTCGTCGCCGGAGGAACCGAGTCCGGCGCCGGCATCGCCGATTCGTCGATCGGGCACGACTTCGTCGGACGAGGACAGGAGTCGGGCGCAGACATCCTGCGGACGACGATCGGGCACGACATGCAACTGCTCGGCCTGGGCGGCGGGACACACCTCGAGAGCGTGACCATCGAGGGCGACTTCTTCGCCTCGCAGCCACAGACGGTGCAGACCGGACACAACGCGCCGGACACGCCGGGCGGCCCGGTGAGGGTCGGGCACGACTTCGTGATCGAGGGTTCGCCGGACTTCCCGTTCGTGTTCGACGGCCTCTGCAACCTGACCGTCGCGCGCGACCTGAGCATCACGAACCGGTCGGTCAATCTGGGAATCGGGATCGGCAACAACTGCGTCTCGAACGGACAGCACGCGGACACGATCGGCCGCGACCTCGTCGTGACCGGCGTCCACGCGCTGTCCGGGGTCTTCGGCCCCTCGTCGATCAACGTCAACGACAACCACGTCGGTCGCGATCTCGTGTTCAGCAACAACACGGCAGTTCCCGGTGGCCACCTCGAGGTGTCCAGGAACGTCGTCGTGCGCGACGCCATCTGCGCCGCGAACAACCCTGCAGTCACGGTCAACGGACCGAACGTCGCAGGGCGCTCGAACACCTGCGGCTAGGGATCTCGGTGGAGCGAGGGCCCGGGTCGCCGGGCCCTCGCGGCTGGTCGGGTAAAGTCGTTCCGTGGCGGGCTGGCGGAGCGTCAAGCTCGACGACATCGAGCCCATTCCGATCGTCGGCGGCCAAGTCCTCTGGCGCCCGGTCCGACGGACGCTCGACGTCGGCGCGTTCGGCATCAACGCATACATCGCCCGGGAGGCAGGCGACGACGTGGTCGAGGAGCATACGGAGGAGTTCCTTGGGCACGAGGAGGTCTACGTCGTGCTCGCGGGCCGACAGTCGAACCGGGAGCGTCATCGGCGGGTTCCGGGGTGGGGACCTGGTCGCGCAGGAGCCACAGACCGGCGTGCTAGCAGTGGGCGGCCCACGGGGCGCCGTCTACGAGCCCCCGGCCTGGGAGGCCGAGCGCCATCGGGCAGCGGGAGATTTCGACGCATACGCGACAGAGCTTGTCGAGGCGCTGGAGCGCCGCCCCGACCATCCGGGCATGCTCTACGTCGTCGCGTGCGCCGAGGCCCTTGCGAGCCGGCCGGACGCCGCGATCGCACACCTGCGGCGCGCGCTCGAGCTCCGCCCCGAGCTGGCGGACACGGCCCGCGGGAACGAGGACTTCGCCTCCATTCGGGACCGCCCGGACTGGCCACTCGATGCACCGCGTTGACCTCTAGGTCGCGTCGAGGGCCTTTCCCAGGGTCGAAACGAGCACCGTCGCGTGCTCGTCGTCGAAGACCAGCGGCGGCCGAATCTTCAAGACGTCGTCGTTCGGTCCTGTCCGGCCGATGAGGACGCCGAGACGGCGCATGGCGTCGACGACCGCCTTCGCCCGGCCGGGGTCGTCGAGCTGAACGCCGACGAGCAGCCCAAGACGGCGGACGGCAATGACTTCGTCGTAACGCATCTGCAACTCGTCGAGTCGCCGATGCAGCTGCTCGCCGACGTGTTTCACATGCGGGATGATCCGCTCGTCGCGGATCACGTCCAGCACAGCCAGGCCGGCCTGCGCTGCGACGGGGTTGCCGCCGAACGTGCTGAAGACGCGTCGCGCAAACGCGAAGCCTTCGACGATCTCGCGCCGCGTGAGCACGGCTGCCACGGGGTAGCCGTTCCCCATTGGCTTGCCGAGCGTGACGAAGTCGGGTGTTACTCCGAGGTGGGCGAATGTCCAAAGGTGCTCGCCGCTGCGACCGTAGCCGACCTGCACCTCGTCGGCCACGAAGAGGCCGCCTGCTTCGTGGGTCGCTCGCACGATCGCCGCCAGTCGCTCACGCGTGAGCGGGTGAATGCCGTCGCTCGTAAGCCCGGCGTCGATGAAGGTCGCCGCGAGACCGTGACCGGCGTCCGAGAGTCTGCCTGCTGCGGCCGCGACCGCCTCGCCGCCACCGTCGACGGGTATCCGGGCGACGTGCGGCACGTCGAAGCCCTCAGGCCACTCTTCGGGCGACAGGTCTGCGATCGCGGCCGTCACTCCGTGGTACGCGTGATGGGTGACGATCGCGCCGTCGCATCCGGTCACGCCGGACGCGATCCGCCACGCGATGTCATTCGCCTCGCTCCCCGAATTGACGAACATCACGCTGTCGAGCGCGGCCTCTGCTGGCATCGAGGCGAGCAAGCGCTCGGCGAGCTCGACCAGCGGCTCGTACAGGTAACGCGCATGGGTGTTGAGCGAACGCGTTTGGCGTACGACCGCTTCCGTCACGCGCGGGTGGCCATGGCCGACGACGGGAACATTGTTGTACGCGTCGAGCAAAGGTCGACCGTCGACGTCAGTGAGCCATACCCCAGTTCCGCACACGACGTGGATGGGATCGGAGTAGGTGAGTCGAGTGAGCATTGCGCCGACCGCGTCGGAGCGTCGCTTGATCAGCGCGTCTGTTGGAACCGTCGGGCGCGTCGCGCCGAGCTCCTCCGAGAAACGCTCAGAGCCGACATCGCCGATCAGCTCGAGCAACCGCCAGGAATCCTCGTCCCACGCTTGGATGTACCCGGCGTTCTCGGGGTACCGAGCGACGCGCCAGGCGCTGATCACGACGATCGCTGCGAGGCGCGCCGCGACGAGATCGCCTAGGACCTCGAATTCCTCGGCCTCGAGCGGAATGCGCGACTGGTAGCCGTCGGTCGCGATGCGGGCAACGCGAGGGACGTCGTCGAGCGGGCGTCCGCGGATCAGCGAAGCGAGGCCGATCGCGAAGTCACCGACCTGCGCCGTATGGCCGACGTCCCCGAAATCGACGATCGCGGAGATCTGACCGTTGTCGTCGAACAAGACGTTGTCGAGGTTCAGGTCACCATGGACGACGTGAGCCCGAAGCCGCGGCCAGCGCGGCGTGACGTTCCCGTCGTAGCGATCGAGGACCGATTCCACGAGACGGCGCCGGCCGGGATCCTCGATCGACTGTGTGAGGGGCCGGAGCTTCGCCGCGTGTGCAAGGTCCCACAGCAGCTCACGACCGGAGCCTCGATGGAAAAAACTGCGCAATGCGAGGTTCAGCCGCGCATGCGTCGCGCCGTAGTCGCGGACAGCCGCATCCGAGAGATCGGGTCCGCCGTCGCGACCGTGGAGGCGCTCGAAGAGCCGCACGAAATGCCTACCGTCCGGCCCTTGCGCCGTGGTGCGGTATGCGGCCGCGCCCGCGGCCGATGAGACGACGCGGGGCAGCGCGACGGGCAGGTCGGGGTCGACGCGGGAGATGTGCAGGATCGCCTCAGTCTCGAGGTCGAGCGTCGCCGGATCCTCCCCGAGATTCGAGAGCTTGACGACGCCCGCGCCCGCGGGACCCTCGACGAGGAATGTCTGATCGCGCTCACTGCCGAGATTCGCCGCGGTTCCCTCGAGCCCGAAGAGCTCAGCTGCGATCCGTGCAACGTCGCCGTCGCTGAAGCGCGGAGGTCTGGATTCGAGGACAGAGCTCACGAGCTGAATCTAAGCACCGCCGTAGAGATCGATCCCATGAGGCTCCTGGATGACGTTCCCCTCCGTCGATGACGATCGATTGGCCGGTGACGTAGCTCGCCTCGTCGCAGCACAGGAACGCGACGACCGCTGCGACCTCATCGGCCGTTCCCGGGCGTCCGACGGGCGTGTGCCGGCCGGCGACGAGCTCGTCCGGCTCGGACGACGCGGTCTCGATCCATCCGGGAGCGACCGAGTTCACGGTGACGCCGGCGCGACCGTTCTCGATCGCGATCGTTCGCATGAGGCCGTCCATTGCTCCCTTCGCGGCTGCGTACGCGGCAGATCCGGGCGCCGTCACGAACGGCCCTGTGACCGACGACACCATCACGATCCGACCGTGCCGCCGCTCGACCATCTCGGGCAGCACCGCCTGCGTCATGTGGAAGGCCGTCTTCAGCGTGATGTCCATCTGCCGATCCAGCAGCTGGGCCTCGAGCTCGACGAAGGCGGCACTGACAGCCTGGACGTCCGTCTGCACCATTCCAGCGGCGTTCACGAGGATGTCGATCGGCCCGTGCGCGCCGCGCGCAGCCTCGGCGATAGCAAGCGCCTGAGAGCGGTCGGTGAGATCCGCGACGACCGCGAACATGCCGGCTCCCGATTCCATTGCGCGCACGTGGATCCGGTCTGTGGTCGCGGTGATCGAGACGTGGGCGCTCGCACCGCCGAGCGCAGGCGGCGACGTGCCGCGGCACGCCTCATCGGACGCGGTCCTATCAGGAGACGCCGCGCTGCGAACGAGCTCAGCTGCGCCGGTTGCGCCTGCGCGCTTGCCGCTGCGTCTTGCGGGCCTTCGTTTGAGGCTTGCCCTTGCTCGTCGCCGGCGTTCCCCGTGCGCCCGTCGCCGGAGGCGCGAGAAAGGCGGGGCGCGCGAACGCAGGCACGCGCCGGTGTCGCTCCTCCTCGGGGAGCGTGTTGTATGCGTCGATCCAACGGTCGATCGCCCGTTGGTCGGAGAGGTCGACGCCGTCGGCGAGCATCGTCGAGGTCATCGCCTTCGCCAGGCCGAAGTTACGGGGGTCGGTTGCCCGCTCCACGAACTCGTCGCTCGCCGCGACCGCCGTCGATGCGAGGAACTCGGCCGCCCGGGGCTCGAGCCTGCCCGTCGCCCCCAGGAAACGGAGCACCTCCGCTACTGCCTGCGGGAATCGCTGGACGTCATCGTCTTCGAGCCCAACCTTTTGCGGCACGAATTCGAGCAGGTACTCGCCGAGGTCGACCGCATTCCAGCCTGTGACCTCGCCGTCCGCATACCAGGCGCGGAAGTCCGCCATCGAGCCGCCGGCGTAGGCGACGAGGTCGTGCCACTCTTCGTCGAAGCCCTTTCCGGCGCACCAGTCGTCGAGCGCCGCTCTGAGCTGATCGAGTTCGGCGCGCAGCGCCTCCTGGTCGTGCTCATGCTCCTCGTTGTCGAGCTCCTCGTCGGGGATGCCGTCGAGGACGTCGGCGAGGGCGGGGAGGTCGACAAGCGCCGCGACCAGCTCGTCGGCGTCGGGCAGGCGGGCCGCGCGTAGGAGCAGCGTGACGACCGGCAGCGCCTCGCGGCCGGGCCCGAACCCGGCCTCGGCGCAGCGGCGCGCCCCCAGCGCCACCCGTTCGACCGCGTCCGCAACCCGGATCTCCGCGACCTGGATGCCCTGTGCCCGCGCCGGCGCGAGCAGCGCCTGCTCGAGCTCCGGCCCCGGCAGCATCGTCCCTGCGAAGGCGTCCTTGATCGCACCGCCCGTCGCCGGCCACTCGAAGGTGAAGCCGAGCACCTGCCGGTTGTCGCCGCCCGGCCGCCGGCAAGCGACCAGCACCGAGGTGACCGGCTCGTCCGCCTCGAGCGCGAACGCGCGCTCGGGCACCAGCGTCCCCGCGCGCTGCGCTGCGACCGTCAGCAGGCCCTCGCCGAGGCCGGCCAACGCCTCGGCGGCGAGCGTCGAGACAGGCGGCGGCGCGGCAACGCTCAACGCCCGCAGCAGTGAGCGCCCGCCCTTCGTCTCCGCAACCAGCGCCACGAGCTCCGGGACCGCACCCGGCGGCCCGTCCCCGCAGAGCACCGGCGGGACCAGGCGACCGGCAAGCAACTCGAGCTCGGTGGGATCGTCCACCCGCGCGGCGTCTCGTACGAGCGCCCGACCGGACGTCCCATCCACTCACGGAACTCCTGGCGCTCCTCCTCGCTCAACGGCTGAAGCACGCCGCGACCCTAACCGGGCCTCCGGACAGCACTGAGCCCGCAGCAAATCGCTGCACAGACGCCGTAACGATGATGGTCCTAACTGGGCATCTTTCGAACCCGCCGGGACCGGTCTCCGATGTTCTCTCCCTCTTACGTCTGATCCACGAGGAGCCGAAGAGAAAGGGAAACTCGTAACTATTGTAACAAAGCTGCCTCTACGGCTCGACCGCGCTGCAACCTGATGGTTGCGGCTTTCCAGCTAAGCGGTCTTTCGTCCAGGTCATGAAGTCGGGCAGAAGCGGTGACTTGGGATCGGTGACCACGCCGACGTGGTCGAAGCCCTTGCATCTCCGGTACCGGAGGCTTTTGGCCGTTCTTGCAGAGACTGTCGACGTAGGCCTTCTGGATGCTGGGAAGTACGAGGGCTGTATCGATCCTTGTGATCGGGGACAGCTCGTTGAGTCGTCGAGTGGCATGTAACGAGGAGTCTTGTCGAAGAAGACAAGAATGATGGGCACGGAACCCGGGAGGCCCAGAGAGCGCCGGCGTTATGCCTTAGACGGTGCGGGGTCGCCACGGCTCGTGCTCGTGCGCGAGCCAGACAAGCTCGGGGTCGAGCGCGCGCACCCGCAGCTGGCCTTCGGTGTGCGGCTCGTCGAGCTCGCCGAACCAAACCGCCACGTCGCCGCCGACGACGACCGGACGCCCGCCAGTCTCGACGACGACCACCTGCATGCCGCGTGTGTGGCCCGGCGCCGGGA
>WNGA01015239.1_pt1 | contig 14036 bp, 7 predicted proteins | sample 5400061 | NCBI WGS metagenome assembly WNGA01 (sample SAMN13153366, study PRJNA577476) | soil metagenome | isolation source: 100 cm soil or saprolite under grassland replicate 2 | place: USA:California | collected 2016-06-15 | reverse complement strand
TCGTCGAGCGCGGCACCCACACCGAGCTGCTCGCCCGGCGGGGCCGCTACCGACAGCTGTACGACAAGCAGTACCGGTTCGAGCAGGACCTCTTCATCAACCCCGGCGAGGACTTCACCCCCGAGCCGGAACCACCGGCGATCCCGACGCCCCTCACCGCGCCCGATCGGCTGTAGGGGGCAACCCCGGGGCACCGCCCCGGGGTCCCCCAAACAGCAATGACTCCTAACGCGGGGCCTCAAGCGCGGCTGACCCCGGGCCGGCGGCCCGGGGTCCACGGGCGCCGAGCCCCTGGTTGATACCTCTTCGGTTACCGTCAGGTAACCGATTCCCGCCGCCGCAGCGCGACCTGCTCTGCTAACTCGTTTCTGCTGAACAGCTTGTATAGAGCTCCGGTCGGCACGGGGCTTGCCCACCCCTACCCCTTACGACGAACACGCTGAGTTTGCGGCGCGCCATTCTCCTGGCCCGCCTCGAGCGCGGCAAACCTGCGAGGTGGGTGATGGTCAGAATGTCCCTGGTCCTTGTTCTGCTGCTAGCCTTCGCGCCTGACTGGCTCCTGGCCCCGCTCTGGTTCGTGCTGGGGGTCGGCGTACTCGTGTGTTGGGCCAGGGACCGGAACGAGCGCGAGCGGCAGGAAGGCGTCGCCCGCTACCACCGTGAGCTGGCCAGACGGCGGCACGCAGCGGCGCGGCGGTCCGCTCAGCACGCCACGCCAACGGGGGCCTGAGATCGTCACCTTGCGCGTTACCAAGCGGTAACATCCCGGCCTCGGCCGGTCCCCTCCCAGGTCTCGCAGTTCTCTACAAATCAATATCACATAACAACTTACGCTGTTGCGCCAGGTCGGCACAGGACCTGCTTACCCCGGCACCCGGACAGTGCCCACGTGCCCATGACTGACACGCGAGCGAAAGGGAGAAAGACGATGAAACCGTTGCGATTGCTGTTGGTGACCGTGCTGGCGGTGGCTGCGTTCTGGCCGCGGCTCGGTGCCGCGCAGGGACAGAAATCCAAGGAGCTGTTGATCACGGCGCGCAACCTCACCGCTGAAGCCGCGGCGGAGCGGGGTGGCAAGGCGTCGGCGCGGCCCGGGGACGAGATCGGATACACCCTGGACTTCACCAACGTCACCGGCGGACCGGTGCAGAACGTCCAGCTCGTGGACTCGATCCCGCAGGGGACGACCTACGTGCTGGGTTCGGCCGCAGCCGATCGGCCGGCGCGCATCAACTACTCGATCGACGGCGGGAAGACGTACACGGCCCAGCCGATGATCACGGCGATCGAAGACGGCAAAAAGGTGGAAAAGCCAGCACCGCGCGAGCTGTACACGCACGTGCGCTGGACGGTGCTCTCGCCCGTTGCGCCGGGAGCCCGAGTGGTTACGCAGTTGCGCACACAAGTGAATGCAGCGCCCGGCGAGGCGAAGTAGGCATCCGGGCAGTCAACCGAAACAACACACGAGGAGTCCGAGATGTTCAAGCACATGCAGTCGATCTGGAGCCTCGCCCTCGCCGCGGCGGTCCTGATTTTGGTCCCCGCGCGAGTGCACGCTCAAACGCCGGAAGGCACGGTCATCACGAATACGGCGACCGCGTCCTACACCGACGCGAATGGCAATCCCTACGCCGACGTCACCGGTTCGGTCTCGGTGACGGTCGGGTTCTTGCCCGGCATCGCCGTTAGGGCGAACACGCCGAGCCAGACCCCCGCGTCGCCCAGCACGGGCGGCACGCTCAGCTTCGGGGTCGCTAACCCGGGCAACGGCACGGACAGCGTGACGATCTCCGAGGGCATCTCCGTCCCGGGGGTTATCACGGTCACCGCTTACCGCTATGCGTCGGCGGACTATGCGACGCTGGCGTTGTTGAACGACGCGCTGTCCGCTGCGGCGATCCCGCAGGGCGACTCGATCACGATCGAGGTGCTGTACGACGTGGCGAGCAACCAGGGTGGCGTGAACACCATCTACACCCTCACGGCGAATTCGCGTCGTGCCCCGACCACCACGGATAACGATCCGGCCAGCATCACGCCCTCGCAGACGTACTGTGTCGGCAGCCTTTGCAGCGGCGGCGGTGGTGGCCCTGGCGGTGGTGGCGGCAGTGGTGGTGGCGATCTGATCAACATCGGCTTCGGGGCGGACAGCATCCTGAACGTGTCCAAGGTCCCGGGCCAGTACACGGTCACCTACTACTTCGTCAACGGCGGTAACGGGACGGACAGCTTCGACCTCCTGGCTCGCATCCCCGGGGGCGGGTCGGTGATCACGAGGGTGACGATGGACGGGGTGTCCAGCGACAGCCTCCGCATCACGCTGGCCGCGGGTGCCGAGAAGTACATCGCGGTCGTGTACAACGTGGCGGACGTGGCGGCTGGCTCCAAGGACTCGATCTTCTTGCGGGTCCGCTCGGTCGGCGACTCGTTGGTCTGGCACGATGGCATCCTGGCCCTGACCGTCGTCAAGCCGGCCCTCGAGCTGACGAAGCAGGCGTACCGCAATGACGGCTTGACGCTCATCGGCCTCGGCGACGAGGTGCTTCCGGGCGAGTACATCCGCTACCGGATGACGGTGACGAACAACGGGACCACGGACGCGGTCAGCGTGCAGGTGACTGATACGTTGCCGGCGCAGGTCACGTACGACTCCTCGAGCGGCTCCGGCTGGAGCATCGGGCTGAGCGGGGCGACTGTGACCGCGGATTGGGCTGGCAACTTGGCGTCTCTCGCGAGCGCCACGTTCGAAGTTCGCGTCAGAATCAACTAAGTACACCTAAGTCAACCAAGGGCAGGAAATAACAATGCGCTTCGGTAACTTGGCAGACATGAGTGGGCGGTTCGCCCGCCGCGGCCTCACGGTCGCGGCTCGGGCCGCCGCCTTCCTCCTGGCTGCACGGCTCTTCGCCGCGCCGGCCCTTGAGGCTCAGGGGACGCCCGCTGGCACGATGATTCGGTCGTGGGCGGTCGTGACCTACGAGAACGCCAACGCCAAGCTGGGCGTGGCCACCTCGGATACTGTTTCCTTACTCGTCGGCCAGGTGGCCGGCGTCGACGTCGAGCCACCGCGCGCCAGCACGGGCGCGGCTGGCACGACGGTGGTGTTCGCCCACAGCATCGCGAACGTCGGCAATGGCGCCGACTCCTTCACTGTCGCGGTGGCTTCGTCCCGGGGATGGCCCGTGACGTTGTATCGCGACGCAAACGCCAACGGCACCCTCGACGGGGCCGACTCGCCGCTCGCCGGGCCTGTGGCCCTGGGGTACGGCGGTACGGCGCGGCTGCTGGTCCGGGTCGCGATTCCCAACATCGCCGGCGTGCCGGGCATGACCGACAGCGTGGCGGTGACCGCCACGAGCCGGTTCGACGGCGCGGTGAGCGATGCGGTGCTGGACCGCCTGGATGCGGCCGCTCCGTTCACGATCAGTCTCAATAAGCAGGTGGATCGCCCGACCGCGGTGGTGGGCGACCTCCTCACGTACACGTTGACCTATACGGCCGCTGGCCTGGGGACGGCGTCCGGCGTCGAGCTCGCCGACACGATCCCCGCCGGCACCGCTTACGTTCCCGGGACGCTGCGCTTGAACGGCGCCCCTCTCACCGACGCCGTGGGCGACGACGCTGGCTTCATCGCTCCCGCGGGCAACGGCGCCGTGGTCTTCGCCGCCGGCACGATGACGTCGGGCGAGACCGGCTCGGTGACCTTCCAGGTACAGGTGGGCGCCGGTCCGGCCCGGATGGTGGACAACCAGGCCAGCACGACCTTCGCCTGGGATGGCGGCTCCGTCATCACGCCGTCCAACACGGTGCACACGAGCGTGCTCGTGGCGGCGCTGTCGCTCGAGAAGCAGCTCACCAGCGCGCCACTGGCGCGGATCGGTGAGCCGGTGGGCTACACGCTGCGGTATGGCAACGCCCTGGGCGGCTCGCCGGTCCAGAGCCTCGTCGTGAGCGATACGCTCCCGGCGGGCCTCGACTATGTCAGCGCGAGCTCGGCACCGGCGGTGTCGGTGGATGGGCGGGTGCTCACCTGGGCCGTCGGCGACCTGGCGGCCGGCGCAAGCGGCGCCATCGACGTCGCGTTGGTCGTGGCGTCGTCGGTGCGCGACACGGTGCGGGTCCGCAACCTGGGCTTCGCCCTGGCGCAGGGCACGCTGCCCCTGTCGGCGGCCGCTGCCGAGCTGACGCTCGTCGGGCCGCCCAGTGCGGTGCTCGGGCTCGAGCTGAGCGCGGACGTGCTCGAAGTCGGCGTGGGCGAAGCGATCCCCTACGCGGCCACGCTGAAGAACACCGGGATCGTGACGCTCACGGACCTGCAGATCGTCACCCGGCTGCCCGCGGGCGCGCGGTTCGCGCCGGCGAGCGTCGGCGGCGCGGACTCGGTCCACGCGGCCGGTGACCAGCTGGTGCTGTTCACTGCCGCCCCGCTCGCGCCCGGCGCGAGCCGGACGCTGCGCTACGTCGCGGCCCTGACGTCCGCGTCGGGTCGGGTGGCGGAAAGCCGCGCGACCGCGAGCGGACAGGCGTCGACCGGTCAGGCCTTCTCGCCCGAAGCGATTGCGTGGGTGCGGGTGCGCCGCGACTGGCCGATGGAGACCCGCGCCGCGATCGGCAAGGTGTGGGTGGACACGAACGGCGACGGCATTCAGGGAGCCGGCGAGGCCGGGCTCAGCGGCATCGACCTCTGGAGCGAGGACGGCCTCGTCGCTTCGACGGACGAGCAGGGGAAGTTCTCCTTCACGAACATGCGGCCGGGACGGCACGCCTTCCGTCTCGACCCCCAGTCGCTGCCCGAGGGCTACGCCCTCGTGGGCGACGCCATCCAGATCGTCGAGGCGAGCGGCTGGACCACGCCGCACGTGGACTTCCGCGTGGTACCGCTCCCGCCCACCGCGCCGCGCGGCCCCAAGGCCGGGACCGGCGTGGGGCAGGGCGCTGCGCTCGAGCCCGCGGCGGCCGCTCCGGCGGATACGGAGCGGGTGACGGTGCCTGCGGCCCGCACTGCGGCGCAGCGCGAGGCGGAGCGTCGCGCGGCGTTCATGCGGGGCCCGGGGATCGCGATCTTCGCCCCGGCCGACGGCGCGGTGCTGTCCGGCGACCGGGTGTACGTCGGGGTCAAGGGTGAGGCGAGCGCCAAGGTCGTCCTGTACGACGGCGCCACGCCCATCGACACCGTGCAGACGCGCGTCGACGGCGTGTTCGACTTCATCGCCGTCCCGCTCGCGCGGGGACCGCACCTGGTGCGCGTCTCGACGAAGAATTCCTGGGGCCAGGAGCGCTGGGACTCGATCGCGGTCCACGTGACCGGGCTTCCCGCCCGGTTCGAGGTCACGCCGACCCCGATGCAGCTGGTCGCCGACGGGCGCTCGCAGGCCGCGCTCGAGGTGCGGGTGCTCGACGCCTGGGGCGTGCCGGTGGCGCAGCCCGCCTACGTGACGGTGAGCGCCAAGGGCGCCGAGCCGGCGGGCGAGGACGCCGACCGCTCGTCCGTGGGTGTGCAGTTGCTCTCCGGGACGAACGGCCGGCTCGCGATCCAGCTGCTCCCCGGGCGGGAAGTGGGCCCGGGCACGCTGGACCTCAAGTCGGGTGACGCGACGGCGAAGGTGCCGCTGCAGCTGCTCCCCGAAGTGCGCGGCCTCACGGTCACGGGCTCGGGGATGGTGGGAGTCGGGGCGAGCCCCGACGCCTACGGCGCGGTCACGGCGCGCGGCCGGCTCGACCAGCAGACGTCGCTCACGCTGGGCGTCGACTCCCGCCGGCTGAACGCGGGACGGGACGTCTTCGGCCGCAGCGCCGATCCGCTGGAGGAGTCGCAGTACCCGATCTTCGGTGACGCGAGCCACATGCAGACGCGCACGGCATCGCGCAACTGGCTGTCGGCTCGGGTCGAGCGCGGCTACAATTGGGCGGCGTTCGGTGATCTCTCGACGAAGGACTTCGCGGGCGGCCTGGGCCTGGCGGAGTACCGGCGGTCGGTGACGGGCCTCGCGGGGCACCTCACGACCGGCGCGGTGACGTGGGGCGCCTTCGGCAGCCTGACGTCGCAGACGCTGCGGACGCTGCAGATCCGCGGGGCGGGCGTTTCGGGCCCCTACCAGCTGGCCGCCGACATCCTGGCGGGCAGCGAGTACCTGCGCATCGAAACGCGGGCGCTCGACAACCCGGAGCGGGCGATTGCGTCGCAGGCCCTGACGCGGTTCGTGGACTATCAGATCGACTACGCCACCGGCGCGCTGCTCTTCAAGCAGCCGATTCCGGCGGCGGACCAGAACGGCAACCACCTGTTCATCGTCGCCACGTTCGAGGCGGCTTCGGGCGGCGAGCAGCGACTGGTGGCGGGCGCCCGGGCGGCGGTGGACGTGCGGCAGCTGCGCACCACTGCGGGTCTGGACTCGCTCCGCCTCGGCTTCACCGCCGTGAGCGCCAACGAGGCGACCACGAGCTACCAGCTGCTGGGCACCGACGTCCGGGCCCTGCGCGTGGGCAAGCTCGACGTCGGCGCCGAAGCGGCCTACTCGGCGCAGGGCGACTCCGCCGGAGTGGCCATCGGGGCGAAGGCGAGCTACACCGCTTTCGACGGCGCGCTCACGCTGGGCGCGGGCTTCATGCAGGTCAGCCGCGGGTTCACCAATCCGTCCAACGTGGCGGTGCGGCCCGGCGTGACCGACGTGAACCTGAAGGGCGGGTTCAAGGTCGGCGGCACCGAGCTGCGCGCGGAGCACACCCGGCAGGAGTTCGGGTTGCAGGGCGTCGACCGCACGCACACCCGGTTCAGCATGGCGCAGGCGATCGCGCCGAACGTCGAGGTGGATGCGGGCGTGGCCAACGATCGGATCGACGGCGCCGGGGCGTCGAGCGAGGCCACGACGGCCGAGATCAAGACCAAGTGGGGTGCGTCGGACCGCCTGGGCTTCTGGACCGAGGCCCGGCGTCACCTGAGCCTCTCCGGCGCCGAGCTGTGGCCGGACGTGTGGGGCTTCGGCGGTGCGTATAAGGTCACGGACGCGGTGGCGCTCGAGGCCAGCCAGCGCTACGTCTCGCGCCCCGACAGCTCGGGCGACTACTCGGTGTCGAGCCTCGGTGTGCGCGCCAACGTCGCGGCCGGGACCGAGGCGTGGGGGAACTATCAGTTGACCGGCGGCGCCAGTGGCGTGGGCAACGCGGCCATCGTCGGGCTCCGCAACCGGATGCAGCTCACCCCGGCCCTCGCGGTGAACGCGCTGTTCGAGCGTCGCGTCGGCGTGGGCCGCGCCGCCCTCGGGGATCCCGTGCGGGCGCTGCCGTTCATGCAGGCCGAGGACGACTACTGGTCCCTGGCCGCCGGCGCCGAGCTGCTGCCGAAGCACGCGCCGTACCGGCTGAGCGCACGCGGCGAGTATAAGGACGGGACGCTCCAGTCGAGCCGCCTCGTCACCCTGGCCGGGGACGTCGCCTTCGACGCGTCGCTCGCCCTGCTGTCGCGGCAGGAGTTCATGCAGAACGAACGGCCCGCGATGCCGCTCGCCCGCCGGTTGTCGAGCGTGTGGGGCCTGGCGTTCCGGCCGGCGAAGAGCGACCGGCTGAACATGCTCGCCAAGCTCCAGTGGAGCGACGAGCACAACCCGATCGGCGGAGGGGTGCTGGTGGCGCGGGGGGCCGAGCGCAAGTTGATCGGCGCCGCCGAGATGATCTGGACGCCGGTGCCGGAGCTGGAGCTGGGCACGCGCTACGCCATGCGCCGGACCGTGGCCGACCGCGTGTACAACGACGGCACGCCCCTCGCGTTGACGGCGTGGGCCGACTACGTCGGCACGCGGGCGAACCTCGACCTGACGCCCTGGGTGAGCCTGCGCGCAGACGGCCGAGTGCTGGTGGAGCGCACCAGCGGCACGACGCGGTGGGACGGGGCGCCGGCCCTCGCGGTGCGGCCGGTGAAGGGCCTGGAAGTCGCGGCCGGCTACCGGTTCGGCGATCTCACCGATCCGGACTTCTCGGTGCGCGGCGGCCACGGTGCCTTCGTCACGCTGTCGGCGGCCCTGACGGAAAAGCTGTTCCCGACCGCCGCGGAGTTCTGGCGCCGGCGGTTCTAAGCCTCACCGCCTGACGCACAGTAGGGGCACGGCACTGCCGTGCCCCTACTTGCACGTCAGGGGGTCACGTCACCTTCCCGATCGGCAGCCGGCGAATCCGCTTCCCCGTCGCCGCGAAGATCGCATTGCAGACGGCGGGCGCGATCGGTCCCACGGAGGGCTCGCCGATCCCGCCCTGCTTGTCGGTGCTCGGCACCACGTGCACCTCGACCGCGGGCATCTCGTCCATCCGGAGCATCGGGTAGTCGTCGAAGTTGCCCTGCTGCACGCGGCCGCGCTCGATGGTGATCTCGCCGTACAGGGCGGCGGTCAGTCCGTACACGATCCCGCCCTGCATCTGCGCCTCGATCTGGCCGACGTTCACCGCCGGCCCGCAGTCGACTGCGCAGACCACGCGATGCACCCGCACCGTGCCGTCCGAGTCGAGCGAGACTTCCGCCACCTGCGCGCACACGGTAGGCTGCCATTCGGCGAGCGCGATGCCGCGGCCCCGCCCGGTGGGGAGGGGAGCGCCCCATCCTGCCTGCTCGGCCGCGAGCGCGAGCGTGCGCAGGTGTCGCGGCTTGTCCCGGAGCAGGGCCCGCCGCAGCTCGTAGGGGTCCCGCTTGGCGGCCGCCGCCAGCTCATCGACGAAGCACTCGGTCACGAAGGCGTTGTGCGAGATGCCCACGGAGCGCCAGAACCCCCGCGGGATCGGCAGGAAATCCGCCGCGACCTGATCGACGAGCAGGTTCGGGATCGCGTACGGCAAATCCTCGGCGCCGTCGACCAGCGAGCCGTCCAGACCCTTCGCCAGCGGCCCGAACTTGAGCCGGATCGGGGTTCCCACGACGCGGTGCGTCCAGGCGACGGGATTACCGGCGGCGTCGAGCCCAGCCACGAACCGGTTGTAGCTGGCGGGCCGGTAGAACCCGTGCCGCGTGTCGTCCTCGCGCGACCAGATCACCTTCACCGGCGCGCCGACCGCCTTGGACACGCGCACCGCCTCCGAAACGAAGTCCGGCTCGAGCCGCCGCCCGAATCCGCCGCCCAGGAAGGTCGTGTGGATGCGGACGCTCTCCTTGGGGAGCCCCGCGAGCTCCGCGGCCACCTCCTGCGCCCGCGTCTGGTTCTGGGTCGGGGCCCAGACGTCGCAGCCGTCGGCGCGCACGTGCGCCGTGCAGTTCATCGGCTCCATGGTCGCGTGGTGCAGGAACGGCACCTCATACGCCGCTTCCACGCGCTGCGCCGCGCCGGCGAGCGCGGCGGCGGGGTCGCCGACCTTGCGGGCTTCAACGCCGGGCTGGTCGCCAGTACGTGTCGGCGACGACCGCGACCCCCGCGGCGCACCCCACGCCCCACGCGCCGTCCTTGCCCGTCCACGGACTCGCTTCGAGCTCCACGACGGCCCGGACCCCCGGCAGCGCCTTCGCCTTCGTCGCGTCGTACCGCTTGATCTTCCCGCCGAACACCGGGCAGCGCTCGATCGCTGCGATCAGCATCCCCGGCACCTGGACGTCGCTGCCGAACAGCGCGCTGCCGTCGACCTTCGCGGGCGTATCGAGCCGCGGGATCTTCGTCCCGATGAGACGGAAGTCCTTCGGATCCTTGAGGGTCGGACTCTCGGGGACGGGCAGCCGGGACGCCTGCCGCGCGAGCGCGCCGTAGCCGAGCCGCCGGCCGCCTGGCCCGTGCACGACCGCGCCCCGCTCGGCGCGGCACTCCGTCCGGTCGACCTTCCACGTCAGGGCCGCGGCGGCGACGAGCATTTCGCGCGCGCTCGCCCCCGCCTTGCGCAGCGCGTCCCAGGAGCCGTGGATGGCGGTGCTGCCGCCGGTAGACATGCGGCGCGACCAGCCCGCCGGGTTCTCCGGCATCGGCCCGAGCCGGACCATGGACCAGTCAGCCTCGAGCTCCTCGGCGAGGATCATGGCCAGGCCGGTCTGCGATCCCTGACCCATCTCCGACTTGTCGACAGTCAGTGTAACGACGCCGTCCGTCCCGATGCGGAGCCACGCGTTGGGGGCGAACTCGCCTTCCGTGCCGGTGACTCGAGCGGCGGCGGGGCGGGGTGGGAGATAGAACGCGAGGACAAGACCGGCGCTCGTGCTCACAAACTCGCGGCGCGTGATATGGGTCTTCATGGCCCTTCCTCCATCGTCCCCCCTCTCCACAACGTGGAGAGGGGGTCAGGGGGTGAGGTCACCCTCTCCACGAAGTGGAGAGGGGGTCAGGGGGTGAGGTCACACGACCTTCCCGATCGGCAGCTTCCGGATCCGCTTTCCGGTGGCCGCGAAGATCGCGTTGCACACCGCGGGCGCTATCGGCGGCGTGCCCGGCTCACCGACCCCTCCTTGCGAGTCGGTGCTTGGCACGATATGCACCTCGACCTGGGGCATGTCTGCCAATCGCAGCATTGGGTAATCGTTGAAGTTGCTCTGCTGCACGCGCCCGCCCTCGATCGTGATCTCGCCGTACAGCGCCGCGGTGAGGCCGTACACGATCCCGCCTTGCATCTGGGCCTCGACGGTGTCCGGGTTGACGACGGGGCCGCAGTCCACGGCGCACACCACGCGGTGCACTTTCACCGCTCCGTCCGACGCCACCGACACTTCGGCGACCTCCGCGACGTAGCTCTCGAACGACTTGTACACGGCGATGCCGCGGGAGCGGCCGGCTGGGAGCGGCGTCCCCCAGCCCGCCTTGCTCGCGGCGAGGTTCAATACGCCGAGGTGGCGCGGCGACCTGCCGAGCAGGTCCCGCCGGTACTTGTACGGATCCTGCTTGGCGGCGTGGGCCAGTTCGTCGATGAAGCTCTCGACCACGAACGCGTTGTAGGAGTTGTTCACCGAGCGCCAGAAGCCCACCGGAATCCCCGTGTCCGTGAGGAGGTAGTCCACGTGGACGTTGGGGATGGTGTACGGCATGCCGACGCCGCCCTCGACCGCCTCCTCGTCGAGCCCGTTCTTCACCGTGTCCGGGAACACGCGCGCCAGGATCGACGGCGCGACGATCCTGTGCGTCCAGGCCACCGGACGCCCGGCTCCGTCGAGTCCGGCCCGGAGGACGTGGCGGCAGGCCGGGCGGTACTGGGCGTTGCGGATGTCGTCCTCGCGCGACCAGATCACCTTGACGGGGGCGCCGACGGCCTTGGACGTTTCGAGCGCTTCCTGGATGAAGTCCAGCTCGAAGCGCCGGCCGAACCCGCCGCCGAGATAGGTCGTGTGCACGTTGACCTTGTCGGGCGTCACGCCGCCGATCTTGGCGCCCAAGCCCTGTGCCCCGGTCTGGAACTGCGTGGGCGCCCAGATGTCCACTCCGTCGGGGCGGACGTGGGCGGTGCAGTTCATCGGCTCCATGGTGGCGTGGGCCAGGAACGGCAGGTCGTACGTCGCGTCGACCTTCGCCGGCGCCGACCCGAGCGTGCCGTCGGGATCGCCGTCGTGCCGCGCGACCGCGCCGGGCTGCTCCGCCCGCCGGGCGAAGAGCTGCGCGATGCTCGCACTCGAGACGCTCGCATTGGGCCCGTCGTCCCAGGTGATGTCGAGCGCGTCCCGTCCCTGTTTGGCCGGCCAGTAGCCGTCCGCCACGACGGCCACGCCCGAGGATACCTGGACCACCTGACGCACGCCCGGTACGGCCTTCGCCTGCGCCGCGTCGAGGCGCCCCACCCTGCCGCCGAACACCGGCGAGCGCGCGATCACGGCGACGAGCATCCCGGTGGCTTTGACGTCGATGCCGAACTGCGCGCTGCCGTCCACCTTGGGCGGCGTGTCGAGCCGTGGGACGCGCGTGCCCAGGATCTTCCAATCCTTCGGATCCTTGAGCGGCACGTCATGCGGCAGCGGGACGGTCGCGGCCTTGGTGACCAGCTTCCCATAGGTGAGGCGGCGCTTGGTCTCCGCGTGAATCACGGCGCCCTGCTCGGCGCGGCACGCGGCCTTATCGACGCCCCATGTCTCTGCGGCCGCGGTGACCAGCATCTCGCGCGCTGCCGCGCCGGCCTTGCGGAGGGGGGTGTAGGCGGCGCGCACGCTGGTGCTGCCGCCGGTGCCCTGCATGCCGAACATCGGGTTCGTGTACGCCTTGTCGGCCGGCGCGAACTCGATCCGGATCTTCGACCAGTCGGCCTCCAGCTCCTCGGCGAGAAGCATGGGGAGCGAGGTCGCGACGCCCTGGCCCATCTCGGAGCGGTCCACCATCACGAGGACGCTGTCGTCCGGTCCGATGCGCAGCCACGCGTTGGGCGCAAACGGGTCGGGGGAGGCGGGGGGCGCGGCGCGGAGGCGCGGGCCGGCCGGCAGATGGAATCCGATGACGAGTCCGGCGCCGGCGACCGACGCCGTCTGCAGAAAGTCGCGCCGGGTGACGCCTGTGCGGGTGCCCATGTCACGCTCCCTGCGCGACGCGATGGATGGCGGCGCGGACCCGCTGGTACGTGCCACAGCGGCAGATGTTCGTCATGGCCGCGTCGATGTCGGCGTCCGACGGGTGCGGGTTCTTGGCGAGCAGCGCCGCCGCCGCCATGATCTGACCCGACTGGCAGTAGCCGCACTGTGGCACGTCCTCGGCGATCCACGCCTGTTGGACGGGGTGGCTGCGGTTGCGGGACAGCCCTTCGATCGTCGTCACGCGCTTCCCGGCCACGGCCGAGATGGGCAGGACGCACGTGCGGGTCGCGACGCCGTCCAGATGCACGGTACACGCGCCGCACTGCGCGATGCCGCAGCCGAACTTCGTGCCGGTGAGGCCCAGCGTGTCGCGCAGCACCCAGAGCAGCGGGGTGTCGGGCGTGACCGAAACGGTGCGGGACTTGCCGTTGACGATGAACGTGATCGGCGGCATTGCAAGCAGCTCCTGAGACTGGGTGTTGCCAAAACTGGCGAGGGTGCCGGGTCGGGGGAAGTGGGTGCTAGGTGCTGGGTGCTAGGGTTAGGTTGGGGCGGCCCTGCGCCCCTAGCACCCAGAACCTAAGACCTATCACCCAGCAATGACCACCTACGCCCGCCGCCTCGGCCTGTTCTCCGGCACGATGGCCGTCATCGGCGGCATCATCGGCGGTGGGATCTTTCGTACCCCGGCCACCGTGGCGGAGCGCGTGGGCTCGCCCGGGTTGACGCTGGCGGCGTGGATCCTCGGGGGCGTCGTGGCGCTCGTCGGCGCCTTCTGCTTCGGTGAGCTCGGCGCGCGCCGTCCCAAGGCCGGCGGTGGCTACGTGTACCTGCGGGAGACGTGGGGACCGCTCCCCGCGTTCCTGTACGGCTGGGCCCTGCTGCTGGTGATCGCCACGGGCGCCATCGCAGCCGTGGCGGTAACGTTCGCGAACTACGCGCTCGCGCTGTTCGGGCTCCCCGACCGCCTCGCCGTCCCCCTCGCGGTGGGCGCGATCGCCTTCCTCACCGGCGTCAACTATGTGGGCGTGAAGCCCGCGGCCGTCACACAGAACATCTTCACCATCTTGAAGCTCGCCGCCCTCGCCGCGCTGATCGTGGCCGGCCTCGGGGTGGTTTCACCGTCCGCCGGTCCGCCGGTCCGCCCGACCGCCCCGGAAGGGGTCGTCGGCGTGGGAGTCGCGTTAGGCGCCGCGCTGGTGCCCGTCCTGTTCACATACGGGGGCTGGCAGCAGACCAACTTCATCGCCGAAGAGATCATCGAGCCGGAGAGGAACCTGCCGCGCGCGCTCGTACTGGGCGTCGCGGTCGTGGTGGCAGTTTATCTGCTCGCGAACGTCAGCTATCTCCGGGTCCTCGGACCCGCGGGGCTCGCGGCGAGCACCGCGCCCGCAGCGGACGTGATGCGCGCGCTGCTCGGTCCCGTGGGTGGCACGCTCATCGCCGCGGGGATCGCCGTTTCGACGTTCGGGTTCCTCAATCTCGTGATTCTCGTGACGCCACGCGTGCTCCAGGCGATGGCGGCGGACGGAGTGTTCTTCGCGCGAGTCGCCGAGCTGCATCCCGTGTACCGGACGCCGGCGACCGCGATCCTGGT
>WNGA01013155.1_pt1 | contig 14036 bp, 9 predicted proteins | sample 5400061 | NCBI WGS metagenome assembly WNGA01 (sample SAMN13153366, study PRJNA577476) | soil metagenome | isolation source: 100 cm soil or saprolite under grassland replicate 2 | place: USA:California | collected 2016-06-15 | reverse complement strand
CCCGGTCGGTGATTCCGCGCACCGCCGCCAGCAGCTCCGCGACCGCCCGGGCGGTGGCCAGCCGCCCGGTCTGGTCCGCCCTGGGCAGGCCGAGCCGGGAGTACGCCTCCTCCAGCCGGGGGACGAGGCTCCTGGCGGCGTCCCCGGCCTCCTCGCCGCGGCGGCGCACCTGCTCGGTCAGCTCGGCGACCCCTGGGGCGGTCAGGTACGGGTTCACCCTGATGCCGAACAGGGCCGCGCACCGCTGGACCGCGACCTTCCAGTCCTGCGGGTCGGGCAATGGCTCGGTGCGCAGCTCCATCTCCGGCCGCACCGCCCCGGGCTTGGGCACCACCGCGGCCGGCACACCGTGGTGGTACCAGGCCCGCTGCCGCAGCGCCGCCCAGGCCAGCACGACGAGATCGGACACCTCGGGCAGCAGGCCGAGCGCCGGCCGCAGCGCGTCGATCCAGCCGCGGACCCGGTCGACGGTCACCGGATCGTGCGGCTGCAGCCGGTCCCGGGCCATGGCCCGCTCGAACGCCGTACCCCAGGTGGTGAACCGGTCGTCGCCGAACAGGAAGTGCGTCTCGCCCGCGGTGCCCACGCCGAGGGCGTTGGCGACCCGCCGCACCGCGGCGATGTCGCCCTCCAGCCGCACCCGGCCGTCCGGGTCGGCGATCGCCCGCCCGACGTGGGCGAACACCGCGCTCAGGTCGCGGACGGTGATCTGCACGCCGGCCGGCTCGAACCGCGGGTGCCCCGGGTAGGTCGCCGAGAACGTCTGGTCGAGCAGGTTGCCGAACGCGGCCGCCAGGTCGGCCCCGACCGGGGGAGCCGGCGTGAAGGACTGGTCGAGGCTGATCAGCACCCGGTCGTGCGCGGCGTCCTCGGCCAGCGTGCCCGGGGTGGGCGCGGCGGCGCCGTACGCCTCCTGCACGGACCGGCGTAGCCCTTCCCGCAGCGCGGTTCGCTGGGACTCCAGGATCGCGCGGGCCTGCACCCGGTCGACCTCGCTGAGGTGGTCGGCGTGGGTGGCCCAGCGTTCGCCGGTGCCGCCGAGCAGCCAGTCCAGGACGACCAGCCGGCGCACGTCCCGCATCCGTTCCTCGGACAGGAACCGCGGCAGCCACACCACCGTCTGCGTCCGCAGCCCGCCCTCGACCATCCGGTCGAGCCGGGCCAGGTCCTCGGCGGCCGAGTGCCCGGCCTCGTCGAACGGGTGGTCGACGACGACCCGCCAGGTGCCGGGCCGCGCCCGGAAGTGGTCCTCGGTGAGCCAGCCCGCGTCGCGGACGTTGCCGAACACCACATCGACCGGGCGCTTGGAGCCGCGCCAGATCACCGAGTGCGGGTAGGCGCCGAAGATGTCGGCGTCCTGCCCGGTCACGCCCAGCGCGTCCCGCACCAGGTCCTTGAGCAGCTCCCGGCGGCGGCCGTCGTTGTCCTCCGCCCGGGCCCGCTCGACCACCGACTCGTAGTCCACATCGGACAGTTGCACCCGGATCACCGGGTTGCGCGGGTCGGTGCCGACGTGGATCTCCGGGACGGCGCGGTTCCACTCCTTGACCTTGGTCAGCACCACGCCGAACTCGCCGCTGGGCAGCGGCGAGCGGATCGACCCGTGGTTGAGCGAGGCGAGCCGCCCGGCCGTCAACTCCTTCAGCGCCGGCACCTTGGGTGCCACCGCGGACAGCAGCAGCGTCTTGGCCAGCCGGTCGTCGGCCCGGAAACCGGCCGGCTGCTCACCCGGGTCGGCGGGCAGGTCGTCCTCGCTCAGGTTGTGGCTCCTGAGCAGCAGCGGGCGCAGCTTGTCCCGGTACAGCGTGGTCGCCGAGCGGAACAGCGCCGCGGCCTGCGGGTCCAGCGCCTCCCGGCCGTCGACGACGTAGTCGAAGGTGTCGCCGACCGGGACGACGTCGTCCACGGTGAGGGTGTCGCGCCGGTCCACCAGCATCTGCTGCATGACCTTGAGCGCGGTCCGCTCCCGCTGCATGACGCTGGCCAGGTGGCGGAGCGTGGACATCAGCGCGGGGGAGAACGGGTAGGTCAGCCGGAACGCGGCCTCGTCCGAGCCGCGGTGCCGCTCGTCGGTGTTCGCGCCGTCCAGCAGCACGTCCCACACCTCGGGCCGGCGGTCCAGGCGGCGGAACGCGTCGGTGAGCACGTGCTCGGCCGCGTCGTCCCGGCGGCGCAGCAGCCGCCGGTTCGCCACGTACGGCAGGTTGTCATCGCCCAGGACGATGGTCGTGAAGCGGCCCTCCTGGTGCCGGAACGCCCGGTCCAGCGCCTCCTGCTCGGCGCCGCTGGCCCCGGCGTCGGCGAACCAGCGCCGCAGGTCCATCTGCCGGGCCACGAACGAGACCAGCGGGACGGCGCGCGAGCCGCTGGCCGTCTCCACCAGCTTGGTGATCTTCTGGCTCTCCCGGCGGAAGAACGCGCGGTCCTGCACCGAGAACGCCAGCCACAGCACCAGTTCGTCCAGGAACAGCACGACCGCGTCGTAGCCGAGTTCCTTCGCGTGCTGGGCCATCGCGGCGAGCCCGGAGTCGAGGTCCACGTACCCGGCCTGCCGGGTGTAGGAGGTGAAGTACGTCTCCGCCAGCCGGGTCACCAGCCGCTGCCGGGCCGCCGACCCCGGCGCCGCCGCCCGGGCCGCCGCGTAGGACTCCGCCGCCCAGGTCTCCCCGCCCAGCAGGGCGTCCCAGGCGTCCCCGGCCCCGCCGCCCGCGCCGTTCAGTTCCGCGAAGAACCGCTCGTCGCCGTCCCGGGCGCGCTGCTCCTCGGCGTTGGCGAGGATGCCGTCGGACTGGTGCAGCGCCGGCAGCGGCGCGTCCGGGTGGAGGAGGCGGATCTGCCGCAGGTACCCGTCGAACAGCGCCTGCTCCAGCGACTCCGCGCCGAGCAGGTGGAACGCCAGCGGCAGCACCTTCCGGTCGAGCAGCACGTCGTCGTGCCGGGCCACCACCGGCTGCAACTCCCGCTTGCCGCGGGCGGCCGCCTCGTGCCGCAGCAGCGCATGCAACACGGCCATGAAGTGGCTCTTGCCCGAGCCGAACGACCCGGACAGGAACGCCCCCCGGCTCACCCCGGAGGTGACCGCCTCCGCCACCAGCCCCAGCGCGTCGTCGAACGCCTCCGCCAGCGCCGGCGTCACCACGTACTCCTCCAGCGTCCGGGCCACCGCGCCGGCCTCGACGCTGTCGGTCAGGCGCAGCACGTAGTCCTCCGCACCGGCCCGCTCCGGGATCACCAGCACGTCGCGCAGCAGCGCGCTCACGTTCTCTCCTCGTTCGTCGGCCGCATTCGCCCCCGCCCACCCTAGACGGCCCGCCCTGGCCGTTCGGGTAGATCAGCGCTGGACAGTTCATCCGTCCGCGTAAAGTCAGCGGAAGAGGGACCAGCTCAAATGGGTCGGCGTCGGGGCCGATCAGTGCGAGAACGCCCGTCGGGGGAGCCTCGTCCTCGGACGTCCCGGTCACCTCCACCACCGCACCTTCTTCTCACAGGGTCCTGGCCATTGTGCTGAACCACTGGAAGGACGCGCTCGATCCGTACTGTCGCGGCGACATCGACGGATGTACTTGGTGGCGAGTACCTGGGAATCGGCCTCAGAGTACTCCGCCGCATTGGCCCTCCGGGTGAGTCGCTGAAGCGGCTTGCAGGGTGGTCCGGTTGGGGTGTGGGGTTCGGCTGGCCGGGTGGTCGGGTTTTGAGGTGCTGCCGCGCCTACCGCCTCGCTGGCGCTCGGCGGCAGGCTTGCCAACGAAAGAAGTACCTACGGGGCGGGTTGGTCCGGTACCCGGCTTGAGGTCCCCGACCTGACCCACCGACGTCGGTTCCGGGCCGGTCCGGGCGGTGGTCACGTTTGCGCAGATGGGCCATTCGGATCGTGTCTTCAAACCCGGCCACAAGCCTGGAACCGGCTGCGGCCCGCAACGTCGTGTACGAAAGTGGGGGACGCTCAGGTGACCGGCCGTCCAGCGCTACCACACTATTCGTTCTTTGACGGAACGGTACCGGCCCGCCAGGCCCCTGCCACCTGGTGCCAAGTCCTGGAAATACCTCGCACAAACACTTGTCAAGGAGACCTGCCGGCAATAGAATTAGAACACCAGTACGAACGGCGAATAGCCTCGGCGAAGCGGGGGATGGCAGTGGAGGGGGCGCTGGCGTGGAAGGAGTACTGAACGACCTGGCGCATGTCGCCTGGGACGCCGCCAGCGAGGACGAACTCATCGCCGCCGTCCGGGACATCGAAACGTGGTCCCGGCAGTTGTATTCCATCAGCCTGGCGGTCACCGCCGAACTGGACACCCGCGGCGTCGCACTGGCCCGCGGGGCCACCTCCACCGCGGTGCTGTTACGGCAGGTGCTGCGGATCAGCCCCGGGCAGGCCCGCCGCCGGGTCGCCGACGCCCGGGACGTGTGCCCGACCGTGACGGTCACCGGCGAGCAGGTGGAGCCAGCACTGCCGGCCGCCGCGGCGGCACTGCGCTCCGGCGCGATCGGCGAACAGCACCTGTCCGTGATCCGACAGACCATACGGGACCTGCCACCAGACACCGCCGAAGACGTCTCGGCGACGGTGGAAACACACCTCGTCGGCGAGGCCGGACACTACGACCCTGTCCAACTGGGCAAACTCGCCCAGCGGATCCGGGCCCACCTCGACCCCGACGGCACCCTGCTGGACGAACGGCAGGCGGTGGCACGGCGGGAACTGTCGTTCATCCCCGATCTGGACGGCACCGTCCTGCTCCGCGGCCGCCTCGACGCCGAAGGCGCCGCGATCGTCCAGGCCGCGCTGTCCCCGCTGGCCGCACCCGCACCCGCCGACGCCCAGGGTGTGAAGGACCCGCGCAGCCCCGCGCGACGCCGAGCCGACGCCCTGGTCCAGGCCGCCCGGATGCTGCTGGACGCCGGAGACCTGCCCACCCAAGGTGGGCAACGACCCCACGTGACCATCACCATCCCACTAGCCGACCTGACCGACGAGACCGGCACCGCGGACCTGGACACCACCGGCAGTCCCATCACCGCCGCCGCCGCACGGCGCACCGCCTGCGACGCGAACATCATCCCCATCGTCCTCGGCGCCCACTCCGAACCCCTCGACATCGGCCGCGCCTCCTACTCAGTACCCCAGCCGATGCGCCGCGCCCTCATCACCCGCGACAAAGGCTGCGCATTCCCCGGCTGCGACCGACCGGCCAATTGGTGCGCCGCACACCATATTGTGCACTGGGCCAACGGCGGCCACACCGCCCTGAACAACCTGGTACTGCTCTGCGATGCACACCACAGCCTGGTACACACCGAAGACTGGCAGATCCGCATCACCAACGGACACCCCGAATTCATCCCACCCCCATGGATCGACCCGAACCGAAAACCCCTCCGCAACACCATGCACCACCCCCACACCACCGAACACGTCGCATAAACCGTAACCGGCCGGGCCGAATTGCCCCGCCCGGGTTGTCCCGCCCGGCCGGTGACGTGGCCCTCGATGGTGATCCTAACCGGCCCGGTGTCGTCGGCCTGGCGCTGGATGTGGTCGAACCCGCGCCATTCGTCAAGCGCCGCGGATAGGTCGAAGCGCACCGTGGTCGCCAGGAAGCACAGCACGTTCAGCAGTAGACAACCTCGACGTTGGCCGGCCGCAGGAGATGCAGATCGTCTTCGGCCGGCGGGTGCACACCGACCCGCCCGGAGGCTACCGCAGCAGGCTGCTGCGCTGCGGTGACCAGGTCACCCTGAACGCCTACGCCGCCCTCTCCGCCGCGCCGCAGGCCTACCTGCTGGCCAGGGACACCACGGTGTCCGCCAACCTGACCTTCGTCGTCTGGGGGCCGGTGATCGTCCTCGCCGCCGGGCTCGCCTGGTACGTCGGCTGGCAGGCGTACCAGAAGCGGCGGGGCGTCGACATCGCCCGCCGGTACGCGCAGATCCCCGTCGAGTAGACCGGGGACCGCCGTCAACACGAGGCCGAGCCATTGCAGCGGTAGGCGCAGCTCGTCGGCGTGGACCGCAAACCGCAGTGCCGCCGACTGTCCTGTCCTCCCGAATGTTGCAGGGACTGGCCGTCCGGCCGTTGCGGCATGTGTCCTTGGGTCTAGCACCCCAGCCCGGGATCGTACTAGGGCTGCATGCATCCGCATGTGCGCGGCCGGTGGTCGGCTGCCGGCAAGAGTCAAACCGTTCCATGGCCAACTTCCGTTCCCATGAGCCGGTCACCGCCCCTTCATCACATCCCCTATCTACCACCGCTCCCCAAGCGTTGTTCGTCCGAAAAGGCTTGTTCCCGATGGCTGAGCCCACGCCAGCGCTCACCAGAGCGATCCGTAACCACAACCAACGGTTACTTCAATTCCTTGAAGCCTCGGCGGTGCTCAGGGGCCGGTGCAGGTGCCGAGGGAGCGTGTCGAGGGTCAGCCTCTGCGCGGGCGCAGCGACCGTTGCGACGGAAAGATCACCTTTCGGCCCGCGGTCGCCGATCCGCTCCGGCCAATTAAACGCGGCCAGTGACTGGACATATGCGTACGCGTACCGTGACCCGAGAGCCCGGTACGCGAGCTTGACGGCTGGCGTGGAACCTCGAAGATTTCGGGGTGGCCCCCCGGGCGAGCGCCGGCGTTGACCGGGAAGCAATTGAGGATGCGAAACTGCGACGTCGTCACCGTCGAGAATGGCCTGATCGCGCGGCACCACATCTACTACGACCAGGTGGACTGCGCCCGCCAACTCGGTCTCTTGTCGGAGCTGCCAATCTGACAAAGTCATCCGGAGCCTCGTTGGCATCTGCCGCATCACCCCCCGGGGCGCGACCCGTCGCACCCCACCCACGACAGCCAGCCCAGCGCCCATCCCAGCATTTGAGAATGCTCACAGCCCTGGGCCCCCCTTCCTGCTGACGGCGGTGGTGCTCTACGGCTTCCATCCGGCGTACCGCTCGAAGGATGGCGATGGCGGCGGCCAGCAGCAGCGGGAACAGGAACAGCGGGAACAGGAACAGCGCGATGGCTGCGCCCTGCGCCACGTCGCCGCCCTCGATGCCGCGGAAGAACGCCCAGCTCGCCAGCACCCGCGTCGAGTTGGTCGGCCCACCTCGGGTGAGGATGTAGACCACGGTCATGTCGGTGAAGGTGAAGATCGCGCCGAACAGGGCCGCGACGGCGATCACCGGCATGGTCAGCGGGATGGTGATCTCGAACATCCGGCGCCAGAAGCCGGCGCCGTCGACCTCGGCGCGCTGTGGTATGCCGGAGCCAGGGCGTACCGGGCACGGGATCGACATCCGGTTGGCCTTCCAGCAGATCCCCATCGAGTGAAGGCCGGAAGGGACCGGCAGACGGCGACATCCACGAGTCCGGCGGCGTCACGAGGCTGGCGGGTCGTTCGCCCCGGCCGCGCCCCTCATGACTCCGCGCGGCACATCACGGGGCTGCTGCGCCGAGTACCCGGATCGCTGCGGCCGGCAGCAGTGCGCAGACGGGCGTGCCCTGCCGGTAGTCCGGGTGGCCGCCCGGATTCGGCACCGTGACCTGCAGCGTGCCGCCGGCGGCAAGCCGCACGATCACGTGGATGGCCGCGCCGGCGTAGACGGTGCGCTCCACCATGCCCGGGACCGGCTGCCCCCGGCGGCCTGCCGGTACGGCTCGAGGACGACGCGTTCGGGGCGCACGACGACCGTGGCGGAGCCGCCTGCCGTCAGGCCGAAGCCGATGCCGGCTGGCGCGAGGCTTGTCATCCGGATCGAACCCCGTCCTCACACGCTCCCGGGAGTCGGGCCGACGCCCGCTCCGGCGGGGTGGTTATGGTGCGGAACTGGTCAGCAATACGCGCAGCGGGGCGCGCCGGCGGGCCGCGAGGAGCAGTCCGAGCGCGAGCGATACCGACCGGGACGCCGCCAACGGCCACAGGCCGGACCCGGCACACATCTGCTCGTTGACGTCGCTGACCTTCCCGTCCTCGCCGACGGTGACCAGCCCGTCCACGGAAGCCTCGATCAGCCCGCGGTTGTACGCCTCCGGCTCCCGCAGCCGCCGTTCCGGCTCCTTCTGCTCGGTGATGTCCCGGCCGCCGCGAATACGCCGGACAGCCGGCCGCCGGCGTCCCGGAAGGTCGAGGCGTTGTAGGAGACGACGGTCTATCCGTAGATCCGCCGGACACCTCGTTCCAGAGGATGATCTGGCCCTCGAGGTCCGGTGATCAGTCGCCCACGTCTGCGACTATTCGAACAGGGGACAAGGGCCGGCTGCCGGGGTTCTCGCGTCCCGTAGGGCGGGCGGCTGAGTCGTGCCGGTGCGGACCGGTCAGCCCTTGACGGCGCCCATGGTGAAGCCGGCGATGAGGCGCTCCAGGAACAAGTTGAACACGAAGGCGATCGGGACCGCGACGAGGACGGTCGCGGCCTGCAGGGACTGCCAGAAGAAGACGTCGCCGCGGATGAGCTCGGTGGGGACGCCGGTGCTGATGACCTTCTCGTGGGTGGGGGAGATGAACGCGAGGGCGTAGATGAACTCGCTCGCGGTCAAGGTGAACGCGAACACGACCACGGCCACGATCCCGGGGAGCGCGAGCGGGACGACGGTGCGGAGGAAGGCGCCGAGCCGGCTGTAACCGTCGACCATGGCTTGCTCCTCGATGTCGCGCGGAACTGACTTGAGGTAGCCGATGAGCAGCCAGACCGAGACCGGGATGGTGATCGTGGGGTAGATGAGGACCAGCGACCAGGTGGAGTCCTGCAGGCCGGTGGCGGCGACGATGCGGGACAGGGACAGGAACAGCAGGCTCGGCGGGACGAGGTAGACGAAGAAGATCGCCACGCCCATCGGGCCCGACCAGGGCCGATCCAGCCGGGCCAGGCTGTACGCGGCGGGCATGCCCAGCAGCAGGGTGATCGCGACGACGAGGACGCCTACCCACAGGGTGTTCCAGGCGAATGTCAGGAAGGCCGTCTGGTCGAACAGGTAGCGCACGTGCTGGAACGTCGGCGCGGGGTTGAACACGAACGGGTTGTTGTCCGGGTTGTACAGGTCCGGATCCTGCTTGAGCGCGGTGATTGCCGCCCACACAAACGGGCCGGCTCCGATGAGCGCGGCCAGGATGGCGCTGACGTACAGGCCGGTACGGCCGAGCCGGTGCCGGCGGGAGGCTCGGCGACGCTCGGCCTCGGTCGGGACATCGACCGCGGTCGTCGCCTGCGCGCTCACCCTCACAGCACCTCCATCCGGCGTACCGCTCGAAGGATGGCGATGGCGGCGGCCAGCAGCAGCGGGAACAGGAACAGCGCGATGGCTGCACCCTGCGCCACGTCGCCGCCCTCGATGCCGCGGAAGAACGCCCAGCTCGCCAGCACCTGCGTCGAGTTGGTCGGCCCACCTCGGGTGAGGATGTAGACCACGGTCATGTCGGTGAAGGTGAAGATCGCGCCGAACAGCGCCGCGACGGCGATCACCGGCATGGTCAGCGGGATGGTGATCTCGAACATCCGGCGCCAGAAGCCGGCGCCGTCGACCTCGGCCTGCTCCTGGACCTCCTTCGGTATCGCCACCAGGCCGGCCATCATGATCACGGCGGCCAGCGGCACGAGCCGCCACACGTGCACCGCAATTACCGACGCCATGGCCAGGTGTGGTCTGCCGAGCCAGTACGTGTTCGTCTGGAGCAGCCCGATCTGGCGCAGCACCCAGTCGATAGGCGAGTAGACCGAGTCCAGCAGCCACAGCCAGGCGATGGACGACAGCGCCACCGGCGTGGTCCACGGGAGCAGGACGAGGAACCGGACCAGCCATTTCCCGCGGAAGTCCGCCACCAGGATGTTCGCCAGCACCTTCCCGAAGACCACGATAAGCGCCATCGAGATCGCCGTGAACACCAGCGTGTTCTGCAACGAGTGCCAGAAGACCGGGTCGTCGAAGATCCGCCGGTAGTTGCGTACCCCGACCCAGTCGAAGCTGGGGTCCCCGGCGGTGACGTCACTGAAGCTGAACCCGATCGCCAGCACGAACGGCAGCGCGACCAGCGCCACGATGTACACCACCGACGGCAGCAGGAACAGCCAGGCGAGCGCGCCCTCCCGGTCGGACAGCCGCCGCCGGGCGCCGACCGACGGTAGCACCGCCTCGGTGCGCACCGCCTCGGCCATGCTCAGCCTCCCAGGCGGATGCCGGCGGCGGTGCTGCGCTGCCCGCTCTCGGCGTCGAAGAAGCGCAGCCGGTCCGCGCCGACCGCGAACGTGTGCGTCTCCCCGGCCGCGATCGGCGTCGTCACGGTCGCCGGCAGGCGTGCGATCACCCGGGTCGGCTCACCGATGCCGGTGACCGTGCCGTAGACGTGCCGGTCCCCGGACAGGTACTCGATCCGGTCGACGTGCAGGGGCATCGTTGTCCGTTCCGCCCCGCGCACATCCTCCGTCGGCAGCAGGTGCTCCGGGCGGAACCCGACCAGCCGCCCGTCCACCGGCACCAGGTTCATCGGCGGCGAGCCGATGAACGTCGCGACGAACGTGTCCGCTGGGTGGTCGTACACCTCCACCGGCTCCCCGAGCTGGCGGACCCGCCCCTCGTACAGCACGGCGATGCGGTCCCCGAGGCCCATCGCCTCGGTCTGGTCGTGCGTGACGTAGATGGTCGTGGTGCCCACGCGTTGCTGGAACCCCTTGAGTTCGTCCCGCGCGCTCGCCCGCAGCTTCGCGTCCAGGTTGCTCAACGGCTCGTCCAGCAGGAACACCGCCGGATCCCTGACCAGGGCTCGGGCCAGGGCCACCCGCTGCCGCTCGCCCCCGGAGAGCTGGCGCGGCTTGCGGCTCAGCAGGTGTTCGATCGTCAGCAGGCCGGCCGCCCAGCGGGCCTTCTGCTCGCGCTCGGCCCGGTCCATGCCGCCGCTCGCCTTGAGCGGGAACACGATGTTCTGCAGGACGGTCTTATGCGGGTACAGCGCGTAGCTCTGGAACACCATGGCGATCTTGCGAGCCCGGGGCGGCAGGCCGGTGACGATTCGCCCGCCGATGAGCACGTCACCCTTGGTGGGCTGCTCCAGGCCGGCGATCGTGCGCAGCAGCGTGGTCTTGCCGCAGCCGGACGGGCCGAGCAGAACCAGGTACTCGCCCTCGGTCGTGGCCAGGTCGATGCCGTCTATGGCATGCACCCGACCGGAGTCGAAGTCCTTGCGCAGGCCGCGAACCTCCACGACGGACATGCCACCTCCTCCTCGCCGGGCATGCGTGCCTGAAGGGGGCGCCTACCCGCCGACCAGCCCCTTGGCACGCCACTTCTCGAAGATCGTCTTGACCTGCTTCTCGGCGTCGGCAACCGCCTGTGCCGCGCTGGTTTCCCCGCGGGCGGCCCGGGCGAACATGGTCGGGATCACGAACGTGCCGAACACCTCGCCGATCGCGGGGTTCGCTGGGCCCGGATGCCCGATGTTCGTGCTCCAGCCGGTCGCCTTCGACAGGAACGCCAGCTTGTCCGCGGGCTTGGCGCCGAACGGGTCCTTGCCCAGCCAGGTGTCCAGCTTGGGCACGAGCACGGACCAGGCTGGGAAGTCGTACAGCTTGGAGTGCCAGCATGCGGACGCGAAGTTCGCGGTGTAGTGGAGCAGGAACTCCTTGGCCGCGTCCACGTTGCGGGCATGCTTCGGGGTGATCCAGTTGTACATGACGTGCTGGGCGGCGAAGGCCGCCTTCGGGCCCTTGAGCGCCGGCACGAAGAAGATGTCGTTCGCGACCGTCGGGTTGACGCCCTGCGCCGTCCGCCAGGCCGAGATCGAGTTGAGGATGTAGGAGAGCTTTCCGGCGATGAGCCCCTGGTTGTTCGACGCCGGGTTCCAGGCGAACACCTCGTTGGTCATGCTCTGCTTGAACAGCTTCGTCATGAAATCAACTGCCGCCACGGTCTCCGGAGAGTTGAGCACGACCTGCTCGTTGGCGTCCTGTTCGGACGCTCCGTAGGACCACATCAACGCCCGGCCCGCCATGTTGGAGTCGATCTCCTGCGACAGGCCGACGCCGAGCTGCACGCCCTTGGTCTGCTTGATCTTGGTGCCGCCGGCGAGCAGGTCGTCCCAGGTCTGCGGGCCGTCCGGCATGTCGGCGGCTTCCCACAGGCTCTTGCGGTAGTCGCCCGGGTCAGGGACCCAGCCGGGCGAGTAGGCGTAGAACTTGTTGGTGTTCGGGTTGAAGCTGGACTTGCGGCACAGCTCCAGCTGCTGCCCGTGCCGCTTGCTCGCCTCCTGGGTCACGTCGGTCATGTCCACGGCGCTGGGCTCGTACTGCGACAGCGTGGCGATGTACTGGATCAGGTCGTGGCCCTGCCCGGCTTGGATCTCCGCGGCGATGCGGGTCGGGATCTGAGTGTTGTCGATGTGGTCGACCGTGACGTTGACCCCTACCTGCTTCCCCCAGTCCTTGGCGAACGGGTCGAACCACGCGTCGTGGCTCGGCACGAAGTGGCTCCAGAGCAGGATGCGAAGGTCGCCGGAGAGCTTGCTCCTCGGCTCGACGAACGTCGGGCTCGGCGCCGGCTCCGAGGGCGCCGCCGGTGCGCCGGTAGGGTTCTTGCCGCTGCAGGCGGCGAGCGTCCCGCCGAGCGCGACGAGTCCGGAGGAGAGCAGGAAGGTGCGGCGCGTCAGGTCGCGCGGTTCATCCATGGCCGTCTCCGATCAGCGAGCAGCCCAGGAATCGGAATGAGTGGAGCCCTACCACAACTCGACCGACCCGTCCAACTGGAGTTGACCCCGGGCGGCGGCTTTCACCGCACGGTGGCCGAGTGCGAGGGGGAGCCGTTCTGGCCGGTGATCCGGACGGTGAACGTGCCACGGGTGGTCCGGACCGAAGGCCGCCGGCCTGTCCCCCGCCGACCAACGGCCCTACCTGCCCGGGACGTGTCCGCCTAGGAGGGCTCTGAACAACCCGCGCGTTTGGGGTAGGTCATGGTTGGTGCGGGTTTGTGGTGATGTCTGGGCGTGTCGCTGTGGCTGGGGGCGGCTGGGTGGGATCATGAGGCGTGCAGGGGATGACACGGCTGGACCGGGAACTGTTCGACGCCCAGGAGGTCGCCGGGGACCTGGTTCCGGCGGGCAGTGTCTTCGCGTTCCTGGCCGAGCATCGGCGGGAGCTGTTCGATGACTCCTTCACCGCGGACCTGTTCGGCTCGGCGACGGGGCGGCCGTCGCTGCCGGCGGACCTGGTCGGTGCTGTGCTGGTACTCAAGGAGCTCTACGACCTGTCCGACGGGCAGACCGCGGATGCGCTGAGGTTCGACCTGCGCTGGAAGGTGGCCTGCGGCCGGTCGCTGACTCAGGCCTCGTTTCACCCCTCGACGCTGGTGTACTGGCGCAAGCGGATCGCCGCCTCCGATCGCCCGGACCGGGTCTTCGACAAGGTCGCCGAGGTGATCGCCGAGACCGGTCTGCTGACCGGGCGGCGTAAGCGGTGTGTGGACTCCACCGTGTTCGACGACGCGGTGGCCACCCAGGACACCGTCACCCAGTTGGTCGCGGCGATCCGTAAGGTCGCCCGTACCGTGCCCGGTGCCGCGCCGGTGGTCACGGCGGTGTGCGCGCTGGACTACTCCCGCCCGGGTAAGCCCGACATCGACTGGGACGATCCGGCCGCCAAGCAGGCGCTGGTCTCGGCGTTGGTCAATGACGCGTTGGCGGTACTGGCCGAACTGTGCCGGCCCGGGGCGGGCGAGTTCGACGCCGCGGCCGCGGACGCGTTGGGGCTGCTGGCGTTGGTCGCCGGGCAGGACGTCGAACCCGCCGAGGCCTCCGACGGCACCGACGGGCGGTGGGTCATCGCCCGGCGGGTCGCCCCCGACCGGGTGATCTCCACCGTGGACCCGCAGACCCGCCACACCCGCAAGTCCCGGTCCCAGCGCAGGGACGGCTACCGCGCTCACATGGCAGCCGAACCCGACACCGGCCTGATCACCGACTGCCAGATGACCATGGCCACCGGCGAAGACAACACCGACGCCGCCATGGGCGTGAAGATGGCCAACCGCGACCGCTTCCACCCCACCACCACCACCGACACCGACACCGACACC
>WNGA01008515.1_pt1 | contig 14036 bp, 10 predicted proteins | sample 5400061 | NCBI WGS metagenome assembly WNGA01 (sample SAMN13153366, study PRJNA577476) | soil metagenome | isolation source: 100 cm soil or saprolite under grassland replicate 2 | place: USA:California | collected 2016-06-15 | reverse complement strand
TCTCGGGTTACCGGCCTCAGTTCTTCTTCCGCACCACCGACGTGACGGGCACAGCGTCGCTTCCGGCGGGGGTGGAGATGGTGGTGCCGGGGGACACGGTGTCCCTGGAGATCAACCTGATCACCCCCATCGCCATGGAAAAAGGACTGCGCTTCGCCATCCGCGAGGGCGGACGCACCGTCGGAGCCGGAACCATTACAGAGATCTTGGAGTAATTCTCCATGCAAGAAACCATCAGCCTGGCGTGCTCGGAATGCAAGCGTCGCAACTACACGTCGACGAAGAACAAGAAGACGAACACCGAAAAGCTCGAGCGGGCGAAGTACTGCCGCTTCTGCCGCAAGCACACGGTGCACAAGGAAGGGAAAGTCTGAGCCTAGGGGTGTAGCTCGAATTGGTAGAGCGGCGGTCTCCAAAACCGTAGGTTGGGGGTTCGAATCCCTCCACCCCTGCCATCGAGAAAGAACGGAACGAGGATGAAACCGATTAGAGAGTGGTGGCCCACGACGCGAGATTTCTTCCGCGACGTCTGGGTCGAGATGAAGAAGGTGAGCTGGCCCGGGAGGAACGAGGTCGTCGGCACGACCGTCGTCGTGATCGTGGCCTGCTTCCTCTTCGGCTTCTACCTCTTCGTCGTGGACAGCGGCCTCGCCTGGCTGATCGACAAGCTCTTCGTGGCAGCGGGGGTGTCGCCGGCATGACGACCGAGACCAAGACCAAGAACTGGTACATCGTCCACACGTACTCCGGCTTCGAGGAGCGAGTCCGGCAGAACCTGAAGCAGCGCGTGGAAGCGATGGGCATGTCCGACGCGTTCGGCGACATCCGCATCCCGACCGAGACCCTCGTCGAGATGAAGGGCGGGAAGCGGCGGGAGATCCAGCGAAAGTTCTTTCCCGGCTACATCATCGTCGAGATGGAGATGTCCGACGAGGCGTGGCACCTCGTCAAGAACACGCCGAAGGTGACGGGCTTCGTGGGCTCGGGCAAGGAGCCGACGCCTCTGACGGCGGAGGAAGTCGAGCAGATCCTCCACCGGGTGACGTCGACCAAGGAGAAGCCGAAACCGAAGCACACGTTCGAGAAGGGGGAGCACGTGCGGATCACCGACGGCCCCTTCACGAATTTCACCGGAGTCGTCGAGGACATCAATTTCGACCGCTCGACCTTGAAGGTGATGGTCACGATCTTCGGGCGCTCGACGCCGGTCGAGCTCGAGTTCCTGCAGGTCCAGAAGCTCTAGGAGCGTTCGCGAGAGATGGCAAAAAAGATCACGGGCTACGTCAAGCTGCAGATTCCAGCGGGGGAGGCGACCCCGGCGCCGCCGGTCGGCCCGGCTCTGGGCCAGCAGGGCGTGAACATCATGGACTTCTGCAAGAACTTCAACGCGAGAACCGCGTCGCAGAAGGGTCTCATCATCCCGGTCGTCATCACGGTCTTCGCGGATCGCTCCTACACCTTCATCACGAAGACGCCGCCCGCTTCAATCCTTCTGCTGAAGGCGGCGGGGATCGCAAAGGGGTCGGGGACGCCGAACAAGGAGAAGGTCGGGAAGGTTACGAAACAGCAGGTCGAGGAGATCGCGAAAACGAAGATGCCCGACTTGAACGCGGCAGACCTGCCGGCAGCCGTCAAGGTGGTCGAGGGGACCGCCCGAAGCATGGGGATTGAGGTCATTTAACCAAGGCCCGGGGACAGGTCCCAGGGACCTGCACCCGGCACCGAATTCAAGTCGCGGGGACAGGGCCCCGCGGAGGAAAGTCGGAGATCAGCCGGAACACTGATCGTCAGTACGACGAGGTAAACAGGATGGCGAAAATCGGCAAAAAGTTCCTGGCGGCGAAAGCGAAAGTCGAGCCGCGTCCGTATGCCCTTCCGGCAGCGGTCAAGCTGATCCGGGACGTCCGGTACGCGAAGTTCGACGAATCCGTCGACATGGCGATGCTGCTCGGAGTGAATCCGAAGCACGCCGACCAGATGGTCCGCGGGACGGTTGTCCTGCCGCACGGAACCGGCAAATCCAAGCGGGTCGCCGTGATCGCGGCGGGAGACAAGTTCAAGGAGGCGCAGGAGGCGGGAGCGGACCACGTCGGCGGGGAGGACCTCGTCGCAAAGATCCAGGAAGGCTTTCTCGAATTCGACGCGCTCGTGGCGACGCCGGACATGATGCGGTTCGTGGGTCGGCTCGGGAAGATCCTCGGCCCGCGCGGCTTGATGCCCAATCCAAAAGCGGGCACCGTGACGATGGACGTCGGCAAAGCGGTCGGGGAGATCAAGGGGGGCAAGATCGAGTTCCGCGTCGACAAGACCTCCATCATCCACGCGCCGATCGGGAAAGTATCCTTCGACGAAAAGAAGCTCGAAGAGAACGCCGCCGCCTTCATCCGGGCGGTCCACAAAGCGAAGCCCCCGGCGGCGAAAGGCAAGTACTTCCGGACGGTCTCGGTCTCTTCCACGATGGGACCGGGGATCGAGATCGACACGGCGTCGATCGAAGGGTTGTAGTCCATGGAACGAGCGCAAAAGACGGCCGCGGTCGCTGAGCTCCAGTCGGAGCTTACGAAGTCGAAGAACGCGATCCTGTTCGGCTTCGCCGGGCTGAAGGTCCCCGAGGTGACGGAGCTCCGCCGCCAGGTTCGGGGCACGCGTTCCCGCTACGTCGTGGTCAAGAACACGCTCGCCCTGCGCGCGGCCCGCGGGACCGCGATGGAGGGGATCGCGAGGCACTTTGCCGGCCCGACAGCGGTCGCGTTCAACCAGAACGACCCGGTCGGGCTCGCGAAGGTGCTGACGGCTTTCGCGAAGACGAATCCCAACCTCGTTTTCAAGGGGGCGCTCATCGAGGGGCGGCCGGTCGACGCCTCCGAGATCAAGACGATCGCGGAGCTGCCGACCCGGGAAGAGCTGGTCGGACGGCTCCTGTACCTCATTCAGTCGCCGTTGACGAGGCTCGCGACGGTTCTCGCCGGTCCGGTGTCGAACCTGGCGAGGGTGCTTCGCGCGGTTGCAGAGAAACCAAATTCGGGGCCGGCCGACGCCGCGCCCGCAAGCTAACCGGATACGGAGAGGAGAAGACACGCAATGGGCATGACGGCGGAGAATTTCGTCAAAGAGATCGAGGGCATGACCGTCCTTGAGCTGAACTCGCTCGTCAAGGCGCTCGAGGAGCGCTTCGGCGTCTCGGCGGCCGCGATGGCGATGCCGGCAGCGGCCGCCCCCGCAGCCGCGGCTCCCGTCGAGGAGGAGAAGACCGAGTTCACGGTCCACCTTCTTGCCGCCGGCGACAAGATCAAGACGATCAAGGTGGTCCGGGAAGTCACGAGCCTCGGGTTGAAGGAGGCGAAAGACGTGGTGGACGGCGCGCCAGGCCTCCTGAAAGAGGGCGTCTCCAAGGACGAGGCGGCGAACATCAAGAAGAAGTTCGAGGAAGTCGGCGCAAAAGTCGAGATCAAGTAGGAATCGCGCTGACCAGGGAATACGCGCTTGTTCTGGTAGGTGCGGGGCAATCCGCACCTCTAGACCCGCTTTTCGTCGTGCTTGGTGCCAAATCGCGCCGGCTTGTCCGGCGCGCGACAGGAGTGTCTCTCAATGACTGAAGTCGTGTCCCCCGAGAGAAGGAACTTTTCGAAGATCCGCTCCTTCATGGATCTTCCGAACTTGATCGACGTCCAGCGCCGCTCCTACGAGCGTTTCCTGCAAATGAATCTGCTTCCGGAGGAGCGTGAAGACTCCGGTCTCCAGGCTGTCTTCACGAGCGTCTTCCCGTTCTCGGACTTCCGCGGCGCCTGCGAGCTGCAGTTCGTCAAGTACGCGATCGGAAACTGGGAATGCAAGTGCGGCCGGCTGAAGGGCCTCGAGCATCTGCGCATGGACTGCCGCTCCTGCGGCGCGCGGATCGTCACCGCGCACCCGCACGAGGAGACCGTGACCTGTCCGCGTTGCGGAACCCAGAACCCCAATCGGGTGACGCTTTGCGATGTCTGCGGAAACCCGGTCGACCTGCAGATGAAGTACTCGGTCGCCGAGTGCCAGGAGCGGGGGATGACCTACTCCGTCCCGCTCAAGGTGACCTTCCGCCTCTTCGTCTACGACAAGGACCCGGAGACAGGCGTCAAGACGATGCGAGACGCGAAGGAGGAGGAGGTCTTTTTCGGCGACATCCCGCTGATGACCGAGCACGGCACGTTCGTGATCAACGGGACCGAGCGCGTCATCGTCTCCCAGCTTCACCGCTCGCCCGGGGTCTTCTTCACCCGCGAGTCGAAGCAGGGCTTCCTGGCGAAGATCATTCCGTACCGCGGCTCCTGGGTCGAGTTCGAGTACGACCAGAAGGGAATCCTCTTCGTCCGGATCGATCGGAAGCGCAAGTTCCCCGCGACGATCTTCCTCCGCGCTCTGGGGCTGGAGACCGACGAGTCGATCCTGCGCCAGTTCTACGCCGTCGTTCCCGCGCGCTTCGAGCGCGGCCGGGCATACCTGACCGTCAGCCGCGAAGTCGTGAAGCAGGAAGAGTTGAAGGAGCGCTACGCCCGGGTGAAGAGGGAAACCAAGACGGTCTTCGCCGGCATCCGTCTCTCCGGCGAGGATCAGAAGGAGATCGGGAAGAAAGGGTCGATCGAGCGCTCCGTGGACGACGCTGCGGTCGAGAAAGCCTGTTTCCTGGCGGACGTCGTCGATCTCTCGACCGGAGAAGTCCTGTTCGAGGCGGGCCAGGAGCTCGGCGCCGACGCGGTCGAGTCTTTGAAAGAGCGCGGCATCAAGGAAGTCGAGCTCTTCTTCCCCGACTGGGACCTTTCGGGCGACGTTCTCGTCAACACGATCCGCAAGGACAGCCACAAGACCAAGAACGAGGCGATTCTGGAGATCTACCGGCGCTTGCGGCCGGGCGATCCGCCCACCTACGAGTCGGCGAAGAACCTGTTCGAGGGAATGTTCTTCGATCCCAAGAAGTACGACTTTTCGCGCGTCGGCCGCTTCAAGTTCAACATCAAGCTCGAGGCCGATTCCGCGGAGGACACCCGCACGCTCACGCCTCAAGACATCTACCGTGTGGTCGCGTACCTGCTGCGGCTGAAGAGGGACGTCGGCCGCACCGACGACATCGACAACCTCGGCAACCGGCGCGTGCGCTCCGTCGGCGAGCTGCTCGAAAACCAATTCCGGATCGGCCTCGTCCGGATGGAGCGGGCGATCAAGGAGAAGATGTCGGTCCACCAGGACATCGACTCGGCGATGCCTCACGACCTGATCAACTCCAAGCCGGTCATCGCATCGATCAAGGAGTTCTACGGGTCTTCGCAGCTCTCTCAGTTCATGGACCAGACGAACCCGCTCTCCGAGGTCACCCACAAGCGGCGGCTCTCGGCTCTCGGGCCGGGAGGCCTGTCGCGCGAGCGCGCCGGGTTCGAGGTGCGCGACGTGCATCCGACACACTACGGGCGCGTCTGCCCGATCGAGACTCCGGAAGGGCCGAACATCGGTCTGATCTCGTCTCTCTCCTGCTACGCGCGCATCAACGACTTCGGCTTCATCGAGACGCCCTACAAGAAGGTCGAGAAGGGGCGCGTGCTCGACCACTTCGAGATCACGCAGGCGGGCGACACCTCGTTCAAGCTCGGGCAGATCGTCGAGAAGAAGGAGCTCGAAGAGGAGAACGAGCGGGCCCGGCGCGCCAAGAAACGGGCCGCCGAGTCGGAGCCGTACGCGTTCTACCTGTCCGCGTGGGAAGAGGAGAACTTCGTCATCGCCCAGGCCAACGCGGAGACCGACGCCTCCGGCCGCATCAAAGAGGACCGCGTGATCGCCCGGTTCAACGGCGAGTTCATCACCGCCGAGAGGGAAAAGATCGACTACAAGGACATCTCGCCCAAACAGCTCGTGTCCGTCGCGACCGCGCTCATTCCGTTCCTCGAGCACGACGACGCGAACCGGGCGCTCATGGGGTCGAACATGCAGCGCCAGGCAGTGCCGTTGCTCAAGGTCGAGGCCCCGCTGGTCGGGACCGGCCTCGAGGGAACCGTCGCCCGCGACTCCGGCGCCGTCATTCTGGCCAAGCGCGGAGGGGTCGTCGACCAGGTCGACTCGGAGCGCATCATCGTCCGCGTCGAGGGGGGCGAGGAAGGGGGCGGCGGCAAGGAGTTCGGGGCCGACATCTACCCGCTGACGAAGTTCCGTCGCTCGAACCAGAACACCTGCATCAACCAGAAGCCGATCGTCGGGGAAGGGACTCGCGTCCTCCGGGGCGAGGTCCTCGCCGACGGTCCGTGCACGTCCGATGGGGAGCTCGCGCTCGGAAGAAACGTGCTGGTCGCGTTCATGCCGTGGCGAGGGTACAACTACGAGGACGCGATCCTGGTGTCGGAGAAGCTCGTCAAGGACGACTTCTTCACCTCGATCCACATCCAGGAGTTCGACATCGAGGCGCGCGACACCAAGCTGGGGCCGGAAGAGATCACCCGCGACATTCCGAACGTTTCGGAAAACGCCTTGCGCGACTTGGACGAGTCCGGGATCATCCGGATCGGCGCCACCGTCAAGCCGGGCGACATCCTGGTGGGCAAAGTCACCCCGAAGGGAGAGACCCAGCTGACTCCGGAGGAGAAGCTCCTCCGCGCCATCTTCGGAGAGAAGGCCGGCGACGTTCGCGATGCGTCGCTCAAATGCCCGCCGGGCATCGAAGGCACCGTCGTGGACGTGAAGATCTTCTCGCGCAAGGGGATCGAGAAGGACCTCCGGGCGCTCTCGATCGAGCAGGATCAGATCGCCAAGATCGAGAAGAACTCGAAGGACGAGATCCGGATCATCCGCGAAGAGGCGAACAAGAAGATCCGCGATCTCTTGACCGGCAAAGTCGTGGCAGACGAGGTGAACGATCGCGAGGGTAACGAGCTCGTGAAGAAGGGCGGCCGGCTCACGCCGGAATCGGTCGCTCGGTTGACGCCGCAACAGCTGAAACGCCTGAAGTTGAAGGACGAGGAAGTCGCCGAAGCCGTCCAGATGGTGCTGCGGCGGCAGGACTCGCAGATCGAGGTCCTGAACCGCGTAAACGCCGAGCGAATTGACCTTCTCCAGAAGGGGGACGAGCTCCCCCCCGGCGTCATCAAGATGGTGAAGGTCTACGTCGCCATGAAGCGCAAGCTCTCGGTCGGCGACAAGATGGCGGGCCGGCACGGCAATAAGGGGGTCATCTCGCGGATCCTCGCCGAGGCGGACATGCCGTACCTGCCCGACGGAACTCCGATCGAGATCGTTCTCAACCCGCTCGGCGTTCCCTCCCGAATGAACGTCGGACAGATCCTGGAGACCCACCTCGGGTGGGCGGTGCGGGCGCTCGATCTTTCGGTCGCGACGCCGGTCTTCGACGGCGCTTCGGAATCGGAGATCAAGAAGCTGCTGCGGGAGGCGAACCTCCCGACCTCCGGCAAAACCGTTCTCTACGACGGTATGACCGGGGAGCCGTTCGAACAACAGGTAACGGTCGGCTTCATCTACATGATGAAGCTCTCACACCTCGTCGACGACAAGATCCACGCGCGGTCGATCGGACCCTACTCGCTCATCACTCAGCAGCCGCTCGGTGGCAAGGCGCAGTTCGGCGGCCAGCGTTTCGGTGAGATGGAGGTCTGGGCGCTCGAGGCGTACGGCGCCTCCTACACGTTGCAGGAGCTGCTGACGGTCAAGTCCGACGACGTCGAGGGACGCTCGCAGGTCTACGAGGCGATCGTGAAGGGCGAAGTGCCTGCGGACCCGGGCCTGCCCGAGTCGTTCAACGTCCTGGTGAGGGAGCTGCAGTCGCTGTGCCTCGACGTGGAGCTGCTGAAGAAGTGAAAAAGCCGCGCGCGGAGCGCGCGTAAGGAGCCTCATGGACACAATCGCTTTCGCGGCGAAACCGACGGCGCTGAAGGACTTCAACGCGATCAAGATCTCTCTGGCGTCGCCCGAGAAGATCCGGTCGTGGTCCTACGGCGAGGTCACGAAGCCGGAGACGATCAATTACCGCACGTTCAAGCCGGAGCGCGACGGACTCTTCTGCGCGAAGATCTTCGGCCCGATCACCGACTGGGAGTGCCTCTGCGGCAAGTACAAGCGGATGAAACACCGCGGTGTCGTCTGCGACAAGTGCGGCGTCGAGGTCACCAAGTCGAAAGTGCGCCGCGAACGCATGGGCCACATCGAGCTGGCGTCGCCGGTCTCGCACGTCTGGTTCTTCAAAGGCCTGCCGTCGCGGATCGGCCACCTTCTCGACATCTCGCTGCGAGATCTCGAGCGAATCCTCTACTTCGAGTCGTACGTCGTCATCGATCCGGGCGAGACCGACCTGAAGGAAAAGGAGCTTCTCTCCGAGGAGCGCTACCGCGCCGTGCGGGGCGAGCACGGAGATATTTTCGTGGCGCGGATGGGCGCGGGCGCGATCAAGGAGCTCCTCCAGCGGGTCGACGTGGACATGCTGGCGGAAGAGCTCCGAATGATCATGAAAACGGAGACCTCGCAGATCAAACGGCAGAAGGCGGCGAAGCGGCTCAAGGTCTGCGACGCGTTTCGCCGCTCGGGCCACCGGCCCGATTGGATGATCTTGGACGTGATCCCGGTCATTCCGCCGGAGCTCCGCCCGCTCGTTCCCTTAGACGGCGGCCGCTTCGCGACCTCGGACCTGAACGACCTTTACCGGCGCGTCATCAACCGCAACAACCGGTTGAAAAAGCTCCTGGAGCTCCGCGCGCCGGAAGTCATCGTGCGAAACGAGAAGCGGATGCTGCAGGAGGCCGTAGACGCGCTCTTCGATAACGGCCGCCGCGGCCGTGTTCTCAAGGGCTCGAACAACCGACCCCTGAAGTCACTCTCCGACACGCTCAAGGGCAAGCAGGGCCGCTTCCGGCAGAACCTCCTCGGAAAGCGGGTGGACTACTCCGGCCGCTCGGTCGTCGTCGTCGGACCGGAGCTGAAGCTCCACCAGGCGGGGCTTCCCAAGAAAATGGCGGTCGAGCTCTTCAAGCCGTTCATCTACAACCGGCTCGAGAAGAAGGGCATGGCCCAGACCATCAAGGCCGCGAAGGAGCTCGTCGAGTCGGGTGTGACGGAGGTCTGGGACGCTCTCGAGGAAGTCATCCGCGACCACCCGGTTCTCCTGAACCGCGCGCCGACCCTTCACCGGCTGGGCATTCAGGCTTTCCAGCCCGTTCTCGTCGAAGGCAAGGCGATCAAGATCCATCCCCTGGTCTGTCCGGCGTTCAACGCGGACTTCGACGGCGACCAGATGGCGGTGCACGTCCCGCTCTCGCCGAAGGCTCAGGTCGAGGCAGAGCTCCTGATGCTCTCCTCGAACAACATCCTGTCTCCGGCGTCGGGGCGGCCGCTCGCCGTGCCGTCGCAGGACCTCGTGCTGGGGATCTACTACCTGACGAAGTCCCGCTCGAACACGAAGGGGGAAGGCCGCATCTTCTCCGACTTCGACGAGGTCATCCTCGCCTACGAGCAGGGGGAAGTCACGACCCACACGCCGATCCGGGTGCGCTACTCCGGCAAGTACATCGACCTGACGACGCAGTACAACGACCAGGACATCGTGCACGCGGAGGTCCAGGACGTGGAGCGGACGCTGATCGACACGACGGTCGGCCGCGTGCTCTTCAACCGTGCTCTTCCCCCGGTCGTCCCGTTCATCAACGGCAACCTCAAGAAGCGCGGCCTCTCGGACTTCGTCAACTACGTGTATCTGACGTTCGGCGAGGAGCTCTGCGTCCTGATGCTCGACGACCTGAAAGATCTCGGCTTCAACGCCGCGACGCGGGCGGGGATCTCCATCGGCGTCGACGACATGCTCGTGCCGCCGAAGAAGGAGGACTACATCTCCGGTGCTCGGCGCGAGATCCTCGAGGTCGAGAGCCAGCGCAATTCCGGCGTGATCACGGCCGGCGAGCGCCACAACAAGATCATCGACATCTGGCACCGCACGACGGAGAACATCTCCGACGAGATGTTCCGGGAGATGAAGAAATCCGACCAGGTGGGCCAGGAGTTCAACCCGATCTACATCATGGCCGACTCCGGCGCCCGGGGATCGAAGGAACAGGTCCGGCAGCTCGCCGGCATGCGCGGTCTGATGTCGAAGCCGTCCGGCGAGGTCATCGAGACCCCGATCACCGCGAACTTCCGGGAGGGTCTCTCGGTTCTCCAGTACTTCATCTCGACGCACGGCGCCCGCAAGGGGCTGGCGGACACGGCCTTGAAGACGGCCGACTCCGGATACCTTACCCGGCGTCTCGTCGACGTCGCGCAGGACGTGATCGTCATCGAGGAGGACTGCGGCACGAGCGACGGCATCACGGTCACCGCGATCATGGAGGGGGGAGATACCCTCGAGCCGTTGCGCGACCGCATCGTCGGCCGCGTGGCGCAGGAGGACATCTACGACCCGCTCTCCGAGGAGAAGCTCGCCGCGGTCGGCGAGGAGATCACCGAGGATCTCGCCTCGAGCGTTCAGGAAGCGGGCATCGAGCGCGTCAAGATCCGTTCGGTCCTGACGTGCGAGACCAAGCGCGGCATCTGCCGGCTCTGCTATGGCCGGATGCTGGCGTCGGGAAAGATGGTCGAGATCGGTGAGGCCTGCGGCGTCATCGCCGCGCAGTCGATCGGAGAGCCCGGCACCCAGCTGACGATGCGGACGTTCCACTACGGCGGGACCGCGTCACGTGTGACCGAGCAGTCGAAGCACGCGGCGAAGAACCCCGGCACCGTGAGGTTCCTTTCGGTCTCGACAGTCCAGCGCAAGGACGGAAACCTGGTCGTCATCAACCGAAACGGCAAGATTACGATCATGGACAACAAGGGGCGCGAGAAGGAGAGGTACTCGGTCGTTTACGGGTCGACGATCAAGGTCTCCGACGGCCAAGAGGTCGTTCCCGGACAGGAGCTCGTCGAGTGGGATCCGTTCACGTCGGCCATCCTGACCGAGGTGGGCGGGTCGATCGCCTTCCGGGATATCGTCGAGGGAGAGAACCTGCGCGAAGAGACGGACCGCGTGACCGGCCTTGCTCAGAACATCATCGTCGAGACGGTCGGAGCCGAGAAGCGCTCCCCGCAGGTTCTCGTTCAGGGCAAAGGAGTCGACAAGAAGTACCTGCTCCCCATCGGTTCCCATCTGATGGTGACCGACGGGCAGACGGTCTCGCCCGGCGACGTCCTCGCCAAGATCCCGCGGGAGACCACGAAGACCAAGGACATCACGGGAGGTCTGCCTCGTATCGTCGAGCTGTTCGAGGCGAGGCGCCCGAAGGACGCGGCGGTCATCACCGAGATCGATGGAACGGTCTCGCACGGTCCGATCGCGAAGGGCATGCGCAAGGTCATCATCACCGGCGATGACGGCGAGACCCGCGAGTACCTGATTCCCCGCTACACGCACGTCAACGTCCAGGAGGGGGAGCGGGTCCGGGCGGGTGATCCTCTGATCGACGGCCCGATCAACCCGCACGACATCCTGGCGATCCTGGGAGAGAAGGAGCTGCAACGTTACCTGGTGGACAAGATCCAGGAGGTCTACCGGTCCCAGAACGTCGCGATCAACGACAAGCACATCGAGGTGATCGTCCGGCAGATGATGCGCAGCGTGAAGATCGAGGAGGTCGGCGATACCGACTTCCTGATCGACGAACAGGTCGACCGATTCCGTTTCGAGGAAGAGAACGAGCGGGTCATCACCGCCGGCGGACAGCCGGCGATCGGCCGGCCAATGCTGCTCGGAATCACGAAGGCGTCCCTCTCGACCGACTCGTTCGTGTCGGCGGCGTCCTTCCAGGAAACGACCCGCGTCCTGACGGAAGCTTCGATCTCCGGAAAGGTGGACAACCTGCGGGGCTTGAAGGAAAACGTCATCGTCGGGCGGCTGATCCCGGCCGGGACCGGCATGGAGTACTACCGCAACGTCGTTCTCGAGCGGGAGGAGATCCCGCAGGTCGAGGAGCCCGCCCTCGAGGACTTCCTGACCGATCCGGCCGAAGAGCTCGCTCTCGCGGAGGCCGACGCCGAGGTGGATGCCTCCGAAGAGGATTAGGCGAACATCTGGGGACAGACTTAAGTCTGTCCCCGGCTAACGGCTCGTTCGGGCCCGCCACCGCGGGCCCGAATTTTTTCTGTTAGTCTTTCTCTCTTCGGAAAAACCGTGAAGCTCCAGAAGGATCCGTTCGGCCGATCCCTGCTCCGTCGGCTCGCTCTACTCGCGGCGGCAGTTGTTTTCCCGGCGGCGGCATTTTCCGCCGAGCGCGCCGCCCCGGCCCGGATCGAGATCCCGACCGCCGACGCGTTCACGGAGAGCGAGCGTGCGGCGCTTGTCTCGTGGACAATGGCGCAGCCGCAGGTCCAGGCCGCCGTCGCACGGCATCGAACGCGGGTCCTTCGAGTCTGGTCGGATGTCGTCAAGGGAGAGGCGCGGCCTCAAAAGCGGGCCACGGTGCTCCTTCGCGACTACGACACCGGTTTCTCGCGCGAGATCTCCGTGGAACTTGCGAGCGGCCGGATCGAGATGCGCGAGTTGAATGGAGTCCAGCCGAGCGAGGAAGAGATCGAAGAAGGGATGGCGATCGTGCGGCGGGACCCGGCGCTAGCCCGATTCGTCGAGAACCCGCGGTTGAAGCTCATCGGAGGGTTTCACAACCGGAGCACCGTTCGGAACGACCCGTGTGCCGCGGAGGTCTGTCTCGAGTTCGCCTTCATGAAGCCGAACTACGAGGGACCGGCGCGATACGTCATCGTCAACCTGACCCGCGGCATCGTCGCGCACCACGACTTCCGGGGCGGCCGGCCGGGGGGATCGCCCGCGCGAATGACCGAAACGGCGGGTCGATGACCCTTCGACTTCTCCTTCGGTGGTCCTTCTGCGCGGTCGCTCTCGCCTTCGCCGCGACGAACCTCTTCGCTCAGTGTTCTCTCCCCGGGGCGACCCACCTGACCTGGCCTTCCACCGATCCCGTCTGGGACTTCTGCTTCCGGCTACCGAGCACGAGCTCGGGAGCGAACGGCTCGGGGCTCGAGCTCTCGGAAGTCCGGTACCACGGAACGTTGGTGATCGCCCGCGCCCACATCCCGATCCTGAACGTCAAGTACACCGCGAACCCCTCCGGCTGCGGCGGGCAGAATCTCTGCTACCGGGATTGGTTCTACACGCAGCAGCCGTTCGAGTGTGCGCCGACGACCTCGCCTTGGATCTGCACGGGAACGACGACGCCCGCCACCACGGTCTGCCAGCACCCGGGCTCCGACGCCGGCAGCTTCAACGGCGTCGCCGTGGAGAGTCTGCCGGACCGTTTGAAGCTCACCGCTCAGTGCTCCGCCGGCTGGTATCGATACATCCCCGTGTGGGAGTTCTTCGCCGACGGGACGATCCAGGCCCGTTTCGTCGCCACGTCGATCGACTCGACGTGCATCGCCTATACACACCACCACCACGCGTATTTCCGGTTCGACGTCGACGTCAACACGAGCGGCGGCAACTTCGTCGATCAGGTCCTCGGGGACGGGTCGACGCAGCGCGTCTCCTCGGAGCGGAGCTTTTCCGACACGAGCCCGTCCCGCGGAAAGTGGCGGATCGGCAGCCCGGGATCTCCCTACGCTGTGGAGATCACGCGCAATGCCGGAGATGGCGGCGCGGGAGACCCGCTCCCCATCCCCGACGATTTCCCGGTGGCCGACGCATGGGTCCTCGCCTATAACGCGTCCGAGATCTCCGACTACTCGAACACGGTCTCCGGGTGCGCGGCGAACATCGACGCGTGGGACAACAACGAAAACGTCAACGGCGCCGACGTCGTGCTGTGGGTCCGCGCGGCGGCTCTCCACATCGGCGAGCCCGGCGGCGAAGCGGCCGACTGCACGACGGTCGGGCCGACCATCCGCGTGCTTCCGGCTTCGCCTCCCGCGGCCGCGTTCCACACGCTCCCTCCCTGCCGGATCGTCGACACCCGCAATTCTCCCGGCCCCTATGGCGGGCCGGCTCTCGCCGCGGGGGACGTCCGGAGCTTCGTTCTGGCCGGTCAGTGTGGGGT
>WNGA01016551.1_pt1 | contig 14037 bp, 11 predicted proteins | sample 5400061 | NCBI WGS metagenome assembly WNGA01 (sample SAMN13153366, study PRJNA577476) | soil metagenome | isolation source: 100 cm soil or saprolite under grassland replicate 2 | place: USA:California | collected 2016-06-15 | reverse complement strand
AACGGCACGAGGAACGCCGGCAGCGTGTACTTCCACGCCTGCCACATCGTCGCCATCACCTTGCCGCCGGTGATCGCGGACGTCGCCACCGCGGCCAGCGCGGTCGGCGGCGACACCTCCGACAGCACCGCGTAGTAGAAGATGAACATGTACGCCTCGGGCTGCGTCACCCCGAGCTGCACCAGCGCCGGCGCGATGATCACCGCGGCAATGATGAACGACGCCGTCACCGGCACCGCCAGTCCGAGGATCAGTACGGCGAACCCCGACAGCACCACGGTCAGGATCAGTACGACGGTGTGGTTGTCGGTCAGACCACGGGCCGCGCCGACGATGATCTCGGCCAAGTTCAGGCCCAGTCCGGTTTGGGTGGTGACGGCAACAATCACCCCCGCTGTCGCACAGGTCGCCGCCACCGGCAACACCGAACGGGTGCCTTGGGCAAGCGCTTTGAACAGCGGCCGCGCGGTCAGCCGATGCTCGCGGTCCAGGAACGACAGGCCGAACTGGATGACGACCGCGTAGACCACGGCCTTGAACGGCGGTACGTCGACCGCCATGAAGCCGATGATCACGAACAACGACAGGAAGTGGTACCCGAACCGCAACAGCAACCGCAGCGCCGAATCCGACGACGTCTCGGCCGACGTGGTGCCGTGCCGGCGGGCGTCGATCTCGATCGCGAGCAGGATGCCCAGGTAGTACAGGATCGTCGGGATGACGGCGTACCCGAGGACCGTCAGGTACGACACCTGCAGGAACTCCGCGATGATGAACGCGGCCGCGCCCAGTGTCGGCGGCGACAGGATCGCGCCGATCCCCGAAGCGGCGAGCATTCCACCAGCCGGCTCGGGCGGATAGCCCGCGCGTCGCAGGATCGGCCACGACACAGTGCCGAGCGACACTGCGGTCGCCGTACCTGATCCGGACACGCTGCCAAGCAAGAAGCCGGCCAACGTGACCGTGCGACCGGGCGCTGTACGGCTGCGCTTGAAGGCCGCGAAGGACAGGTCGATGAAGAACTTGCCGGCACCGGAGTAGTCCAGTACGGCGCCGTAGATCGTGAACAGCACGATATAGCTGGCCGCGACGCTCAACGGCGTGCCGTAGAACCCGGCCGTGCCCATGGTGAACTGCGCGATGATCGCGTCGAAGTTGAAGCCCTGGTGTGCAAGTGACCACGTGTAGGGCAGATAGCCGCCGTAGTACGCGTAGGCGATGAATACCAGGCTGAACAGTGGCAGCACCCATCCCGTCGTACGACGGCATGCCTCGAGCAACAGCACGAGCAACAGAGCACCCGCAAGTACGTCGAGACTGGTCGGCGCCTGACGCCGTTCGAGGTAGCCGTCGAAGTCGAGCAGCGGATAGAGGCACACCGCCAAGGCGACAACGGCGAGGATCCAGTCGGTGATCCCGGGGTCGTCATGCCGCCGGCTCTTGAACGGATTGATGAACGCGGGGACCTTCCAGCCCCGATAACACAGCAACGTGATCGGCAGAACGGCTGCGAGAAAGATCACCAGGTAAAACTGCGTGCCTTGTGGTAAAGGGAAAAAGACCTGTAGTAGTACGCCGATGCTGATAATTCCGCACCAGACCGCAATTATCAGGTCCAGGGCAGGGCGAAGCCGCCGAGCGGGCTTTTCTTGTTCGTACTCGGCGAGTTCCGTATCGGAGGGCGTGACCAGGCCACCCCCCGTTTCGATACCGACAGTCATCAACCGGTCTCCTCCTGTGGTCGAAGGCTAATGTCGACGAACACTGCATGGAGTCGCGTGATTACGTCTTTACCAAGATCTGACACATATGAACGTCTCCTGGCCTACGATCACCGCATGAGTGGCGCGGTCAGGATTCTGTTGGTCGAGGACGATCTCGATATCGCCAATGCCCTGATACCCGCGTTGAGGCGCTACGGCCTGATGGTGACGCACGTCCGGACGGCCGCGGACGCCCTCGCGGCGGATCCCGGCGACCTGGTCCTGCTGGACCTGGGACTGCCGGACGGGGACGGCATCAACGTGTGCCGGCAGATCCGCACGGTGTCGGACGTGCCGGTGATCGCCGTGACCGCACGCGGCGAGGCGGCCGACCGGGTCCGGGGATTGCGCAGCGGCGCGGATGACTATGTGGTGAAACCTTTCGCGATATCCGAACTGCTGGCCCGCATCGATGCTGTACTTCGTCGTACCGGTCTCTTGCAACCCCGCCCCCGGGTGACGGTCGGCGACCTCACCGTGGACATCGAGGCACGGACGGTCCAGGTCGCGGACAAGCCCATCAGTCTGACCCGCAAGGAGTTCGACGTGCTAGCAGTGCTGGCCGCTCACCACGGCCGGGTCGTGCCGCGCGAACAGGTCGCCCTGTACGCGTGGCAGTCCGTCTTCGAAGCCTCGTCGCGCACGATGGACGTGCACGTGGCGAGCCTGCGCGCCAAGCTCGGGCGGCCCGAGCTGGTGCAGACGATCCGTGGCGTCGGCTACCGACTGGGTTCGGACTGACCGTTGCGCCGTCGCCTGCTGCAATCCCTTGTACCGATGGTGGTCGTCCTCGCCGTCGTTGCCGCCGTACCGCTGGCCAACTACATCGCGACCAGCACGTCGCGCACCCTCTTCCTCTCCCGCAGCAACGACGCGGACTGGTTCGCCACCATGGCGGAATCGCCGCTGCAGTCCGGCGACATCGCCAACTTGCGTGAATTGGCCGTCCGCTATCACGAGCTCTACAACACCCCGGTGTTCGTCGTCGACGTCGACCGCCGGGTGGTCGCCACCTCCCGGTCCGGTGTGGACGTGGACGAGCCGGACCTGGCGCTCGCCCTCGACAGCACCCTGGCCGGCCGCCTGCCCGCCGAGCCGCCGGCCCTGTGGCCCTGGCGCACCGGTGAGATGGTCGTCGCTCGCCCGGTCGTCAACAACGGCCGCGTGCTCGGTGCCGCCGTACTGCGGGTGCCGACCGAGAAGGCGCGCGACCAGGTGCAGCGCGGCCTGCTGCTGCTCCTGGGCGGCCTGCTGATCAGCATCGGCGCGATCGTGCTCGGTATCGTCCGGCCGGTCACCCGCTGGGTGCTGCGGCCGCTGAAGGACCTCGACAACGCGACCCACCAGATCACCCGCGGTGCGCTCGACACCCGCGTGTCCACCGACGGACGCGCACCCGAGCTCCGCCGACTGGGCGACAGCTTCAACTCGATGGCGCTCAGCCTGCACCAGGCCCGCCAGCGCGAACGCGAGTTTGTCGCGGACGCGTCACATCAGCTCCGTACGCCGCTCACCTCGGCGCGCATCCACATCGAAGGCCTGTCCCGGCTGTCGCCGACGGCACGGTTCGCGTTGAGCGACATCGACCGGCTCGGCCGGATCGTTCAGCGACTGTCCCGGCTGGCCGGTTCGGACCGCCCCGGAATGGATGCCGAGGGCAACGAAGAGCCGCTGGACCTGGCCCAGGCGGTGAAGGAGCGGCTGGTCGGCTGGAAGGCCGTGTACGCCGCCGACGACCTGGAGCTGATCATCGGCGAGATGATCCCGGGCGGTGTCGCGCCGGAGCTCGAGGTCGACGACATCCTCGACGTACTGCTCGACAACGCTTCCAAGTACGGCGCTCCGCCGGTGGAGGTGTCGGTGACGCGGGACGGCACCGAGGTGGTCATGTCGGTCCGCGACCACGGGCTCGGGCTGGGGTCGCGCGACCTGAAGAAGGTCGGCGAGCGGTTCTGGCGCAGCGCGCACCACCGGGAGATGCCGGGTACCGGCCTGGGGTTGGCGATCGTCCGCTCCGAGGCGGCCCGGGTCGGCGGCCGCGTGGTCGCCCGTCCGCCGATCGGCGGCGGCCTGGTGATCGAGGTCCGCGTCCCCCTCATCGACGACTACGACGCCTGAGCCGGTACGACGGTACGGCGTACCGGAACGATCAGATGTGGTTGGCGCGGTACCAGCGTTCGGCGGCGGGGTGGAGGGGGATCGGCATCGTCGCGATCGCCGAGCGCGGGTCGAGTGAGCCGGCCTCCGGGTGGACCGCCATCAGGTCGTTCTGCCGGCGGAACATCGTGTTGACCGTCCACCACGCCCACGAGTCGGACAGCTTCGGCTTGCCGATCAGGTAGTTCGGGATCGCCAGCGTCGGGACCGAGTTGGCCAGGCCGTACACCGACGGCGGGATCGACGACACGATGTAGCCGCCGAACTGCTTGAGCGAGATCACCTCGGCGACGGCGCCGATGTCGACCAGCCGGAACCCGATCGTCTTCTGCAACTCCGCGATCGGCTTGGTCGGCAGACCACCGCTCCAGATCAGCGCGTCGATCCCCTGGCCCCGCTTGGCCGTCTTGTTGGCCTGCGCCGCCAACTCGACGACCGCCTGGTCGAGCGTGTACTGCCTCTTCACGACCTTGATCCCGGCGGTCCTCAGAATCAGGTCCGCGATGACCTTGGTGCCGGAACCCTCGGGCCCGACGCCCACCGTCAGGCCCTCCAGGTGCTTGAGTTCGGTGGCCCTCGACGCCGTTGGCACCACGACGTGGACGTAGTTGTCGTACGTCCGCGCCAGCGCAGAGAACCGGAGCGCCCCGGAGGAGAACAAGCCGATTCCCTCGTAGGCGGCGTACGCCGAGTCGGAGGTGGTGAAGCCGATGTCATCCTTTCCGCCGGCGACCCGGTACAGGTTGTCCACCGATCCCTCGGTGACCACCGGCGTCAGGTCCATGCCGGTGACTTCGCTGACCAGCTTCGACAAACCGATGCCAAAAGTGTTGTAGACGCCGTTCTTGTTGCCGGTCGCGAAGGTGGCCGGCCCGTCCGGCGCGGGCTCGTCCGACCGGCCGCGTGAACACCCGGGCACGACCAGGGACGTGGCCGCGGCGGCACCCAGACCGAGCACGCTGCGCCGGGTCATCCCGGTAGGTTTGAGGAGGGCGTTCCCGGCGGGCGTGAACAGGCGGGGGCGATCCATGGAGGACAACCTAGACGGCAATCGGTTCGTCCCGGTAGCCACGCTGCGCAGCCGCGACCGAACCGCTACCCGCAGTACCACGATGAACTGCGTCTGGACGGGCCCCCGCTCGGTGTGACAGCGTTGTCATCGGCAGCGGCCGGGTGGGTCGCGCAACACCTGCGGAGGATGATTTCGTGCACGACGACCGTCAACTCATCGAGGAGCGGCTCAGTCGCGCCCTGCGGGAGCGGATCCGCCCCGCGATCTACGGCGCGGCAGTCCCGCTGGACATCGAGGTGTGGCACGCCCCTGGTGAGCCGGTGCCGCCCGCCGAGGCGCTCGCGGCGACCTACGAGCCGGCCGCGATCGGCCTGCCGTGGGGCCCGGCCTGGGGTACGGCGTGGTTCAGGTTCAGCGGCCAGGTGCCCGCCGAATGGGCCGGGCAGGAGATCGAGGCCGTCATCGACCTCGGCTTCAGCGGCGGGCCCGGGTTCTCCGCGGAAGGCCTGATCCACACCACGTCCGGCGTACCGCTGAAGGGCCTGCACCCGCGGCAGACCTACGCTCCGCTGTCGATCCTCGGACCCGACGGTACGGCGGCCTCGCCCGGCGACCGGATCGAGTTCTACGTCGAGGGCGCCGCGAACCCGGAGATCCCGCTCGACAACGCCTACGCGAAGGTCGACATCGGCGCCAAGCTCGGTGAGACGCCGATCTACCGCCTCGCCCGCGCCGACCTGGCCGTGTTCAACGCCGAGGTGTGGGACCTGATCCTCGACCTCGAGGCGCTCAACGGGCTGCAGCAGGAGCTGTCCACCCAGGACCCGCGCCGCCGGGAGATCCTGCGTGCCCTGAGCCGCGCGCTGGATGCCCTGGACTACGAGAATGTCGCCGGTACGGCGTCCGACGCCCGCGCGCAGCTGACCGACGTACTGAGCCGTCCCGCGCACGCGAGCGCGCACCAGCTCTCCGCGGTCGGGCACGCGCACATCGACTCCGCCTGGCTCTGGCCGCTGCGGGAGACGCGGCGCAAGGTAGCTCGGACCGTGTCCAACGTCGCCACCCTGGCCGAGGAGTACCCGGAGCTCGTCTTCGCGTTCTCGCAGGCCCAGCAGCACGCGTGGGTGCGGGACAACTACCCCGAGGTGTGGGAGCGGCTGAAGAAGGCCGTTGCCGAGGGCCACATCGTCCCGGTCGGCGGCATGTGGGTCGAGTCCGACACCAACCTGCCCGGCAGCGAGGCGCTGGCCCGGCAATTCATTCACGGCAAGAAGTTCTTCCTGGACGAGTATGGCATCGACACCCAGGAGGTCTGGCTGCCCGACTCGTTCGGCTACACCGCGGCACTGCCGCAGCTGGTGAAGCTGTCCGGGTCGAAGTGGTTCCTGACCCAGAAGATCTCCTGGAACAAGGAGAACAAGTTCCCCCACCACACGTTCTGGTGGGAGGGCCTCGACGGCACCCGGGTCTTCACCCACTTCCCGCCGATCGACACCTACAACTCCGACCTGTCCGGCCGCGAACTGGCGCACGCGCAGCGGAACTTCCAGGAGAACGGCGCGGCGACCCGGTCGCTGGTCCCGTTCGGGTACGGCGACGGCGGTGGCGGCCCCACCCGCGAGTTCGTCGCGACTGCGCGCCGGGTGGCGAACCTGGAGTCCTCGCCGCGGGTGACGATCGAGTCCCCGACCGAGTTCTTCACCGCCGCCGAGGAGGAGTACCACGACCACGCTCCGGTCTGGTCCGGTGAGCTCTACCTGGAGATCCACCGGGCGACGTACACCTCGCAGGCGAAGACCAAGCAGGGCAACCGGCGCAGCGAGCACCTGCTCCGCGAGGCCGAGCTGTGGTCCACGGCGGCCGTCGTCGCAGGCAAGCTGGACGCGTACCCGTACGAGGACCTGGACCGGATCTGGAAGGCCGTGCTGCTGAACCAGTTCCACGACATCCTGCCGGGCAGCTCGATCTCGTGGGTGCACCGCGAGGCCGAGGCGACATACGCGAGACTGGCGTCGGAGCTCGAGGCGATCATCGCCAAGGCCCAGCAGGCGCTGGCCGGCGAGGGCTCCGCGCAGATCGTCTTCAACGCCGCGCCGCACGCGCGCAACGGCGTCGCCGGACTCGGCGCGGGTATAGCTGCCGGCGAAGGACAGGCTGTCTCGGTTGAGAACGGCGTACTCGACAACGGATTGATCCGGGTCACGATCGACGAGCGCGGCCTGATCACCTCGCTGTACGACGTCGAGGCGGGGCGTGAGGTGATCGCGCCAGGTGCCGCGGGCAACCTTCTGCAACTGCACGTGGACACCCCGAACCACTGGGACGCGTGGGACGTCGACTCGTTCTACAAGAACAACGTCCGCGACGTGACCGAGGTGAACGGCGTCGACTTCAGCACCGTCGAGGGTGTCGCGACCGTTGTGGTGACGCGCTCCTTCAACAGGTCCAGCGTCACCCAGACGCTGCGGCTGCGGCCAGGCGCGAAGCGGGTCGACATCGAGACCACGATCGACTGGCACGAGGCGGAGAAGTTCCTCAAGGCGGCGTATCCGGTCGACGTCCACGCGGATCGATCGGCGTCGGAGACGCAGTTCGGCCACATCTTCCGGCCGACCCACCAGAACACCTCGTGGGACGCAGCCAAGTTCGAGATCGCGGCGCACCGCTGGGTGCACGTGGGCGAGCCCGGGTACGGCGTTGCCGTCGTCAACGACTCGACCTACGGCCACGACATCAACCGGACCGCGCGGGAGGACGGCGGCACCACGACCACCATCCGTACGTCGCTGATCCGGGCGCCGCGGTTCCCCGACCCGAAGACCGACCAGGGCGTGCACACCGTGAACCACGCGCTGGTGGTCGGTGCCGGTATCCCGGAGGCGGTCGAGGAGGGCTACCGGATCAACCTGCCCGAGCGCGTCGTCACCGGTACCGACGGCGTCGAACCGATCGTTGCCGTCGACAACGACAACGTGATCGTCGAAGCGGTCAAGCTGGCCGACGACCAGTCCGGCGACGTCGTTGTGCGGCTCTACGAGTCGACCGGCGGCCGGTCCCGCGCCACCGTCACCCCGTCGTTCGAGGTTGCCTCGGCGACCGAGGTCGACCTCCTCGAGCGGCACCTGGCGGACCGCCCCCTGCTGGGCAACGGAGTCCCCTTCGAACTCCGCCCCTTCCAGATCCTCACCATCCGCTTTAAGCGCTCCTGAACCGGAGCAGCAATCGGGACCTGAGACACCAAGCGGGGACCTGGGACCTGACTTTTCAGGTCCCAGGTCCCCGCACCTGGTCCCAGCCCTCGGCGCCGACGAGCCGGCTCGTGGCTGGGCTTGTTGCGTTCGATGCTCGGTGTTCACCCAGGTGACGTAGCGTGGAAGGCCAGTGTCCCGGTAGGGAGGTGGCATGGCCTCGACACCCTTGCTCGGCGCCCGGACGCTCGACCGGCAGACGGCTCGTACGCTGCCGCCGGGGCCGCGGTTGCCCACGCTGGCCCAGACCGTGCTGTTCGCCAGTCACCGCAAGACGTTCTTCCCGCGGATGCGGGAGAAGTACGGCGACGTGTTCACCATCCGGCTGGTCCCGTCCAGCCGAGTGGTCGTCGTACTGAGTCGGCCGGACCACATCCGCGAGGTGTTCGGCAGTCCGCCGTCGGTGATGCACGCGGGTGAGGGCAACACCGTGCTGCAGCCGATCATGGGAGACCACTCGCTGCTGCTCCTCGACGACGAGGACCACGTCCGGATGCGGCGTCAGCTGATGCCGGCGTTCTCCAGCCAGGCCTTGCGTGGGTACGCCGGGATGGTCCACGAGCTGGCCCAGGCTGAGGTCGCATCGTGGCCCATCGGCAAGCCGTTCAAGCTTCACCAGCGGATGCGGGACCTGACGCTGGAAGTGATCCTGCAGGTCGTCTTCGGCGTGACGGATTCCGACCGCCTCAACCTGCTCCGGCCGATGATGGACAAGATCGTCTCGGTGTCGCCGGTGATCATGCTCGGCGGGTTCTACCCGGCTCACTGCTTGCCGCTGGCAACTGGTCGGACGTGGAGCTGCGCGACCAGCTGGTGACATTGCTACTGGCTGGGCACGAAACGACTGCGACAGCGCTTGCTTGGGCGTTCCATGAGCTGGCGCGGCGGCCGGAGGATCTGGAGTTCGGCCAGCGAGCCACGGACGCCGGTGCGGATGACGAACTGGAGGCGATCGTCAAGGAGGCGATGCGCCTGCACCCGGTCATCTACCAGGTCGGGCGCCGCCTCACCGAGACTGCGGACGTGGCAGGCTACCGATTGCCACGCGGTACGACGATCATGGCCGCGATCGGGCTGGTACACCGCGACGCGGAGCACTTCCCGGTGCCGGAGGACTTCCGGCCGCAGCGCTTCCTCGAGGACGACCCGCCGGCCCCCGGCACCTGGATCCCCTTCGGCGGCGGGGCCCGGCGCTGCATCGGCGCCGGCTTCTCCCTGATGGAAGGCACCGAGATCCTCCGCGCCGCCCTAGCCACCTACGACGTCCAGGCCCCCAACCCCAAACCCGAACCAGCCAAACCCAAGAACGTCACCCTCGTCCCCTCCCGCGGCGCCGAAGTCCAGGTGACCCGCCGCTAACGACACCGGCCCGGGGTACCCCCGCTTCTGGCGGGTTCCCCCGAGGTATAACCGGTGGTAACGAACGCTTCACAGGGGTACCCCGGGCTGTGGATCAGTCCTCGAGGTCAGTGGCGTCGCCGAGGTCTACGTCGCGGTAGGACGAGAGGTCCTCCTCGTCGTCGTCTTCGAGTTCGAAGTTGTCCTTGTCGTCGACCACGTGGACGGCGGCTTCCTCGGCTCCCGCGGCCGCACCGTCGATGCCGATGTCCTCGGCGACCAGCGAGTCCTCGTCGTCCTCGTGAGCACCCTCGTCCGGCGCGACCAGCCGGCCGGAGCGTTCGACGCCGACCTCGGGTCCGCCGACGTCCTCCCCGTCCTCGGCGTACGGGTCGACGTCCGGCTCCTCCTGGGCGATCCGCTGGTCCAGCGACTCCCCCTGCAGCGCCTCCTCGGCCGTCGTACCGAATCCTTCGCCCGCGGACCACTTCTCCGGCGGCGAGTAGCCCTCGTCGAGCAGATCCTCCACACCCCGGTCGTTCAGGGTGTCCTCGGCCTGCAGTTGGTCCTCGTCGTCGACGCTGTAGCTGCCGTAGTCCTCACGGTTGTTCTCGCTCATGGAACCCACCCTGGCCGTCACACGCGGGTGAATCAAGCCGGAGCGCGATGACCGATGATGGACACCGTGGATCCGGTCAGGCTGACGTTGGACCAGTTGCGGGAACTGCGCGACGACATCGCGCCGCAGGCCGCCCGCCGATCGCGGGCCTCGGTCCGCCGGCGGGTGAACCGGTTGCGCGACCGCGCGTTCTTCATCGCCCAGTGCGCGCTCGCCGCCGGTGTCTCGTGGGCGCTGGCCAGATACGTCGTCGGCCACCCGACACCGTTCTTCGCGCCGGTCGCGGCGATGATTGCCCTCGGGTTCAGCTTCGGCCAGCGGTTGCGCCGGGTCGCCGAGGTGATGGTCGGCGTAGCGGTCGGAGTCGGCGTCGGCGACCTGTTCGTCCGCTTCTTCGGGACTGGGGTTGCGCAGATCATTTTCGTCGTCGCACTGGCGATGACTGTCGCCGTACTGCTCGGCGCCGGCACGCTGATGACCACGCAGGCCGGAGTCCAGGCGGCGATCGTCACCACCCTGCTGCCGAATCCGGGAGCCGGGTTCAGCCGCTGGCTCGACGCCGCGCTCGGTGGTGTGGTCGCACTGGCCGCTGCCACGATCGCGCCGGCCGCGGCGATCAGGCGCCCGAGGCAACAAGCATCCGAAGTGCTGAACGAGCTGGCCGAGATCCTGATCGAGACCGCCGACGGCCTCCGGTCGCAGGACGAGAAGGCCGCTACTGAGGCGCTGCGCCGGGCCCGGGCCAGTGAGTCGATGCTGGACGACCTGAGCAGTGCCACCACCGAAGGTGTCGCGGTGGTGCGACTCTCGCCGTTCCGTCGCCGTCACCGCGGCCGGGTCCAGCAGATCGCGGACCTCGTCGTACCGCTGGATCGCGCGATCCGGAACATCAGAGTCCTGGTACGGCGGTGCGCGGTGTCCGTGTGGCGAGACGAAGCGATGCCGCACGAGTACCCGGTGCTGCTCGAACGCCTGGCCGACGGCACTCGACTCATCGCCGAATCGCTGTTCGAGCCGGCCGCGGACGTCCCCGCGCATCGCGTGCTGGGCGAGCTCGGCCGTCGTACGGCGGAGATGCCGCTGCCGCACGGACTATCGGCTGTGGTCGTCCTCGGGCAGATCCGCTCGACCGTGGTCGACCTGCTCGAGCTGACCGGGACGTCGTACGACGAAGCACGGAAACTGGTGCCGCTCCGCCTCGACGGACTGGATGAGAAATAGCTCACAGCAAAAGTCGGTCCGGATTCCCGTCATATCTGCTCACTCTCTGCGTCTCACTGGCATGACGATCCACCGACTGATGACCGCGATCGCTTCCGAGCAGGTTCGTCTTCGTGAGGACGAGGCGATCACCGAGACGACCAGCCAGACCACCGACGACCGGATCGACGCCGCCGCCGAGCAGTAACTGGCGCCACCCGGACGAACGGATCCAGGCGGCGCACCCGGACGGTCTTCCCCACCACGTAGACCGCACGGATGACGCACACGCCACACGCACGAGGCGCCCCGTGTGAGGCGCCGCCGGATCCGTAGGTGCATCGCCACAGAGGTGCACCACGAACCACCCGCCGACCGACCTGACGCCGCATGCGCGAGGTTCAGGCCAGTCCGGCGGGTGGTTTTTTGTTGCCCTAAGCCACCGTCACCGAAGTGGTGACCGAGTTGGCGATGAAGCACTCGACGTGGGCGCGGTGATGCAGTCGCTCCAGCGTCTCGGCATCCGGCTCCGGTCCGGCCCAGACGATCTTGGGGTGCAGCGTCACGTGAGTGATCGCCAGCCGGCCCTGCTCGTTCTTGGCCATCACGCCGACCGCGTGGTCGTCGTACGCATCGACGACGAGGCGCTTGCGCGCCGCGATCGCGAGGAACGTGAGCATGTGGCAGGACGAGAGCGCCGCCACGAACGCCTCCTCCGGGTCGACCGGGCCCGGGGTGCCCAAGTACTTCGGGTTGGCTGACGCGGGCAGGGTGATACCGCCGTCGAAGCGCCACTCGTGGTCGCGGCTGTAGGTGTCGTAGGTGAATTCGTGCTCACCACGGCTCCAACTGACGTCGACCACATGCTCCGACATGCTCACATCACCTCTCCGTCACGTTCCCACGGCACCACACCGGCGCCGACACAGGGTTGCATCGTACGGCGGTGTCGCCGGGCAGCTTCGCGACGAAATCGCTGTTGTACCGCGCGGCCATGCCGGCGACCGGGAAGTCGGTGGTGACCATCTGCGCGCCCGAGTCCAGCGCGACGCCGACCCGGCTCAGCTCACCGTTCAGCACCGTGCTCATCGGCTCGTCGGACCGCGTACGCACGAAGTACCCCTTGCGAACCAGCCGCTGGATCTCCGCGGAGTTGGCGCCGCGCGGGTCGTTCACCATCGTGACGGCCGCATCCGGCTCGCCTTCCGGACCGCGGGTGAACACCGCGCGCCCTTCCAGGTTCGGCTTGCCGGCCCGGTAGGTGTCGCGGATCGCACCCGGACCGCCGTTGTCGAAGAAGAACATGACCTTGCCGCGCGACTCGGCGAGCGTCGGCCAGCCCTTCGTCAGGACCGACTGCTCCAGCGTGAGGCCAGGGCGCCGTACGTCGTCCGGCGTGAGCAACTGCTGCTCGGAGAGCACAGACCGGATCTCCCGGTCCACGCTGTCGAGGTTGCCGGCGTCCCACGGCGGAGCCTCGACGCCGCCCGCCGCCACCAGCCGTGGGTCGGACTGCTTCAGCTCCAACTGGATGATGATCGGCGCGTGGCCCGGGTTCGCCTCCGACCAGGTCTTCACCTGGGTCAGGCACTTCACGAACGTCGTACAGGTGGTGCCGTAGTCGAAGTCGACCCAGTGCAGCACCTTGATGCCGGGCTTCGCGAGGTCGGGGTTGGTGAGCGGGCCCTTGCCGGCCATCTTCCGGATCAGCGGGTACGTGTACAACCCGCCCTTCGGGTCCGGGAACAGGTCGAGCTCGACGGCCCGGATGTTCTGGTCCTCGAGCTGGGCCGGGATGGAGGCGTGCGAGTAGAACAGGCCGACCGCGCCCGGGTCCTGGGCGAGCTGGATCCTCTTCTCGTCGTCGGGGGCCTCGCGGTGGTAGGCGTTGTGCGCGCCGATGAACTGGATCTGGTTCAGCCGCAGGCCCGATCCGTTGGTCGTCTGCAGCTGGTCTGGCTCGGCCCTGCCGGACGTGAGCGCCGTACCGGCGAGACCGGACGCGGCGACCGCCGCGGACGCCAGGCCGGCGACCACCGTTCTGCTGATGCGCATGGCGGAACTTCCCCTCGTGTGGGCGGTGATGTGTCAGATCTGACGGCAATCTGTCACAGGAAGGTGGCAACGTTGTCCCCCAGAAGTTGGACAATTGGCGAATGGTGACCACTTCCCCCGGCGCCGATTCCGGTACGGCGTACCCGTTGCGCCGGACGCCGACGCAGGACCGGGCCAGCCGGCAGGTCGAGCGCATCCTCGACGCGGCCTGCGCCGAGGTGGTCGAGCGTGGGTACGACGCCGCGTCGACCAGCGGCGTCGCGAAACGCGCGGAGATCGCGGTCGGCAGCGTGTACCGGTACTTCCCGGACAAGCGGAGCCTGATCCAGGCGATCGAGCGACGCAACCAGGCCCGCTACACCGAGCGGGTCGGGGAACGGCTGGCCTCGGTGTCGAGCTGGCGGCAGGCGGTGGACGTCACGCTGGACACGTTCCGGGAGATGCACCGGACGGATCCGGGGTTCAAGGCCGTGGTGCTGAGCGGGCTGGGCGATCCGGACCTGGAGACGCAGCCCGGTGAGTACGACGACCAGCACGCGGGCGAGTTCGCCGAGTTGCTCACCACCCGTTTCGGCGCCCGCGACAGCCGCGAGTTCCGGCTCGCTGTCACGTTGGCGATCACCATGGGCGAGGCGCTGGCCCACT
>WNGA01008513.1_pt1 | contig 14037 bp, 14 predicted proteins | sample 5400061 | NCBI WGS metagenome assembly WNGA01 (sample SAMN13153366, study PRJNA577476) | soil metagenome | isolation source: 100 cm soil or saprolite under grassland replicate 2 | place: USA:California | collected 2016-06-15 | reverse complement strand
CGCGTCGGCGGGACCGATGTCGCCACCGGCGGCGGTCCCGGATGCGTCGTGGAAGGCCGACCCGGCGCTGGTCCGGCAGGCGCAGGGGCAGCCCTCGAGCACGCTCCGCGTGATCGTCCGAGAGCTCACGCCGGCTTCCGACCGGGCGGAGCGACTTGTCCGGTCGCTCGGCGGGTCGGTCGGCCGCGAGCTCGGCCTCGTGCAGGGATTCGCGGCCAGCATCCCGGGGCGGGGGCTCGAGCCGCTCGCCGACTCGCAGGCCGTGCTGCGCGTCTGGGGTGACGCCCGACTCACCTCGCACATCGTCGACACCCGGAAGTACGACACGTGGTCGGCGAACACGATCTGGCGCGGGGCCATCGGGGCGAACGGCCTCGGCGGTCCCGGGAAGAACGGGGCCGGGGTGACGGTCGCGCTGCTCGACACCGGCGTGGCCCACGTGCCCGACCTCGAGAAGCGCGTGATCGAGCGGGTCGACCTCACGCAGGACCAGGACGGGCTGGACCACTACGGCCACGGCACGCACATGGCCGGCATCATCGCCGGCGACGGGACGGCCTCGAACGGGGCGTACGTCGGCCTGGCACCGGCCGCGAACCTGGTCTCGATCAAGGTGGCGTCGTGGGACGGGTCCACGGATGTCTCGGAGATCATCGCCGGACTCCAGTGGGACGTGGCGCACCGTGCCCAGTACGCGATCCGGGTCCTCAACCTCTCCTACGGGACCGACGGCACGCAGACATACAAGCTGGACCCCCTCGACTACGCGGTGGAGCAGGTGTGGCTCTCCGGCGTGTTGGTCGTGGTGGCGGCCGGGAACCGGGGGCCATCCCCCGGGACCGTCGACAAGCCGGGCGACGACCCCTTCGTGCTGACCGTCGGGGCCGCGAACGTCCACGACCAGAACGCCGGCAAGCCTGTCGTGGAAGCCGACTTCTCGAGCCGTGGGCCGACGCCGGACAAGTTCGCCAAGCCGGACCTGCTGGCGCCGGGCATCAGCATCGTCTCGCTCCGTGACCCGGACTCCACGGTGGACATGTTCCACTCCTCCGCCGTGGTCGGTACGTCGTACTTCAAGGGAACCGGGACCTCGCAGGCGACGGCCGTGGTGGCGGGCATCGCCGCGGACATGTTCCAGCAGAACCCGTCGCTCACCCCCGACATGGCCAAGGCGATCCTGCTGAGCACCGCCAAGCCCACGTCGAGCAGCTCGCACACGCCGATCGTGAACGCTGCGGCGGCGATGTCCTCGGCGACGACGTATGCGGGACCGCCGGCCAACGTGGGCCTCAAGCCCTCGACCGGGCTCGGCAAGATCGAGGGGAGCCGCGGGACGTTCCACGTGTACTCCTCGCCGGGAGCCGGGAACGCCCATCCCAAGCTCCTGAGGGGCGAGTACGACGTCTTCTGGGACAAGTGGGTCCCGCTGTCGTGGGGATCGGACGCCTGGTACTCGTCGCCGTTCGTCGACTACACGGCCGAGACGTCGGGATGGGACACCGGGTTCGCCAAGAAGGGCTGGCACGGTACCGGATGGGACGAAACGGCCTGGGACAAGAAGGGCTGGCACGACGCCGGGTGGACCGCGTCGACGTGGACCACCTACCTCTACGACCTGTCGTCGTGGGGGTAGGCCCGTGAGGGGCGCGCACGGCCTTCCGGGGCGCGCGCAAGCCCTCCTGGCCGCGGCGGTGGCCGGGGGCGTCGGGATCATCGCCTGGCGCGCGACCGAGATCGGGACGTGGGAGGCACGAGACCTCGCCGCATTCGTGGTCCTCACGGCGGCGGTGACGGTGGCCGAGCTGTTCCCGATCTCGCTGCGTTTCCAGGAGGAGATCGAGGACTTCCTGATGACCGACGTGGTGTTCGCCGTCGGCCTGTTCCTTGTCCCCTCGGCCGTCCTCACCCTGGCGGTGGCGGCCGGCATCGGGCTCGGGAACGCGATCCGGCGCACGGCCGTGCACAAGACGCTGTTCAACGTGGGGCAGGACGTCGTGGCCATTACGGCTGCGCTGGCCGTGTTCCATACGTTCGGCCGAACCTCGCCGCTGGAGCCGGTGGCCTGGGTGGGCGCCGGCCTCGGGATGGCCACCTACTTCGCCTTCAACGAGGCCAGCCTGGCCGGCATCATCTCCATGGTCGAGGGCACGTCGTTCCTGTCAGTGCTGACCAGGCCCATCGGGCTTTCCCTGATGCAGTTCGGCGGGAACCTGGCCATCGGGGTGATGGGCGCAGCTCTGTGGCGCCTGTCCCCGCGCCTGCTTCCGCTGCTGGCGGCGCCGCTGCTGCTGGCCTTCCTGGCCTACCGCGCGTCGCTGCACAGCATGCAGGAGCGAGACCGCATGCGGAACCTGTACGAGGCGGGTCGGGCCCTGCTCGGTCCGCTCGAGGCGACGGCCGACTTCCGCTCGTTCCTGCCGTTGGCCGAGCGGATGCTGAACGCCGCCGCGGTGGAGGTCGTGGTCCTGGAGGACGGTGAGGTGACCGTGTATGGCGCGGACGAGACGGTTGCGCTCGCCCTCGCGCCGGTCGGCCGCCCGGGTTCGCGCCCGGAGGTCTACGTACGAGCCCGTCCCGGGCTCTTCGCGCACACGGCGGAGTTCGAGACCGGCGCCAGCCGCGGCGTCCTCGCCGTGTACCGGACCGAGGCGCTCACGCCGGCCGAGCGTTCCCTCGCGGACACGCTGGCCTCGCAGATCGCCGTCAAGCTCCAGAACCGCAGGTTGTTCTCCGAGACGGTCGACCAGCGCCGGCAGCTGTCGAACATCATCGGGAGCGCGTCCGACGGGATCTTCGTGCTGGGACAGGACCTCCGGATCCGCTCGTGGAACCCGGCGATGGAGCGCATCACCGCGCTCTCCGAGGAGAACGTCGTCGGAAGGACCTGGGACGAGGTGTTCGGCACGGCCCTGGAGGTCGGAACGGGCACCTATGGCGAGCCGCACGATGCGTTGATCGAGCGCCCCGACGGCGACGCCCGGTGGATGCGCTACGTGGCCTCACCGCTCTCGGACCGTACGGACGGGCCCGAGGGGATGGTCGTGGTCGCGCGCGACGTCACCGCCGAGCTCGAGGCCGAGCAGCTCCAGACCGACTTCGTCGCCACGGTCTCTCACGAACTCCGAACCCCGCTGACGCCACTCAAGGGCTACCTGGCCGCCCTCACCGAGGGCACCATCGACAGCGGGCCCGAGGCCCGCGCAGAGTACTACCGGGTGATGCTGAAGCAGACCGAGCGCCTGGAGCGGTTGGTCAACGACCTCCTCGAGGCCGCATCGCTTCAGGGGGGCCGCGTGTCGCTCGAGCGCCAGGCGGTGGAGTTGACCTCCCTCGTCTCGGCGGTCGTGGACGAGCACCAGCTGCAGGACCAGGGGCGCCCGTTCCAGCTGCGCACACCGGGCGTACCGGTCTCCGTCACGGCTGACCCGTTCCGGGTGCAGCAGGTCCTGGGGAACCTTCTCTCGAACGCACTCAAGTACTCGCCCAGGGGTACCCTCGTGGAGGTGTCGGTCGATGTCGGAGTGAACGACGCGACGGTGTCGGTCCGGGACCACGGACCGGGCATTCCTTCCGCGGAGCAGGACCGGATCTTCGACCGGTTCCACCGGGGTGAGATCGGCCTGGTCCGCCGGACCGGCGGGACGGGGCTCGGGCTCTACATCGCCAAACGCCTGGTCCAGTCGATGGGAGGGCAGCTGTGGCTGGTCTCGCGTCCCGGCGCGGGAGCGACCTTCTCGTTCAAGCTCCCGATGGAGCCGCAGGTCCAAGCCGGAGCGGTGGCCGGCACGGTCGAGCTCGCAGCGAGCGGGAACGGAGCCGGGCGCGGTTTCTGAGCCGGGACTCCTCGTGCCATACGCCGTTCCTGGCCACAGGTAGGCTTGGCCGCCAGTGGTCGTCACCCTGTACGCAGTCATCGGCCTCCTGATCGGCTCGTTCCTGACCGTGGTGGTCCATCGCGTGCCGGCTCGACGGTCCATCATGGCGCCCCGATCGCAATGCCCCTCGTGCGGGACGCAGATCCGCGCGCGGGACAACGTCCCGGTCATCTCGTACGTCCTCCTGCGGGGGCGGTGCCGCGCGTGCGGGGCCCGGATCTCGCCCCGCTATCCGCTGACGGAGGCGGCCACGGCCGCCCTCTTCGTGGGAGCGGCCCTGGCCTTCGATCGGATCCTGGTGCAAGCCATGATGGCCGTGTTCCTGGCCGTGGTCCTGGCCCTGGCCATCATCGACCTCCAGAAGCGCGTCCTCCCGAACCGCATCACGTATCCGGCCATCGTCGGGTTCGCGGTGTCGATCCTGGCCGGTGACCTCGCGGGTGGAGGGGTGGACGTCGTCGACGGGGCCATCGGGCTGGCCGCGTACGGGGGCGGCCTGCTCCTGGTGGCCCTGGTGTCGCCTCGGGGCATGGGGATGGGCGACGTCAAGTTCGGCGCGGTGATCGGCCTCGTGCTGGGCTCGATCGGCCTGTCCAGAGTGGGCGTGGCGGCCGGCGTGGCCATCCTGGCAGGGGGAGTGGGGGCCGTCGTGGCCCTGGCTGCCGGACGGAGCCGCAAGCAGGCGCTCCCCTTCGGCCCGTTCATGGCCCTGGGGGCCCTGGTGGCGACCTTCGCCGGGCCCCAGATCGCCCACGCCTACGTCCGCCTGTTCGCGTCGTAGGCCGTCCGGCCGACCCCCGGCCGGCTGAGGCTCCTGATCATTCTTGGTGGTTCCTGTTAATTACAGCTTTGTAATTTAGCTTAAAGTGCCGATAGTGGCGCCTGAGATGTTTGACAACACATGTTGCGCTTGTTAGCTTCCGCGTCCCCCCGAACGTACAGAGGAAGAAGGGAGGCTCGGGGCAGTTGTTGAAGAAGTGGCAGGTGTGGCAGATGTTGAACTTGTGGAGGTTGTGACATGGGCAAGCGGCGTCCGTTCGTGGGGGACCGCCTGCTGACCGTCGGGGAGGTGGCGGGGACCATGCGGGTCTCGAACATGACCGTCTACCGCCTCATCAAGAGCGGACAGCTCGCGGCGATCCGGGTGGGCAAGAACTACCGGATCAGGGAGTCAGATGTGGACCGGTACCTCTCGGACCGGTCGGTGAAGTGGGAAGGCGGGGCCTAGGGTGGCCAGGACACGAATCGGGCTCGACATCGGCTCGACGGCGGCGCGGGCCGCCGAGATCAGCGTGTCCTCGGACCCCCCTTCCCTGGTGCGGGCGGCGCAGGTCCCCATGCCGGCGGGCGCCGTCCAGAACGGCGAGGTCAAGGAGCCCCAGGCCGTTGCCGAAGCCTTGAAGGAGCTGTGGCGCCGGGGCGGGTTCAAGGGGCGGCAGGTCTTCATGGGCGTGGGGAACCAGCGGGTGGTGGTCCGGGAGGTCGCCCTGCCCTGGCTCCCGATCAAGGAGCTCCGGGAATCCCTGCCCTACCAGGTGCAGGAGTTCATCCCGATCGCGGTCGAGGACGCGGTGCTGGACTTCGACCCTCTGGACGAGTTCGAGCAGGAGGGGCGCCGGATGCTCCGGGTGCTCCTGGTGGCCGCACAGAAGGCCATGGTGCACGCGCTCGTCCAGACGGCCGAAGCCGCACGCCTCCAGCCCGTGGGACTCGACCTCACGCCGTTCGCGCTGATCCGGGCGGTCGGCGAGCCGGACGGTGGGCCGGTGTTCGCCGAGGCCGGCGACGAGGCCGTGATCGACGTCGGGGCCGACATCACGAGCATCTGCGTCCACGAGCGCACCGTGCCCAGGTTCGTGCGAATCCTCCCCTCGGGCGGGAACGACATCACCCTGGCCGTGTCGCGTGCCCTGTCCGTGGCCGACGACGTGGCCGAGCGACTGAAGCGCGGAGAGGCCGTGGACGGCGCGCCGAGCGTGGAGGAGGCCGCTCGCGTGGCCACGGGCCGGGCCGTGAGCTTCGTGGACGAGATCCGCTCGTCGCTCGAGTTCTACACGGCCCAGAGCCCGGGATCGAAGGTCGCCCGGCTCACCGTGACGGGCGGAGGTTCGAAGCTCACGGGGTTCCTCCAGCTGCTCGGGCAGCGCATGGCGGCGCCCGTGGAGCGGGGCCACCCCTTCGGACGGGTCCGGCCGGACCTCGACCTCTCGGAGGGAGCTCTGGCCGAGGCCGAGCCGCTCCTCGCCGTCGCCGTGGGACTGGCGCTTCCAGGGGTCCGCTGATGACGCGCGTCAACCTGCTTCCTCCGGAGTTTCGCGAGCGGGCCAGGATCCGTCGCCGGACGGTCATGGTCTCGGTCGCCGGCGTCGCGGTGGTGGCGGTGATCGTGTTCGCATACGTCCTCCAGGGCTTCACCGAATCACGCCTGAGCCGTGAGCTGGCGGCCCAGAACGCCACCAACTCGCAGCTCCAGCAGCGGGTCAACCAGTTCCAGCGGTTCGAGACGCTCCGGTCCCAGCTCCAGCAGAGGGAGGAGCTCCTGACGGCGGCCCTGGCGGACACGGTGGCGTGGTCCGGCGTGCTCCACGATCTCTCCCTGGTCATCCCGGACCGGGTGTGGCTGACCAACCTCACCGGCTCGCTGCTCGGCACGACCGGGACCGCGGCGCCCGTGACCCCGGGCGCCCCCGGCTCCACCCTCGTCGGGAACATCCAGTTCCAGGGGTCGTCCCTTGACTCCGAGGACGTCGCGCTGTGGTTGACCCGGCTCGAGCAGGTCAACGGATGGGTGAACGCCTGGCTCACCCAGGCCGGCAAGGCCGTGATCGGGTCCACCACGGTGTTCCAGTTCACCTCCTCGGTGGACCTGACCGCCAAGGCGACCAATCCCGGAGGACAGCAGTGAACCGGCGCGGGCCCCTGTTCGCGGGGATCGCCGCGGGCGTCGTCGCCCTGCTGACCCTCGTCGTGCTCCTGCTGCCCAAGATCTCCGCGGTGCACAAGCGCCAGAGCGAGCTGACCCAGGCCCAGCAGCAGGAGCAGACCCTCCGCGCCCAGCTCGCGCAGCTTCAGCAGGCCCGGCGGGAGGCCAAGGACGTGCAGCGCAAGCTCGCCCAGCTCCAGACGAAGATCCCGCCCACGGCCGACCTTCCGAGCCTCATCCGGCTCCTTCAGGGGGCGGCGGACGCAGCGGCGGTCGACTTCCTCTCCGTCTCGCCCGGGACGCCGTCACCGCCCGTCACCGGCACGGGCGTCTCCACCATCCCGACGCAGATCACCGCCCAGGGCTCGTTCTTCTCGGTCGAGGAGTTCCTGTTCCGGCTGGAGCAGCTGCCTCGCGCGGTCAAGATCACGCAGCTGTCGATCTCACCTGGGGCCACGGCCGTCTCGGCGACCCTGGCGACGGAGGAACTGTCCCTGTCCATCACCGCGGAGGTGTACACCACGGACGCGAGCGCGGGTCCCGGGTCCATTCCCGGTCCCACCGCCGGCGCGCCGACGGGGGTCGTCCCGGCCCCGGCGCCGTCCCCTGGCGCGTCACCGACTCCCAGCGGGGCCCCGACGACCAGCACGGGAGCGTGAGGACCGATGCCCATGAGCCCCCGCGACCGCCGAGCGCTGATCATCCTGGGAGTCATCGTGGTGGTTGCGGCCGCCGCGTACTTCCTGGTGCTGAAGAAGAGCTCGGGGCCGACCACCGCCCTGCCCACGCCGACCCAGACCTCGACCGGGGTCCCGACGCCCTCGCCGGAACCCTCGGTGACGATCTCGCCAACGCCCCGCACGACCACCCCGCCGCCGGGAGTCATCGTCGGAGGACGAGACCCGTTCTCGCCCCTCGTCGGCGTGGCTTCCAGCGGCGGGGGCGGCCCCACCGGGCCGACGGGGCCCATCACGACGCCGCCCACGTCGCCGACGACGACGCCGCCCACGTCGCCCTCGGTGTCGCCGCCGGCGTCTCCTCCCCCCACGCCGGTCGGGGGGACCACGACGGTGATCGGGGGGCACACGGTCACCCTCATCGACATCTTCCACAGGAACGGCGTGAAGTACGCCCAGGTCTCGGTGGACGGGACCGTGTACACGGTCAAGCAGGGCGACACCTTCGCCGGCAACTTCAAGCTGGTCGACCCGGAGGATGGCTGCGCCACCTTCCTGTTCGGCGACCAGCAGTTCCAGCTCTGCGAGAACCCGCAGAAATAGGGGACAGGTCCCGGCGCTCCGCGACTTGGGGGGAGCGGTCGCCGGTTCGGGGGGGCGGTCCCATCGGACCGCCCCCCAACTCACGCCAGGCCGGGGGGCGGCTCGAGGGGGCCCGCTCCCCGGCCCCGGTCCGTTCCGGCGGCGTGCCCCGTGCGGTGCGGGAGCCCCCGGCCGCGCCCCTATAGTCTTGGCCATGCTTCGGTTCCTGACCGCGGGGGAGTCGCACGGGCCGTCCCTGGTGGCGGTGCTGGAGGGGTTGCCGGCCGGCGTCCCCGTGTCGCTCGATTCCCTGGGCCGGGAGATGGCCCGGCGCCGCCACGGCTACGGCCGGAGCGGCCGCCAGCGCATGGAGGGGGACCGGGCGCAGGTGCTGGGCGGGGTCCGCCACGGCCGGACGCTGGGGAGCCCGGTCGCGGTCACGATCGAGAACGCGGAATGGGCCACGAAGTACCGCGAACGCATGGGCATCGAGGGCTCGCCCGACCCGGACGAGCGGCTGACCCGGCCCCGCCCCGGCCACGCCGACCTGGCCGGCATGCAGAAGTTCGGGTTCGACGACGCCCGCAACGTGCTGGAACGGGCCAGCGCCAGGGAGACCGCGGCCCGCGTCGCGGCGGGGTACTTCTGCAAGGCCTTCCTGGGGGAGGTGGGGATCGCGGTGCTGTCCCACGTGGTGGCCATCGGCGGGGTCCGGACCCCCGCCCGGGCCCGGACGCCCGAACCCGGCGACCTCGAGGGGATCGACCGCTCGCCTGTCCGCTGTCTGGACCCCGAGGCGTCGAAGCGCATGGTCGCCGCCATCCGCCAGGCCCAGCGGGAACGGGACACCCTGGGCGGGGTGTTCGAGGTCCTCGCGTACGGCGCCCCGCCGGGCCTCGGTTCGTACACCCACCACGACCGGCGCCTCGACGCCCGCCTGGCCCTCGCCCTCATGAGCATCCAGTCCGTGAAGGGCGTCGAGGTGGGGGACGGGTTCGCCTCGGCGGCCCGCCCGGGGTCCCGCGCGCATGACGAGATCGAGATGCGGGGGGGCCGCGTGCGCCGCCGCACCGGCCGGGCCGGCGGGATCGAGGGGGGCATGAGCACGGGGGAGGCGATCCGGGTGCGGGCCGCCATGAAGCCGTTCTCCACCCTGGCCCGGCCTCTGGGGACCGTCGACATGGCCACGGGCGAGCCCGCGGTGGCCATCCGCCAGCGCTCGGACGTCTGCGCCGTGCCGGCGGGCGCCGTCGTGGGGGAGGCCATGGTGGCGCTCGCGCTGGCCGACGCCGTCCTGGAGAAGTTCGGAGGGGACTCGGTGGGGGAGACCCGCCGGAACCTCGACGCGTACATGGCGAGCCTGCCGTGAAGGAGGATGAAAGGACGGGCGGCCACGTGTACCTGGTGGGCATGCCGGGGTCGGGCAAGTCCAGCGTCGGCCGCGCGCTCGCCGAGCTGCTGGAGGTGCCGTTCGTGGACCTGGACGAGCGGATCGTGAGCGCGGCGGGGTCCTCGATCGAGGGGATCTTCCGGGAGCACGGGGAAGCCGGGTTCCGGGAGCTGGAGGCCGAGGCGCTGGCCCGGGTCGCGGCCGAGCCGCGCTCCGTGGTGTCGTGCGGGGGCGGCCTGCCCCTGCGGGACGAGAACCGGGACGTGCTGCAGTCGACCGGGACCGTGGTGGCGCTCACCGTGCCGCTCGGCCTGCTTCGGGCCAGGGTCCTGGTGGGGCGCCCCCGCCCCCTCATCACCGACCCCGTGGACCTGGACCGCATCTACCTGGAACGGGCGGCCGTGTACCGGGAGGTGGCGCACCATCGCGTGGACGGGCGGGGCGACCCCGGCGAGGTCGCGCACAGGATCGTGGAGGCGCTGGGGTGATCCGGGTCCCCGTTCCCGTCCCCGGCTCTCCCTACGAGGTCGTCGTGGGGTCGGGGCTCCTGGCCCGGGCTGCCGGGTGCCTGCCGGAGCTTCCCGCAGCGGAGAAGGCGTTCGTGGTGGCCGACCACGAGGTGGCCTCCCGGTACCTGGCGCCGCTCCAGGCCGGCCTGGCCGAACGGCCGCTCCAGGCCGTTCACCTCCCCATCCCCCAGGGGGAGCAGGCGAAGACGCTGTCGGTGGCGGAGGCCCTGTACAGCCAGCTCGCGCTCCAGGAGGCCCACCGGAGCGATCTGGTGGTCGCCCTGGGGGGCGGCGTGGCCGGGGACCTGGCCGGCTTCGTGGCCGCCACGTACATGCGGGGCGTCCCGTTCCTCCAGGCCCCCACCACGTTGACCGCGCAGGTCGACGCCGCGATCGGCGGCAAGGCCGGCGTGAACCTCCCCGCCGGCAAGAACCTGGTGGGGGCGTTTCACCAGCCGGTCGCGGTGCTGTGCGACGTCTCGACGCTGGCGACGCTGCCCGACCGGGAGTTCCGCTCGGGCCTCGCCGAAGTGGCCAAGTACGGCCTGGCCGTGGACCCGGGGGTGCTGGACGTGCTCGAGGGGAGCCGGGACGGGGTCCTGGCCCGCGACGGCGCCGTCCTGGAGGACCTGGTGGCCCGGTGCGTCCGGGCAAAGGCGGCCGTCGTGGCGGCCGACGAGCGCGACCGGGGACCGCGGCTGGTGCTGAACTACGGCCACACGCTGGGGCACGCGCTGGAGCGCGTGGACGCGTTCCGGGGCCGCACCCACGGGGAGGCGGTCGCGGTGGGCATGGTCTTCGCGGCCCGGCTCGCGGAGGCACTGGGCGTGGCCGGGGCGGGCCTGACCGCCCGGCACCAGCGCCTCCTGGCCTCGTACTCGCTCCCCACGGGCGGCCCCCTGCCCGACGCGGACCGGGTCCTGGAGGCGTTCCGGATGGACAAGAAGCACCGGGGAACGGTTCGCTTCGTGCTGCTGGAGGACGTCGGCCGTCCCCGGGTGGTTGACTCGGTGGCGGAGGGAGCAATCCGGGAGGTGCTGGAGCGCATGGGGACCACCTCGTGAGGGTCCTGTTCCTGTTCGGGCCGAACCTCGGGGCGCTGGGGCGCCGCGACCCGGCGGTGTACGGCTCGCAGTCCCTGGACGACATCAGGACGGACGTGGAGGCCACGGCGAGCAGGCTCGGCCACCAGATCGGGTGGGTCCAGGCAGACGCGGAGGGCGATCTCGTGGCGGCCCTGCTGGGCGCGCCGGCCGGCGGCCACGGCGCCGTGGTGCTGAACCCCGGGGCCCTGTCGCACTACTCGTACGCCCTCCGGGACGCGGTGGAGGCGTGCGGCCTCCCCGTGATCGAGGTCCACATGTCGAACATCTACGCGCGGGAGGAGTTCCGGCGGCGTTCCGTGGTCTCGGCGGCCTGCCGGGCCGTCATCGCCGGGCTGGGGGCCGGCGGGTATCATCTGGCCCTGGAGGCCCTGCCGTGGATTTCCAGCTGAGAAGGAACCGTCTCGCCGCGCGCCTGCCCGAGTTGGAGGTGGACGCGTTCCTGGTCACCCGGCTTCCCAACGTGCGCTACCTGACCGGCTTCACCGGCTCGAACGGCCAGGTCGTCCTCACCGCCTCGCCGTCCACGACGGTCTTCCTGACCGACGGCCGATACACGGAGCAGTCCCGCCGGGAGGTCCCGGACCTGAAGCGGGCGACGTACGCGGCCGATTTCGCGGGAGCCTTCGCCGAGGCCTGCCGTGACGCCGGCGTCGCCCGGGTGGGATTCGAGTCGGCCGGCGTGACGTACCGGTTCTACGAGGACCTCCGGGACAAGGCCGAGGGGATCGAGCTCGTGCCCACCCGCGACGAGGTCGAGGGACTCCGGTGGGCCAAGGAGGCCGAGGAGATCCGGATGATCGACCGGGCCCAGGCCATCACGGACGAGGCCTTCGAGCGGATCCTGCCGAAGCTCGTCGAGGGCGTCACGGAGCGGGAGGCGGCCCTGGAGCTGGAGTGGTCCATGCGCCAGGCCGGGGCCGAGGGCCTGTCCTTCGACTCCATCGTCGCGTTCGGGGAGAGCGCGGCCGAGCCGCACCACCATCCGACGGACCGGCCCCTAGCTCGGGGCGACGTCGTGAAGATGGACTTCGGGGCCCTGTTCCAGGGTTACCACGCCGACATGACCAGGACGGTTGCCTTCGGCGAACCTCCGGAGGACCTCCGGAAGATCCACGAGATCGTGGCCCGGGCCCAGCAGGCCGGCATCGACGCGGTCCGGGCCGGGATCACCGGCAGGGAGGCCGACGCCGCGGCCCGGCAGGTCATCGCCGACGCGGGGTACGGGGACAGGTTCTCGCATTCGCTGGGCCACGGCGTGGGGCTCGAGATCCACGAGGGCCCGACGCTGCGGGTCCCGTCGGAGGACGTCCTCCCCGTGGGCGCGGTGGTCACCGTGGAGCCGGGCGTGTACGTGTCCGGGCTCGGCGGCGTGCGCATCGAGGACATGGTCGAGGTCACCGAGGACGGCTGCCGCGTCATTCCCCGGTCCACCCGGGAATTCGTCGTCCTGTGAGGGGCTCCGAGGCATGAGCGTCTCCACCAACGACCTGAAGAACGGCATGACGCTCGAGCTGGACGGCCAGCTGTGGACGGTCCTCGACTTCCTGCACCACAAGCCGGGGAAGGGCCAGGCCGTGGTCCGGACCAAGCTCCGGAACCTGAAGACGGGCGCGGTGCTCGATCGGACGTTCAAGCACGACGAGAAGGTCGGCCTGGCCATCCTGGAGAAGCGGGAGATGCAGTATCTGTACCGGGAGGGCGACTCGTTCGTGTTCATGGACAGCGACACCTACGAGCAGCACCAGGTGCCGGCGGAGGTCATCGGCGAGGGCGCGAGCTACCTCACCGAGGGGTTCTCGCCGATCGTGTCCATGTACGAGGGCCACGCCATCGGGGTCGAGCTCCCGGCCGCCGTGGTGCTGAAGGTGACGAGGACCGACCCCGGCGTGAAGGGCGATCGGGTGTCCGGGGCCATGAAGCCGGCCACGCTCGAGACCGGCCTCACCGTGCAGGTCCCGCTGTTCGTGGAGGCGGGGGACCGGGTGAAGGTCGATACGCGCACGGGGCAGTACCTGACCCGAGAGAAGTAGTCGGGTGGCGGACGTGGGGGTCGCGTCCGCCGGATCGGCTCGCCATCCCCGCCACGCCGCCCGGCGCCGGGCCCTCGACGTCCTGTACCAGGCCGACGTGACGGAGCGGCGCCCCTCCGGCGTCCTCGCGGAATGGATCGCCTGCGGCGAGGACGTCCCCGGGTTCGCGAGGGAGCTCGTGGAGGGGGTCGAGGCGCACCTCGAGGAGCTCGACGCCCTCCTCGCCGAGCACTCCGAGGAGTGGACGGTGGCCCGGATGGCGGTGGTGGACCGGACCATCCTGCGCCTGGCCTGCTTCGAGCTGCTGCACCGCCCGGACGTCCCCGTCTCCGTGGCCATCGCCGAGGCGGTGGAGGCGGCGACCGAGCTGTCCACGGCGGAATCCGGCCGGTTCGTGAACGGGATCCTCGGGCGGATCGCCCGGGAGATGGGGGAGCGGACCACCCCGTAAGGCGTGGCACCGGCGCCCGCCTTCAGGCCCGGCGCCGGACCCCCAGCATCTTCGCGGCCAGCCGGGGCGCTCCGTGCCGGGGTGGGGCGGGGAGCCGGGGCGCGGCCAGGGGCCGCCACGGGCCGGGGCGCCAGGCGAACGCGAGCTCGTACCCGGCCTCCGCCGCCGCGCGCTCCTCCCGGCCGGTGAACAGCCCGTAGGGGTAGGCCAGCGTCCGGCAGGCCCGGCCGGTGAGCTCCTCGACGGCGGCCTTCGACGAGCCCAGGTCCGCTCGCAGCGGCTCCTCGTCGAGCTCCCGGAGGTCGGCGTGGACCATCGAATGCGACCCCACCTCCATGCCCGCCGCGGCCAGGGCCCGGACCCCGGCCTCGTCAAGCAGCATGCCCTCGGCCCCCGGGACGTCCGGGTGCCGTCCCCCCAGCCACCCCGGACACACGTAGAAGGTCGCCCGGATCCCGAGGTCCCGGAGCAGGGGGAGCGCGACGGTGACCCAG
>WNGA01008508.1_pt1 | contig 14039 bp, 12 predicted proteins | sample 5400061 | NCBI WGS metagenome assembly WNGA01 (sample SAMN13153366, study PRJNA577476) | soil metagenome | isolation source: 100 cm soil or saprolite under grassland replicate 2 | place: USA:California | collected 2016-06-15 | reverse complement strand
CGCATCGACTTCGACCTCTCGACGAAGGAGGGGATCGCGCGCTTCCGGAACTTCCTCGACGAGGCCGCGGACTTGGTCGTCTCCTACGGCGGATCGCTCTCCGGCGAGCACGGCGACGGCCAGGCGCGGGCGGAGCTGCTTCCGAAGATGTTTGGCGCCGAGCTCGTCGAAGCGTTCCGCAAGTTCAAGCGGATCTGGGACCCGGAAGGAAGAATGAACCCCGGCAAGATCGTGGATCCGTATCCGATCACCGAGAGCCTGCGCCTTCAGGCCCTCGCCTCCGGCAGTTTCGCTCCGCAGGCGGCCGCGTTCTCCTATCGGGAGGACAAGGGGAGCTTCCCGCGGGCGCTCCTTCGCTGCGTCGGGATGGGCAAGTGCCGCCGCCCCTCCGGCGGCACCATGTGCCCGAGCTACATGGTCACGCGCGAGGAGGAGCACTCGACGCGCGGCCGGGCGCGCCTCCTCCTGGAAATGTTCACCGGGGAGACGATCACGGCGGGCTGGAAGAGCGAGGAGGTCTACGAGGCCCTCGATCTCTGCCTCGCCTGCAAAGGATGTAAGAGCGATTGTCCAGTCGGCGTGGACATGGCGACCTATAAGGCGGAGTTTCTTTCACACTACTGGAAAGGGAAAATCCGCCCCCGCTCCGCCTACGCCTTCGGCTTGATCGCCTGGTGGGCGCGCGCCGCCTCCCTCGCGCCCCGCCTCGTCAACTTCTTCACACAGACACCGGGATTCTCGGCCGTCGCCCGAGCCGCCGCCAGCGTTGCTCCGCAACGGAAGATCCCCGCTTTCGCGCCGCAAACCTTCCGGACCTGGTTCGAGTCCCGAGTCCCGAGTCCCGATCACCCGTCCTTCTCTTTCCCGACACCTTCAATAATTTCTTGCGGCCCGACACGGCGATTGCCGCCGTCGAAGTGCTCGAGGCCGCGGGATTTCGCGTCAGGATTCCGCGCTCCGTCCTCTGTTGCGGGCGGCCGCTCTACGACTACGGGATGCTCGGTCTCGCGCGGCGGTTCCTGAAACGGCTCATCGCCGGCCTGCGCGACGAGATGCGCGCCGGAACGCCTCTCGTCGTCCTCGAGCCTTCCTGCGCCGCGGTCTTCCGGGACGAGCTCCCCGGTCTCTTCCCCGACGACGAGGACGCCCGGAGGCTCTCCGAGCAGACTCACGTCCTCTCGGAGTTCCTCCGCAAGTCCGCGCCGGGATTTCAGCCGCCTCCCTTCGCGCGCACGGCGATCCTGCAGGGGCACTGTCATCAGCGGGCGATCATGACGATGACCGACGAGGAAGAGCTGCTCCGGGAGATGGGAATCGAGGTGACGATCCCCGAACCGGGATGCTGCGGCATGGCCGGGGCTTTCGGTTTCGAGCGCGGCGAGCACTACGATGTTTCAATTCGGTGCGCGGAGAGAGCGCTCCTGCCGGAAGTCCGTCGAGCCTCACTCGAGACTCTCGTCATCGCCGACGGCTTCTCCTGCCGCGAGCAGATCCGGCAGGGCACGGGCCGGGAAGCCCTGCACCTGGCGGAAATCCTCCGGACGGCGATGCGCGAAGAGCAGCGGGCACAGATCTCGCACCGGAGGGCGCGGGATCTGATTCCTGAGACTGAGACTCGTATTCGCGCTGTTGAAATAGACTAGCGCCCGGCAGGCCCGGCGAAAGGAGAACGGCGCCACACATGGCGCAAATCTTTCACCGTTCGACCAACACGATCTCGCGCGCCTCGATTTTCGGCGCCGTTTTCCTGCTGGCCTTCGCCGCGTGGGTCTTCTACGATCTCGAAGCCTCGCCTTACACGACGCGGCAGACCGTGGCGCGCGAGCAGCCGATCCAGTTCTCGCACGCGCACCACGCCGGCGCGATCGGGATCGATTGCCGCTACTGCCACACGTCGGTCGAGAAGGCCGCCTTCGCCGGGATCCCGCCGACGAAGACCTGCATGAACTGCCACTCGCAGATCTGGCTCCAGAGCCCGTACCTGGAGCCGGTGCGCGAGAGCTTCCGGACGGACCGTTCGCTCGAGTGGACGCGCGTGCACGACCTGCCCGACTTCGTCTACTTCGACCACTCCATCCACGTGAACAAGGGGGTCGGCTGCGAGACGTGCCACGGCCGCGTGGACGAGATGCCGCTCGTCTGGCAGGCGGCGCGGCTCCAGATGGGGTGGTGCCTGGAGTGCCACCGGCATCCCGAGAAATTCATCCGGCCCAGAGAGGAAGTCTTCACGATGGGATGGCAGCCGCCGGAAGACGTCGATCGGGAGGAATACGGGAAGGCCTTAGCGGTGAAGTACCGGTTGCGGAGCCGAGCGGTGCTGGAGAGTTGTTCGACGTGCCACAGATGAAAGATTTGTGATTTGTGACTGGTGATTGGTGATTGGCGCGAAGCGAGACCTACCCGCTTATCCCGCGACACCGCGGTACTGGCGGAGTCTGGAGGAGCTCGCCGGAGCCGAGACCTCCGCCGAAAGCTCCGAGGAGATGGTGGCTCGGGCGGCGGGGCTGGACCGGAGAGAGCTCTTCAAGTTCGGGGGGGTATCGCTGGCGCTGGCGGGACTGACGGCTTGCACGCGGCAGCCGGCCGAAAAGATCGTTCCCTACGTTCGGCAGCCGGAGGAGATCGTGCCGGGTAAGCCGCTCTTCTTCGCGACCGCGATGACGCTCGGGGGGTATGCGACCGGCCTGCTTGTCGAAAGCAACATGGGGCGGCCGACGAAGGCGGAGGGAAACCCGCTTCACCCGGCGAGCCTCGGCGCGACGGACGCGTTCTGCCAGGCCGCTCTCTACGGCCTCTACGATCCGGACCGCTCCAAGACCGTGACGTATCTCGAGGAGATCCGCTCGTGGCCGGCGTTTCTCTCCGCGATGCGAAACGCAGTGGAGAAGGCGAAGGAGGGGAAGGGGCGGGGACTGCGCATCCTGACCGAGACGGTCGGCTCTCCCGCGCTCGGCGCGCAGCTCGCCGCGCTCCTGACGGAGCTGCCCGAGGCGCGGTGGCACCAGTGGGAGCCGGCCAACCGCGACAACGTCCGGGCCGGCGCGATCGTAGCTTTCGGTCAGCCTGTCGACACGATCCTGGACGTCTCGAAGGCGGACATCATCCTCTCGCTTGACGCCGACTTCCTCGCGTGCGGGCCCGGGCACCTGCGCTCCGTCCGGGATTTCTCCGTGCGCCGGAGGAGCCGCGAGCGAGGGCGGATGAACCGACTCTATGCGGTGGAATCCACGCCGGGCGTCACGGGAGCTTGCGCGGACCATCGGTTGCCGATGCGCTCGGGAGACGTCGAGGCGTTCGCGCACTCGGTTGCCGGGCTCGTCGGCGCGATCCCCACGGAAGGCCGGCCGACCGCCTTCGAGCAGGCCGTCGCGGAGGACCTGAAGGCCCATCGGCAGAAGAGTCTCGTTCTGGCCGGCGACGGCCAGCCTCCGTCCGTCCATTCTCTCGTCCACGCCATGAACGCCGCCCTCCAGAACACCGGCAACACGGTCTTCGCCATCGATCCGGTGCTCGCGCGCCCCGAGTCGCAGACGGAGTCTCTCCAGGCGCTCGTCGCCGACATGGAGTCGGGACGCGTCGAGACGCTCGTCATCCTGGGGGGCAATCCCGTCTTCACGGCGCCGGTGGACATCCCCTTCGCGCGGGCGCTCGAGAAGGTCAAGCTGCGCGCCCACCTGTCGCCCTACCAGGACGAGACCTCCGCGCTCTGCCAATGGCATGTGCCGGAGACGCATTTCCTCGAGTCCTGGAGCGACGCGCGTGCCTTCGACGGGACGGCTTCGATCGTTCAGCCGCTCATCGCGCCGCTCTACGGCGGCAAGACCGCGCACGAGGCCGTCGCGGCGCTGACGAGCCAGCCCGAGCGGTCCTCCTACGAAATCGTCCGCGACTACTGGAAGGACAAGCTCGGCCCCGACTTCGAGGCGTCGTGGCGGCGCGCCCTCCACGACGGCGTGATCGCGGGAAGCGCCTTCGCACCGAAGGAGGTCAAGCCATCAGCTGTCAGTTTTTCAGCGGGGCCCGCCGAAGGGCTCGAGATCGTCTTCCGGCCTGACCCGACGATCCACGACGGCCGCTTCGCCAACAACGCCTGGCTGCAGGAGCTGCCCAAGCCGATCACGAAGCTGACCTGGGACAACGCGCTTCTGCTTTCGCCCGCGACGGCGAGGCGCCTCGGCGTCGCGAGCGAAGAGGTCGTGCGATTGACCTACCGCGGCCGCTCGATCGAGGCTCCCGTCTGGATCCTGCCGGGCCACGCCGCAGAGTCGGCGACGCTCCATTTCGGCTATGGGCGGTCGCGCGCCGGCAAGTTCGGCTCGAAGGCGGGGTTCAACGCCTATGCGCTCCGCACGTCCGACGCGCCGGACGGGGCGACGGGACTCGAGATCGTGAAGACAGGCAGGACGTACCCGGTCGTGACGACGCAGCACCACCAGAGCATGGAGGGGCGCGCGATCGTGCGGGCGGCGACTCTGGACGAGTACGAGAAGAACCCGAAGTTCGCCCGCGAGGAGCCAATCACGCCCGAAGACTCGGCCTATCCGCCGTATCCGGCCGAGGAATACGCGTGGGCCATGGCGATCGACTTGAACGCCTGCACCGGCTGCAACGCCTGCGTCGTGGCCTGCCAGGCGGAGAACAACATCCCGGTCGTCGGAAAGCACGAGACCTCGCGTGGCCACGCCATGCACTGGCTCCGCGTGGACCGCTACTTCGAGGGAGATCCGGCCAACCCGCGCGCGGTCCACCAGCCGGTCCCCTGCATGCACTGCGAGAACGCCCCGTGCGAGCTCGTCTGCCCCGTCGAAGCGACCGCGCACAGCGCCGAGGGGCTGAACGACATGGTCTACAACCGCTGTGTCGGGACGCGCTACTGCGCGAACAACTGCCCGTACAAGGTCCGGCGCTTCAACTTCTTCCACTACGCCACGCAGTTCCGCGCTCCGAGCATGCGCATGCTCGCCAATCCCGACGTCACCGTGAGGTGGCGCGGCGTCATGGAGAAGTGCACCTACTGCGTGCAGCGCATCAACGGCGCGAAGATCCAGTCGGAGAAGGAGAACCGGCGCCTCCGGGACGGCGAGATCGCCACCGCCTGCCAGCAGGCCTGCCCGGCGGAGGCGATCGTCTTCGGGGACCTGCGTGACCCGCGGAGCCGGGTTTCCAGGATGAAGGCGGCCCCTGTCAACTACGGGCTGCTCGAGGAGCTGGGCACGCGGCCGCGCACGACGTATCTCGCTGCCGTGCGCAATCCCAACCCGGCGGTGGAAGGCGCGTGGGAGGAAAAGAAGGGATCATGAGCGAGCCGGATCTCTTCCCTCCTCCGCCGCCCGGCCACTCCCGGGAGGTCATCGGACCGGGCCACACCTTCGGCTCGGTCACCGACAAGATCTCCTCGATCGTCCTGACGCGCAAGACTCCGCTCTTCTGGGCGATCGGGTTCTTCATCGGGTTCCTGCTCACGCTGCTGCTGCTCTTCGCCGTCGGGGTGCTCTTCTTCCGCGGCATCGGCATCTGGGGTGTCAACGCGCCCGTGGGGTGGGGATTCGCGATCGTCAACTTCGTCTGGTGGATCGGGATCGGGCACGCCGGCACGCTCATCTCCGCGATCCTGCTGCTGCTGCGCCAGGAGTGGCGCACATCGATCAACCGCTTCGCCGAGGCGATGACTCTCTTCGCCGTGGCGCAGGCGGGACTTTTCCCGCTGCTGCACCTGGGTCGCCCGTGGCTCGCCTACTGGCTCATCCCCTACCCCAACACGATGGCGCTCTGGCCGCAGTTTCGCAGTCCCTTAGTCTGGGACGTCTTCGCGGTCTCGACGTACGCGACCGTGTCGCTCCTCTTCTGGTACGTGGGATTGATCCCGGATCTCGCGACCCTGCGCGACCGCTCGAAGAAGAAGATCGCGCAGATCACCTACGGGATGCTCGCCATGGGCTGGCGCGGCTCCGCGATGCACTGGCACCGCTACGACATGGCGTACTTGCTGCTCGCGGGCATCGCGACACCGCTCGTCGTCTCGGTGCACACCGTCGTCTCCTTCGATTTCTCGATCGGCATCATTCCCGGCTGGCACTCGACGATCTTTCCCCCCTACTTCGTGGCGGGGGCGATCTACGGGGGTTTCGCAATGGTCCTGACGATCGCGATCCCGCTGCGCTCCGTGTACAAGCTCGAGGATTTCGTCACACTGCGGCACCTCCAGAACATGGCGAAGATCCTGCTCGCGACCGGGCTCATCGTCGGCTACGGCTACATGATCGAGGGGTTCATGTCCTGGTACAGCGGCAACCCCTACGAGAAGTTCATGATGTGGAACCGGCTGACGGGGCCGTACTGGCCGGTCTTCTGGGGCCTGATGCTCTGCAACATCGTCACGCCCCAGTTCCTGTGGTGGAAGTCGGTTCGCTCTTCGCCGCTCGGGCTCTGGATCATCGCCGTCATCGTCAACATCGGCATGTGGCTCGAGCGCTTCGTCATCGTCGTCACGAGCCTCCACCGCGACTTCCTCCCCTCTTCCTGGGGCATGTACTTCCCGACGAAGTACGACTGGGCGACCTACATCGGCACGCTCGGCTTCTTCGTGGCGCTCTTCTTCCTCTTTATAAGGTTCCTGCCGATGATCTCGATCTTCGAGATGCGGACGCTCGTGCCGGAAGCCGAAACAGTCAAGGAGACCGAGCCATGAAGGCCGCGGCGCGCCGCCACCCGCACGTCTACGGGTTGATCGGCGAGTTCGAGAGCCCGGGCGTGCTGATCGAGGCCGCCCGACGCGCGCGCGAGGCCGGCTACCGCAAGATGGACGCCTACACTCCGTATCCGATCCACGAGCTGACGGAGGCCCTCAAGCTCCCGCGCACGAAGCTGCCGGTGCTCGTCTTCATCGGAGGGACGCTCGGGTGCGCGACCGGACTCGCGATGCAATGGTTCGCCACCGCCGTCCACTATCCCTTGAACGTCGCCGGCCGGCCGCTGGCGAGCTGGCCCTCCTACATCCCGATCACCTTCGAGCTGACCGTCCTCTTCGCCGCCATCACGGCGGTCCTCGGCATGCTCGGCTTGAACGGCCTCCCGATGCCGTACCACCCTGTCTTCAACGTCCCGCGCTTCGCCCTCGCTTCGCGCGACCGTTTCTTCCTCTGCATCGAAACCGGGGACCCTCTTTACGACGCGGAGAAGACGCGTGCTTTCTTGAGCAGCCTCGGCGCGCGCGAGGTAACAGAGGTGGAGGAATGAGGAAGGTGTCAGGTGTTAGGTGCGAGGTGTCAGGGGGTGCCCGCCCGGGTCCCTATCAGCTAACACCTGTCACCGATCACCTTCTCTTCTTGATCGGATCACTGCTCGTCATGCTGTGCGGCTGTCGGCAGGAAATGTACGATCAAGCGAGATACAAGCCGCTGGGCGAATCGGGGTTCTTCGCGGATCGGCGGGCCTCGCGGCCCTTGCCGGAGGGGACTGTCGCGCGGGGCTGGCTGCGCGCGGACCAGAAACTCTACGAAGGCAAGGAAGGGCACCGTCTCGTGGCCGTGCTTCCGATGCCGCTGACGAAAGAGCTGCTCTCGCGCGGGCGGGAGCGCTTCAACATCTACTGCTCTCCATGCCACGACCGGACGGGAAGCGGCCACGGCATGGTCGTGCGCCGCGGCTACCAACCGCCCCCCTCCTACCACATCGAACGGCTGCGCGACGCACCGGTCGGCCACTTCTTCGACGTCATGACCAACGGGCTCGGCGCCATGCCCGACTACGCCTCCCAGATCGACGTGTCCGACCGCTGGGCCATCGCGGCCTACGTCAAGGCGCTGCAGCTCTCGCAGAACGCCCCGGTCTCCGACGTGCCGCCGGAGAAAAAGGCCGATTTGGCTCGTCCTCCCCGGCTCGCGCCGGGGCCGCCGATCGAGCGGGAGATGGGGCAGGGCGGCCGCAACAAGCCGGTGATCAAATGAACGGGAACGCCTCGCAGGGCCTGACCGCGGCGATCGACCGAATTCGCCGTCCCTCGCTCGTGGCCGGCGTGGCCGCGCTCGCCGCGGGCGCGGCTGGCGCTGTCGCCTCGCCCGGCGCCTTCTTCCGCGGCTACCTCTTCGCCTACGTCTTCTTCACCGGGCTCTCGCTCGGATGTCTGGCGATCGTCATGCTCCACCATCTGACCGGCGGCGCCTGGGGCATCCCGATCCGCAGGATCCTGGAGTCTGGAACGCGCACGCTGCCGCTGATTGCCATCCTCTTCCTGCCGATCGCGGTGGGGATGAAGCACCTCTACTCCTGGTCGAGGCCGGAGGAGGTGGCCAAGGACGCCCTGCTCCAGGCCAAGGAGGCGTATCTGAACGTGCCGTTCTTCCTGGCGCGCGCGGCGTTCTACTTCGCGGTCTGGATCGCGATCGCGTACTTCGTCAACCGCTGGTCGCTCGAGCAGGACCGCGCCGGCAGCCCGGCGCTCACCCGAAGGCTTCAGCTTCTCTCCGCCGGCGGGCTCGTCGCCTACGGCCTGACGATGACGTTCGCCTCGATCGACTGGGTTATGTCGCTCGAGCCTCACTGGTTTTCCACGATGTACGGGGTCCTCTACATCGCGGGCCAGGCGTTGAACGCGCTCGCCTTCGTCACGGCGGCGCTCGTGCTCATGTCGGCCGAGAAGCCCTTCTCCGATTTCGTCCGGCCCGCCCACTACCACGACCTGGGCAAGCTCCTGCTCGCCTTCGTGATGTTCTGGTCCTACGTGTCGTTCGCCCAGTACCTGATCATCTGGGCGGGCAACCTTCCGGAAGAGATCCCCTGGTATTTGCGCCGGTTAAACGGCGGCTGGGGATGGGTCGGCGGCGCCCTGATCCTCCTCCACTTCGCGCTTCCCTTCCTGCTCCTGCTGCCGGCGGGGGCCAACCGAAACTCGAGGATCCTCGTCGCCGTTGCGGGACTCGTCGTCCTGATGCGCTTCGTGGACGTGTACTGGCTGGTGCGTCCCGTCTTCACGCAGGCGTCCGCCTCGGCCGCGAGCGCGCGCTTCCAGATTCACTGGCTCGACCTGGCCGCGTCCATCGGCATCGGCGGCGTCTGGCTGGCGGTCTTTCTCTGGCAGTTGGAGGAGCGTCCGCTCCTGCCCGTCAACGATCCGGAATTCGCGGAGGCGCTCGCGCATGCCGACCACTGAGCGCCCTTCCGCCGCCGGCGCCGAGGACGTCGTCGCCCGCCACCGCGACGTCAGCATCCACGCCGTGCTCTCCTTCGGCTTCTGGCTCGCCGTCGGGCTGATCGCCTCCGCCGCCGCGATGTTCGTCCTCCTGCGGGTCCTGGAGAAGAAGGAGCGTGCGGAGGACCGGAAACTCTCGCCGATGATCGCGGCGAGCCTCGCCCGCACACCGCCCGAGCCGCGCCTCGAGCCCTACCCGCTCGCACCGCGCCTCAAGCTGCGCGCGGAGGAAGACGAGATCCTGACGACCTACGGGTGGGTGGACAAGAATCGCGGCATCGCGCGCGTTCCCATCGATCGGGCCATGGATCTCCTGGTCCAGCGTGGATTGCCTCCCGCCAAGTCCATGCCCGCCGCGGCCCCCGCTCCGGCGCAGCCTGCTTCCGGGAAAACGCAATGAAGCCGTTGCTCTTCCCCTGTCATTCTGAGGAGCGAAGCGACGAAGAATCTGCTCCCGTGAGAAGACGAGACCGGAGCAGATCCTTTGCTGCGCTCAGGATGACAGCGGCGGCATGTCTGCTCCTCATCGCCGCTCTTGCGTCGGCCGCGGACTCGCGGCCTCCGATGCTGCGGGAGGTCGGGATCGAGCAGCGGCTGGGCCAGCAACTGCCGCTGGACGCGCTGTTCTCCGACGAGCTCGGACGGCCCGTACGTCTCGGGCAGTACTTCGGCCGCCGTCCCGTGATCCTCGTGCTCGCCTACTACAACTGCCCGATGCTCTGTACGCAGGTCTTCAACGGCCTCGTCTCCACGCTGCGCGTCGTCGGTTTCGACGCCGGAAAGGAGTTCGAGGTGGTCGCGGTCAGTTTCGATCCGCGCGACCGGCCCCGCGACGCCGCGGCCAAGAAGAAGGCCTACGTGGACGAGTACCGCCGTCCCGGGGGGGCCTCGGGTTGGCACTTCCTGACGGGCGGCGCCGGATCGATCGAGCGCGTGACGCGAGCGGCGGGATTCCGTTACAAGTACGACGACAGCACGGGCCAGTTCGCGCACTCGACCGCCATCTACGTCGCGACGCCGGAAGGCAAGCTCTCGCGCTACTTCTACGGCATCGAGTACGGGCCGCGCGATCTCCGCCTGGCGCTCGTCGAGGCTTCCAGTAACCGGATCGGCTCGCCGGTGGACCAGATCCTGCTCTACTGCTACCACTACGATCCGAAGCTCGCACGCTACAGCGCGGCGATCATGGGCATGGTGCGCGTCGGTGGCGCGGCCGCCGTGGTCATCCTGTCAACGTTTCTGACGGTCATGTGGCGACGGGACAGAAGACGCGACGCGTCACTGCGCCCTCACCCCGCCCCTTCCCCGGGGGGAGAGGGTGAAAGCCCCGGTCGCGGCGCGAGGAGTCTCCCAGAAGGGAGGAGCCTCGCGCCGCGGGAGCGGAGCGCTGGAGCTGGTGAGCCCGAAGGGCGAAACCCAAGCGTAAGCGCGGAGCGACGGAGCTGATGGGACCGACGCTGCCTCTCTTTCCGGAACAGGCCTCGACGATGGCGGGGCGCGTGGATGCGCTGTACTTCTATCTCCTCGCGGTCAGCGGCTTCTTCGCCACACTCATCGCTCTCCTCGTCATCTTCTTCGCGATCAAGTACCGCCGCCGCTCGGAGACGGAGCTGCCTCGGGGGGTCGAAGGGTCGCTCAAGCTCGAGGTGGCCTGGTCCGTGATCCCGCTCGCGATCGCGCTCTCCTTCTTCTTCTGGGGGGCGAAGCTCTTCTTCGCAATGAACCGTCCCCCCAACGACGCTCTCGAGGTCTACGTCGTCGGGAAGCAATGGATGTGGAAGATCCAGCACGCCGACGGCCAGCGGGAGATCAATGAGCTTCATGTCCCTGTCGGCCGGGCCGTCCGCCTGACGATGACCTCCGAAGACGTCATTCACGACTTCTTCATCCCCGCCTTCCGCATGAAGAAGGACGTGCTGCCCGGGCGCTACACGACGGCCTGGTTCGAGGCATCCAAACCGGGGCGATACCATCTCTTCTGCGCGCAATACTGCGGCACCAAGCACTCGGCGATGATCGGCTGGATCAACGTGATGGAGCCGGCGGACTATCAGGCCTGGCTCTCGGGCGGGGTCGCGTCGGAGTCGCTCGCGGCGGCCGGAGCCAAGCTCTTTCAGCGCCACGCCTGCAATACCTGCCACCGCCCCGATTCGCTCGCGCGGGGCCCCAATCTCGAGGGGCTCTTCGGCAAGACGGTCCAGCTCTCCGACGCGCGCACGGTGATCGCCGACGAGTCGTACATCCGCGAATCGATCCTGACCCCCAACGCCAAGATCGTCATGGGGTTCCAGCCAATCATGCCCACGTTCCAGGGGCTCGTGAGCGAGGAGGAGCTCTTGCAGCTCGTGGCCTACGTCAAGTCGCTGTCGAAGCCATCGCCGGCGCCGGGGGCCGCCCCCGCGACGGGCGTGTCCTCGATGCCGCCCGTCCATCGCGCCGCCCCCCCGTCGAAGGAGAAGGGAAGGTAATGTCCGCCGCCGTACCCGAGCCGGAACCGCAGGAAGCGCGCGTCAACTACCTGAATGCCACCTACGGCATCCGGTCGTGGCTCCTGACGCGGGACCACAAGAGGATCGCGCTTCTATACCTCGCGTCGATCACCTTCTTCTTCTTCCTGGGCGGGTTTTTCGCGCTCCTGATCCGCCTCGAGCTGCTGACGCCGCAGGGAGACCTCGTGCAGGCGGAGACCTACAACAAGCTCTTCACGATGCACGGGGTCACGATGATCTTCTTCTTCCTGATCCCGTCGATCCCCGCCGTCCTCGGCAACTTCTTCATCCCAATGATGATCGGGGCGAAGGACCTCGCGTTTCCGAGGCTGAACCTCCTCTCCTGGTACATCTACATCGTCGGCGCGTTCTTCACGCTCTGGGCGGTGGTGCACGGCGGCGTGGACACCGGATGGACCTTTTACACGCCGTACAGCACCGCGACTTCCAACTCGCAGGTGATTACGACCGCGGTCGGCATATTCATCACCGGTTTCTCTTCGATCCTGACCGGGTTGAACTTCATCGTGACGATCCACACGATGCGCGCGCCGGGGATGACCTGGTTCCGGCTTCCCCTCTTCGTCTGGGCACACTACGCGACGAGCTTCATCTTCGTGCTCGGCACGCCGGTCATCGCCGTGACGGTCCTGATGGTCTTCGCCGAGCGCGTGCTCCACCTGGGCCTCTTCGATCCTGCGCTGGGAGGCGATCCGATCCTTTTCCAGCATCTCTTCTGGTTCTACTCGCACCCGGCGGTCTACATCATGGTCCTGCCGGCGATGGGGGTGATCTCGGAGCTCGTCACGACCTTCTCGCGCAAGAACATCTTCGGCTACAAGTTCGTCGCGTTCGCCTCGATCGGGATCGCGGTGCTCGGGTTCCTCGTCTGGGGGCACCACATGTTCGTCTCCGGCCAGTCGGTCTATGCCGGGTTGATCTTCTCGGTTCTGTCGTTCATGGTCGCCATCCCCTCGGCCGTCAAGGTCTTCAACTGGACGGCGACGATGTACAAGGGCTCCATCTCCTACCGGACGCCGATGCTCTACGCCTTCGGCTTCATCGGCCTCTTCACGATCGGCGGGCTGACGGGGCTCTTTCTCGCGACGCTCGGAGTGAACGTGCACGTGCACGACACGTACTTCATCATCGCGCATTTCCACTACATCATGGTCGGAGGCGCGATCATGGGGTACCTCGGCGGCATCCACTACTGGTGGCCCAAGATCTCCGGAAAGCTCTACCCGGAGGCCTGGGCGCGCTTCGCGGCGCTCGTCGTCTTCATCGGCTTCAACCTCACGTTCTTCCCGCAGTTCATCCTGGGATACCTCGGGATGCCGCGGCGCTACCACGCCTACCCGCCCGAGTTCCAGGTCTTGAACGTCATGTCCACGGCGGGCGCTTCCATTCTGGGCGTCGGCTACCTCATCCCGATGATCTACCTCGTCTGGTCCATGCGGTACGGAAGGAACGCCACGGCCAACCCGTGGGGCTCGACGGGCCTCGAGTGGAAGACGACTTCCCCACCGCCGACGGACAACTTCGAAACGCCGCCCGTCGTGACGGAAGACCCCTACACCTACTCGCCTGAGGAGGTCGAGACCGTTGGCTGACGTGCCCGTGGCGGCCGTGCCGCAAGCTCCGGTGACCGGCTTGCAGCACCAGTTCGACTCCATGGAGCAGCAGAAGGAGGCCTCCGCGCTGGGAATGTGGATCTTCCTCGTAACGGAGCTGCTCTTCTTCGGGGGACTCATCCTCGCATACACGATCTACCGGTGGGAGAACGCGCAGGCCTTCGCCCATGCGAGCCTCCACATGGACATCGCGCTCGGCACGACGAACACGGCGGTCCTGATCTGCAGCAGTCTGACGATGGCGATGGCCGTTCGCAGCGCCGCCACGGGGCGGAGGAAGCTCCTGATCGGGTTCCTCGTCGCGACGATGCTCCTGGGCGGCGCGTTTCTGGGAATCAAGGCGATCGAGTACACCGACCACATCCATCATCATCTCTTGCCGGGTCCGGGATTCCATTACCCGGCTCCCGCCGACGCGCGGGCGGCCGAGATGTTCTTCTCGCTCTACTTCGCCATGACGGGGCTGCACGCCCTCCACATGGTCGTGGGCCTCGGGATCCTGACCACTCTGCTGCTGCTTTCGCGCCGCGGCCGGTTCACTCCCGAATACAACACACCGGTCGAGATCTCCGGCCTGTACTGGCACTTCGTGGACATCGTGTGGATCTTCCTGTTTCCGATGCTGTACCTGATCGGGAGACATCTGCATTGATTTTGGATTTTGGATTTTGGATTTTGGATTGACTGTGAGCGAGCACGTCGTTTCGGTGAAGGTCTACGTCGCGGTTT
>WNGA01013996.1_pt1 | contig 14043 bp, 14 predicted proteins | sample 5400061 | NCBI WGS metagenome assembly WNGA01 (sample SAMN13153366, study PRJNA577476) | soil metagenome | isolation source: 100 cm soil or saprolite under grassland replicate 2 | place: USA:California | collected 2016-06-15 | reverse complement strand
GACGTCGAATTGCGGCTGCGCGAGACCGCGAGCGAGCTGCGTGGATTTCTGACGATGCTCGAGGCCGAGCCCGACCGGCTCAAGCAGGTCGAAGCGGAGCTCGACCGGATCGCGGAGGCGAAACGCCGGTTTCGGGCGCAGACCTACGAGGAGCTGCTCGCACGTGCGGCGGAGGCGCGCGCGGAGCTGGAGGCAATCGACGCAGGCCATGATCCGGCGGCGGCGGCGGCAGAAGCGCTTGCGGCCGCCGAACGCAAGGTGCGGCGTCTGGCCGACGCGCTGCGTTCCGCGCGCAGCGAAGCTGCACCGAGGTTCGCCGAGGCAGTCGCCCACGAGCTCGCCGGCATCGGGATGGGAGGGGGCGAGTTCATCGCGGAGCTGCGCGAACGCGATCCCGGCCCGGCGGGCTTCGACGAGGCCGTCTTCCTGGTCCGGCCGAATCGCGGCCTGCCGCTCGCCCCGGTTGCCGAGACTGCGTCCGGCGGTGAGCTGTCTCGCATCGCGCTCGCGATCGCAGCAGTCGCGGGCGGCGAGACGATGGTGTTCGACGAGATCGACGCGGGTATCGGTGGTGAGACAGCGCATCGCGTCGCCGAGACGCTGAGCCGGCTCGCCGAACGCGCACAGGTGATCACGATCACGCATCTCCCGCAGATAGCGAGCGTTGCCGAGCGCCACTTCCGCGTCGAGAAGATCCAGGGCGATCCGACACACGCGCGGATCGAGGCGCTCGAGGACGACCACCGCCGCGACGAGCTTCAGCGCATGCTCGGCGGCCGCGAATTCATCTCGAGCGTCGGCCAATGAGCTTCATCGAGCTGACAGGTCACGCGAAGCTAGACCGCAGGACGAAGGATCTCGTCAAGCGCCTGTCGGGAGACGACATCGCCATTATCGATCACACCGATCTCGACCGAGTCTCGGCCGAGGAGCTCATCGAGTCGGGGGTCCGCGTCGTCGTCAACGTGGCGCCCTCCCACTCGGGGCGGTTTCCGAATCCCGGACCACTTGCGCTCGTCCGCGGCGGCGTCCGCTTGATCGAGGCCCAGGGCGCCAACCTCTTCGACAGCGTGCACGAGGGAGAGCTCCTCACCGTGCGCGGGGCCGGCCTCTACCGCAACGGTACTCGTCTTGCACGCGGCCGCATCCTCGACGAGACCGAGCTCGAGCGAGCTCTCGCGGAGCAACGCAGCCGCGTCACCGAAGCGCTCGAGGCGTTCGCGGAGAATACGATGCGCTACCTGCGGGAGGAGGGCAAGGTGCTCGCGGAGGGGATCGAGTTCCCGACCCTCGCGACGCGGTTCCGCGACCGCCACGCACTGGTCGTCGCCCGCGGCCCCGGCTACAAGCGCGATCTGCGGATGGTCGATTCGTACATCCGCGCGTACAAGCCGGTACTGATCGCGGTCGACGGCGGTGCGGAGGCGCTGCTCGACGCCGGCCATCGACCGGACGTGATCGTCGGCGACATGGACTCCGTCTCCGACAAGGCGCTTCGCTGCGGCGCCGAGCTCGTCGTCCACGGCTACCGCAGCGGCTCTGCGCCCGGGGAAGAGCGTGCCCGCAACCTCGATCTTCCCTACGACGTCGTCCGCGCGACCGGGATCAGCGAGGACCTCGCGCTCCTGCTCGCCTACGAGAAGGGATCGGAGCTGATCGTCGCAGTCGGAACGCACTTCAACCTGATCGAGTTCCTCGAGCGGAACCGAGCCGGCATGTCGTCGACGTTCATCACCCGGCTGAAGGTGGGCGAGATTCTCATCGACGCGAAAGGCGTCTCTCGGCTCGCGAGTCGCCAGGTCGGGATTTGGCCGCTCATCTTGTTCGCACTGGCAGGTCTCGGAGCGATCGCGGTCGCGATCCTCGTCTCGCCGGCGCTACGCCACCTCATCGAGTACCTCGCGCTGCGCCTGCGCGACCTGCTCGGCATCGGCTGAAATTAGGCTCGATGCCGCGCGCTTCTGCCTCGCGTGAGCTGCTCGCGTCGCGCGAGGACGTTTGGGCGTTCATCGCTGAGCCGCACCACTTCCCGGACTGGTGGCCTGGCATCGCCGGAGTCCTTCCGGACAGGCGCGGCCTCGCCGAAGGCGCGCGCTGGCAGGTCCAGGGCACCGACCGACCGACGCTCTTCCGGCGGGCGACGTCGAGCGGAGTGCTGCTCGTTCGAACCGTGTGGCCTCTCGAGCGGTTCGCGTGGACCCTGACCGGCGACCACATCGACGCGGAGCTTCGCCTGCAAGAGAGTGACCCCGAGCGTACGATCGTCGTCCTCGACGTCGAGGCGCCGTGGTTGTTCGGCTTCAGCCGCGCCCTGCCGCGCCGCGCGCTAACCCGCTTGTACGCCTTGTGCCAGACTGCGAAGGACCTGTAGAGGTCGTCCATGTTCGATCTCCGTTACCACGTCGCGTCGCTCGCCGCCGTCTTCTTCGCACTCGTGATCGGCATCCTCGTCGGTGTCGCGCTCGCGTCGCACGGCTTGGGCAACACTGAGCGCGACCGCTTGCAAGAAGATCTCCGGCGCGCGGAGAACCGAGCGGACGCGTTGAGCTCGCAGCTGGATGCGCTCGACGAAGCAGGCGCCGCGAACGACGCCTTCGTGAAAGGCACGTACAACGTCGTGATGGAGAACCGGCTCAAGGGATCGCGGATTGCGGTGCTCTTCGTCGGGCCGGTCGACCCTGACCTCGACTCAGACATCAAGGGTGCGCTCAGCGATGCCGGCGCCGGTGCGGCGGTGCGCACGCGGGCGATCGAGGTGCCGATCAACGAGGCAGCCCTGACGAAGCGCCTCTCGAAACGACCGTTTCTCGCGGCGTACGCCGGCGACCATAAGCTCGACAAGCTCGGTCAAGCCCTCGGCGAGGAGTTCGTTGCGGGTGTCGACACCCCGTTGTGGAACGCGCTGCAGAGCTTGATCGTCGGTGAACGGCACGGAACGCCGAAGGAACCGGCGGACGGCGTCGTCCTCGTCCGCACGGCCGAAGCGCAGACGGGCCCGACCGCCCGGTTCCTCAAGGGTCTCTATGCGGGACTTCGGGGCCTCGGCGTCCCTGCTGTCGGCGTCGAGGCGACCGACAACGGCGATTCGGCCATGAACGCGTTTCAGAGGGCACATCTCTCCACTGTTGACGACGTCGACCAACGCGCCGGCAAGCTCGCGCTCGTGATTCTGCTGAGCGATCCGGCGGAAAGAGGGAACTTCGGGACGAAGGGCACCGCCGGCGACGGAGTGCTTCCGACCATTCGCGTGACGACGACCACGGGTGGATGAGCCGCTGACGATCCTCGTTGCCGCACGCGACGAGGAATCGGTGATCGGAAGAAGCGTGACGACGCTGCGGCGCGCATTCCCGGCCGCCGAGGTGCTCGTGGCGGACGACGGCTCGCGGGACCGCACCGCGGACGTTGCGGAAGAGGCCGGCGCGGTCGTGCTGCGCCTTCGGCGTCGCGGGAAGGGGCAAGCGCTGTCCGCGGCGGAGCGGGCAGCAGCGCCCGGCTTCCTTCTGCTCTGCGACGCGGATCTGTCCGGCGACCTCGCGCCACTCGTCGAGAACGGCGCGGACCTGAGCATCGCCGTATTTGCCGAGCGAGTCGGCGGAGGCTTCGGCGTCGCGAAGCGGATCGCGCGGAGCTTGATCGCCCTTTTGGCCGGGCTCGAAACGCGCGAGCCGCTCTCCGGCCAGCGTTTGCTCTCTCCGGCCGCACGGAAGACGTGTTTCCCGGCCGCCCCAGGGTTCGGATGCGAGGTGCGAATGACGATCGACGCGGCGCGGGCCGGTCTGCGGGTGCGTGAGCTCGAGCTGCCGCTGCGCCACCGCGCGACCGGGCGCGACCTCCGCGGCTTCGTCCACCGCGCCCGGCAGCTCCGCGACATGCTCTACGCCTGCGGACCCCTTGGCCTCAGCTTCCGAGGTCTGCGTCTGCCGCTGGTCGGCTGGAAGATCGGACTGATCAACGGGCCGGCCGTCGCCGCGGTCGCGGCCATCGGACTCGCGGACGACCTCTGGAGCGGACCCGAGCGCGGCTTCCGAGCCCATCTGCGAGGCGGGCGCACGACCGGCGTCGTGAAACTGGTCGGGATCCCCGCCGTGGGACTGCTTGCCACGCGGCGCCTCTCCGGCGCGCTGCTCGTCGGGCTCGCCGCGAACGCGCTCAACCAGCTCGACACGCGTCCCGGGCGTGCGCTCAAGGCGTACCTCGCGGCCGCGTTGCCGCTCGACGCTCCAGTCGGTATCGCCGTCCTGCTCCTTCCTTACGATCTTCGCGAGATGGCGATGCTCGGAGACGCGGGCTCGAACGCGCTGGGGGCCCTGCTAGGCTTGAATTCCGTGGAGCGATTCACGGGACGAGGCCGCTGGGTTGCGATCGGCGCACTTGCGGGCCTCACCCTCCTCGGCGAGCGGACCTCCATCGGCGCGTGGATCGAGCGCACGCCCGGGCTTGCCTGGATCGACCGGCTGGGGCGCAGTTGAGCTCGAGGGCGCGCCCGACGAAGTACGTCTTCGTCACGGGCGGCGTCGTCTCGGCCCTCGGGAAGGGAATCGTCGCCGCCTCGCTGGGGCGGCTCCTGAAGGCGCGCGGCCTCCGTGTCCAGGCGCAGAAGTTCGACCCGTACCTCAACGTCGACCCGGGCACGATGAGCCCGTTCCAGCACGGCGAGGTCTTCGTCACCGAGGACGGCGCCGAGACCGATCTCGACATCGGTCATTACGAACGCTTCATCGACGAGAACCTGACGCGCGCCGCGAGCCACACCGCCGGTGCGATCTGGGACTCCGTGTTGCGCAAGGAGCGCAAGGGCGAGTTCCTCGGCGCGACGGTGCAGGTGATTCCGCACATCACGAACGAGATCAAGACCCGCATCCGCGCCAGCGCCGTCTCCACGCCCGCCGACGTCGTGATCAGCGAGATCGGCGGAACGGTCGGTGACATCGAGTCGCTGCCGTTCCTCGAGGCGATCCGTCAGTTCCGGCGCGAGGTCGGCGCGGAGAACGTCCTCTACCTGCACGTGACGCTCGTTCCCTTCCTCGAGGCCGCGGGCGAGCTGAAGACGAAGCCGACGCAGCACTCGGTCAACGAGTTGCGCCGCATCGGTATCCACCCGGACATCGTCGTCTGCCGCTCGCACGAGGAGCTCTCCGGCGACATCCGCGAGAAGATCGCGCTCTTCGCCGACGTCGAGCAGGAAGCGGTGATCGCGAGCCCGGACGTACCCGACGTCTACCTCGTTCCGTCCCGACTCAAGGCGGAGGGCCTCGACCGGCTCGTCTGCGGGAAGCTCAGCTTACCCGTCGAGGGCGCCGACCTGAGCGAGTGGCTCGATCTGACCGAGCGACTCCAGCGGGCAACTGAAGAGGTCGAGATCGCGCTCGTCGGCAAGTACGTCAAGCTCCAGGACGCGTACCTCTCTGTCCACGAGGCGCTCAAGCACGGCGGCGTGCATCAGGGCTGCCGCGTGCGGGTGCGCTGGATCGACGCGGAGAACATGTCCTACGACGAGGCCGCCGCGCTGCTCGAGCAGGTCGACGGCATCGTCGTGCCGGGTGGCTTCGGCTCACGCGGCTGGGAGGGCAAGATCCTTGCCTGCCGAGTCGCACGCGAGCGGCAGATCCCGTACCTCGGTCTCTGCCTCGGCATGCACGTCGTCGTCTCCGAATACTCGCGTCACGTGCTCGGGCTCGACGGGGCGAACTCGACGGAGATGGATCCCGAGACGCCGCATCCGGTGATCGACCTGCTGCCCGAGCAAAAGGAGATCGAGGATCTGGGCGGGACGATGCGGCTCGGGGCGCAAGCGGTGGAGCTGGCCGACGGGACACGTGCGCAGGAGGCGTACGGCGAGCCGATCGTGCACGAGCGTCACCGTCACCGCTACGAGGTCAACAACCACTACCGGCCTGCGCTCGTCGAGGGGGGGCTGGTCGTGTCCGGGACGTTCCAGGAAGGACGACTCGTCGAGATCGTCGAGCTTCCCGATCACCCCTGGTTCGTGGCCAGTCAGTTCCATCCGGAGTTCAAGTCGCGCCCGACTCGGCCCGCGCCGCTCTTCCGCGAATTCGTCGGCGCGGCGCTCGAACGCTCGCGCACCAGAGCGCCCGACGCCGCCGCAGTAGCGGCGCGCTAGCTAGCGGCCGGCCTTCTCTGCGCGACCGTCGACCGCGTCAGCGTATGCGCGCGCAGATTCGCGGAACTGGTCGGCGGGTTCGCATTCCAGGAAGCACACCATGTCGACTATGAGCACGAGGTTCCGCGACCGCCAGCCGTACGCGAACTCCTCGTCTTCCCCAGCCGCGCGTTCGCCCCACGATTCCTCGCCGAGCCCTGCGGCATCGACCTGCGTGATCTTGGAATTCTCCTCCCCGAATTGCTCGTTCAAAAGACGCGGGAGGGCGACGAGCACGTCGCTCGTGCCCGACGCGTCACGAAAGAGAAAGACAATCACGTTCGCCGACCTGTCGCGGTTACCGATGTCTCCGGACCAGGCTTTCTGGTACCCGCGTTCGAAGCCTGCCTTCGCAAGCACCGGAAGCGCAGCCTTCTCCGCCGGGGTCTCAGTTCGGGCCCGAAGGTTCGCCAGCGAGAAGACGCTCGGATCACCCGTGTTGTCCTCGCGGTAGGCACCTTTCGGTACCGGAGGTGGCGGCGCTGCGATCGCCGCGAGGTCCTTGGCCGAGACGTTGCGTTGATGGCCCGCGCCGCACGCGCCGAGTAGGAGCACCAGCGCCGCAGCGCACGGGAGCACGGCAAGCCTCACCATCCGATCCTGCTGGTTGCGCCTAAGATCGTCAACGTGTCCGAGGTCGTCGACCTCTTCACGGAGCTGGCTGCGCTGCCGAGTCCGCCGGGGTCGGAGCGTGCGGTTGCGGACGTCGTCGTACGCTACCTGCGCGATCTCGGCCTGCCGGTCGACGAGGACGACGCCGGCACGAAGGTCGGCTCGACGATGGGAAACCTCTACTGCCGGGTCGAGCCGACGGAAGCCAAGGGCAGGCCGATCTTCCTCTGCGCGCACCTCGACACAGTCCCGCCGGAGGGTCCGATCAAGCCGGTGATCGAGGACGGCGTCGTGCGCAACGCCGGCGGGACGATCCTCGGGGCGGACAACAAGGCGGCCGTGGCGGCGATGCTCGAGGGCACGCGCCGCGTGCTCGCGGAGAATCGGCCGCACGCCGGCATCGAGCTCCTCTTCACGCCCAAGGAGGAGGTCGGGCTCCTCGGAGCCGCGGCGTTCGACCACGATCGCCTGCGAGCCCGCGTCGGCTATGTCTACGACCAGGCGGCGCCGATCGGCGACGTCATCCTCGGCGCCCCGTACTCGCAGGCGATGGAGGTGCGCTTCCACGGACGCGCCGCGCACTCCGGGATGTACCCGGAGGAAGGGCGTTCGGCGATCGCTGCCGCGGCGCGTGCGATCGCCGATCTGCGTCTCGGTCGCGTGGACGACGAGACGACTGCCAACGTCGGGATCATCCAGGGTGGCACCGCGGGGAACATCGTTCCGGAGTGGTGCACGCTTGACGCGGAAGCGCGCTCGCACGACGAACGCAAGCTCGCAGACCTCGTGCAGGAGATGCTCGATGCGTTCTCCTTTGCCGCCGGGCTCGAGGACTGCGAGGTCGAGACCAGGGTCTCGAAGAGCTATCGCGGGTACCGCTTCAAGCGCGACGACCCGGTCGTTCAAATCGCACACACGGCGCTGGAGCGCACCGGCTACACGCCGAGCTACGGCCTCAGCGGCGGAGCCGCCGACGCGAACATCTTCAACGAGCGCGGCCTCGCGTGTCTCAACCTGGCCAACGGGATGGAGGACATCCACACCCCCGACGAGCGCATCACGATCGACGATCTCGAGGGGATGGTCGAGGTGACGCTCGCACTCGTGCAGGTCGCCCGAGATGCTGACGCTTAGGCGCGGCCGCGTCACCGCGATCGTCGTGCGCGAAGACCGACTGGCCCGCATCGAGGTGGACGGCGCCGCGTGCGTCGCGTATCCGCGGCTGACCGGCCCGGTCGCGCTCGGCGACGAAGTGCTCGTCAACGTGCAGGCGCGCGACCTCGGCCTCGGCTCGGGCGGATTCGACGTGCTCTACGCCAACCTCACGCGGGGGCTCGACCTTCCTCCCGAGCCCGACGCCCACGTGATGAAGCTTCCCTACACGCCGGGCCAGAGCGCCGTCCGGCACGCCGAGGAGGGGCGCGCGCTGCCGGGCACGATCGCCGGGCTGCCGGTCGTCTGCTGTTCGCTGCACAGTCAGCTCGCCCCGGTGTGCGCGGGGATCGGAGTGGGCAGGCGGATTGCGTACGTCCAGCTTGCGGGCGGTGCGCTACCGGTGTCGCTCTCCGACGCCGTGCGCGCGCTGCGCGAGCGCGGTCTCCTCGAGGCGACAGTGGCGGTCGGCCCGTGCATCGACGGTGACGTGCAGTGCGTCTCGGTTGCGTCGGCGCTGCTGTGGGCCGCCGCGGAGGAGTTCGACGTGGCGCTGTGCGGGATCGGTCCCGGCATTGTCGGCACGGGCTCTTCGTTCGGTCACGGCGGGGTGGCGGCCGCCGAGGCGGCGAACGCGGCGCTCGCTCTCGAGGGTGTTCCCATCCTCGCCGTGCGGGCGTCCGTGGCCGACGAGCGGGAGCGGCATCGGGGCGTCTCCCATCACACGCGCGCTGCTCTCGAGCTCTGCCTCGGACCTGTTGTTGCCGCGTGGCCGGCAGGATGGGAGGCGCCGGAGTGGCTCGAACCACGCGAGGAGCTCGACGTGACGGGGTGGGAAGAAGCCTGCGCGGTGCTGCCGCTCGCGCACATGGGCCGCGGGCCGGAAGACGATCCGGTCTTCTTCGCAGCGGCGTTCGCTGCCGGACGTCTCGCACGCCGCCGCCTCGGTCGATGAGGCGCGAGCAGCGACAGCTTGTGGAACTCTTCGCCGCGTGAAGGCGGATTCGTCGCGGACCGTCTACGACGGGACGCTCGTCGATGTAACGCTCGAGCGCTGGGGCGAGCAGGACCGCGAGATCGTCGAGCATCCGGGCGCGGTTGCGATCGTCGCGGTCGACCATGGCGGCATGGTCACGCTCGTGCGTCAGCGCCGGGAGGCAGCCCGCAAGGAGCTTCTCGAGCTGCCGGCAGGCACTCTCGAGGAAGGAGAGGCGCCGCTCGACAGCGCACGAAGAGAGCTGGAGGAGGAGACCGGTCTGACGGGTGGGACGTGGCGCGAGGCTGCGGCGTTCTACACGACGCCGGGATTCTGCCGCGAGCGGATGCACCTCTTCATAGCCGAGGACCTCGAGCAGGGAGAGGCGAGCCCCGCGGACGACGAGGAGCTCGAACTGGTCCGCTGGCCGGCAACGGAGATCGCATCACACTTCGCCGAGCTCGAGGACGCGAAGACGCTTCTCGGGCTGCTCCTCTATCTCCGCGAAACGCGGGCGGACGACACCCACTGACGCAGCAGACGGGTCCCTTCGAGGCCCGTTGCGCCGACCCCCACCCTAAGGGTGGGGTGCCTTCCCACTGTCCCTCGCGGTCGACGATACCGATGACAAGCGCACGTGTCTGTCTCGACAACGCGCCAGATGCGTGTCAATGAGCTGACAAGGTAGGGTGACGCGCCGTGAAGATCGGCGTTCCCAAAGAGATCAAGACGGACGAGTATCGCGTCGCGCTCGCGCCCGCCGGCGCGCGAGAGTTGGTCCAGCGCGGTCACGACGTCGTCGTCGAAGCCGGCGCAGGCGATGGGAGTGCGTTTTCCGACTCGGTCTACAAATCAGCCGGTGCCCGCATCGCGTCGGTCCACGACATCTGGACCGACTCTGAGTTGTTGCTGAAGGTCAAGGAACCCGTGAAGGCCGAGTACGGCCGGCTGCGCGAGGGCATCGTCCTCTTTACGTATCTCCACGTTGCTGCGGACGAGCCGCTCACGCGTGCGCTCGTCGACAGTGGTATCACCGCCGTCGCCTACGAGACGGTCGAGACCGACTCAGGGGCGCTGCCGTTGCTCGCACCGATGAGCGAGATCGCCGGCCGTCTCGCCGCGCAGGCCGGCGCGTACTTCCTGGAGAAGCCACTGGGAGGACGGGGTCTTCTGCTCGGCGGGGTCCCCGGCGCTTGGTCTCGGCGCGAGCGTCAGCATCCTGGAGCGCTCGCTTGACCGCATGCGCCACCTCGAGGAGGTGTTGTCAGGCCGGGTCAGCCTCGTGATGTCATCGACGCTCCAGATCGAGGAATCGGTCCGGGAGGCGGACGTCGTCATCGGCGCAGTTCTCATTCCCGGCGCCCGCGCGCCGAAGCTGATCACGCGCGAGATGGTCGCTGGCATGAAGGAGGGCGCCGTCCTCGCCGACGTCGCGATCGACCAGGGCGGCTGCGCGGAAACCTCGCGGCCGACGACGCACAGCGAACCCGTGTATACGGTCGAGGGAGTCACGCACTACTGCGTCGCGAACATGCCCGGCGCGGTACCGATCACGTCCACCAAGGCGCTGACGAACGCCACCCTTCCCTACGTCGAGGCGATTGCCGACCACGGCCTTGCGGAAGCCGTCGCTCGCGACGAGGCGCTGGCGCGCGGTGTGAACGTGCTCGACGGGAAGGTGACGTACGAAGCCGTTGCGGATGCGCATGGCCTCGACTACCGGCCGCTCGAGGACGTTCTGCCGCTCTCGGCGGTCTAGCCGGCGGTCTGGTCGGGCCGCTTCGCCGGCGAGTAGCGCACGACGATCCACGTCACACCTGCCGCTAACGCGATCACGCAGGCGATGAAGAGAACCATGCCGAGCAGTCCGAGGACGTCCATCACGACCGACCTAGAATAGCCATATGCCGAGGGCGTGCGTCATCGTGCTCGATGCGGTCGGTGCCGGCGAGCTGCCGGACGCGGCCGAATACGGCGACGAGGGCTCGAATACCCTCGGCAACGTCGCCCGCGCCGTGGGTGGCCTGGACTTGCCGAACCTCGAGGCGCTTGGCCTTGGGAACATCGGGCCGCTCGAGGGTTGTCCTCCGCAGGCGGGAGCGCCGGCGGTCGCGGGTCGTCTCGTCGAGCGCTCGAAGGGGAAGGACACGACGACCGGGCACTGGGAGCTCATGGGGGTCGTCACGCCGCAGCCGATGCCCACATATCCGCACGGCTTCCCGCACGACGTCATCGACCCGTTCATGCATCGCACCGGACGGGGCGTGCTCGGCAACAAGCCGGCGTCGGGGACCGAGATCATCCAGGAGCTCGGCGAGGAGCATCAACGCACGGGCAAGTGGATCGTCTACACGTCGGCCGATTCCGTCTTCCAGGTCGCCGCGCACGAGGAGACGATCCCTCTCGAAGAGCTCTACCGGGGGTGCGCGATCGCGCGCGAGATCCTCACGGGCAACCATGCGGTCGGGCGCGTGATCGCGCGACCTTTCATCGGCGAGCCGGGGAACTACGAGCGCACGGCGAACCGCCACGACTACTCCCTCGAGCCGAGGCGACCGAACTACCTCACACTTGTGCGCGATACCGGCGCGAAGGTGCACGGGGTGGGGAAGATCGGCGACATCTTCGCGGGGCAGGACATCGACGAGTCGCATCCGACGAAATCGAACCTCGACGGCATCACGCAGACCGAGAAGCTCCTGCGAGAGCTCGATGAAGGGCTGATCTTCGTGAACCTCGTCGAGACGGACATGCTCTGGGGTCACCGAAACGATCCCGAGAACTTCCACCGCTGCCTGCAGGACTTCGACCGGCGACTGCCGGACCTGCTCGACGCACTCCGCCCGCAAGATCTGCTCATCCTCACCTCGGACCACGGCTGTGACCCGACGACGCCGTCCACGGATCACTCACGGGAGCACGCCCTGTTGGTTGCGTACGTCGAGGGAAGGAATGCCGACGGCCGCACGCACGAGGGGGAGTTTGCGGACGTCGGAGCGACGGTGAACGCCTGGCTCGGCGGAAAGGCGCCTTCGCGCGGCATCCCCGGCCAGCCGATCATCGAGCACTGAGTTCCCGCGCGTGGTCCACGCAGCAGAGCTGATTCGTCGCAAGCGCGACGGCGAGCAACTTGCTGCGGACGAGATCGCCGAGCTCGTGCTCGCTTACGCGCGCGGCGAGGTTCCCGACTACCAGATGGCCGCGTTCTGCATGGCCGTCTACTTCCGCGGGCTGAACGGAGCCGAGACGTTCGCGCTCACCGACGCAATGATCCGCAGCGGCGAGACGATCGAGCTCGGGAAGGCGATCGGACGCAAAGTCGTCGACAAGCATTCGACCGGCGGCGTTGGGGACAAGACATCCCTCGCGGTCGGTCCCATCGTGGCCGCCTGCGGAGTTCCGTTCGGCAAGATGAGCGGACGCGGCCTGGGGCACACCGGCGGGACGCTGGACAAGCTCGAGTCGATACCCGGATTTCGCGTCGAGCTGACGATGGACGAGTTCCTGCACCAGGTCCGCGAGGTGGGGCTCGCGATCATCGGTCAGAGCGCGGACCTCGTGCCGGCGGACAAGCTGCTCTACGGACTTCGCGACGTCACCGCGACGGTCGACAACGTCTCGCTGATCGCCGCCAGCATCATGTCCAAGAAGATCGCCGCGGGTGCGGAGGCCATCGTCCTCGACGTGAAGGTCGGCAACGGCGCGTTCATGAAGACGCTCGAGGACGCGCGCGAGCTCGCCGAGACGATGCTCGACCTGGGCCGGCAGGCCGGCCGGGAAGTCGCCTGCGTGCTCACCGACATGGACCAGCCGCTCGGGCAGGCGGTCGGAAACGCCCTCGAGATCCGCGAGACGCTCGCAACGCTCAGGGGCGAGGGACCTCCGGATTTCACGGAGCTCGTCCTCGCCGCCTCCGCTCATCTGCTGGCGTTCTCCGACCTCGGCCTCGACGAGGACGAGGGCCGGGAGCGGGCTGCGGCCGCAGTCCAGGATGGGTCGGCGCTCGAGCTGTACGAGCGCTGGATCAAGGCGCAGGGCGGAGACCCGGCCGAAAGCGCTTTGCCGAGCGCGCCCGTCGTCCGCGACGTTGCCGCGGCGAGCGACGGCTTCGTTGGCTCCGTCAGCGCGATCGCGATCGGGATGACGGCGCTGCGGCTCGGCGCGGGACGACGGACGAAGGACGACCCGATCGACCACGCCGTCGGCATTCGCTGCCTCAGGAAGCGGGGAGACGCCGTTACCGCGGGCGAGCCGCTCGCCCAGGTGCACGCGAGCACTGACGATGCCGCACGGCAGGCAGGCACGGAAGTGCTCGCCGCCTACGAGATCGCCGACGCCGCGCCGAATCCCCGACCGATCGTGCTCGAGACGATCGCCTGATGCCCGAATTGCCCGAGGTCGAGACGATTCGTCTCGCGCTCGAGCCGCACGTCGTCGGCCGTCGGTTCGAGCGCGTCGAGATCGACGATCCGCGCCTCGTGCGGCCGTTCGAGCCGAGTATGGTCGCCGCCGAACTCGAAGGCGAACGGGTCGAAGCCCTCGAGCGTCGCGGCAAGTATCTGATTGTTCGGTTCCAGTCCGGTCGGGCTCTTCTCATTCACCTCCGGATGACGGGGAGTCTGCGTCACGCCGCTCCCGGATCGCTGGCCCACGATCCCCATCGGCGTGCTGTTGTCAGACTAGACGACGGATCGGACGTCGCCTACCGCGATGTCCGCCGCTTCGGCACGTGGCATCTGCTCGAGCCGCGCGAGCTCGATCCGTACCTCGTCCAGCGGTTGGGACGCGAGCCGCTCCAGCGCACGTTCACCGCGCGCAGTCTTGCCGAGCGCCTCGAGGGAAGGCGCGCGCCGGTGAAGGCCGCCCTGCTCGACCAACGAACCGTCGCGGGCCTCGGAAACATCTACGTCGACGAGGCCCTGTGGCGGGCCCGCGTGCATCCCTTGCGGCCGGCGGGAACACTCCACCACGACGAGCTTGTGCGCGTCACGCGTGGGATCAGGGACGCGCTGAAGGCCGGCATCGCCCGCCAGGGCGCAAGCCTGCGCGATTACTCGACACCGGACGGCGGGCGCGGGCGAATGCAGGACGAGTTCCGCGTGTACGGACGTGCCGGCGAACCCTGCGCTCGTTGTGGGAC
>WNGA01010989.1_pt1 | contig 14043 bp, 7 predicted proteins | sample 5400061 | NCBI WGS metagenome assembly WNGA01 (sample SAMN13153366, study PRJNA577476) | soil metagenome | isolation source: 100 cm soil or saprolite under grassland replicate 2 | place: USA:California | collected 2016-06-15 | reverse complement strand
GCAAGGTCGACGTCGTGTACTACGGCACGACCGCCTCGAGCAAGGACGATACGAGCGCGGTCTGGGATACGTACCTCGCCCAGACGACGGACGATGGCGCATCGTTCAACCAAGTCAAGGTGTCCGACCATCCGAACCATGTCGGCGTGATCTGCACCTTCGGCACGGGCTGTGCTCGCGGCACTCGAAACCTCCTCGATCTGTTCGAGGTCGCGATCGACCCGCAGAACGGGAAGGCGGCGGTGATCTTCGTCGACGACACCCTCACAACGTACACTCGATCGGACGGGACCGTCGCGCCTTTGCCGCAGGTCATCGTCGCACAAGAGTCGTGAACGGAACCGGTTCCAGGCGGACCCCCTTACCCTTTTTCGGGTCGCTCAGATCTGGACGAGCCGCAGGAGGTGCTCCTCGACGCCCTTGAATTCGTCCGTGCGGCCGGACCACGATTCGAGAACGGATTCGAATGCCGACTCGATGTTGCCGAGGACATCCTTCATGCGCGCCTCGAGCCCCTTCGTATGGGAACCTCGCGTGAACACGACGAGGATCGAATGGCGGCCGTGCACCATCCGGATGCGGTAGTCGCCGTACTTCAACTCCTGCAACGAGCCGTTCTTCGACCGTAGCGCGTCCGCGACGAAATTCCGAACCGCCATGAGCATTCCGCTCGCGATGTCCGAATCCACGTCGGGGCGTATGGTGGTCGAGTAGTGGCAGATCAGGATGCCGCTGTTGTGGAGCAGGAAGACGTCGTCGATCGACGACCGGCGGTGCGGAAGCACGTCCATGTAGCCGAGGAGCAGGAACAGGAGGAAGAGCGCCGTGAGGACCGCGATCCACAGGAGGAGGACCTCGAGGCCCCCGGGTGCGCCCGAGACCGCCGCCGTGAAGGAAGCGGCGGCAGAGCCGGCGGCGAAAACGGGTCCGTCGGCACGCTCGTACTCGAGGTTGAGCCGAGCGACGAGGCGGTCCCCGTCCAGGAGGCGGGAAGTCCCCTCAATGCGGAGGCCGAATTGTCTCGGTCCCGGAGAAACGCCGTCGAAGACCCACGCATACGTCGTCCCGTTCGTGGTGGCCCACGGGACCGACGAGTTGACCAGGAGCGTCTTCGCGGGGAGCGAGAAGTTCAGCCACACGCGCTGCGCGGCCTCGTTGCCGGTGTTGTCCCAGCCGAGCATGAGGTCGACGGTCTGCCCGGGACTCACGGTCGTCGCAGAGGAGGCGAAGACGAGGACAAAGCGGGGGGTGAGGACGCTTCCGGAGGCGAGCGCCGAGGACGAGCGAAGTCTCGTGCCCGTCGCGTCGGCGACATCGAGCGTCGCGCCGACGTTCACGGGGACGGATGGCGGAGCGTCCGCGAAGACCCGGAGGCGCAACGTGATCGCGAACGGGCCCGGCGCGGCGTTCTGCACGACGTACCGGAGGAGGCCGCCGTTCAAGGTCCCGGCAATCGGTTGGGAATCTTCGAGGGTCGCCCACGACGGCAGTGTGACGTTCAACCAGAGCCGGGAGGCGGTGTCGTCGCCGGTGTTGTTCAGGTACAACACGACGTGGTACACGTCTCCGGGTCGGGGAGTGGCCTTGTCGGTGGCGGCCGCCGCGAGGATGCTCGGACCGTGGATCGTGGCCTCGGACCTCTCGGAGAGCGATCCGAACGGATGGCCGGCTCCGTCCGTGTATGCGAGGTCCATGCGGAGCTCAAGGCGGTCTCCCGGTTGAGCGGCCGAATCCGCCCGGACCGTCACATTGAACACGTACGTCAGTCCGCTCACGTTGTCGAAACGCCAGGAGAGCGGACCGAGCACCGCGGCGCCGGACATTGCGGCATCGTCCCCGACCACCGCGAGGTTCGCGCTGACCGAGGCGTTCAGCCACAACGAGCGCGCGACGCCCGAGCCGACGTTGAAGAATGAGACGGTGAAGTTGACCGCGTCTCCCGGCAAGACGTGCAAGGGCACGGCCGTGGCTCCGGCGCGGATCACCGGCACGATCACCGTCACCGTCGCGGAATCGAACGTGGTCGCCTGCAACTGGCCCGCCGAGTCCGTGTAATTCAGATACGCGCGGGCGTGGAGCGACTGCCCGTCGTAGTACGATCGGCCGGAATCCACGAGGGTCCAGACGGTCATGTGGTGCGGGCCCACCGCGACTCCATTGAAGGTCCACGTGAGGGGCGCGACCTGGATGCCGCCTTCATTCGCGGCGTCGTCACCCTGATAGATGAGACCGTCTTCGAGGGACATCTCGATTCGGGCCGTCGCGGCGGGCTCGTTCCCGCTGTTGTTGAAGTACACATCCAGCGGCACGAGAGCACCGGGATCGACGGGCACGAGATTCGGCTCCATCTCGAGCGCGAGGGAGGGCCCGGAGACGCCGTAGACGCGGAAGAAGAAGTCCGCACCGGTGTTGCCGACCCACGAGCCCGTGTTCGCGTCGTACCATTGCGCCTCTCCGTTCGTGTAGCCGCCAGGCTGGTTCGTCGCCCATTCGTATCCCTTCGGACGGGGCATCGAGTCGGCGGCGACGATCCAGTACCGCTGGCCCGCGGTCAGCGAAACCCACGGATAGAAGCTGAACGCGACCCAGGTCCAGTTCCGGATGCCCTCCTGCGCGCTGCTCCCGATCACGCTCCCCGGATGATTCCCGAAATCGGTCGTGACGAACAGCTGGAGGATGTCCGACCCCGAGTTCGGCTGGTCGAACACGAAAAGTTCGGCGTGCGTCAGGAGGAAGTCGGTCCGCGCAACGAACGACTGCGCGACCTCCTGGTTCACGTACACGTTCTCGAAGGAGTTGTCCCACGGCGCCAGCGCATAGGCTTCCCGTAGCACTTCCGGCCCCGCCGCGACCGGCCGCACGGTCCAGGGGACGGCGAGGAGGAACACCGCAAGGCAGAGGATCACTGCCGCTCGTAGGCGATTCGGACCTCTGGCGCGCTCCCCCCGACCGGGAGGCCGTGTAGACGTCACCGTGCCTCGACGTGACGGCCCTCGGGTTGTGCTTAAAAAGGGTTATCGACTCGATAATCCGAGGTGATAACAGAGAGCGGAGCCCGCTTCGTGATAATCAGATGTGGGAGCTTCCTCCGGAGCCGGGCTAGGGATCGCCGGCGACGACCGAGGGCCGCCGCGTGCGTCCCGCCTCGAGCCTCGAGAAGGCGACGTGGAGCGCAGCGGCGAGGGCGAACGAGGGCAGCGTCGCTCCGATCGGGATGGCGAAGAGGAGGATCCCGAAATACAGGACCACACCAGGCCCCCAGCTCGCGAAGGCGGGCCACCGCCATCGCGGCGCCGCCTCGAAGAAGTCGGCCGGGGCGTAGGCGCCTCGCCGCACGACGAAGGAATCGGCGATCACGACGCCGAGGAGGGGGACGAACAGGCCGCCGATCAGGAGGAGGAATCCTCCGTAGGCACCCCCGAGTCCCTGGCCGGTGGCGAGCAGGAACCAGGCCGAGGCGGTCCCGATGGCCGTCGCGACGACGACCGTCGCCGCCTGACGGCGCCTCGGTGCGAGGTTCTGCACCGACACGGCGACGGAGTAGACGTCCGCGAACGCGTTATCGGTCTCGTCGACGAGGATGACGACGAGCGGAAGGACGCCGAGGCCGAGCAGCCCGATCGCCGCGAGGAACGCGGTCGGATCCGCCGGATTGAGGCCGAACGCCGTGATCCCAAGGAACACGAGTCCCGCGCCCAGGACGAAGAAGAGCGTGTTCGCCACGGCGTAGCCGAGGCCCGTGCCCACGGCCGCGACCCGCGGCTTGCGCGCGAACCGGTTGTAGTCCGAGATGAGCGGCCACCACGAGATAGGCATCGCCACGACGAGGTCGACCCCCATCAGGAGAGTACTCGTCTCTGGGAACCCCGAGGCGGTCGCCACGGGTCGCGCGCCCAAATCGAGACCGTGAAGGAACAGCGCGACCGCGATCGCGGCGGTCGACGCGTATACGAGCCAGATCGCGAAGCGCTCCAACCAGTCTCGGATGACCGCGAGGGGACCCCCGAGCGCGAGGGCAGCGGTAATCGCGCCCCAGACCGGCACGAAAATCGCCGCCGTCCAGGGACCAAGTGCGTTCCGGGACAAGAGGGCCGCCGCTTCTCCCATGATGAGGAGCTCGAACGCGGTCCAGCCGAGCAACTGCACGATGTTCAGGGCGGTCGGCGCGTACGATCCGACGCGGCCCAGGATGGGCCGCAGGCTGACCATCGTGGGGACGCCCGCCCGGCTCCCATGGTGACCCGCCCCCGCCAGGAGGACGCTTCCGGCGATGGACCCGATCAGCGAGACGAGGATTGTCTCCCACAGGGTGAGGCCGAAGAGCGTGACGAGCAGCGCTCCGGCGGCGAGGACAAGCAGGCCGACCCCGAGGCTCGACCACAGCACGAAGAGGTCGAACGTCCGCAGGACGCGGAGGGATTCCGGGACCGGCTCGACGCCCCACTCCGGTGGCCGGCGGAGACGGACCATCGGGCGCTCAACCGCGGGCGATATATAACGTGTTGGCGGGTCGCAGACCGCTACCGGGCTGAACCCGCCGTCTTGCCGAACTTCGCGTGCGAACGCCGGAGGGCGCTGACCAGCGGCAGTTCCTTGCCCGCGAGGAAGTTCATGAGGGCGCCGCCGCCCGTGCTCACGTGGTCGATCTCGCTCTGGATGCCGAGTTGCTCGAGGGCGGCGACCGTGTGTCCTCCGCCGACGACGGAGAAGCCGTCCGCCTCGGCCACCGCGCTCAGGAGCTCCCGCGTCCCGACGGAAAACGGCTCGAGCTCGAACACCCCGGCGGGACCGTTGTAGAAAATCGTCTTCGCGCGGCGGATCTCGTCGACGTACCGGGCGATCGTGTCGAGGCCGATGTCGTAAATCGGGAGCTTCGCCGGAAGCGCGCGTGTCGAGACAGGCTTCCCCTGTCCGTGGTCGTTCAGGACGACATCGGACGGCATCAGGATCCGACCGCGGAACGTCGACAGCAACGCCTTGCATTCGACGATCAGGGGATCGTAGTCGTCCACCTCCCTCCGCATGAATTCCGTGGTCGGCGGCCCGGGATCGATGCCCGACGCATCGAGGAAGAGGTTCGCGACGCCGCCCGATGTGAGGATCTTGTCCACGATCCCCTTCTCGAGCATGTGCTTCGCGACGGCGATCGAGTCGTCCGCTTTGACGCCCCCGAGGTGGGCGACCTTGGGCCGTGCGGGGTCCTGGACCGCCCGCGCGAGCATCATGAGTTCCCGCTCCATCACGCGACCCGCCATGGAAGGCAGGACCTCGCAGAACCCGACGAGGCTCGGCTGGGCTCGGTGGGCCGCGGCGAACGCGTCGAGCACGAAGTACTCCGCGAGCGGCGCGAGACGCTGCACGATGTGCGTCGTCGCCATCTTCTCCAGCTTCGCGTCGGCGAGCGCTTCCTCCTCCGAGTAGAAGCGCGTGTTCTCCAGGACGACGACGTCCCCGACGCGCATCCCCTGGATGGCCTCGACCGCGGGCCGTCCGAACAGGCTCGGCACGAACCGCACGGGCCGACCGAGGAGGGTGGCGATCCGCTCCGCGTGGACCTCGAGGCTCGTGAAGTCGTCCTTCCCGGGCCGGGACTGGTGGGCGAGGAGCGCAACCTTCGAACGACGCAGCTCTCGGATCGTGGTTAGATGCTCCCGGATCCGTGCGTCGTTCAGCAGCTGACCCGTCGCCGGATTGATCGGGGAATTGATGTCGACCCGGAGCAGGACCGTACGGCCCGAGAGGTCGAAATCATCCATCGTGAAGAAGTCCCGGGCCATCCGGGCGGCGCTACATCCCGGCGCATAATAGTCTTTTTGCACGCGGCGGGGACGGGCCGCGGGTCGCCGGCACGCGTGTCCGTTCTCAAACAGGGAAACTAGGTTGGAACCTTTTTAGAGGGGACGAGAGGATGGTATGACTCCACCGAGGTACCGTTACGCCCCAGGACCTCCTCCTCCCAGAGGGAAAACTCATCCGGACCACGCGGGGCGGCCCGAACGCGCTTAAGCAGTTGCTCCTCGACCTGAAGAAGTACTCTTTCTCGGGCTACGTACGGACGGTCCGGTCATCGGGTGGGAGGCGCTCGGAAGGGATCGTCCTGCTCCGCGGCGGGAACCCGGAGGCGAGCCTCTATCAGCGCGGCGACGGACAGGATCGCGGGCGGTCCGCTCTGAAGAAGATCTGGCAGGACTCCTACGACGACGCGTGCGTCCTCGAGTTGCATGCGCGGGTGGACATGGACGGCCTCGTCCGCGAGTACGCCGACGCGGTCCTCGAGCGGCCCTCGAAGGTCGTCAAGCGGACGAAGGTCCCTCACGCGATGAGCCGTGCGGAGGTCGACCGGCAGGTGCGCGCGTGGCAGGAGAGAGGATACGACGTCTCGTCTGTCGAAGCGAACCTCGAATCGGATCCGGCCGTCCTCACGGCGTCCGTCATCGCGATGCGCGAGGCGGTCAAGAAGGCGGAAGCGGTCTCGGAGATCCTGGACCAGCTCGATGTCACTGGCTTCGAGTCACGCGCGGCTCTGCTCCGGGAGAAGCTGCAGAGTCCCATCCGGTATCCGGACGTTGATGCGGAAGTCGAGGGCCTGCGGGATGCGATCGACGGGATGCGCCGAATCGAAGCCCGCCGCGAGCTCGAACTCGCGCGGGAGCGGGAATCGGCGGAGCGCACGCGGAAAGTGCTCGAACTCGTGATGCGACAGACCGAGGCCCTGCCCCCGGAGTCGAAGCCGAAGACCGAGGATATCGCCCGCGTCCTCGAGGAACCAACGCCCGTCCGGGACCAGGCCACGAACCTCGTGCCCGCGTCGACGTTCGAGTCGTTCGTGGAAGGGGAGAGCAACCGCTTCGCACACGGGGCCGCCGTCGCGGTCGCGAAGAATCCCGCGAAGGCGTACAACCCGCTCCTCATCACGTCGGGCCCGGGGCTTGGTAAGACCCATCTCCTCCATGCGATCGGCAACTACATCACCTCCCACTCCGAGAGTTCGAAGGTCCTCTACCTCACGTGCGAGGCCTTTGCCACGAACCTCGAAGAGGCCCGCGTGCACGGGGACATCGGCGCGTTTCGGGAGCGCGTGCGCGGCCTCGATTGCCTCATGATCGACGACATCCAGTTCCTCAGCGGCATGCCGGAGATCCACGAGGAGATCTTCCATACGTTCAACGATCTCCACGAGCGGGAGAAGCAGATCGTCTTGGCGAGCGACCGTCCTCCGAAGGCGATCCCGAACCTCGACGAGAGGCTCGTGTCGCGGTTCGAGTCCGGCCTCGTCGCGGGCATCGAGCCGCCGGAACTCGCCACACGCATCGCAATCCTCGAGCGTCGGGCGCGCGACGCGAAGGTGACGATCGATCCGGAGGTCCTCGGGTTCATCGCGAGTCTGGTGGAGAACAACGTCCGCGAACTCGGAGGCGCGTTCAACCGGGTCGTCGCATTCTCATCGGTCATGGAACGACCGATCACGCAGGACCTCGCCCGCGAAGTCCTTTCGGGCGGGCCGACGGAAGCCGCACCTGCCGCACCCGCCGTGTCGGTTTCCACGGATGCCGATCGCGATCTCCAGCCAGGCCGCAGCTACCTGATAAAGGAGGATCGACCCGCGGCGGCGTTCCGCCTGTTCGCGCGGTTCCTCGGTGGCAGGAGCCGCGGCCTGGTCATTACTCGGACGAATCCGAAGCGGATTCGGGAGAGCTTCGATCTGCCCGCGGGGCGGGTCCTCTGGCTCACGGACCGCGAGGGCTCGACGGAGGAGACGATCGCCCCCGCCTTGGAACGGCTCGTCTACGAGATCGAGGACTTCATGTCGAAGAACCCTCGCGGTGCCGTCCTCCTCGACGGGATCGAGTATCTCGTCTCGAACAATTCGTTCGATGCGGTCCTGAAGTTCGTCCGCCGGCTCCTCGACGCGGTGTCCGAGAGCCACTACGCCTTCGTCATCTCCCTCGGCTCCGCCACTCTGAGAGATCAGGAACTGAAGACCCTCGAACGCGAGATGGAAGTCATCGAGGCCGCGTGAGCGAGCGAAGGCTATCCCCGAAGCTCGATCTCCTTGTAGAAGTCTCGAATATACCGGAGCGCCTCGCCCCAGGACTCCTGCTTGACGAGCGTGCTCGCCTCCTTCAGGATGCTGATCGGCCGCCCAAGATCATCGCCTTTCATCTTGAGGTCGAGGAGAGCGTTGCGGGCCTTCCGCATCTCTTCCTGCACGAACGCGGGCACGTCCCGCTGGAGGCGGTCGCGGGCGGCCTTCCCGAGGCGTGACGCGCCGGCGATGTCGCGCCGGTCCATCGCCTCGCGCCCTTGGCGGAGCAGTCGTTCGGCATCGCGGACCTCCATGCCCATCGTGCGCGCGTCGCGCGCGAGTCGGTCGCCATCCTCAATGACGGTGCGCGCCTGGTGATAGTCCTTCGCATCGGTTTGGAACATACCGAGCGACGACCCGTATTCGTCCCACGCGCCATCGTAGTCGCCCGCTTCCAGGCGTCCGACAGCCGCTTGGAGCTTCGGCATCGCGAGCTGCATCCCGGCGTCGCCTTTCGCCGTCTGCATCTCTTGGACGAACGCATCGATCCGGGAGCCGATGAACTCGACGAAGGCAATGTCGAGCGCCCTTCGAGCCTCCGAAATCAGGGTGACGGCGCGCTCGATGTCACGGCCCTTCCCGGCCTGGATCGCCTCGTTGATGATCCGTTTCCCATCGTCGATCTCGAGCCCGATCCGCTTGGCGGAGACGAGCAGAGGCTTCACCTCGTTCACGAGCTTCGGCAGTTCTCGGTACAGGAGTTTGCGGTCGCCGGAGGGAATCCTCCGATCGGCGTCCTGCCGCGCCCTCCGCAACTTGTCGATCCGATTTTGCAGCGGGATGCGGGTCGTGCGACCCGGCGGCCGAACGGCGGCCGCGATCGGTGCCGCGGCGGGAGGCCGGACGGGCTGGGTGGGCGTCGGCGGAGCTCGGGCGATTTCCGTCTCGGGCCGCGGCGCCTCCGCCGTCGCGGCGGGCTCCTCGAAACGCACCCCGCAGTTCGGGCAGTGGTCCGCGTCAGCGGGGACGCTGGCCTTACACACGGGGCACTCGTACTCCGTCGCCTGTCCCTCCGTGAATTCCGCGCCGCACTCCGGGCACACGGTCGCATCCGCGGCGACGAGCGTCTCGCACACGGGGCACAAGAATTGCTCGCCGAGATCCTTCGCCGTCTCCGCGACCGCATGAGCCTTCGTCTCCGCGACGACCTCGTCCGACTCGGGGCTCTCCCGGGCCACGTTCTTCAGCGTCTCGAAGATCTCCCGGTGATCCTCTTTGCCCTCCATGATGGAGGCAAGGATTTCGTCGATGCTACGGCCGTCCCTTTCCGCCACGTTGACGGTCTCGTGAGATGTCTCGCCACCGATGTCGAACAGCGCGAGGTCGGTCTGGCATGAAGGACATACGCGGGCGTCCGCATCGATCGGGGAATCACAGACGGGACAGACTTTCGTTTCCTTGGGTGGCGTAAGCCGACACCTCGAAATCGTCGACGCGTTTCAATCCTTGAGCATCGTACTAAGACTTTCCGGACTCAGTTTAGAGAATGATAAGTGCTCAAGGTGGATAATCAGCGCAAAACGATTAAGTGAGCCCTGTCCCCGTGCGATGGAATATCGACGGCGGGGTCATGGGCTTTCGCACATCGATCGACGGTCTGGACAAGGTACTCCGGTCCGAGATCACCCCACCGAAGGTCATCCTCGTCACGGGACCGCCCGGGTCGATGAAGACATCGTTCTGCTACACCCTCATGTCGCGGTACCTGAAGGACACCGGAGAATTCGGTCTGTACACGACGCTCGAGGAGACCGTCCAGTCGCATCTCCGCAACATGGAGTCGCTCGGCGTCGAGCTCTCGATGAACATGCAGATTAGCGACTTCACGGATCTTCGGGAGATCGATGCGGTCGTCGGGCCGGAAGACCAGACGGACTATCTCACGTTCATCGAGCGCATGATCGGCCACTACCGCAAGGTCCACGGTCACAAGTTCAAGCTCTTCGCGCTCGATTCCCTCGGGGCGTTGTACTCCCTTATGGAGAACACCACGAACATGCGGAAGCGAATGTTCTACTTCTTCAAGATGCTGCGCGACGCGGATCTCACCTCGCTCGTGGTGATGGAGCGGAGCGCGGACGGGGACAGCCAGCTGCTCGGGAACGAGGGGTTCCTCGTCGATGGCATCGTGTTGCTCGGGCTCGACCGGTCGCGCGGGAAGCTCGTGCGGTACCTGCAGGTCGAGAAGATGCGGTCCGCGGATCACTCCATGGAAAAGCACGCGATTGAAGTCCGCAAAGGCGGCCTCACCGTCCTCGGTCCGATCTTCGAGACGGGAGGGTCCTGATGACTCCCATTCATCCGCCGACGCCTGGGAGGCTCGGCGCGACGAACCAAACTCCGGAGGCACCGTAGATGGCCGAATCATCGATCCTAGACGCGCTGGACGCACTGAAGAAACTCGAAGAAAGCCTGAAGTCCCGGGACGCGGAGTTCCGAGAGCGGGACGCATCGCTCCAGGAGCAATCGTCCAAAATCGAGGAGGACCGTCGCTCCCTCGAACAGGAGCGCTCCGCCATCGCGGAGGAGCGGGACTCGATCGTCGGACGGGAGAAAGGCCTTCGCGCGCGAGAGAAGGAGCTCGAGCAGAAGGAGCGGACGATCGATCAGCGGGAACAGGAGTTCGAGGCGGGGCGGCAGAGCATGCTCGCGAAGGAGAACCAGCTCGTCTCGCGCGAGCAAGAGCTTGCGAAACGCCTGGAGTCGCTCGTGAAGCGCGAGGAGGATACCGTCCGCCGCGACGCGGACGCGACCGTCCACGCAAGGGATATCGCCGCCCGGAAGACCGAGATATTGTCGAGGCAGGAGCAGATCGTGAAGCTCCTCGAAGAGCAGAAGTCGACCCTCGAGGCGCAAATCGCTCGGAACCGGGAACTCATGGACCGCGAGAAGCGACTCGCGGCCGAAGAGGAGAACATCGCATCCGCCCGAGGGAAGGTCGCGGAAGAAGCGAAGCGGCTCATCGAGCGAGAGAAGCAGCTCCTCGCCCAGGAGCAATCGGCTTCCCGTGCCTCCGCGACAGCGCCTGCGGCTGCCGGCCCATCCGTCGCGCCGAGACCCGTGCCCGCGCAGCCCGCCCCCACGGCGGGATTGCGACCCCAGCCCGTCGCCCCCACGCCAGCACCGGCACCCGCGGCGAAGCCCGCGACACCGGTGGCGGCTGCTGCGCCTGCGGCCAAGCCGGTCGCGAAGCCGGCGGTCGCCGCCGAGGCCGAGGGCGAATCGGAGATCCCCTGCCCCGCGTGCGGCACGATGATTTCATCCGACGCGATCATGTGCTACGCGTGCGGCCACCGCCTCCAGGAGGAGTCCGCCGTCGAAGAGACGACGGAGGCCGAGGGCGAATCGGAGATCCCCTGCCCCGCGTGCGGCACGATGATTTCATCCGACGCGATCATGTGCTACGCGTGCGGCCACCGAATCGGACCCGACGACGAGCGGGGCGCAAAGAAGACCGCAGTGAGCGTGAAGAAGGTCCTGAAGAAGAAGGTCATCTGACCTCGCCCCACGCGCCGATCGCGGAGGCGCTTCGCGGTCGGCGAATTCCCCTCTCCGCGGCGATTTTTTGACCGATTCGCTCGTTTTTCGGCTATTTCCATACTCACGAATGGATAATAATAATCTCTCCATAGAAACGGATTGTTCTCCCGCGTGAGAACAGGTGCGTATCGGGATAGATAATCGCGCGTAAAGCGGCCCGGGATGGCCCGCGCAACATGCCCACCGGTCGCAGCCCTCCGGATGTATTCCAAGGACGCGGCCTCGGGAGGTCTTGCATTGTCTAGCCGCGCCGAATGGAATGGAAGGGCTCTCTGCCTCTTGATCGTCTCCCTCGCCCTGAGCGGATTGTTCGCATCGATCGTCGCGTTCAGTCCCGCCGTCCGCGCGGGAACGTGCGACCAAGTCGCGGGTGTCCCAACGGGGGACTGGACGATCACCACCGTTCAGGACTGCACCGGTTCTTACACCGTTGATGGGACGATCACGATCAACTCCGGCGGGAGCCTCACGGTCCGCGACGGCGGCCTGAGCTTCTCGAAGGACTCGTCCCCGGCCCACGCCGCCTATTCGCTTAACATCAACGCGGGTGGCGCGCTCATCCTGGACAACGCGACCCTCACGACTGTGAGGAACGCAATCGACCCGTACGTGAAGCTCGCCGTCACCGTCTCCGGCGCCGGAAGCCTCTTCACGATGAGGGACGGGGCGATCATGAAGTTCCCCGGTTGGTTCAACGCGACCGGCGCGACGCTCAACATCTCGAGCTCGAAGATCACCGGCTTCACGGACTCCGATATTGCAGGCCTTGGCATCGACACGGACGACAACAATGACGCACCCACGATGTCTTGGGCTTCGACGTCGGCGAGCATCTTCGCATCGCGGATCGAGCGGCTGTACGAATACACGAGCGACCCGAACGGGACCGGCAGGCCCATCGGCCTGACCGCCGGGACCAGCCTCTACGCGTACGACACATACATCGGTGTGGACTTCTCGGATGTCGTCGGGTGGCACAACACGCTGCGCGTCGACGGAACGTCGAACGCCTACCTGTACAACGTCACGATTGACCGGAGCCAAGACCCGGCGTCGTTGTCGGACTTCCTCCCCGCGTACGTGCCCGAGGCCGCCGGTGGGAGCATCTATCTGCTCCGCTGGGCGCATGTGACCGCGATCGATTCCACGGCGTTCCCGGTGAGCGGTGCGACGGTCGCGTCGACCCTGAGCCCGAGCGCAAGCGCGGCCCAGTACCCGGACAACGGGTTCGGGACCACGCCCACGACCCGGACGATCTGGTATCTCGGCCGAACGCCAGCTGCTGGCAGCAACCCCTGGGACCGGACGGATTCGAGCGGCACCGCCGTGATCCCGCTCTACACGGATCAGATCACGACCGCGAGCCTGCCGAACGCGGAGTCGTTCGGGAACTACGAGGAAGTCGCGACGTACCCGCCCAACACACAGACCGCGGGCGCGTTCTTCCCGCCGTATCCGGCGATTCTCGCGGGGGACAACAACGTCTGGCTTACGATAACCTTCCCCATCCGAGTACGGACGGGCCCCGATCTCGTGCTCCAAGCGGCCCCCACCACGATGACCGTCGTCCAGAACCAGGCCTTCACGGTCTACGCGCTGATCTCAAACAGCGGGCAGTCGGACGCCACCAACGCTGCAGTCGCCGCGTACCCGAACGGGAACCGCGGCAACGAAGTGGCACGGATTACCGGCATCAACGTGGCGTATGGAGGCTTCGTGAACCGGTCCATGAGCATCCCCGGCATGGCCCTCACGGGTCCCGCGACCCTCGAGCTCATCGTGGATCCGGACAATGTGATCAACGAAGGCGGTGTCGCCCAAGAGGCGAATAACTTCGCGAACATCACGTTGAACGTGATCCCGCCTCCGGAGGGAACCGTCGCAATTCTTTCGCCGGACAACGGCCAGTCGTTCGAACCCGGCAAAGCCCTCAGCGTGACCGGCTACGTCCGTGACACGGCCACGCTCAGCGGCCTGGAGGGCGTTCCGCTCACGGTCGAGCTGCGCTCCGGGTCAACGACCGTCGCGACGAACTCGACAACGTCCGGAAGCCAGGGCTTCTTCATCGGTACGTTCACGATTCCGAGCGGGACTCAGGACGGGACCTACACGGTCGTCGTCACGCCCGCCTCGAGCACCATTTCGGCCGACCAGCGGACAATCTCCGTGAAGACGCCCGGATCCATCCTGAACCAGATCGTGCCGATCCTCGGCATCCCGTTCTGGCTCCTGTTCATCATGATCGCGGCTGCGGTCGCGGTCGCGATTGGCGTGACCATGTACTGGAAGGTATACGGCCTCGGCAAGATGGTCGAGTGCGGCGAGTGCGGCGCCTTCATCCCCGAGGACGCGACGTCGTGCCCGAAGTGCGGCGTCGAGTTCGAGAAGGACATGGCGAAGTGCTCGAACTGCCAGGC